>JAABUQ010012547.1_pt1 | contig 10499 bp, 8 predicted proteins | sample 5560001 | NCBI WGS metagenome assembly JAABUQ01 (sample SAMN10711888, study PRJNA513371) | rock metagenome | isolation source: Antarctica rocks | place: Antarctica: Victoria Land, Finger Mt nord | collected 2015-12-18 | reverse complement strand
TTGCGCGGGTGCAATGACCCTTCGCGATGGCAAAGAAGGCATAGCCTCGAAAGGCGTCCGCTCCGGCGTGGCGGGAAGAGGTACAGACGAAGGTGGCATCTGTACGTTCTTGAAAACTAGCCCTCAATGCTGCTGCACGTGCGGTCAAAGACAAGCCTTGACGGTACAAGCCCGCTAATCAGAAACTTACGTTGCGCTAGCCGTTTCGCAAGCCTCCGTGTTCAACGCGGAGGTTTCTGACTCTAGGAAAGTATAGCTCTCTCCATACAGTATACCATGTGGAGGGATGAGAGTGTAGCAGCAAATTGTTATCTATTACATAGACAAAAATGGGAGCCAATTGCTAATGGATGGTCTCTTTTCTACACATTGGCTCTAGCAGTCTCCTTTCTCGTATGCTAAGCTTTTATATAATATATATGTAACAGTTTTTGTATTCTTGTCATTCGGCAAACACGCCAGGAGAGAACACGTCATGCTAAAACAGACCGGAACAGTACAGGTAAAGCGTAATTTCCCAGAGATGCTCAAGGGTGGGGTTATTTGCGATGTCATTAACGCGGATGAGGCTCGTATCGCGGAAGACGCGGGAGCCTCTGCGGTCATGGCACTTGAGCGTGTGCCAGCCGACATTCGTGCACAGGGCGGCGTTGCTCGTATGAGCGACCCCGATATGATTATCAAGATTAAAGAGGCCGTAACTATTCCAGTGATGGCGAAGTGCCGTATTGGTCATTTCGTTGAGGCCGAAATTCTGCAAGCCATTGGCGTAGACTGCATCGACGAGTCCGAGGTTTTGACTCCCGCCGACGAGCGTTTCCATGTCAACAAGCACCTCTTCTCGGTTCCGTTCGTCTGTGGTGCGCGTGACCTTGGCGAGGCACTGCGTCGTATTGGTGAGGGTGCCGCGATGATGCGTACAAAAGGTGAGGCTGGTACAGGCAACGTCATTGAAGCAGTGCGCCATATGCGTACCATCATGGATGGTATTCGCCGTTTGCAGTACCTACCCGAAGAGGAATTGATGGCTGAGTCCAAGACGCTTGGCGCACCTTATGAGATCGTCAAAGAGGTTGCGCACACAGGTAAGTTGCCCGTTGTCAACTTCTCAGCAGGTGGTATCGCAACGCCAGCCGATGCCGCGTTGATGATGCGTCTTGGTGCCGAGGGTGTGTTCGTCGGCTCCGGCATCTTCAAATCTGGCGACCCGCTCAAACGCGCAAAAGCGATTGTTCGTGCCACCACGCACTATCAAGACCCGGAGATTATCGCGGAAGCCTCACGCAACATCGGTGAGCCAATGGTTGGTATCAACATCAGCCAGCTTCCAGAGAATGAATTGATGGCGAAGCGCGGTTGGTAGAGTATTGTGAGATTCATACTGCGATGATGCATAGCATGGCATCATCGCAGTATGAATTTCACAATGAAGAATTTTCAAGTAGGTACAAAAATGTCCAACCAAACGATACGTATCGGCGTATTATCATTACAAGGTGATTTCGAGGCACACCTGAAAGCACTCAGATTGGCGGCCTCGATGTTGGGAATTGAAGTTGAGGGCATTCCTGTTCGACTACCCAAGCATCTTGACGAAATTGATGGTATAATTATACCAGGTGGTGAGAGTACAACTATCGGGAAACTGATGGTCGAGTATGGGTTAGATGGGATACTCAGACAGAAGATTAAAGATGGTGTTCCCTGCTGGGGAACATGTGCGGGATTAATTCTATTAGCGAAAGAGACGGATAACGCGCTTGCTGGTCAGCCTTTACTGGCGTCTCTCGACATACGCGTCCGTCGTAATGCTTTTGGTAGTCAGCGGGAGAGTTTTGAGACTGATCTTTCGGTGCCTGCGTTAGGAGAAGCTCCGTTCCACGCCTTCTTTATCCGAGGGCCAGCCGTAGAAACGGTGGCACCCCAGGTGGAAGTGCTGGCGAAGCTCGACGACGGAACCATCGTCGCTGTCCGTGAAGGAACTCTGCTAGGGACCGCGTTTCACCCGGAGGTTGCAGCAACCGAAGGCCAGCAAGACCCACGTTTTCATCATTACTTTCTCCGCATAGTTCAAAGCGTCAAATCGTAACGGGCGCATAAATCGTATCCTGTACGGGTCCGATTTATCGCACCCCACACGGTGCAGGAGTACTGATGATACGACCGGTTCTGTTTGTGGATTTGCCGGGCATCATCTACGCCATTGATCGCCGTGCTCGCAGTCGGCAAAACGAGTTTGCGAACTTCGTCTGCCGGCTAGAGCCGGTGGAGGACTACCTTACCCCGTCACCTATTCTAAGAAATATTTTTCCACTCAACCCGACTTCGCGCACATGGATTTGCGAAGACTATTGGCGCATTTTAGGCTTCGCGCAGATGCGTACACGACCATCAGGTACAGCCTGGGATATGTCCTATTTAGCCTCTATCGTGCAACGCGGCATTCCTGTTTCCAGTGAGGAAGAGGTGCTTACAGCACTCCTTGAATACACTACGGAGATGGCGGCGATGCATGGCATTCTACGTATATTTGCGAAGGTCGAGGATGAAACACCAGAGTTAGGCTTGTTCCAACGCTCTGGCTTTCAACGTTATGCCCGCGAATTGACCTATGTCTACTCACCTGGGCCAACAAACGGACTTAGCGAACCTCCACTTCCATCGCTGCGTCGCTGGAATCGCCACTACGCGTGGGGATTGCATCAGCTGTATCGTTCCATTACCCCGCAACGGGTACAGATGGCGGAACTGCTGGAAAGCAGCGAGGAATATGCTAAGCTTCACGTTGGCGCACAACCACTCTTTTCTACACGAAACGAGAATTATGTCTGTGACGTTGGCGTTCGTTTAGGGGCATGGCTGCGGCTCTGTCGGGGTCAAGGCTCGACACCGCACCGACTCTTTCTTAACGTTCATCCTGAGCATGTCGATCTTGCGGAACCGCTTTTGCGCTTTGGCATCCGACGACTTCAGGAAAGCGGTATACGCCCGATCTATTGTATGGTGAGGGAGTATGACTCTGCTGTTATTACCGCTCTACGCGCTAGTGGATTTGAGCAGACCTCGACCAAGGACCTGCTCGTGCGGCACATGGCATTACTCGCCACGCGTCAAAGCACTGTCCTCCCACTAGAGCAACGGGCAGTTTATGGCTTGAAGGGCCTGGGGACAGTCAATTCACGCCAAAAAACAATGAGGCTTTTGCCCAGACCAACCACTGTAGGGACCGATTTATCGCGTCCTCTCGGCATCGTCAATGGCGACGAGGACGCGATAAATCGGTCCCTACAATAGTTGATCTGTATAAGAGAGGCTACTGATCAGACTGACTGAGCGAAGCTAGATACGCTAGTAGCGTTGTCAGTCTGTATAAGAGAGGAAAAGAAACTGCCTATGCAACACGTGATCACTGACGATCTGAAGGCTCTGCTGGCTGCCCTTCCGCCGAGCATCCGCGACGCGGTCTATCGGCTAGAAAACCGAAGTGAACTGCTGGAGATCGTAATGGACCTTGGACGCGTTGCCGAGGGCCGATTCCCAGACGGGGAGGTGATCCTTAGCTCTGAGCCTGTGACCTCAGCTGACCTCGACTATGTGGTTGAGCATATTGGCGAATTTGGTGACGATAATCGCGCTGGTATCGAGCGCACGCTCCACCGCATCAGCGCATTACGGAACCGAAAGGGGAAAGTTGTCGGCCTGACCTGTCGCATTGGGCGGGCGGTTATTGGCAGTATTGCCCTGATTCGCGATATCGTTGAGCAGGGTCAATCCATCCTGATACTTGGTCGTCCAGGTGTGGGTAAGACCACCCTGTTACGTGAAATAGCTCGCGTCCTCGCGGACGAATCTAATAAACGTGTTGTCGTCGTCGATACCTCAAACGAGATCGCGGGCGATGGCGATATTCCGCACCCCGGTATTGGTCGTGCGCGTCGTATGCAGGTAAGGCGCACGGAAGAACAGCACGCGGTGATGATCGAAGCGGTACAGAACCACATGCCACAGGTGATTGTGATTGACGAGATCGGCACAGAGTTGGAGGCACTCGCTTCTCGTACTATCGCGGAACGTGGTGTGCAACTTGTCGCGACAGCACACGGCAATTCGCTGGGCAACTTGCTGGTCAACCCGACGCTCTCCGACCTCATCGGTGGTATTCAGACTGTTACCCTCGGTGACGAAGAGGCACGTCGTCGTCATACGCAAAAGACCATTAACGAGCGTAAATCTCCACCAACATTTGATGTCGTGGTGGAGCAACAAAGCTGGGACGAGGCAATCGTGCATCGTGATGTTTCCGATACCGTCGATAGTATGCTACGTGGACAGGCATTTGTCGCGGAGGAACGAACGCGCGATGAAAGCACTGGACAGGTGAGTGTGCGCCGTATCACCACTGGTGGTATGGACGTGCCGGGTTGGGGCAATGGTGGGCTTGGTGGACCCGATCAAGGCTTTTCACCTCGCACATTCGAGCAACGACCAGAGCGCGGCGAACGTCCGAACCGCAATGGGCGTGGTAGCAACTGGAACCAATTTCGCCAAAATGGATCACAAGAAACCCGTTCGGGCGATGGTGGGATGATTCGCGGTGAACGCTTTCGGGGACGCAATCAGGAGCAGGTACAAACGCAGATGAGAGCGTTAGCCCCAACAGGCACAGCACCATCCGAGGTCAAGCAGGTCGGGAGCACCGCACTTATCACAAAGGAGCGACCATTTCTTGAGGAGGGCATTTATCAGCCCGCCGACACGGAACTGCCTTTGCCGTTGATGAAATCTATGCGCGTCTACCCGTTTGGCGTGAACCGCGATAGATTGGCTGATGCCGCACGGATGCTGCGTGTCCCTGTCGTCATCACCGCGAACGAGCGTGAGGCCGATGCCATTATCACCATCAAGAACTACTACAAACGTCAACCGGAGCGCTTGCAGCAAGCGGAGCAGGACCGCAAGCTGATTATCATTTTGAAAAACAACACCGTAGCGCAGATGCAACATGCGCTGGCTCGTCTCTTCGATATCCCTATGGCTACCTCGGTAGAAGTAGGTGATGAAGATAGCGACGAAACAGACATGAGCGACACCGTAGAGAGTGGGATAATCACCGGAGAGCTTGATGATCCTACGAAGCAGGCCATGCTAGAGACGGAGGACGCCATCCATCAAGTCCTGAATAAGGGCCTGCCAACGGCGGAACTTGCCCCTGCCAACGCCTATATCCGTCGCTTACAGCACCAAATGGCGACGCGCTACAACCTGATCTCGCGCAGTCGAGGCAAAGAGCCACAACGTAGAGTGAAGATTTTTCGCTCCAGGGATTAATAGTAACCTGTTCTCAAACACAGAGGAGTATGAACACTCCTCTGTGTTTGAGAACAGGTTGTTAAAGAACTGTTTTCAATAACCCCAATCTTTCCAAAGCTATATATGCGGCGGCAATATGCCCTTGCACCATGAATTGCCCTGTATGAATGAGTTCCAGCAGTTCAGCAGGGGTAACAAGAAAATTCGCGATTTCTTCGGCGGGGTCAAGCTTTTGCTCGCCTGTCTTACGTACATCATGTGCTAGATAAAACCAGATACGTGTAACGGCACTCGTTGGATTAGCGATCATTTCGGTAAGCAGTTCTATCTTGTCGTGTTCCGCGCTATAGCCGCTCTCCTCCATCAATTCGCGGTTCGCAGCCACCAAAGGGTCGTCCTCACCCTCGTCAATACCACCCGCGGGAAACTCAAGTACAAATTCACCGATGCCGTGCTTATATTGTCTGTTGAGAAGAAATCGACCGTCAGACGTGACAGGCACAATGCCAACCCAGCCTCTATTCTCTGTGATGTAGTATGCAGGGAGGATAGTGCCATCTGGCAAAGCAACTCGCTCACTACGTATTTTCAAATGAGTTGTGTCAAGTATTTGGGAGGTGGAAAGCACACGCCATCCATGTTCCTGCTGTGTCATGAATATTCCTTCTCAATAAATGTAGGGACCGATGTATCGCGTCCTCCTGGCATCGTGAATGGTGACGAGGACGCGATACATCGGTCCCTACACTAGGGTTTTTCGTTGAGCGGTTCGGTTGTACCTGTTTCGCGCAAGAGGAACCTCTGGATTTTTCCCGTTGCGGTCTTAGGCAGTTCGGGCAAAAACTGAATTGTGCGCGGATATTTGAACAGAGCAAGTTTTTCCTTGACGAATGCCTTCAACTCATTCGACAATGCCTCCGATGGCACATATCCTTCTCGTAGCACCACATACGCCTTTGGTTTGACCAACTTCTCGTCGTCGATGGCTCCGACTACCGCGGCTTCCAGCACGGCGGGATGCGCGATAAGTGTGTTCTCGACCTCAACGGGTGAGACCCACTGTCCACCGACCTTGAGCATATCATCTGACCGCCCACAATACCAGTAGTAGCCATCGGCATCTTGATAATATTTGTCACCCGTTGCAATCCATTGACCAGTAATCGTGTTTTTCGTCTTCTCATGCTTATTCCAATAGTGAGAAGTGATACTATCGCCAGCGATAAGCAGGTTGCCTATGTCGCCCTGCCGCACGGGCTTTCCTGTCTCGTCAGTAACCATTGCCTGATAGCCTGGCACGAGCTTGCCCGTACTACCCGGACGTGTTGCGCCTGCACGATTGCTGATAAAGATGTGCAGTATCTCAGTTGAGCCAATGCCGTCCAGTATTTGCACACCAAAGGTCTGCCCCCAACGGCGTAGAATATCGGCAGGGAGAGCCTCTCCAGCTGAGACGCACATGCGTACAGAGGAGAAATCAAAACGCTTTGTGGCATTGGGCAAGGCTAGCATACTGCCATAGAGGGTTGGCACACCAAAGAAGATGGTTGGACGATATTTTTCTACAACCTTGAACATGTCTTCCGCTAGTGGTCGCCCTGGATACAGTACCGTGCTTGCACCAACACCAAAGGGGAAGTACAAACCATTACCAAGTCCATACGCGAAGTAGAGTTTCGCGGCAGAGAAGGTGATGTCGTTTTCGTTGATACCCAGCACAGATTTCGCGTAGTATTCTGTGCAGTACAACATGTCATGTTGCAAATGCACACAACCCTTTGGAAAGCCAGTACTTCCTGAACTATACAACCATAGCGCACTATCATCCTTGTGCGTATCCGCAACTTCTAATGTAGGTGAGGCATTGCCCACAAATCCCTCGAAGTCATGTACTGTTGCGGTTTCTGGCTCGTTAAGTCCAACAACGATAACATGACGCACATATTTGAGTTGTGGTCGTAGATGCTGGATTGTTTGCCAGATCGACGCATGAATAAAGAGGGCGCGTGCTCTACAATCGTTCAAGAGATAGACATAATCATCAGGTCGCAATACCGTATTCATGGGGACGACAACCGAGCCAATTTTGATTGTGCCAAAGAAAGCGGCAGCGAACTGGGGTGAGTCAAGTAAGAGCAAGGCCACGCGTTGCTCAAGATCGACACCAAGATTGAGCAAGCCATTGCCAACACGATTGGCAAGTTCAGCAATTTGAACGTAGGTATAGGTTGTACCTTCGGAGTATACCGCGACCTTTGTCCCACGTCCCTCTGTAATATGATGGTCAAGAAACGCAGTGGCGGCATTGAACTGGTCGGGGACAACAACACGAGGTGCGGACGCATCGGCAGTGAGCGACGTATGGAGCATAGAACATACCTCTTTTCAACGGTGAAATACGTGGTTATGATAAGACTCTACCACTACTATATCACCAGTTGTCTGTAGGGGTGTAATGAGTTAGACCCCTACAATGGAAAGGAACCTTTACAACCGTTCCCTCTTGTTTTACGTAGTATATGTAGTAGACATGGAGGTATGATACAAAATGGTACAACAACAACAAGTAACACAGGTAAATGCACAGCCGAAACGGTTTGACATTTTCTTTCACGCTATAAAGACATTTAAACTGCTTGGTGCGCTCCTGGTTGATAGGCGCATCTCCTTTTTTCGTAAGTTCGCGTTTCTTGGCTCAATTGGTTTTTTACTCGTGCTCCTGTTTTTTCCTGATCTGCTCAATGAAGCATTTCTGAGTACCGTGCTTCCTGTTATAGGAACTGTAATCGGGGTCCCAGTTGATGCGGGCGTTGATTGGACAGCGTTCGCATTGCTGATAGTAAACTTCTTGCGCTTTTTCCCAAGTGATATCGTCTCCGAGCATTATCAACAAATCTTTGGCTAAAAATATGATCTGACGGACAACATAGCAAGGAGATAGGGCTGGAAACTAGTTTCCAGCCCTATCTCCTTGCTATGTTGTCCGTCAGAACTGAATCTTGTCGTTGCCCTGTTGTGGTCGGAATTTCGCGCCATCATTAACGAAGACGAATGTTTGGTCCTGCGTATGCAAGTGAATGTGAATAATTAAGTCGGGCTTGTGGTCTCCGGTTACGTCGCGAAGTTCGACTGTAACGGGAGTTAGCTCGCTGTTATCGCCTACAATATAGTATGGTACGACGTAGACGACCGATTTCGCGGGATCGCCGCCCATCCACTCTGTGACGATGGCCTGGCGGTTGTAGTTGATGGCGATGAAGTGACTTTTATGCAAAGTGCTGTCATTATGGCCGACAATCGCGTCCGTTTGATAGGTGCGAGGTCTGCCATAGGTCACATCATCGGAGCGTTGCTGACCCCATGCAACGAGGAGAGAACCAAATACCCAGAGAACAAGCATGGCTACCATACCAACACCAAGCGGCAAGAGCCAATGAACACTCGAATTACGCTTTTTTACTCGCACTGCACTCGGCTCAGTGGATGGTGCGAACTGTCTCTGCGAAGTCGTGTTGCGTGGATTTTGACGAGGAGGAGGAAAAGGGAGGTCTTGTGTGCCTGTACGACGACGCGGCGTTGTAGGGGGGTTGGGACTAGGAAGATTTTGCGAATTATATCGAACGACGCTTGTGTTTCTACGCACTGGTTCGTCAATGAAATCTTCATCATCGTCATCCATTGGACGCATATTTGTTTGTGGTCCAGTATTGCCCCTTGTATTTCGCGTTAATGGAAGAGCGTTCGGGTCTGTAACCCTACGTCGCCCTTGTAGGAAATCACCGCCTTGCGACATAGCTCTCTCTTTCTTTACTCTGCGTTTTTGACGCTATCTTGCATGACTCACTGTAAACACACAGTACAATTATGCATAATATCTCTTCTTGAGCACACTGTCAAACAAGTACGCTAAATTGCCTCAAATCTATTTCACATTATACTACATTATAACACAGCAACTCAATTTTTTTGTATACCGCATACCAAGAAACCGATATGTAGTAACTGAATTAAACGTCTGTACGGGCCTGATAATGCGGATTAACAAAATAATGTGGATGTAGGGGCGCGATCAATCGTGTCCCTACATCCACATTATTTTATCAAATCGCATTATCAGGCCCGTACAGGCGTTTTTGCTTACTAATATATTACATTCTACACTGTCTTACGGGATTCCTCTAATACGGGGATGCGTTCAACTGACTGAGGTTGCACAATCTCGTGCTGTGTGATGTTCGATGTCAGGGAGATATTTTGTTTGCGTGCCAGGAACTCTAGCTTGCTCACCAGATTTTCGATTACATGATCCCACAAGAACTGGTGCGCTGTCTGTCGGCCTGCGTGACGGATACGCTTTTGCTCTTCGGGGTGGCGTTGCAAATACAGGAGGTAGCCCACGATCTCGTCGGGGTCCTCTGTCTCTGTGACAAGCGCGTTCTCTAATGAGATGGCGTAGTCTTCTCCTGTGCTGCCTGTAACAGCGAGACCTTGCGCCGCCATGACTTCGAGTGCCACAAGGCCGAATGGCTCATGTCCACTATTCGCAAGCGTTGCGTCAGCCGCCGCGTAGGTAGTACGTACAAATTCTTCAGGCAGGAAGAAGCGCAGATTGTAAATGTCTGCTGTGCCAGCCTGTTCTATCGCATCAAAGCATTCGTGCAAGGTAGGATGTTTTGCCACAACGTCCGTAATGCTCAGCCCTAGCTGATAGGCGCGATGTAACACTTCCGCACCATGTGGCTCGATACCACCACGTACAAATAAGGTCACAGGATGACCGCTATGTTTAAGACGGGCAACAGCCTCAATCGCCATAAGCCAACGTTTATCGGGATCAAAGCGTCCAATCTTGAACAGGAAGAGACGGTTGGAGTCACTATGTTGCGCGATACTGCGTAGGCGTTGTGTATGCCCATAATCAACGGCTGCCAGATGCCGCGTTGGAATGCCGTTCGGAATGACGAGTGGATTGACGCCAAGCTCCCACATCTTGTGCTTCATATATTTGCTGACCGTGCAGAGCGTAGTCACAAAGTTGAGACGGCCCCAATTGACGCGGTGCAGAGACATCAGGCTATTCAGGTTCCACAGCAACAATGCTTTTTGGCGCACACCATACCAGTGTAGCAGATCGGAGACACGACACATCACCTCGGCGGTATGCCAGTCTTCGCCCATGATGACCACCG
>JAABUQ010012546.1_pt1 | contig 10499 bp, 14 predicted proteins | sample 5560001 | NCBI WGS metagenome assembly JAABUQ01 (sample SAMN10711888, study PRJNA513371) | rock metagenome | isolation source: Antarctica rocks | place: Antarctica: Victoria Land, Finger Mt nord | collected 2015-12-18 | reverse complement strand
TGGGGACTGGGCATGGACTAAAGTTTTCTTACTTGCTCTGTTAATATGATGCCGGTTACTCCAAGTTTACCCCAGTTATCACCCCTTTCGTGGCTGCTGGCTTACTTCTGCCGGGCTGCACTAGGGTAATCCTTGACATTTAGTCGGGTGTGTCTGTAGAATAGTTTATTTAACACAAACCCTTTCGGCCGGTAGATGAGACAATATTTCTTTGAGAGCTAACTTGGCATTAGTAGAACACGATCATAATTTTTAAAGCGCCAGTGTCACAACTACCGTTTCTTGCCTCTAGTCAAAATCCGCCGAGTTCCTTCCTTACCCTCAAGTATGACCCTGCCATTGAAGCCTTAGGGAGCGATTATTTTGATCAAGTGACAGCGGCTGAATTTGGGCAGCATATACTACGATTCCGCAACGACCAGTTACTACCAAAGCTGGGGCTAAATCCTCAAGCAGTGACGGACGAAGATTTCATTGAAGCCTTTGGTAAGTTTCAGGGTAGAGGGCCTTTTTTGGCTTTGCGTTACCACGGCTATCAGTTTGGTCACTACAACTCTGGCTTAGGAGATGGCAGAGGGTTTCTTTACGGTCAAGTTCGAGGCACTGATGGAGAACTCTATGACTTAGGAACAAAGGGTTCTGGCACTACCCCGTACTCCAGAGGCGGCGATGGCAGGCTCACACTCAAAGGTGGTGTTCGAGAAGTTTTAGCCGCGTCAGCACTTCATCATCTGGGAGTCCGCACCTCTGGCTGTTTGAGCTTGATCGAAACCGGGGAAGCTCTTTGGCGAGGGGATGAACCTTCCCCAACACGGTCATCTGTCATGGTTCGACTCAGTCGTTCGCATATCCGGTTTGGAACCTTTGAGCGGTTGCACTATTTTGGTCGCAAAGATTTGATCAAAAGGCTTTTAGACCATGTGATTGAGTATTACTATCCTGCTTTGCACGACCAAGCAGATCAATACGCGCTCTTTTATGGTGAATTAGTCAAACGGGTGGCAGAACTGGTTGCCCAATGGATGTCAGTCGGCTTTTGTCATGCTGTGCTTAATACAGACAACATGTCGATCACGGGGGAAAGTTTTGACTATGGCCCCTATGCCTTTATTAATACCTATGACCCAACATTTACAGCCGCCTATTTTGACTATAATGGACTTTACAGTTACGGCAATCAACCGGGCATTTGCCGCTGGAATTTGTCACTACTCCAACGCCCTTTAGAGGCTGTCATTCCTATGGCAGACATGGAGATGGGCTTAGCGAAATTTGAAGAACACTATCATTCGAGTTATCGACAACGGATGATGAACAAGTTAGGCTTTACTGAACTGCCAACTCCTGAAGCAGAAGAATTGTTAAATTCAACAATTCTTCTGTTATCAAATACCAAAATTGGCTATCATGACTTTTTTATACAACTGGCTCAATTTGACTTCAGTTGGAGAGAAAATGACAATCATATTCTCCAAAATTCTACTTTTGAACAGACAGAGGAGCTAGAAAATTGGAAGAAGTTATACCACAGAATTTTGAGCAGTTTGCCGTCAAGCGAGATAGAGCATATTGCTCAAAGGCTAAGTTATTATAATCCAACGACTGTGCTACTAAAACCAGAAATTGAAGCGATTTGGGAGCCGATTGTCAGTGAAGATAATTGGGCTCCGTTTTACGACCTGTTAGAGCGGGTACAAGCCCATTGCCGTAATCCACTACCCCAGGTTTAAGTGTCATACAAGAATATTTATTCTATCTTGATTCGATTGAACATATTCATTCATCCTTGTTATGTGTAACTTTTGGCCAGCCCCAATAAAGGATGAGCCTTGCTTGTGATGCTGGTTGGCAATGTGTTGCAGGGACACCATCCGAGCATGATTTCCCAGCAATACATTAATATTTGTAAAAAGGGGAAGCCAGTAAGGTAGCCCCAATTCATGCGATCGCAATTTACTAAAATTTGGCACAATCCTATGGCGGTTCGTCAAGACACAATTTGGGAACGTTTTTTATCCCCTGTGATTCGGCTGATGATTGATGAAGAAGGGCTGCGGCGTTACCATCAGAGCATTGATTGGCAGAAAGAGGGCGATCGCTTCCGGCGACCGGATGTAACAATTCCCTCTTATTACAGTAGTCAAAACTTCCACGGCATCGAGGGCGGATATCTCAACCCCGGTGCGGCGGTTTCCTACGACCCCATTACCCAGTACGTCCTCCCTCCTAACGAGACGCTGGTACGCCAAGGCTTGATTGACGCCATCCAGGGGCAACCCAGGCGGATTCTAGACTTAGGCTGCGGCACCGGCTCCACAACGCTAATGTTAAAGCAGGCTTTTCCCCAAGCGGAAGTGATTGGTCTAGACTTATCGCCCTATATGCTGGTGAGGGCTGAACACAAAGCCCAAACAGCAGGTTTAGGCATTCAGTGGCGTCATGCTAATGCCGAACAGACTGGGTTCCCGGATGCTTCCTTCGACGTGGTTACGGCTTCCTTGTTGTTTCACGAAACACCACCAGCAGTCACCCAGTCAATTCTGCGCGAAAGCTACCGCCTGCTTTTAGTTGGGGGGGAAGTGTTGATTCTGGATGGCAGTCAGAAGACCCTGCGCCAGCTGGAATGGCTCAATAATGTTTTTGAGGAGCCGTATATTCGTGACTTTGCCGCTGGGAGTCTGGATGCTTGGATGGGAGCAGCTGGCTTTGAAGCGGTGCAAACCCAAGATTTGTGGTTGATACATCAGGTAAGTCGTGGCGTCAAGCCCATTCCAGCTAAAGATTCAGCTGACTCGGTATCAGGCGCCCGTAAGCGTGTACAGCAGTACGCCTCTACGACAGATAGCACGCTAGACTCTCAGGATTTGGAGGGCTTTCCCGCTCCAGCATGAGGCATGACTCTCAAGGCAGTTCTGTTTGATTTCAACGGCGTCATAATAAATGATCAGCCTATCCACCAGCAGCTGATTGATCAGATTCTAATCGAGGAAAATCTGCGCCCTCAACCGGGGGAGTTCCGTCTGGTTTGTTTGGGTCGCAGCGATCACGCCTGTCTGAATGATATACTCACTCGCCGGGGCCGAGTTGTCAGTGAAACGTACCTACTCGAGCTGATTAACCGTAAGGCGCAAGCATATCAGCGCAAGCTGGAGGCAGTGGAAAAATTGCCCCTCTACCCAGGCTTGGAGGAATTGATTTTTCAGCTCAAATCGCGAGACTTGAAACTCGCGGTGGTGACTGGAGCGATCGCCTCTGAGGTGGAATTGGTATTAAATCGTGCGACCCTGGCTGAATACTTTACGGTAATTGTGGCGGGAGATGACATAAAGACTAGTAAACCAGAACCCGATGGTTATCTCCTGGCAGTGGAACGCTTGAATCAGGTGGAGCCCGAGCTCAAACTTCAACCGTCGGAGTGTCTGGCGATTGAAGATACCCTAGCTGGAATTCAAGCGGCGAAGCGAGCCGGAATCCCGGTGGTTGGGGTGGCGAATACTTATCCCTTCCATATCCTCCAGCGTCAGGCTAACTGGAGTGTGGATGAGCTTTGTGATTTAGAGCTGGAGCGGGTGCAGCAGCTCTATGCCCAGACTGAGACTCAGTAACCTGTTGGATAGGCAGGTTTGGAGTGCTACTCAATCTTGGTGATAAAATCATAAAGACTGGTTAGGGGCTTGGTAAAAAGCCTGTGCCACCTAACACCTAAAAAAGGGGGAATTAGCTCAGTTGGTAGAGCGCTGCGATCGCACCGCAGAGGCCATCGGTTCGAATCCGATATTCTCCATCTAGTGAAACCTGCTTCTAGAGCGGGTTTTAGCGTTTCTATACTCTGCAATTGCTTTTAACTCATTCTCAATAAGCAACTTAAGATTGGGTATGTTTGGGGCGCAATAGAAGAAAAGTTGAGATAAATTTGATCTACAAGTTTTGAAGATAAACCCTATATGGCAAGAGCTAGAGGTGCTACAGGAGAATCGATTGAGATATAGCGGTTTGCATTTGAGTGCGATACACCGCAAGTCAAGCCCTATATGACATTGTCCTGCTGATGCTGTACTTCATCCGAACGCAAACCGCTATAGCAGAGTCATCCCTTGCTTTATCTCAATCCGTACCCAGGAAGAAAGCAGCCAAGGGAACGGTTGTCGTCCAAGTATTCAAGGAGCGTTTAAGATTGTGCTGGTCATATCTGGGCAAGCGCTACTTTCTCTACATCGGGCTACCCGATGGCAAGGTGAATCGTATGGTTGCTCAAGAAAAGGCTAGAAAGATTGAAGGAGACATGGCAACGGGCAACTTTGATCCAACTCTGAAAAAATACAAGTCTGAGGCAGCACTAAGGCGAAGCCAGATATCAGCGGTCGCTTTGTTTGAACGCTTTACAGAGAATAAAGCGAAGTATCTGGCATCCCCAACGCTAGCCAAGTATGCCGCGATTACTGGGTATTTCAGACTGCACTTCAAGGATAAATCTGCTGGTACGATTGCAGCGGAAGAGGCGGAAGCCTTCACCCTCTGGTTGATAACTAAGATTAAACCGATTACGGTTAAGGATAGACTGGCTTTGATCAAGGCTTGCTGGCAGTGGGGAATCAATGAAAGTATTTCCCCACTCAATAGCGTCAATGCTTGCCCATGATGGCGCTGTTCTGGGTATTTCACCCACCATGCTCGTATCGTATCTGTTGCCTACTGTTCTGGCGATATACGGTAAGCGTGGCTGCATCGATGTACTTTCCCACAAGATTGTTGCTATCCTGTGGACTTGTATTGTGGCTGAAAGTGGCACTGGCAAAACAAGGGCTGAAAACCTTATTCTGTCTTGGATGCGGCAGAAACAGCTCGAAAAGAGTCAAAGGGTAAGGAGGAGAAAAAAGAATATAAAGAAGCTTGCGAGGCTGCTAAGCAGAATGGTGATGATTTTCCTCCCCCACCTAAGCCCGAGAAAAAACTTTTATACGAAGTTGCAACCATTCAGGCTGTGATGAAGAGAATGGCAGAGCAGGGGGTTAACGGCTCTCTGTGGGCAAGAGATGAAATTAAGGGCTTGTTTCAATCCCTTGGCCAATTCTCCCCCAAAGGTGAAAGTGAAGGAATGGCTGTGCTCTTGAAAACATGGGATGGTCAAGCAGCTATCGTGGATCGAGTACTTGAGGAAGATAGCTTTGTGATCGGAAGCACAATGCTAAATATCTCTGGAGGTATCCAGCCATTGGTTTATCCTACGGTGTTTAGGAACCGTGATGATGCTAATGGAGCGCAAGCAAGGTTCTTGTGGGATGTTCCCCAGCCTATGCCTGCTAAGCGTGTCAAAGCCGCTTGCCAGTTGGCTGATGAGTTACCGGGGCTATATGAGTGGATCGGCACATTTCCCGAAGGTGACATTAAACTGTCCCGTGCCGCCGATGACAGATATGACAATTTATATGAAAGTATGGGGTTGCAAGCTGAACAAGCACAATCCCCGGCTGTTCGTAACTGGCTGAGAAAACTCCACAGCCAACTACTTCGAATAGCTTTTGCACTCCACATTATGGAGTGCTACTACGAAACTGGGCGACCCAAGCATGAGCTTCAACTCGATACCCTCAACCGCGCTGTGGAAGTGGCCAGATATTACCGAGCATGTTTCATGAAGTTACAGGAGTCCTTGGTAGAGCCGGATGCCACACCCAGCATCCTTAAGAGGATTCTGGATCTAGCTGCAAAAAGCCCTAATGGGATTACAGCCCGAGATGCTTATCGTGGTATCAAACCAATCCAGCAACGAGCCAAGGAGTCTGGCAGGGCACCGGCGACCTATACCCTGGACTTATTCGGGGAGCTTGTTTTAGCTGGTCGCGGAACTGTCCAGAAGGATGGGCGACAAACTAGGTTTGTAATATCTACAGCATCGGTGACAGTGCCGCCAGCAGCCATAACGACCGCACAGCAAGCACCACAGGTAGTAGCAAATGAACAACTTGGCACGGTGACAATTGTGGATGAGATTAAATCTGATGATACTCCTCCCGATGATGAGCCACCGGAAGATACACCCCCATCAGGTGGTAGCCATAATTACGGCTGACGTATCCGAATGGCCAAAGGATAGGTTCCTCTCTGTCACTGACCTTGAAGAACTTTTATCAAATTGTGAATCAATTAACGAATTCCAAATAAAGCTCAAAAAAAAGATTAATAAATTTTCCTGCTGGGAGATTTTTATTCGATATTTTCAGGATAGGAAGCAATGGGAGCAGATTAAAAAAGACATAAATTTTGTGATTAATGTACGTCACAAAGTAATGCATCATCGACCAATACGCTTAGGTGTGATAGCAGCATTGTCAAATAAAAAAACAGAAATCTTAACTTTACTTGATTCTGCCAAACCTAAATTGTCTGAGCAAGAGCGCGGTGAAGCACAGGAAGATATAAAGAATATACGGCAAAGGAACCCATTGGCGGATGTTACATTGCCACAGGTACAGGACATAGTGTCACAGTTAATAAAATCTTCAGAAGCCATACCTAATTTTAAAGCCATACAATCTTACTAGGATATAGTGTTACAGTCAATAAAATCTTCAGAAGCCATACCTAATTTTAAAGCCATACAATCTTACTAGGATATAGTGTTACAGTCAATAAAATCTTCAGAAGCCATACTTAATTTTAAAGCCATACAATCTGATCAGGAGATAGGATTAAAGTTGACAAAATTTATAGAGACCATGCCTGATTTTAAAGCTATACAACCGCTCATTGCCAACTTAATCGATTCTATTCTTGACTCAGATAGGTTAATTTTATATAACCTGGAGCAAAGAAAAAAAAAGAATGAACTAAAAAGCAATGAAACCGACCATCAATTAGAACAGAACCCTAACAATAACAAAGATGACAAGAGTGAGTCAGAGCTTCATAGTTAATATTAGTGAGTGCCAAAATGAAACTTAGTTACGACCCAGAGGCTGACAGCTTGTGGGTTCGGTGGAATACTGAACCCATTGAAGAGAGCGATGAAATAGAGCCTGGGGTCGTCTTTGACTTTAATGCCCATGGCAATGTAGTTGGGATAGAAATACTCAATGCCTGCAAAAAAATTGATGGTTTTGTTCCAAAGTAGTCCTGCTATTGTTTAGTGGGCGCTGGTAAATTGTTGCCCATAAGTTCGCGGCGTGCTGCTTCCGTGATCACTCGCCTAATCCATTCGCTTCGTTTATCTGATGGGAGTGCCCTAACAGCTTGCTCGACATCTATTGGCACTTTGGCCCCGATGACACAGCGGGATAATTTCTCCTGATGAAACGGCACAAATCTAGTCTCGTGGTTTTGGGGGTCTTTGCTTGGCATATTTTGGGTGTTGAACACACCTGGTTAACCAATCCACTTTAGCACGAGATTTCTGCCACAACGCATTGTAAAAACGTGGTTAACCACGCTAAAATATAGATAGATAACCAATTTAAAAGCCGCCTGCTAAGAGGAAAAATAATTTGCATTTGCCTACGCCTACAGAAGAACAAGTAATTGGATGTGCCTACCTTTGCCAGATACTGTCGAGCTGCTATCAAACCATGCACCTGTTTTGATAGGATAACATTAGAAGTATTTTATATATCGTTGCGGGAGAAAATGACGAAATCAAAATAATTGTTTCACCTAATGGAGTCTGGGAATTTGATGAAACCTAACTTTAATGCAATACCACGCTCTGAACTACTCGCATATCTTAAGGAGCATCGAGAGGATGATGCAGCTTGGGGTATTTACTTGGACGGACGCAACCCCAATTCTCAGAAGTATCCAGCCCCCCTTGATGAGGAGAGTATCAAGATAACCGAAGAGGCCATACGCCAGAAGATCCAAGAGATTGAAAACAGGAAACATCGCAGATAGAACTTGGTAGTTGACTCAGTGGTTAACCAGCAAGCTGGCTGACTATCTTAGAAAGATATTAGGTGAAAGAGGGATTATGACAGCACTCTACCAATCAGACTTTTACGAGTGGACGCAAGATCAAGTGAAATTGATACAAGCGCATGCTTGGGAAAAAATAGATTGGCAACACATCCTTGAGGAGATTGAATCGTTGGGCAGGAGAGAAAAACAGGAGCTTGTAAATCGTCTAGAAATTCTCCTCGGACATCTCCTCAAATGGCAGCATCAGCCTCACCGACGTAGTAACAGTTGGTCTGCGACTATTCGAGAACAACGACGAAAAATAGACCGTCTGTTCCAAGCCAATCCTAGTCTCAAACCGTACATACCTGAAGCAATAGAATTAGCATATGTGGATGGAATCGACTTGGCAGTGCGCGAAACCGATCTTCCACCTGAGACATTTCCTCAAGCTTGCTGTTTTACTTTAGAGCAGATCTTAGACTCAAAATTTTTACCGTAGTGGCAATATGGCGAAATCTTTGTACGAATCCGATTTTGTTAAATGGTCTGATACGATGGCGGCTTTGATGCGCGATCGCCATTTTGATCAGGTGGATTGGGAAAACGTTATTGAGGAAATCGAGAGTTTGGGCAAAAGTGAGAAACATGCTTTAAGAAGCCAACTCAGACGAGTAATTATGCATATGCTTAAATGGGATTACCAAGCAGAAAATAGAAGCAGAAGCTGGATACTAAGCATAGTGCAGGGGCAAGGAGAAATTTCTGATCTGATCAGCGATTCTCCCAGCTTGGCTCCTTATTTGGAGTCAAGCTTTGTTTTATGTTATCGGCAAGCCGTAAAAGAAGCCATCGCAGAAACAGGATTACCGCCTAAAACTTTTCCCGAAAATTGCCCATATACGCTTACAGAAATTTTGAATCGAGAGTTTAGACTTTAACTTTATCAGGCGGCGAGGACATAATTCATGCCTGGTGGGAATTTTTAGAGGTCTGACATGGAAGAAATAGTTGAAGTGAAGAAATTGCTTTTGCAGAACGACATTCAAGGCGCATTGGCCATTGTAGAAGAACTAGAAGAAATGGCAAAGAACCATATCACCAACGGCATTGAGCAATGTGCTGAAGTTCTGCTTGAACACCTGATTAAGCGCTTCATTGAAAAAAGAACTACCAAAAGTTGGGACATTCGCATAGCTGTGTCAGCTCTAGAAATCAAGCGTCGTAATCGCAAATTGAATCGCATCGACAATTACTTAAGTCAATCAGAGCTAAGAGAAGCGCTGGAAGAAGTTTTCGGAGGGGTGCTATCCGAAGACCAGATTGATGCCCTAGTAGATCGAGATGCTTTGATTCAGCAAGCATTGGATATGATCATTACTTCTGCTAGCTGACACAGCCCAGGAAATTGTAGAGATTTATCGTCACGGGAAAGATGTTGAGGTGCTCGAATCTCCTGCAATGGTGTCGGGGGAAGATGTATTGCCGGGGTTTGTACTGAATCTCAAAGGAATTTTTACTTGATGATTGCCACGGGATAATCTGGATTGGCTGGGTTAGTGTCGGGCCACTGGTCAACCCAATCTACGAAACATCAATGGTTTGAGGCTTATAGGCGGTCATTTGAAGAAAATCATAAATCTTTTTTTGACCATAGAAGAGGTATAGGGTCATGTTTTAATGCTGATATTCTTGGATAGTTTTCTTTAACAAATGGGTATTGGTTTAAGATTTTTGTTAACTCTGATTCAGTTAGAGTCGGCATTTTTACTCCTGCTATTGTTTGTATAATTGCGTTTTCTCCTACTTGAGGCAAAAAATTAAAGTAATGTTTATTAGTGATTTTCCAAGGACTCAGATCAATATTCACGCCATTACAACCAGTTTTCCAGCTCCTAACTCCAAAGCCCTCATGTCTTCTTTTCTCATATTCCCGCCATTTTAAGCCCGTTACTTTTCTTTTGTTAATAGCTTTAATAATAGTAGTGGCTGGAATGTGATTATAAAAATTCACAGAGTATTTGAGATATACAGTAGTTGGGGATGAATCTATAGTTGTTTCCCACCCCAATACTACTACATTTATACGTAACCGTTCAGGGGGGGATCAAAAAAACGTCCAATATGAAATCACACGTAATCAGTACGAAAACCAGTCTAGATTGGATTTATACCGGATAATTGTGAGTAGTCAAAAGTGCTATACTGGTCTGCAAATTGTCTTTTAGACATTTTAGGTACGATATTTTGATGCGCATAAAACCCAAAGCTTTTGCTTAGCAAGGCTTTGACGTTTATGCGCATGATGTACCCCCCCGTGAACGGTTACATTTATACTTAATAAATTGCTTAACGTCTGCTGTAATGTTATTTCTGCTGGTATGATTTCTTTAGCTGGTACTGACGTTCGGTTAAGCAAAGGCTGATAAAAACTAATGAAATAATTTTCAGTATCCGCCAGAATTTTTATGTCATGAGCCTGAAAGGGTTACAAGGAGGTCTGAAGTGCTTGCAGGCTAAAGGTTTTAGGTATTTATGGTATAAAGAAAAGAGGTCTACGTTTGTCAACAAGACCTCCTTAATGATATTATGCCTGAATTTTACCAAATCTA
>JAABUQ010012545.1_pt1 | contig 10500 bp, 10 predicted proteins | sample 5560001 | NCBI WGS metagenome assembly JAABUQ01 (sample SAMN10711888, study PRJNA513371) | rock metagenome | isolation source: Antarctica rocks | place: Antarctica: Victoria Land, Finger Mt nord | collected 2015-12-18 | reverse complement strand
TGGTGTCCTACGAAGTAGGAGGGGGCCGGCGTTACTCGGCCAGCACATCACGGATAGCCCGCTCGATCCGTGCCGCGTCGGGCTGCATCGCCGCCTCCAACGGCGGACTATAGGGCACTGGCGCGAAGGCGCCATTCAAGCGCGCCACGGGCGCGTCCAGGTCGTCGAAGGCGCGGGCCATCACCTGGGCCGCGATCTCGGCGCCGACGCCGAAGGGACCGTAATCCTCGTCGACGATCAGCAGGCGACCCGTCCTGTGGACCGAGGCGAGGATCGTTTCGCTGTCCAGCGGCGCGATCGACCTGAGATCGATCACCTCGACGGAGATACCCTCCCCTGCCAGCGCCGCGGCTACCTCGAGCGTCCGGTGGACCATCAGGGCGACCGCGACCACGGTCACGTCGGTCCCCTCGCGGGCGACGGCGGCCTCGCCGAACGGGATCAAATACTCATCCTCCGGCACAGGCCCTTTGAGGTTGAGCACGGCTTTGTGCTCCAGGAAGAACACAGGATCGTCCGAGCGGATCGCCGTCTTGAGCAGGCCCTTGGCGTCGCGCGGGGTCGACGGGACGACGACCCGCAGCCCCGGCACACGCGCCAGCATGGGGTAGTAGTTGCCGGAGTGGTGCGTCGCCGACGAGAAGCCGACGCCGATGCTGCCCCGGAACACGAGGGGCATCGTCAGGCGCCCCGCGCTCATGTATTGCATCTTGGCGGTCTGGTTGACGATCTCACCCATGGCGTCGAGCAGGAAATCCAGGAACATGAAATCGACGATGGGGCGGCCGCCGACCAGGGCCGCGCCGGTACACAAGCCGGTGAACCCCCGCTCCGAGATGGGCGTGTCGCGCAGGCGCCAGGGGCCGTACGTCTCATAGAGGCCGACGGTGGTGGCCCAGTTGCCGCCTCGCTCGCCGATCCCTTCTCCCATGACGAACACCGCCGGATCGCGGGCCATCTCTTCGGACAGCCCTTCGCGCGCCGCGGCGGTAAACGTGATCTCGCGCATCATGCCCCCAGTCCGTCGCTATAGACATGGTCGAGCACGGTGGCCGGGTCCGGCCACGGACTGTCGGCGGCGAATCGCATGGCTTCCTCGGCCTCGGCCGTCATCTCGGACTCAATCCGTTCAAGATCGGCGGCGCGCGCCGACCCGTCGGAGAGCATGCGCTCCTTCAGGAGCGTGATCGGGCAGCGCGCCTTCCACTCGCCGACCTCCTCCGGGGTGCGATAGCCGGCGTCGCGCATGCCCTCGGAGTGGCTCCGCGTGCGGTATGTCCTGCATTCCAGAAGCGTCGGACCCCCACCGGCGCGCGCGCGGCGCACCGCCTCCTCCGCCGCCTGGTAGACGGCGATGCTATCGTTGCCGTCGACGGACACGCCGGGCAGGCCGTAGACGCCGTGCCGCTCGGCCACGTTCGTGTTGCGCGCGACCGTGGCGAAGGGGACTTCCGTCGCGTAGAGGTTGTTCTCGCAGACGAAGAGCACGGGTAGATCCCAGATGGCGGCCATGTTGACGCCCTCGTGGAACGCGCCGTTGTTGACCGCCCCGTCCCCGAAGAAAGCCACGCTGACGCGGTCCGTCCCCATCATTCTGAAGGTGTACCCCGCCCCCGTCGCCATCAGCATGCTCGGGCCCACGATGCCGCTGGTGCCCATCAGGCCGAGTTCCGGCGCGAATAGATGCATGCTTCCCCCGCGTCCACGCGACACGCCCGTGGAGCGCCCTAGCAACTCGGCGATGAGGGCGCGCGGCGTGACCCCCTTGGCGAGCGCGTGGCCATGCCCCCGGTGCGTGCTGAAGATGACGTCGTCCGCGCGCAGGTGGGCGCACACACCCGTCGCCACCGCCTCCTGACCGATGTAGGTGTGACAGGCCCCCGGAATCACCCCTCTTTGGTGTGCCCTGACCAACTGCTCCTCGGTGCGCCTGATCCGCAACATCTGGCCATACAGGGAGAGCAACTCCGTCTGGGTTAGGGGGACGCTTGGTGCGCTTACCATGTCTGATCGTTCTCCTTCCGCGCCGCGGGCCCGCGCCCGACATGGCGACGACCGGCGCCGCCGGCCGCCGATCCGGGTTTGCTACCCCGGCGGCGCATGCACGCTACTCTTCTCCTATGCCTCCAAAGCATTGTCGTACCTGGCGCGTCCACTCCTGATGGCGTCGTGGACCAGCCGCTCGCCGCCGGGCAAATGGTCGCGCAGCAACTCCGCCGCCACTTTGACGTCGTGCCGGGCCAGGGCGGCCACGATGTCGTTGTGGCCATGCACCGCCTGCGGCAAGTCCTCCACGGTGGCCTCGGCGATGCTCAGGGCCGTTTCGATCAGGGGGGCGAGCGGCTCCCAGGCATTGGAGAGGGCGCGATTGCCCGACAGGCCGATAATGAGGCGATGGAAGGCCATATCGGATGTCGCCACCGTCTGCACCTGCCCCGTCGCCATCGCCGCCTCCATGCGGTCGATGAGCGCGTTGAGGGCGGCCACGCCCTCCGCGTCGATGCGCCGCGCCGTCTGCTCGATGGCATATGTTTCGAGCAGCAGGCGGCACTCGTAGATGTCGTGTATGTCTTGTGCGGTGACGCCGATCACGTAGGCGCCGCGACGGGGCTCGATACGCACCAGGCCCTCGCGCTCGAGTTGCGCGATTGCCTCGCGCACGGGCAGCCGGCTCACGCCGAACATCGCGGCGAGAACCGGTTCCTTTAGATGGGCGCCGGGCGCCAACTCGCCGACGACGATGGCGCGACGCATCGACTCCACCACCCGTTGCCACAGCGCTTCCGGCTTCACGACCTCTATAGTTGGCGCATTCATTTTTCTACCCCTACTGGCTCCGCACGCTTCCGCATCACCTAACGATGGCCGGACACTAACATAAAGTTGGCGACTGTAAACAGTATACCTATCAGAGGCTGCGGCTACCGACTTTCCGTGGCGACCACCGGATTCTCAAGTTGCCCAAGCCCCTCGATGTCCACGGTGACGACCTCGCCGGGGCGCAGATAGCGCGGCGGCGTGCGCGCGCCTCCGACGCCGCCTGGTGTGCCCGTGGCGATCACGTCACCGGGTTCAAGCGTCATGACAGAACTAAGGTAGGCGATGAGCTGCGGGATGGAGAAAATGAGATGACGCGTGTTGGACTCTTGCAGGACCTCGTCCCCGATCGTCACGCGTAGGGTCAGGTTGTGAGGATCGCGGACTTCGTCGGCGGTGACCAGCGCGGGCCCCATGGGGCCGAAGGTGTCGAACGTCTTGCCGATCGTCCATTGACTGGTGCGATGCTGGTAATCTCGCGCGCTGACGTCGTTAAACGGCGTGTACCCGGCGACGTAGCTGAGCGCCTCATCGGCCGGCGCGTCCTTCGTGTAGCGGCCGATGACAACGGCCAACTCGCCCTCGTAGTCTACGCGCTCGGAGGACCGCGGCAGCACGATCGCCTCGCGCGGACCGATGACGCAGGTCGCGTATTTCGCGAAGACGGTCGGATAGTCGGGGACCGCCTGCCCTGATTCCGCGGCATGATCGCGGTAGTTCAACCCGATGCAGATGATCTTGCCGGGGCGCGGTATCGGCGCCTTGAGTCGCCCCGCGTCATACTCCGTGATCGCGTTCACGGGCGGGGCGGACAGGACCTCGGCGGCGCGCGCGCGGGCGGACGCGCCCCCCGCAAGAAAGGAGATCGCGTCGACGGACAACTCCGGGTCCGCCCGATGCAGGTCGACGATCACGCGGCGGCCGTCCACCGTCGTCACCGCGCCCAGGCGCGTTTGCTGCCCTTCTCTGAAGCTCACGAGTCGCATCTATACCTCCGTTTTCGTGATGCCGGCGGATATCCACGCGCGGCCCGTCGCCGCCGGCAGGCGCCGCCGCCTATTGGTCGCCCGCGACGGCCGGCCACGCGATATGGCCGCCCGCGTTCAGGGCTAGATTGCCTCCATCGACCGCTAAGAGGTGACCGCTGACGAAGGCCGCCGCGTCGGAGGCCAGGAAAATGGCGGGGCCGACGAGGTCCTCCGGCTCGCCCAGCCGCCCCAGCGGGATACCTTTGAGCAAGTGCTGCTCGAAAGCAGGATAATCCCACCCCGTCGACGCCTCGATCGTCCCCCACCCTGCCGTGCGGATCTGCGCCGGCTGTATGGCGTTCACGCGGATGTGATGCGGACCCCATTCGACGGCCAGTTCGCGCGTGAGCTGATTGACTCCCGACTTGGCGACGCTGTGGACCAGGTTGCCGCGCCCCAGCGCCGAGCTGCCCGCGATGGAACTTATGTTGACGATGCTGCCGCCGCGCCCGCGCGCCATCATGCGTTTGCCCGCCTCGACCGAGCACAAGAATGTTCCCGTCAGCGAGATGGACAGGACGCGCTGCCACTCGTCGAGGCCGAGGTCCTCAGGCCGCTTCCGCGCGCCGATACCGGCGTTGTTTATCAGAATGTCGATGTGGCCGAACTCGCGGTCGAGCGTCGCGAAGAGGGCCCGGATATCGTCCGGCCGGGCGTTGTCGCAGACGGCGGCTACGCCGCGCCGGCCCAGCCCGCGCATCTCCTCGGCCGTCGCCTCGGCGCCCTCGCGGTCGATGTCGCCGGCCAGCACATCGGCGCCGGCGGTCGCCAGCCCCACGGCCATGGCGTGGCCCAGTCCACCCCGCGCGCCGGCCCCCGTGACCAACGCGACCTTTCCGCTCAGGTCGAACATATTCATCCCCATCGCACCCATCTACTTACTGCTCAACTATGCCGGCGCCCATCGGACCGCCTGCCGGTCCGGTCTCACCACATCGCGCCGCCTAGCCGCGCGGCGCCGCGACACCGTTCACGCTGGGGGGCAAGGCGTCCCCGCGCACCGCCTGGGCCACTATCTCGGCCACCCGCGAGCGCAACGTCCGCCCCGCGCGTACGCTCGCCGACGCGACGTGACTCGTGATGACCACGTTGTCCATCCCCAGCAACGGGCTATCATCGTCGATGGGCTCAGGGTCGGTCACATCCAGGGCCGCGCCGCCGATCTTGCCGCCGCGCAAGGCCTCGACCAACGCGGGTGTCCGCACGATGGTCCCGCGCGCGACGTTGACCAACAGCGCGCCGTCCTTCATCCGCGCGATCGTGTCGCCGTCGACGAGGCCGCGCGTCTCAGCGGTGCTCGGCAGGTGCAGGGTCACCAGGTCGCTCTCGGCCCAGAGCCGTTCCAGCGGCGCGCGTTCGCAGCCCAGGGCGTGCGCGTCGTCGGCCGACAGCAGCGGGTCATAGGCCAGGATACGTGGCTTGAAGGGGACCAGGCGCCGGATGACCTCGCGCCCGATGCGCCCGCACCCGACGACCCCGACGGTCATGTCGCGCAACGCCTGGAAATGCTCGATCGCGGGCGGAGCGCCCCAGCGCCCCGCGCGGATGCCCACCGTCAGGCGCACCGTCTGGCGTGTCAGCGACAAGATGAGGGCCAGCGTATGGTCGGCCACCTCGTCGATGCAGTAGTCGGGGACGTTATACACCGGGATGCCGCGCTCCGCCGCCGCCGCCAGATCCACGTTGTCTACCCCGATGCCGTAGCGCACGATCAGCCTGGCGCGATCCATTGTCGCGACCGCGCGGGCGCCTAGCGGCGCGAACTGCGTGATGACGTAGTCGGCGCCCTGGACGAACGCGCTGACCTGCTCCTCGGTGCGGCACTGCGCGGCGTCCACCTGGCAGCCAAGTGGCTGCAAGACGGCCTTTTCCAGGTCCAACTCCCCAAATGTATAATCCGTCACCACCACTCGCGGCATCGTCGTCCCCACCCTTCATCCATCCTCTCTCGTGTCGTGCGTGGCTACCCTTTTATGTGGCGTCGTCCATCCAACACGGCCCACCGCCTCGATCGCTACGTGACCAATCCGCGCCCGGACATCTCACGGCAAGTTCAGGGGTAACGTGAGCCCCCCATCGGCGAAGAGCACATGGCCGGTGACGTATGACGACGCCGGCGAGGCGAGGAAGAGGGCGACCTCGGCCATCTCCTCCGGCCTGCCGACGCGTCCCAGAGGGATATGCTTGCCCATCTCTTCAACGTCGACCTTGCCGTGATCGCGCTCCACATAGATCGACCCGGGGGCGATAGCGTTGACGCGGATGCCGTCGGGCGCGAGTTGCAAGGCGAGCGACCGTGTGAGCATGTTGACGCCGCCCTTGCTGGCCGCGTAATGCGCGTGCGCGCGGTAGGCCTGGATGCTATGCACCGAACTCAAGAGGACGATGCTGCCGGGATGGCCCCGCTCCCGCATATGCGCTGCCACGGCGCGGGCGCAGAAGAACATGCCTTTTAGGTTGATGTCCAGAGTACTGTCCCATTGCTCCTCGGTCAGGTCGAACAGGGGATGAGGGTCGGTGAGCCCGGAGTTGTAGACCAGGATATCGACATGGCCCAAGGTCTGAATGGCCTCGGCGACGAAGCCGTCTATCTGGCCCACGTCGCGCGCGTCGACCGGGCGCAGCAACGCGGGCCGGCCCGCGGCGCCGGCGGCCTCCTCGAGCCGGCGCGCCCCGTCCGCGCTGCCATGGTAAGTCGCGGCGAGCGTCGCGCCGTTGGCCAAGAAAGCGCGGGCGATCGCGGCGCCGATGCCGGTGCCCGCCCCCGTGATGAGGGCCACCTGCCCTGTGAAATCAGCCATCCCCGCTCCTCTCGACGGCGCTATGGTCGGTTCGACGCGGACCACATTGTTGCAGTATAGGGGGAAGGAACGTATACTGTCAACAATCTGAGGAGACACATGGACCCAACGACCGTCCCAATGCGCGAGCGATTGACGCGTGAGAATCTGCACGGCGTCTGGGCGGCGATCGCCACGCCGTTCGACCAGGACGACCGCTTCGACGAAGGCGTCTTCCGCGAGAATCTGCGCCGCCTGCACGCGGCCGGCGTCCACGGTATCTACACCACCGACAGCGACGGCGAGTTCTACGCCGTGGAGTTCGACGAGTTCAAACAAATCGTCGACGCCTTCGCCGACGAAACACAGCGCCTGGGCGTCCCCGCGCAAGTCGGCGTGACCTGGTGCAACACGCGGGGGATGATCGACCGCCTGCGCTACGCCGCCGCCCGCGGCATCCTGGGCGCGCACGTCGGCCATCCGTTCTTCATGCCCATGACGCCGCGGTCGTACCATGCCTTCTGGCGCGATATGCAGGGCGCCGTGCCCGACTGGTTCGCCCTGATCCACTACAACACGCCGCGCGTCCACAACTACCAGGTCGGGGACGACTACGCCGTGCTGCTGCGCGAGATCCCCAACCTCGTCGGCACGAAACACGTCGGCTCCGACGTCGGCGAGTTCCTCACTTTGATGGCGCGCGCGCCTCACCTCAGCCATTTCACCGGCGAGCACGCCATGACACCCTACATGATGTTCGGCGCGCGCGGCGTCTACTCGTGGTTCGTCAACTTCAACGCGCCGTACGTCGTCGCCTGGTACGACGACATCGCGCACGGCCGCTGGGAGCAGGCGCGCCATCGCCAGGAACGGATGCACGCCTTTAGCCTGGTCAAGGAGGTTCTGACCGGCGCGGGCAACCTGCACGGTATCGTCAACAAGGCCATGGCCGCGGCGTCGCCGTTCCTGGCGCCGCACAACCGCACGCGCCGCCCCTACCTACCGATCCCCGACGAGGTCGTGGAGCGGTTCCGGCGGCGCGTGGAGGAGGAGTGCCCCGATCTATTGTGGCAGGGTTGATCATACGTCACAGGTCCCGTACCGATGATCGTTCCTTTGGTCGTGTAGCCCATTGACATCGCGTGAACGAGGTCAGGTATCAACATGGAGAGGGACGGCCCCAGCGATGCATAAGCCCGCCAGGGCGAGGCACAGCGGGGAATAGAGGCGGCGATTCCAGCGGGCGAACATGAGTGATGCGCGCCCCTGGGGCATGAGGCCGGTAAAGCCGATGAGACCGCGTCCCACGAGGGTCGTCGCGACCCCAGCCGCGCCGAGGCGCTGTGCACGGGGCCAGCGGCGCGGCCAACCCGCGACGAGGGCCGCGCCCACTGTAAGCAGCGCGGCGACGGTAAGACAGGCCGGCGCGGAAGGCATTGCATCGCGTCCGATGACCGCCTGCGCCAACGCGCGCTCGTCACGCGCCGGCCACGCTGACCCGCGCGCCCAGTTGACATGCAGGGTCGCTACAGCCAACAGGGCGCCCGCGCCGCTGCGGCGCGCGATCACTATCTCATATATCCGCATCATCTATTCTCCACGCACACGACACGCGATCGCCTTTCCCGCCACCACACGGGCCGGGCAGGATTGTCTCCAGCGTGCTCGTCGCCACAGACGGGTGAGCTATGGCGGCGGGCGCAAGCGCCAGACGCTCCCTCCGAGTTCCAGGGCGTAGGCGGACCCGTCGAGGGCGGGTTCGACGGCGACGATCACGCGCGGTCCATCGTCGCCGCCGAGCCGCTGCCACTCCCGCCCGCCCGGCGCCAGATGATACATCCCCTGCGCGGTGGCGGCCACGAGGCCGGATGTTCCCCACAACGCGGCGAGATCGTTGATGACCGGACGATCGGGAGCTATGGCATATCCCGCCGGCTGCCGGCTCGACGGCTGGCCGGAGGCGACGGCCAGCGGGCCATAGAACCGCGCGGCGACGGTGGCGTACCACGCGCCGTCCCACGGCGCCGGCGCGGGCAGCGCGATGGCGGCGCGCCGCACCGCGCCCTCGTGCTCGATCGCACGCACCCAACGCCCCCCGACCGTGCCATGCCACACCTCGACACGGGCGCTGTCGGGCGCCCCCACGGCGACGAAGATGCGCCCCTCGCCGCCAACCGGCGCTACGGACACGGCCAGGATCTCTCTTCCCCGCCAGGGGACGTCGAGCGGGCGCCAGTCCCGCGGATCGTCGCGCGCGGCCATGAGCATCCCATCGGCCCGGGCGATGACCGCCGGCGCGGCGACCCCGCCGGCTACGGGTGGGGGGAGGGCCAACAGCCGGGTAGGGTGCTCGTATAGCTGCTCCCAGGCTGCGGCGTCCCAACGCCGCCGCCAGACGCCCTCGGGCAAAGCGGCGTACAACGCGGCCGTCCCATCGGGAAGGATGGCCGCCGCCATATCGGTCACATCCAGTGACGGTAGCCCGTCGTCGTCGGCCCAAGTCCTGCCAAGGTCGTCCGACCGATAGACGCCTTCTCCCGCGCCAAAGGTCACCATGGCGCCGTCGCCGGCGAGGGCGGGGGACAGCGCCAGGCCGGTCAGGCGGCGCGCGGCCACGTTGCCGGAGGCGGGCTCCCACCGCGACAGGTCGTCCGTGGATCGCCACACGCCATCGCGCGCCAAGCCGGCGAGCGCGGGGCCGCCGGGACACGTCGTGGTGACGCAGAGCGCCCCCGACGCCTGGCTGCACCGCGTCCATCGCTCGCCGGCGTCGCGCGACACGTATACCCCGGACTCGGTAATCGCCAGTATAGTGTGGTCTTCCTTATAAGTAGGGGAGAGGGCCAACCCGTTGACGCACGCGTCGCGCAGGGACTCACCGAGCGGGCGCCAGGAGCGGCCCCGGTCGAGCGAGCGAAAAATCCCGGCGCCGTCGGTCCCGGCGAAGAAGACCGCTCCGGCGCCGTCGTCGGGCGCGATGGCCAGGCATTGCACGAGTGTAGGGCCGGCGGGAGGGGCTATCTCGCGCCAGGCGCGGCCGCCATTCTGGCTACGGTAGACGCTGGTGCTCGTCGCCGCGCAGACCGTTTCGTCGCGTTCGTACTGAGGGGAGATGACCAGCGCATGCGCGTCCAGATCCAGCAGCCCGAAGGTAGACGCCTCCCAGCTCGCGGCGCGGTCGCGGGAGACCAACACGCCGGCGCCCATTGTCGCCGCGAAGGCCACGCCGTCGTGCGCGAAGTGGGGCGATATGGCGAGGGCGGCGGTCTGGATGGCCCGCCCGTCACCCTGGCCGGCTCTCCATGTAGCGCCGTTGTCGGTCACACGATAGAGGGCGCCGCTGAGGGCGGCGGCCAGGATCAGCCCATCCTGGTCAAAGTTGGGTGAAACGGCGACGGCGCCAATCGCGACGCCCTCGTCGCCGGGGCCGACGCGCCGCCAGGCGCGTCCGCCGTCATCAGAGCGATGGAGGCCCGTCAGCGTGGCGGCGAAGGCGGTGTTGTCGCGGGCGACACGGCGAGGTCGAGCACCGCGCCGCCGGTCGCGCCGCCCACGCGTTCCCATGTATTGTTCATAGGGACCTATCTATTCTATCCACGCGATCAAGACTACCCGCCCGCTCCTGCCAGGATAAGGCCAACCGTATAATCTTATTATCCCTTATAACGATCACCCCCGCGTCTGTTTTCGTGGTCGGCTCGGTCGCCAAGCAATTTAGCTGGGGTAAATGGCCCATTTTGCACAAATCTGTTCTCCGCAAGCACATATTGCACTGACATCGTGCCCGTGGCACCATAGCGTCACAGGGCACGACTGGTGGTAGGGGCCACAGGGGCCGCGAGCAGGCGCAAGGAGGAGCTATGGCACGCACGCAC
>JAABUQ010012544.1_pt1 | contig 10501 bp, 8 predicted proteins | sample 5560001 | NCBI WGS metagenome assembly JAABUQ01 (sample SAMN10711888, study PRJNA513371) | rock metagenome | isolation source: Antarctica rocks | place: Antarctica: Victoria Land, Finger Mt nord | collected 2015-12-18 | reverse complement strand
CTCCATAGAGAATTGGACCAGTATAAATATGTGTGTGTGCAGCATCGCCAGCGGTGATTTCAATAATTTGAACATGTCTATGTAAGTTTAAAAAGATAAAATGCGTTGGATGGTCCGCGCTATCACCGTGACCCACCACCACGTCCATTTGCGAGGTACGGGGGCGTCCATAGTGCAGGTCGTCCTGATAGGTATGCCACCATGAGCCAAGTGCGCTGAGTACCATCACCAGTAAGATTGTGGCAACAGAAGCAATTAAGACAGGAACCAGTGGAAACTTCTTTTGTAGAGGTAGCCCACCAGTGATTGGTGCTACATCCTCAGAGACGACAGCAGGTGCAACACTTGGTGCAACGCTTTGGACATTCTGTGGTCCAAGACTGGCACGGCGTCGTTGCACAGGTGTTCCCTGTGTAATCGGGTCTTGTTGCTGTACGATGGCATCATCATTGACATCCAGTAAAATCGGCGCGTCCTGCTTAGGTAATGGGGCAGACTTGGGCTTTGCGGCCTGGACAGCAGGAGTGACACGCGTCGCTCGCGTTATGAGCTTGGGCTGTGCGGGCTGCTCAGGAGCGGACGGCGTTGATTTGTAGCGTCGCGCACTCGAAGGCATACGGGTGTCGTACAGGGCGTCATCATCCTCGACATCGCTCTCTATCGAGCGGGATTGCCTCTTGATCTGTGCGGTTCCCATCGCGGTATCCTCCATTCTTGGTGTAAGATATGATGTTTTCAAAAGTTTTAGAACATATTTTCTTATTAGCAAGTATACCAGATATAACGCATGAGTCAAGGGCATTTCGCACGAATGTTAGGACTTTTGGGCAATGTGAAGAAAGTCGCCAGTGTGTAGACGCGGAAATCTCCCATTGTTACCACTCTTCCCCTGTAAATAAGCTCAAAGCTTTTCTATGGTATTATAAGCGCATACGTTATAGAGACAGCAAAAATTGGAGGCTGCTTGTGGCGGTAAACGCGGATAAAGTGATTAGATGGAAGTGTTGATGATCTCGCGGAGTTTGGAGTCTAATGGTAACAATAGTTGATAGCATAGAGTCAGAACGGTTAAAAATACAAAACCAGCTTGATGCGACAAAAACACAACTTGAGCGCAACAAACTTGGTCAATTCGCAACACCTACCATACTAGCAACACAAATGTTAGAGTACGCTCGATCATTTGTACCATCAGACATGCAACTTAGGTTTCTTGATCCCGCATTTGGTACAGGCTCTTTCTTCTCCTCGTTACTTCGTACCTTTCCCCTGGCGCAAGTTGATAAAGCTGTCGGCTATGAGATTGATTCTTTATATGGTCAAGCTGCTAATAGAATATGGTGTGATACTTCTCTTGAGTTACATATTGCTGATTTTACACGCACCCTACTACCAAATACGGATAGTGCCAAATATAATTTGTTGTTTTGTAATCCTCCCTATGTCAGACATCATCATATCCTTAAAGATGAAAAACAACGTTTACAAAAACTTGGAGAACAGGTCACAGGCATAAAACTTAGTCAGCAAACTGGGCTTTACGGCCACTTTCTATCCCTTGCTCACAGTTGGATGGCAAAAAACTGTGTAGCTGGCTGGCTCATACCAAGCGAATTTATGGATGTAAACTACGGTCAAAAGGTTAAAGAATACCTGTTACGCAATGTCACGCTGTTCCGTATTCACCGTTTCAAATCAGAAGATGTTCAGTTTGCTGATGCTTTAGTATCGTCAGCAGTCGTTTGGTTTATCAATAAAGCTCCAGATACTAACTATGACGTTGAATTTACCTATGGAGGAACACTCGCTAAACCCGAAGTATCTACCCTTATTTCAACGAACACACTTAGGTCTACAACTAAATGGACAAAGTTTCCCTTGATGGCACATAAGACAACGTCTTTCGACGAAGAAGCTTTGAATCAACATGATCTAATCGTAGATAGTACTAAAGAAGAGGTAAATAACGCGATTGCCATAAAAAATGCACCGAAATATGATACAAGTGTAAATATACAGAATACACTGTTATTATCAGATATATTTGAGATTAAACGCGGTCTCGCAACTGGTTCAAATAACTTTTTCTTGCTCAATAAGCAGCAAATAGAAAAATACCAGATCTCTAGCAAGTTCTTAACTCCGATTTTGCCTAGTCCACGTTATTTGCTAGTCAGCGAAGTTGAGGCAGGTGAAAATGGAAACCCCATTTTAGAGCAACCTCTGTTTTTATTAGCTTGTGATCTTTCAGAGCAGGAAGTACGGGCCGAACATCCCTCTCTTTGGGAATACTTACGAATAGGAGTAGAGACAGGCATCAACAAAAATTATTTGTGTAGCCATAGAAACCCCTGGTACTCTCAGGAAAATCGTCCAGCATCGCCATTTTTATGCTCATACATGGGACGACAGGGTACTAAAAAAGAAAAGCCGTTTCGCTTTATCTTGAACCACTCTAACGCGACGGCAACTAATGCCTATCATATCCTGTACCCGAAAGCTAGTTTGCAGCAGGTCCTACAAAACAATCCTCAGCTAGCTCATCTCATATGGGTAGCTCTTAATTTGATAGCACAGGATACGCTCATAGGTGAAGGAAGAGTGTACGGAGGAGGACTGTATAAAATGGAGCCTAAAGAGCTTGGAAATGTTGTAACCAACAATCTTTTTCCACTCATAGAGCGTTACTTACCGCTTGCACAAGCAACATTGCTCTAAAACAGTCTGTAGGGGCCTAATTCATTACGCCCTCGCCCCAACAATCAGTGATAGCGAATACATAATGAATTAGGCCCCTACATATAGTAGCGGGAACAGGACTCGAACCTGCGACCTCCGGGTTATGAGCCCGACGAGCTAACCACTGCTCTATCCCGCGTCAACATGAGTATTCTACAACATTTCTTGCTTCTTGTCAATGCGATGAGAAACGGAGAAACGGAAACGAGAAAAATATTTTCATTCACAACCCCTGTACTGACATGATACAATAGTTCCATCATTAGACAGCACTACCTGGGGATAAAACGCATTGTATACAAAGGGCGCGACCCTCGACGGCAGGCAGAGCACGAAAGAAACATTAACGAAGCGGACATAGATATTTTATCATGCTAGACATTATCATTACGCTCGCGCAGGCATTCCATGCGCAGCAAAAACAATTGTATATGGTGGGTGGTACGGTACGTGATGTGTTACTCCATCGTGGACAATCCGCCGACGCCGACCTTGCAACGGACGCACATCCTGATGAGATAAAACGTCTGGTCGGCCCCACACGTCCCAGTGCTGTTATCCTGGTCGGCGAACGCTTTGGCACGGTGCGCCTTCACTACGATACCAACATTGTCGAAATCACCACTTTTCGCAGCGAACGCTACAATCCTGAGTCCCGCAAGCCAGAGGTATGTTTTGGCGACAGCCTGGAAGAAGACTTGCGCCGCCGCGATTTCACGATCAACGCGATGGCACGCGACCCACTCAATGGACATATCATCGACCTCTTCGATGGACGCCGTGACCTCGATGCGCATATTCTACGCGCTGTCGGCGAGGAGCCAGATAAACGCTTCGACGAGGACCCGTTGCGCCTGTTACGCGCTATCCGTTTCGCCGCGCAACTCGACTTCTCGCTTGAGCTAGAGACCCAATACTCTATCGTGCGTCAAGCCTCGAAACTGCAAAAGATTAGCCGTGAGCGTATCCGCGACGAGATGAACAAGTTGCTGCTCTCTGACCATCCCGACAAGGGACTCAACATGCTTGTCGAACTGGGCTTAATGGAATGGATTGTGCCAGAAGTGCTAGAGTTGCGTGGTGTAAGCCAGCAACCAACATTCGCCCGCGCGCCCCAAACAAAAGATGTCTATGCCCATGTACTACGCGTTGTTGAACGCTCTGCTCCACGCCTTACCTCGCGTTGGAGTGGTCTATTACACGATATTGCGAAGCCGCGCACGAAGACCGTCAAGGACAATGAAATACACTTCTTTGGACATGAAGATGTTGGGGCATACATGGCGCGTGACATTCTCAAGCGTCTTCACTTCGACCATAACTTTATTGACAATGTGTCGCTCCTCGTGCGTCTGCATATGCGAGCAAACGCTTACAGTTCAGAATGGACCGATGGTGCGGTCCGTCGTCTCATGCTTGAAAGTGGCGACAACTTCATGGACCTGCTTGAACTCTCACGCGCTGACATCACCAGTTATCGTACCGACAAGGTAAACCGTGCTGAGGCACGTGTCTCGGAACTAGCGGAACGCGCCCAGCGACTGAGAGAAGAGGCCGAGCGTGTGCCACTCAAAAGCCCGCTTGATGGTAACGAATTGATGGAATTATTCCAACTCGGCCCTGGCCCCTGGCTACGACCCATTAAAGAACACCTGCTCAGCCTTGTCATCGATGGTGCGCTCTCACCCGAAGATAAAGCAGGTGCCGCCAGGATTGCCAAAGACCTTTTAGATGCACAACAATAATGTAGGGACCTATGATGCGGTTAAACAAATTACTACGGATACGCCAACTGTACGGGCCTAATTCATTACGCCCCAGGACGAGCGAAGCAATGTCCTGTCCTCACGTCTCACAGGCTCAATGCGCTCGCGTATGGGCGTAATAAATTAGGCCCGTACAGATGGTTTCATGTTCGTAGTAATTTGTTCGACCCCATTATCACGTCCTTTTAGCAACGTGAATAGAGACGAGGACGTGATAATGCACATTAACCAAATTAAAAATTAATGTGCATAATCGGTCCGTACAGGTATCCATATGTACTTGTTAAATCACGTCATCGGTCTCTACCAAAGATAAGAACGGAGAAAAGTATAATGGCGAACGAGAAAACATCGGGTCCCCAGCAACCAGAAGCAGGGACTCCAAGCTTAAACGGGACGGGGAAGCAACTCCAGGCACGTATCGTTCCCGCGCCCGCGCCCATAAACAAGCCTAATTCAACAACTGGTAAGCGGCGCGACAAAGGCAAGAACAACAGACCACGTATTGGTGGTACAGCTGTACCTGGGGCAAAATCGACACAACCGAAACAGATCACATCTACCAATAATCAGAATCAGCAGCAGACCGAAAGTTCCAACCGCACCATGCGTAGACGTATGGAACAACTTGGAACTGGCCCAGCCAGCGAAGAGGATCGCGGTAAATCGCTGCAAGACCGCCGCAAAAAGCAGGTCGAGCGTCGCAAAGAAAAACTCGAAGAGAAACGCGCCGAACTACGGAAATCCATGCCTGGTGGCGGCAAAATCGCTCTTGGTAGAAGAAGCACCTACTTCATTATAGCCGTAGTAGTGATTGTGGTTCTGCTCATCGTCGCCTTCATCCTCCTACGTCAATTTGGCATTATCCGCTAGATGAACAATATCAACTGTAGGAGCCTCATAAATGAGGCTCTTACAGCAAGGCTACATACCATCTAATCCAACAGTTCCGCGATGATATCTAGCAGTTTGTTAATATCTACTGGCTTGCTCATACCAACCATGTGACGGTCTTGAATATCATATTGTAAGACGCCAGCAGTGATTAGGATAGCAGGAATGTGGGCCAGTCCCGTCATCGCGTGTAGATGGTCATAGAGTTCGAGACCATTCATATTGGGCAGGTGATAATCCAGAAGCAATAGGTGCGGAGTTATCTCTTTGACGATCTCTAGTGCCTCCGCGCCACTCGTCACAAGGACAGGATGGTATATATGCTCCTCTACAAGCGTCTGCATGAACATATCCCCGATAGAAGGGTCGTCCTCAACAATCAGGATAGTTTTTATTGGCGCATGTGTCGGTTGCGCTGGAATTTCCTCGTTTGTAGCCATACGTTTTTCTCTCATCAATACTATCGAGATTGGCACAGCAATAGTGTGCTCCTTCTAGTACGTGTTTACGGTAAAACAGGTTTCAAGAAGTTCTTTATTTCAGCACGAGGAGAAACAAAAATTCGTGGTTGCCATCACGTCCAGTTATAGGGGAGTCGGTTGTCTCCTTTACCTCAAAAGGTGTGTGCAACGGTATCCATTCTCGCAAATCGCGTACCACACGTTCATGAACAACGGGATCGCTGATAACGCCACTACCCCTATCAACCTCTGCCTTACCCGCTTCAAATTGTGGTTTGACCAGCGCGACAATCCATGTGTCAGGCGCGGCTACAAGCAACGGCACTAGCGCGGGTAAAACAAGGCGTAAGGAGATAAACGAAACGTCAATAACCGCGCATGAAATGGGTTCGGGTAGTGTTGTGAGGTGACGAATATTGACGTGCTCCATGACGACAACGCGTGGATCATTGCGCAACGTCCACGCTAGTTGCCCATGTCCAACATCAACCGCGTAGACGCGGGTAGCTCCTCGCTCTAAGAGGCATTGTGTGAAACCGCCTGTTGAGGCTCCAACGTCAACGGCAACTCTTCCTGTCGGGTCAAGATGAAAGGTATCGAGTGCTTTTTCCAGCTTGAGACCACCACGGCTGACAAACTTGAGTTCGGGCGAGACAACCGCCATGTGACAATCCGCGTCGAGTTGCACGAGCGTTCCTGGCTTGTCCACCATACGCTCCCCTACATACACCTGCCCTGCCATAATCAACGCTCGCGCCCGCTCACGACTGGGTGCTAGCCCACGCCTCACTAGTGCCACATCTAACCGCTCTTTATTTGTCACCATGTTTCTAAATCTTTTCTCTGTTGTAATAGATAAGCGCACCCGCGCCAATCAGTCCCACGTCATGACCAAGTTCTGCCAGTACAATATGTGCCGCCTTACGCGGAACTGCCATTGTACGTTCCTCAACAACGCGAAGAGCGGGTTCCAGGAGTAATGCACCCATCTGTGTGACACCACCGCCGAGGATAATTTTTTCAGGATTAAAGATGTGGAGAATGTTCACGAGACCAACACCGAGTGCCTCGGCTGCTGTTGTGATAATCTCTTGTGCGAGCGGAATACCCGACTCTGCCGCGAGTGCAACTGTGCGGGCTGTGACATGCGTGGGGGTATGAGCTGCGACATCTTCGGGTGTACTGGCCTGCACGTTCTCCTTATCGTTCGGTTGATGTTCGAGGGCAAACGCGAGCAGGGCTTCGCCCTTCCCATGTAGAATAGCATCGTTCGCGCGTCGCGCGATACCTGTGCCGGATGCGATACGTTCGAGGCAACCAATATTGCCACAATTACAGCGTTCACCACGCCAATCGACACTCATATGTCCCAACTCTGCTGCGGTACCGCTCACACCCTCTAAGAGTTTACCATTCGCGATAACACCACCACCGATGCCTGTACTAATGGTGAGATAGACCATATCGCGACTGCCACGACCAGCACCAAACATGTACTCACCCAGCGCGGCAGCGTTAGCATCGTTCTCTACGAAAACGGGAACGCGAAATTGCTGACTGAATAGCTCGTGAACAGGCACGTTCTCCCAACCAGGCAGATTGGGTGGATTATACACGACACCTGTATGACTATTCAGCGGACCAGGGGCAGCAATACCTATACCCGCAACCTGCTCAAGCGTAGTATCGGCTTGTGTGAGTGCTTGCTGTATCGCTTGAAAGATACGCGGGATAATCCGCCCAGGTGTGGGATCTTCCCCTGTCAGCAAACCAACTCGTGACAACAACTGTACGCCGCGTAATACCGCGGTACGAATCTGTGTTCCGCCCAGATCAACGGCTACCACCAGTGGTACCTTCTCGGACGCTTCTTCATGTCGCGTCCCCATATGTTCAATCGTCACGTGCCATAACCCCCGGCCAACAAAGGAATCAATCTCTGTAAATGATACTCCATGTAGAGGATTGGAACAAGGGTAGGAAAACTATTTTCCTCTCAATAGTACCAGTGGATATGCTAATGCTATGGTTTTATGGGGCACGAGTACAATGAATTAGGGACAGAAGCAATCCACATGTTCAAGGAAGAAATATATGCGTATTCTGATGATTTCGCCGCAACCATATTTTGAGTCACGCGGCGCACCTTTTTGTGTACATCAACACATAAAGGCTCTTATCGCTCTAGGCTATCAGGTTGATCTTGTCACATATCCTATTGGAAAAGACATTCATCTTCCTGGCCTGACAATATACCGTGCGCCCGCGCTGCCGTTTATTCATAGCGTGAAACCAGGCCCTTCGTTGGCGAAATTTCCGCTTGACTGTGCTGTCTTTTTGACAGCTATCTGGCGACTCCTGTGGCGCAAATACCGCTTTATCCATACTCATGAAGAGGCGGGTGTGATGGGTGTGATCCTCTCTGCCATGTTTGGCGGAAAGCATCTGTACTATATGCACTCGGACCTCTCGACAGTTGTCGCGAGTTCTGATTTCACAAAAAATCCCTTGCTCATGAAGATTGTAGGGGCGGTACAGAAATTTATGTTGCGCCATGCTGATGGTGTCGTCGCGTTTTACCCTGGCATCGCGGAAACCGCGCAACAACTCGCGCCCGACAAGTCAGTCTACATGATTTTGCCACCAGCCGTTGACGAAGAGGTCCCAGACGCAGTGCCAGACGAGGTGATGCAGTTACGCAAGCAACTCAAGGTGCATGACGGTCCCGTATTGCTGTATACTGGCACGCTTGAGAAGTATCAGGGTATAGATATTCTACTGGAAAGCGTTGCCTCTGTACGTACTGAGTTCCCCACCGCTCGCTATATCATCGCGGGTGGTAGACCCGATCAGGTTGAGAAATTGCGACACTTGAGCAAACAACTCAATGTCTCTGACGTTGTGCGTTTTGTCGGGCAATGCCCCCTGGAAGAGATGCCGAAATATATGGCCTTGTCAGACATTTTGCTCAGTCCACGCAGTAAAGGGACGCATACACCACTGAAGCTATACACCTACTTGCGTTCAGGTGTTCCTATGCTGGCAACCGACATTCCAGCACACACACAAATTCTTACACCTGAAGTCGCGCTTCTGGTTCCACCAACGGCGCAGGGCCTAGCGCAAGGTACATTGACGTTATTGCGCGATACGAAGTTTGCGAATACATTGGGGGCGTCCGCTCATCGACGCTGGCAAGAACAGTATAGTTGGCCTGCTTTCCTTGAGAGGAATCGCGAGGCGTATAACGATTTCGCAGGAGTAGAAAGAAAATATACTACTTTACCAATCTTCAATTGATAGTGTTGTAGGGACCAGATTTATCGCGTCCTCCGCTCAATTCATTGAGCGAGATTCCATCGAAAACGCTTTCCGAAATGAATCTCATGCGATAAGTCGCACGATGGACGCGATAAATCTGGTCCCTACAACAAACACCATCAGTTGAAGATCGACAAACCAATACGTTTATCATCTCTAGTATAGAAGGTATCTACCTACAGTAACCATAATTGGGAGAAAGACTACATGCATTGTCTTGTAACAGGGGTGGCAGGGTTCGTTGGTTCACATGTAGCTGAGCGTTTACTTGCCGATGGACATACAGTACGTGGTATAGATAGTTTTACTGATTACTATGCGCGTTCTTTGAAAGAAAACAATTTGAAGAGTGTCTGGGCGTCAGATCGCTTTACCTTTATCGAGGCTGACGTTCTAAGCACAAATACATTGCATCTGCTTAGCGATGTAGATTGGGTCTTCCATCAAGCGGCCCAAGCAGGAGTTCGTGCGAGCTGGGGTCGAGAATTTGCGCACTATGCGGACTTCAATGTTCTGGCAACGCAACAGCTTTTGGAAGCGGCGGTGCAGATGAAAGGGCTTCAGCGTTTTGTGTATGCCTCTTCCTCGTCTGTGTACGGGGATGTAGATGTGTTACCTGTAGCTGAGTCAGTTACACCTCAACCCGTTTCACCATATGGCGTAACAAAGCTGGCGGCGGAGCACCTTTGTACGCTGTACAACCGTGTCTTCGGTGTCCCAACCGTGTCGTTGCGTTACTTCACCGTTTATGGCCCACGTCAACGGCCTGATATGGCGTTTCATCGCTTCTGTAAAGCAATTGTAGAGGGGAAACCACTGCATATTTATGGTGATGGGCGGCAAACAAGAGATTTTACCTACATCTCTGACATTGTTGAAGCCAATATGCTTGCCGCGACATCGGACCTTGCGGTTGGTGAAGTAATGAATATCGCGGGTGGCTCTCGCGTAACATTGCGTCATGTCGTCGAACTGTTGCAAGAAATCAGTGGGGAACCAGTTCATATTAGCTTTAACGAAACGCAACCAGGAGATGTGAGTCACACATTCGCTGATGTCACACTCGCGGAGAAAACACTTGGCTATACGCCCGTTGTCTCATTAAAAGAAGGGCTTGCCCGTGAGTTCCATGCGATGAAGGCACTTTATAGTGGTAACGCTGTTTTATCATAGAAGACATTCGTAGGGACCACATTTATGGCGTCCTCCGTGCGATTTATCGCATGAGACTCTGTAGGGGCACGATTGATCGCGCCCGTTGCATAAGGAAACATCTGTAGGGACACGATTATGCGGTTTCACAAAATATCCTGGTAATCG
>JAABUQ010012543.1_pt1 | contig 10501 bp, 5 predicted proteins | sample 5560001 | NCBI WGS metagenome assembly JAABUQ01 (sample SAMN10711888, study PRJNA513371) | rock metagenome | isolation source: Antarctica rocks | place: Antarctica: Victoria Land, Finger Mt nord | collected 2015-12-18 | reverse complement strand
AATCTTGTCAGGCGGCTCGCTTAGGCATTCCAGGACCTTCTTTACTCCCTCTGCCTCAACCCATGCCCACTTCTCTTCATCCCGCCCAAACCCTCATTGCTCTGTGAGGTATGGGACGGTTACGTTTTTTCTAGCTTTGCTATCATCGCCGAGCGCAAAAGCCGATGTAAAGCAGAAGCCTTAACTCGACAGGTGGAAACCTTAGCAGCTACCCTAGAAAGAACCCGTATTGCTCGCGATATTCACGATTCCCTTGGGCACGTCCTCACCACCCTTGACATTCAGTTAGAGGTCGCCCAAAAGTTGCGTTTTCGCAACCCGGACAAAGCTCTACAGTCCTTAGATACGGCTAAACTCCTCGCCAGTCAGTGCTTGACAGAGGTGCGGCGGGCACTGCAAACAATGCGTCAAACGGATTTCGATCTTAACGCCGCCTTAGGCACTTTGCTCGAGCAGGTCAACCAAAACCAAACCTTCACAATTGAGCTGAAGGTCAACCTACCGCAACTGCCCTTACAAACTAGCCATCAGCTCTACTGCATTATGCAGGAAGGGCTTACCAATATTCAGAAACATGCTTGCGCCAAGAAAATCAGTCTCCGGGGTCAGCCAACGGCTGACAGCATTATCATAGATCTGGAAGATGATGGCGTGGGCTTTGACTCTGGGTTGCCTCGTTCTGGCTTTGGGCTGAGGGGGATGCAGGAGCGGGTGCAAATCTTGGGAGGGCAGCTCAAGCTCAGCAGTACTCCAGGCCAAGGTACTCAGATTCAAGTGAGGATTCCCCTATGATTCGATTGTTAATCGTAGACGATCAAGCTCTGTTTCGACAAGGGTTGGTCTCCTTACTAGCGGTGGAGGAAGAGTTAGAGGTGGTTGGTCAGGCTAATCATGGTCGAGAGGCAATCGCCATGGTCGAAGAACTACAGCCTGATGTGATTCTGATGGATGTCCGTATGCCTGTCTGTGATGGCGTAGTTGCTACCCGAGAAATTCATCAACGTCATCCCTGGATTCGGATTTTAGTGCTGACTACGTTTGATGAAGATGAATACATTTGGCAGTCCCTGCGAGCGGGAGCTTTAGGCTATCTGCTCAAAAGCACACCCTCTGAACAGGTAGCAACGGCCATCCGCAGCTTACACCAGGGCCACGGCCAACTTGGTCCAATGATCGCTCCCAAAGTCTTTGCCCGGCTTAATTCCATCGCCGTTACTCAAAAAATCGACTATGGGCACCTGTTGAGCGCTCGCGAACTTGAAGTGTTGAACCTACTAAGACTGGGTAAAAGCAATCGAGAAATTGCTCAATCGCTCCATATAACCGAGGGAACGGTGAAGAACCACATTACCAATATCCTCGGTCAACTTGGAGTCGAAAACCGCACCGAAGCAGCTCTTTGGGCTCAACAACATTTGAGGAAGCATGCGTGAAAAGATGTTTGAGAAGTATATGTGTTGTTGTAGATTTAGAGATCGAAAGCAAGGTTCCATGCCGCAATATCTATCGACATTATTCTCAATAGTCTGAGATGCAACCTGCCAAGGCAACAGTGCAGTGCGGTCGGATACCTTCGTTGAAAATAGAGGAATGAGGGGTGTGATACATACGAATTGTACCGTCTATGGTGGCGACTTGAGGAATGTGGGATCTAAGGACTAAGATAAGCAGCGGGAGATAACCGCAATATAACCAAGATCTTCAAACCGTCTGCTTCATCGACTTGTTGGGGTGCTGACGCTCACGATATGATTGCAACTTCTTCAAGCTGTTTCTCAATTGTGTCACACGCTACACCTACACCATTTTCTGCCTGTACCATACGCCCGATTTCTGCTGCTTTCGCTGCATAACTTGGATTCCCGACCAATTCACTTAACTCCTTCGCAACTCGCGATGCTGAATATTGCTCGCGAAGAATCGTGCGAGAAGTTCCTAATCGTTTAACTCGTGCAGCATTATCGGGTTGGTCGTAAGTATAAGGCATAATGAGCGTCGGGCGACCTGCTCGGAGGGCTTGAGCAGTGGTTCCGATTCCACCCTGATGGATGATCGCACAAGCATGAGGAAAAATTTTCGAGTATGGCGCATAGTCTGTGGCAATGATATCCTTTGGAAGGTTGTCTGGAAGCGTATTTCCACCCATTAGCAAAACAGCACGACGGTTTAACTGGGTTGCCGCTTGAATACTTTCCTGGTAAAAGACACCAGGATTTAGCACATTGGCTGAACCTAACGTGAATACAAGCGGCGGCTCACCTGCATCTAAAAACTGCTGGAGTTCCGGGGTGAGTTCTACTTTATTTTGATTGTCATCATAAAATGTAAATCCAGTCATGACAGTGTTTACAGCCCAATCAGGTTGGGGTTTTGCCAACACTGAAGAGAACAGTGCCAGGACAAGATAGGGAGAAAATTTATCATCAACTAAGGGATTACAAGCAAGTTCAGGCAATTCCAGTTCTCTTCTCAGTTGGTGAATGGGTTCTGCCCAAGATTGAGTGACAGATTTAGCAAAATTGATCACACCACGATTGACGGTTACACCCAATGGACGGAGCTTCGCCAACAGCGGAAAGAATGAAAGAACGGGAGGATCGTAAGCAGAGAAGAATGAGAAGGGTTGGAGCGCAGAGGATGCCCACCGAATCCCTAATGTTTCAGCAACTAATCGAGCGGCATAAACGATTTCTCCGGCAATGATCAAGTCTGCATCTTTTGCACTATTCATCAAGTCGGTATAGGTTTCACGCAGGTTTGGCAGCAGCCACTGACGGACGGCGTATTCCGAACCTGTTTTTGCGTCGGTCATTCGTGTTATTTCTGAAGGATCGTCTGTCCCGTCAGGGCGCATCTCGTGAAACTCAAAACCCAAGGCTGCAATTTTGGCTTGATATCCTTTGTGTGTCGCGAAAATAACAACATGACCGCGCTTGCGTAATTCGAGCGCGATCGCAATCTTGGGGTGCAGATCACCTAGACTTCCAATTATGGTGACAACAATTCGACTCACGATTTTGCCTCTCGGTCAGCACACTTACATCGACAGAATTGCTCTATCTTAAACTTTTTGAATCGCCTCACCGACAAAATCGAAATACCGCCTTCACCGATAACTTAAGTAGCCCAACTTATTTATTAAAAGGACAATTGTGGAACAGGAAACACCTTTAACCAAGGAAGAATGAGATTGAAACAGAAGAATGGCAGACTGATTAAGCGAAGATTATTGAGCCAATTTTTCCAGCCAGTTCCTTCATCCCATTCTAGATGTTCTTCTAAAAGTTTTCTAACTTTAGAAGCCGCAATATTTGTAGTGGGTTTTTCTGAGTTTCTCTCCGAATCAGCAAACAAGCTAACGAGTAAGTAGGCACTATAAACTATTTCCCACCACTTTTCAATATCTTGATATTGAGTTAAACGAAAATCTGCCCAGCCCAACTCATTCTTACTTTGTGTCACCAGTACCATTCGTTTGGCTTTGTAGATTCTGGGGCTACCAACATAAGGCGGGACAGTATATGCTGCAAGAATTTTAGCCTCTGGTTGATTTTGCTATGCAAGCGTCAGCATCTCAGCTGTTTTGCAGGATAATAGTCTGTCCCCTTTTGTCCCGCTTTCCGCTGGTAGCCTCAGAGAAGACCAAGAATGTATCCATTTATGACCACAATTGGTCAAGAATAGGGCAGTTTAACCCGTCTAATGTACAACTAAATAAATAGGAGTATTCGCCTATGCGTGGCCTAAACAATTTGGCGGATTTGGGGGCATCGAGCCCCACTCATCCGCCTTGCTATCCCTCCCCACCGCATAGGCGGCTGGGGAATCCCGTGATCAGGTTGACAAATGAAATGCGACCTTAACTGGCTCCGGGCGATACCTTTACACCACTTGGAACTGAGTCATCATAGAGTGGTCTTCGTGTTCCAGCATGTGGCAGTGGAAGGCGTACGTACCCCGGTTGGGTTCAAACTTCACAATCACCCTTACCACGTCGTTTTTGTCAAGGAACACGGTGTCCTTCCTGCCAACCTCATACGGTAAAGGCGGTTTGCCATTGCGATCAAGGATCTGGAATTGGACCAGATGAAGGTGTATGTGATGCTCCGCGTCCTTATCTTTGTTGGAAAAACGCCAGATTTCAACATCGCCCAAGCTCGGGGTAGCATCCACCCGATTCGAGTCCCACGGTTTGCCGTTGATCACCCACTCACCAAATTCCCCGCGTGAGAAGTTCCAATCCCTGGTACGTACCGCGCTTGATTCTGGGATCGGCTCAAAAGTACACAGCGTGGCGGGAATGGTGCTGTCATCGCTTTCTTGGCGCACGACGTCAAAGCGCATGATTTGCTGCAATGATGGTGTTTCACCAACCAGATTTTGCAGCACTACCTGGGTACCAATCGGGTAAAGAGAAAAGTCGATGATCACATCGTAGCGCTCCGCCACTCCTAAGCGGATCTGCCTAGTTGTCACTGGCGCGGGCATTAGCCCACCATTGTCACTCCCAATTACAATTAAGGGTTGACCCGAACTGAGCGCGAGTTGGTACGAGCGCACATTTGACGCGTTCAAAATTCGGAAGCGATACTTACGGTTGGCCACCTCGAAGCGGGGCGACGGAACACCGTTAACCAGCATTGTAATGCCAAAAGCGCCATTATTGCCTCTGCTGTTATAGATGAACTCGCCATTACTGGCGAATAGCCGATCCTGGATCATCAGCGGGATATCATATTGTCCCTTGGGCAGGGGCAGACTATCCTCGACTTCATCCCCAATCAGGTAGAAAGCAGCCAGGCCCTTATATATGTGTGGACCCGTATCGTGCATCGAGTGGTCGTGATACCACAACGTGGCGGGGCGGTCGTTGGGATAGATGTAGTCTTTGTAGGCACCTGGCTCAATAATGTCGTCCGGGTGCCCATCGTCCTCAGGCTTCGACCCCATCCCGTGAGCGTGGACTACCATCGGTTCTGGCAAATTATTTGTTTGGCGGACAACTGTTTGCCGCCCTACACGAGCCTTGAGCGTGGGGCCAGGAAACTGACCGTTATAGCCCCAAATCGTGGTCGAGAGCCCAGGCAGAATCTTAACTTGGGCCTGCTTCATCGTGATCTCGTAGTAATCGGTCGTCGCATCACTGCTTACAGGATTAAGCACCGATGGGATACGCAGTGGCACCTGAAACTGCGTCATCCACGGACCAAACTGCGCCGAAACTAGCCGCTGGAGTGCCAGTGGTAGCAGGATAGCTCCACCCCCGAGCAAGCCGAGCTTTAATGCGTCTCGTCTAGTAACTATTCTTTTCACGCTTGTGCTTCCTCACGTTAATGTATTCACCTACAAGTTGCGGATGAGGCTAGTTGGTTGTGCTTTAAACAAGCGTTGGATTAGTTCCCAGATCTTTGCAAAGTCTTTGTTTGCCTATACTTAAAAGAAACTTAGTGCTATCTGGTTCTGTATGCAAGCGTAATTTCACTAAAGAAATTGGCACGACTTTCGGTTCCCGCCAAATTAACTCAGTGAATATACGCTGGTCCAAACGTCTTTGTCACTGTCAAACTTCATGCCTTCAATCTCATCGGTTCCACTGCTAACGCCTAGACACAGGTTTTGGCGCTGATTACATTTATTTTTGCAGGCCAATTTTTAAGTTTTTTACTATAAAGGCAACCCGGATATTACAGGTATTTAGATAACAGAATTCAGCTGACTCCAGCAGCTCTTTAGCTTAGTATTATCTGAACTAGCCAGATAAAATACTTTGATGAAAGGCTTGTAGTGTTGGCGCTTTTTTGTGTATTAAAGACATGAATATTAATTCCAATAAACAGCTTTCAACATCAACGCTCAACTTTCAGCACAATTTCTCATAAGCATATCAACGTAAAAGTTTTAAGATGTATATTGTATGAACGATTTATGTATTTTTTATGTAGAAAAACTTTCAATAGAGATTTTAGGGTTGTGTTGCAAAAACTGGTGACGGTCTAGTTAAATAGCAAGAGATGATGTGCGATCAGGGAGTGGAGGTCGATCACAGTACGCGTACGTATCGTTGGGTCCAGAAGTATGCACCAGAATTAGACAAGCGATGCCCTTCGGGTTTGGAGTCGCCGTTGACTGTGGGAAACCCACAGCGAGTGGCGCTGTCTCAAACAGAATTCATGAGTTTTTGCAACACAACCCCCGTTATAGCGTCAGCTTAACGGGAGAGAAGGCAGTGACATCTCAATACATGCCTTTAGCTGTTGTGCAAGCACTTGAACATGAGGTTGTCTTAGCGTTGTGAGATGATTGCCGGGGACTCTGTGAACTTCCACGTTTCCTCCCACAGCTAACTCTCCCCAGCCCATGGTTGAATCTCGATGAGCTTTCATCGGTTGTTCGCTAGTTCTAAAAAGAGTAATTTGGTTCGAGTAGGTTTCTGGTTTATAGCTGAGGGCTGCCCGACTGCTGGCTTGCAAGACCCGAAGCATAGGGCGAATCGTTGGTTCATTGAACATCCGCAGCCTCGATTCTTGGGACCTGAAGTTGGCGAACGCTACATGTCCCATCAGGTCATGCCAGAATCCCTTAACCCCCAGTTGTTGAGAAGGGTTCAACGCCGAATTCGTAGCGGAATCAGCATCTCGCTGCTGGTCGGGAGCAGTTAGTAAATAAAAATAATCAAGGATATAGGGCCATACGGAGCCTGCTGCTGTGTTGAGCAGAAACTTGAAACTCTCGCAAAGGGAAGGTTTGTTGCTGGCGACTGGGGCTGGGGTATCTAGCATTACCAGTAAGGCTACCTGATGCTTGGTCTGGAGTTGTTGAGCCATCTCAAAAGCAACCAAGCCGCCGAAAGACCAACCACCCAAAAAATAGGGACCTTGAGGCTGCACCAGACGCAACGCTTTGATGTAGGTGCTAGCCATGTCTTCAATTCGGGTATGAGGGAGTTGTTCTCCATCAATGCCTATGGGTTGCAATCCATAAAACGGTTGGTCACAGCCTAGATGACGGGCTAATTCGTAGTAAGGAAAGACAACCCCGAGAATCGGGTGGACGCAAAAGAACGGAGGCTTGGAACCTCTAGGCTGAATGGTCACTAAAGGAGACCAAGTCAGAGAATCCGTTTCTGACTGAAGACGATTCGCTAGACGTTCGACAGTTGGAGCCAGAAACAGGGCAGATAGCGGCAACTCTCGATCGCACTGCTGGTAAATCTGCTCCATCAGGCGCATGCTCAGCAGTGAATCCCCTCCCAACTCAAAAAAATTATCATAAATTCCTACCTGTTCAAGGTTGAGTAGATTAGCCCAAATATGAGCGAGTGTTACTTCCATTGAGGTTTGGGGAGCGACGAAGGAGCTTTCCGACTCGGATCTGAGTGGATTGGGCGCAGGTAGGGCGCGACGATCCACTTTGCCATTGGGCGTCAGTGGCAGCGCTTCCAGCACGACAAAGGCTGAGGGCACCATGTATTCGGGCAGCTTTTCCTTCAGGAAGCAGCGTAGTAGGAGGGCAAGGTCTTGCCCCCCTACTGAAGATGCCTGTTGTGGGTTATAGCGGTTTTCATTTGATCCCTTACACACTTGCTTCACCGAATGTGGTATTGTGTATGTAGCGGCGGTAGTCGGACTGGATGAATCCCTATCAGGGACTGAAATAGAGACAATATAAGCCACCAACCGTTTGTCTTGGAAAGTTCTGACCGGGGGTTTCCTCCGCTCAGACTCTCCGCTGTCTCCTGGTACATCCTCGCGAGCAATGACGACGCTCTCTCGCACTGCTGGATGCTGAGCGATCGCCCACTCAATCTCTTTCAATTCAATCCGGAAGCCACGAATTTTCACCTGCGAGTCTTTCCGACCGAGAAACTCAAGCTTGCCGTCAGTATGATACCGAGCCAAATCACCTGTTTTATAAAGGCGTGCCCCCGGCTTGTGACTAAAAGGGTGAGGCAGGAAGCGCTCAGTCGTTAAATCAGGACGGTTGAGGTAGCCCCGCGCTAGTCCATCCCCACCAATGTACAATTCGCCCACCGCACCTATAGGCACAGGCTGCAACTGGGAATCTAGGAGATAGACCTGAGTGTTCGCAATCGGTCGGCCCAAAGTGGGGCGATCGCTCATGTGATTAAATTCATCAATAGTGGACCAAACTGTTGCTTCGGTCAGTCCATAAGCATTGAAAAATCGACGACCATCAGCCCACCGTCTGGCAATATCAGCAGAGCAAGCTTCTCCGGCACAGATGATGGTTTGGAGTGCAGGCAGATCTGCTGCCGGTAAGACTGACAGCAGAGTAGGTGGGAGTGTGACATGTGTAATTTGTCGCTCTTGCAGCAAATGCATCAGAGCTGACACTGACTTGAAAGTTTCCTCTTTCGCTAAATAGAGGGTTGCTCCTATCCGCAGTGCCATGACCATTTCAAAGATTGAGGCATCAAAACTTAGAGAAGCGAATTGTAGGATGCGGTTCTGTGGCTGTAGGTTGAAAACCCGAATTTGAGCTGCTGCTAAGTTACACAGCCCTTGGTGCTGTACCATGACACCTTTCGGCTTTCCAGTCGAGCCAGAGGTATAGATGACGTAGGCCAAGTTATAGTGGTTTTCATTTGAGTCGAGCAGTGGCGTTACCGAATGTGGTGTTGTACCTATGGTGGTAGTAGCTATTGTGTATGAATCCCGATCGGAGACTGAAATAAATGACCACCTGTAGCCTTGGGTTACAAACCGATCGACCCACTGCTGCTGAGTTAACAAGATGGATACTTGAGCATCACTTAGCATGAAGCTGAGACGCTCTTGCGGATAGGTGGGGTCTAGGGGCAGATAAGCTCCACCCGCTTTGAGAATGCCCAACACTCCTACAACCATCTCGCACGAGCGCTCGATACAGATGCCTACCAAGACTTCCGCTCCTACGCCCAGTTGCCGCAGGTATTGTGCCAGTTGATTGCTGCGGCTGTTCAGCTCTCGGTAGGTGAGTTGCTCGTCTTCAAAGACGACGGCGATCGCTTCAGGCGTCTGCTCTACCTGCATCTCAAAAAGTTGGTGGAACAAATTTTTAGAGTAATCAGCCTCAGTGTCGTTCCACTCCACAAGTAGCTGATGCCGTTCAGTTTCTGTTAAGAGCGATAAGTTTGCCAGTCGTTGATCTGGGTGGGCAACAATGCCCTCTAGTAACACTTGAAAATTCTCCAGCATCCGGGTAATGGTAGCGGTGTCAAACAGATCAGTGCTGTAAGTCACGACAACCCTCAAGCTCCCCAAGCACTCCACCAGTTGAAACTCCAAATCAAACCGCGCTGTTTCTGGGTCAAATGAGAGCGGACTCAACGTCAACCCTATCAGCTCCAGCGCCTCTACTGGTACATTTTGTAGGGCAAACACGACCTGAAACAACGGGTTGCGGTTCAAGTTTCGCTCGGGTTGCAGTTCCTCCACCAGCTTTTCAAAGGGTAAATCCTGGTGAGCGTAAGCTCCCAGTGCTACCTCTCGCACTCGACTCAGCAGTTCCCGAAACGGCGGGTTGCCTGACAAGTCCGTGCGCAGCACCAAGCTGTTGACGAAAAACCCAATTAAACCTTCAATTTCGCTGCGGTTGCGGTTGGCAATGGGCGAACCGATTGGGATGTCTTCCTGCCCGGTATAGCGATAAAGCAAAGTTTGGAACGCTGCTAGCAAGGTCATGAACAGTGTTACTCCTTCACGAGCGCTCAAAGTTGAGAGCCCCTCGCTTAGCTCCATGGGCAGCATAACGGACTGACGTGCCCCCCGGAAGGTTGGAAGTGCTGGTCTGGGTCGGTCGGTGGGCAAATCTAAGCCGAACGGAGCGCCGTCCAACTGCTGCCGCCAATAAGCCATATGAGTTGAGAGAACTTCTCCCTGTAGCCACTCGCGCTGCCAGTGGGCAAAGTCAGCGTACTGAATCGGCAAATCCGCTAGGGGTGAAGGCTGACCTGTTGTAAAGGCACTATACAGCGTCCCCAGCTCTCGAACCAGCACTCCGACAGACCAACCATCGGCAACAATGTGATGCATCGTCAGCATGAGTACATGTTCTGCCTCGCCTAGTTGCAGCAGGTTGACTCGCAGCAATGGACCCTGAGATAGCTCGAATGGCTGCTGGAACGCTTCGGTTAGCAGCCGTTCAACTTCCGCCTCCCGTTCAGCCTCTGGGAACTCTTGCAGATCTGCTAGGGACAGAGGTAAACATAAGCTGGGTGCGATCGCCTGAACAGGTTCACCCTCAATCATCCTGAAGGTAGTGCGCAGGGTCTCATGGCGACGCACAATTTCATTGAATGTCTGTTCCAATGCAGCGACGTTAAGTGGACCTGTGAGTAACACAGCAGTGGGTACATTGTAGAAGGGATTGCCTGGGACTAACTGCTCAAGGAACCACAATCGCTGCTGGGCGAAAGAGACAGGAAAGACAAAGACTTCTTCTTGAGAACTATTAGGGCTTTTCTCATGAGCAGTGAGGGAACTGTTGGAAAGAAATTGGG
>JAABUQ010012542.1_pt1 | contig 10502 bp, 8 predicted proteins | sample 5560001 | NCBI WGS metagenome assembly JAABUQ01 (sample SAMN10711888, study PRJNA513371) | rock metagenome | isolation source: Antarctica rocks | place: Antarctica: Victoria Land, Finger Mt nord | collected 2015-12-18 | reverse complement strand
GCGGCAGTTCGATATCGTCGAGGCTGTACCCGCTCGATGCATACGAGGTATGAAACTTCACATCGTCGAACACGAAGAACTCGGCTTCGGGGCCCACGAAGGCGGTGTCACCGATGCCCGTCTGCTGCAAATAGGCCTCGGCGCGCTTGGCGGTCGAGCGCGGATCGCGGCCGTATAGTTCGCCCGTCGATGGCTCGACGATGTCGCAGATCAGGATCATCATCGGCGTTGCCGAGAACGGGTCCATATAGACCGCGTCCAGATCGGGCTTGAGGATCATGTCGCTTTCGTTGATCGCTTTCCACCCGGCGATCGACGAGCCGTCGAACAGCAGCCCGTCCGAAAGGTTGTCCTCGTCGATCACGCCGGCGGCCATGGTTAGATGCTGCCACTTGCCGCGCGGATCGGTGAAGCGAAGATCGACCCACTCGACCTCCTTTTCCTTGATCATCGACAGGATAGTGGAGGGATCGTTCGCCATGGGTGTTCGTGTCCTGTTTATGGGCCGCCGCTGTCATGCGCGGACGGCGGGTGGAAATCCAAGTCCTAAATCGCGGGCCTAAATCGCAAGCCTAAATCGCGTCCGTGCCGCGCTCGCCGGTGCGGATGCGCACCGCGTCTTCGATGTTGGTGATGAATATCTTGCCGTCGCCGATCCGCCCGGTGCGCGCCGCTGTCTCGATCGCCTCGACCACGCGCGCGGCGAGCGAGTCCTCTACGATCACCTCGAGTTTCACCTTGGGCAGGAAATCGACGATATATTCAGCGCCGCGATACAGCTCGGTGTGACCCTTCTGCCGCCCGAAGCCTTTGGCCTCGGTTACGGTGATACCGCTCACCCCGACCTCGTGCAGCGCCTCCTTCACCTCATCCAGTTTGAACGGCTTGATGACAGCTTCGATCTTTTTCATCTTCGTCCCCAACTGAGGTCCCGCGCACCCTCCGCGCGCAAGCCGTGTCCGTCAATGATGCAAACGACGTGCCACTGTGTCGAGGGCGGGGTGGCGGCAGCAGCGAGGTTTGTGCAAATCTCATTCCGCTTAGGGGTTGGGCAAGTGGCTATGCGTTGGGCACGCGGCTTGTAGCGCGGCACGCCGTCAAGCCGCCGCGCGCATTTCGCCGCCGTGGAAGGTCGTGCCGCTTGCCGCCATTTCGCGCAGCAGCTTGGGGGCGGCGAAGCGCTCGCCATGCTTGGCCGCGAGTTGGTCGAGCTTGTCCGCCACCGCGCCCGCGCCAAGCGTGTCGACCATGCTGAACGGTCCGCCGGTGAACGGCGCGAAGCCCCAGCCAAAGATCGCGCCCAAGTCGCCGTCCGCCGCCGTCACCAGCACGCCCTCCTCCATGCAGCGCACGCATTCGGCGACCTGCCGGTAGATCAGCCGGTCGCGCACCTCCTGCGGGGTCGGCTGATGCGCGTTGATCGGAAACTCTCGCGCCAGATCGGGCCACAGTCGCTTTTTCGCGCCCGGCTCGGCGGGATAATCGTAGAAGCCCTTCGCGTTCTTGCGGCCATAGCGCTGCAGTTCGAGCATCCGGTCGATCACGCGGTCCGAGCCGCCCGGCGTGTAGGCCGCGCCCAGTTCGGAGATCATGCTCGCCTTGATGCGGCCCATCAGGTCGATCGCCACCTCGTCGCCGACCGCCAATGGCCCGACCGGCATCCCCGCCTGCTTGCCGCTGTTCTCAATGAGCGCTGCGTTGACGCCCTCGCCGAGCATCGTCGCGCCCTCCTCGACATAGGTCGCGAAGCAGCGGCTGGTGTAGAAGCCGCGCGAGTCATTGACCACGATCGGCGTCCTGCCGATTGTGCGGACGTAATCGAGCGACTTGGCGATCGCCGCGTCGCCGGTGTGCTTGCCGACGATGATCTCGACCAACTGCATTTTGTCGACCGGCGAGAAGAAGTGAATGCCGATGAAGTTCTCCGGGCGGCTCCAGTTCTGTTGCAGGCCGGTGATCGGCAGGGTGGACGTGTTCGAACCGTAGAAAACGTCCTTGCCGACCGCCGCCTCGATCCTGGCGGTGACCTCCTTCTTCAGCGCGGGGTCCTCGAACACCGCCTCGATCACCAGATCGACACCCGCGAGATCGGCGTAATCGGCGGTGGGGTGGATGCGGCCGAGCACTTGGGCCTGTTTGGCCGGGTCGGTGCGGCGCTTCTCCAGCCGCTGCTGCGTGTAGGCCTTGCCCTTGTCCGCCGCCGCTTGGTCGCGGTCGAGCAGCGCCACTTCGATCCCGGCCTGCGCGCTGACCATCGCGATGCCCGCGCCCATCAGCCCCGCGCCGACCATGGCGATCTTCTTCGTGGGCTGGGGCGAGACCCCCGCCGGACGCCGCGCGCCGCGCTCGGCCGCCTGCTTGTTGACGAACAGCGTGCGGATCATGTTGGCCGCCTGCGGGTCCAGGAACAGCCTGGTCATGTATTTGACCTCGACCGAAAGCGCGCGGTCGATCGGCAACTGCGATCCCTCGTAGACGGCGGACAATATCGCTTGCGGCGCATTGTAGTTGTGTTGCGTTTCCTTTTGCACCATCGCGTTCGCGCCCATGAAGGTCTGCACGAACCCCGGGTTGAACATCCCCGCACCACCGGGGAACTTGAACGCCTTTGCGTCCCACGGCGCGATCGCCGAATCCGGATGCTCGATCACCCACGCGCGCGCGCGCTCGACGATCTCGGCGTGCGGTGCGAGGTCCTGCACCACGCCGAGCGAACGCGCATCGTGGGGCGACATCGTCTTGCCCTGCAGCAGATAGGGCAGCGCGGGCTGCACGCCGATCAGGCGTGGCAACCGTTGCGTGCCGCCGCCGCCGGGCAACAGCCCGACCAGCACCTCGGGCAGGCCCATCTTGATCTTGGGATCGTCGGCGACGACGCGGTGATGGCAGGCGAGCATCAGCTCGAACCCGCCGCCCATGTTGGTGCCATTGACCGCGATCGCGACCGGCTTGCCGACCGTCTCGACGCGGCGAAACAGCCTGGACAAGGTGGCGACGCGCGCCGCCATGCCTGTGGCGCGTGACACCCCCGGCGCGATGTCGTTCACCAGCGCGACCATCGTCTTCAGGTCCGCGCCGCCCATGAACGCGCCCGGCTTGCCCGAGCAAATGACCGCGCCCCGACAAACCTCCTCGGCGGCAATGCGGTCGAGCGCCGCCCCCATCTCTTCGATGAACGCGGGCGTGATGACGTTCATCGAAGCCCCCGCGACATCGATGGTCAATAGCGCGACGCCATCGTCGCCAAGCGTGAAATGGATCGCGTCGGCCATGGAAGTCCCTTACTTGAAGGCTTGCTGGTGGTGGCTGATGTAGACGCGGAACGAATCAAGTTTACCGCGCATGAGACCGGCCTTAACTGCGGTATCATTGGTCAGAATAGTCTCGGCGTCCTTACGTGTGCCGGTTACGATTACGATCTCGAACGGTTCGGGCGCGAGTGGATGAAGGTGCTTACTTATTCCAGCGAGTACGAGCCGACCCGCTTTGTCTAGTGCTTGCAGTTGCGCAGAGTGATGGTCGACCGCTGCCACTTCTTCCGGCGGTAGATGCTGAGGATCTAAAACATCTGGCCGCAGTGAGTAACTATGACCCACGCCTCCCATGATGACGGAGTCCCGGAAACGGTTTGCGCAAATGCCGAACCAGTCAGTGCCAGCAAAATAAGGCTTGCGAGCAGCCGCATGTTTACACCCGCTCGATGATCGTCGCGGTCCCCATGCCCGCGCCGATGCAGAGCGTCACCAGTGCGACGCCCAGCCCGGCGCGCTCCATTTCGTCGACCACGGTCGAGATCAACATCCCGCCTGTGGCGCCGATCGGATGCCCGAAGGCGATCGCGCCGCCGTTGACGTTCAATTTGGCGGGATCGAGGTCGAACGCCTGCCGGTAGCGTAGCACCACCGAGGCAAACGCCTCGTTCAGCTCCCACAGGTCGATGTCCGCCTTGGTCATCCCCGCGCGCTTCAACAGCTTGGCGGTGACGAACTCCGGCCCGGTCAGCATGATCGTCGGTTCGCTGCCGATCGACGCTGCCGCACGGATGCGCGCGCGCGGTTTTAGCCCCATCGCCTCGCCCGCCGCCTTCGAGCCGATCAACACGGCTGCCGCGCCGTCGACGATGCCGCTCGAATTGCCCGCGTGGTGGACGTGGTCGATCCGCTCCAGCTCGGGGTATTTCTGCAACGCCACCGCGTCGAAGCCCGGCATCTCGCCGATGCCCGCGAACGAGGCCTTCAATGAACCGAGCGACTGCATATCGGTCTGCGGCCGCATGTGCTCGTCGCGGTCGAGCACGACCTCGCCGAGCACGTCCACGACCGGCACGATCGAGCGCGCGAACCGCTTCTCCGAGTAGGCGTTCGCCGCGCGCCGCTGCGATTCGACCGCGTAGGCGTCGACATCGTCGCGGGTGAAGCCGTATTTGGTCGCGATGAGATCGGCCGAGATACCTTGGGGCACGAAATAGGAGCGGAACGCCACTGCCGGGTCCATCGGCCACGCGCCGCCGTCCGACCCCATTGGGATGCGCGACATCGACTCGACCCCGCCCGCGACGATCACGTCCGCCTCGCCGCTCGCGATCTTGCCCGCACCGATGTTGACCGCCTCCAGACCGCTCGCGCAGAACCGATTGACCTGGATGCCGCCGACGCTCTCGGCATAGCCCGCGTTGATCGCCGCGATGCGCGGCATGCACGCGCCTTGTTCCGCGACCGGCGACAGGATGCCGAGCACGACATCGTCGACCAGCGCGGTATCGAGGTGGTTCCTCTCGCGGATCGCGCCGAGCATCTGCGTCGCGAGTTCGATCGGCGGGATTTCGTGCAGGCTGCCGTCGAACTTGCCCCGCCCACGCGGCGTGCGAACGGCGTCGTAGATGAAGGCTTCGGCCATTACTAACTCCCAAACATCGTCATCCTGAACTTGTTTCAGGATCAATCTTCTTCTTAGCCGCACTGGCCAAGCCCACCGAAGAAGGTGGATGCTGAAACAAATTCAGCATGACGGTGCGGATGTGGGTACTGCCTAGAACTGATCGACGCTCAATGCCATCAGCGCCTCGCTGCCCGCCTCGATGCGGCGGCGGTAGGTCGCCGCCTCGGGCAGCATCCGCTCGGCGAAATAGCGCGCGGTCACCAGCTTGGCTTCCGCGAACGGACGGTCCTCCGCGCCGTTGCCCAACACCTCGTGCGCGCCCTTAGCCGACAGCAGCCACATCCAGCCCAGCGCCACCACGCCCATCAGGTTCATGTAGGCAACCGCGCCCGCGCCCGCGTTGTCGGGCTTGGCCATGGCGTTCTGGACCAGCCACATCGTCGCCGCCTGGAGATGGCCCAAGGCCTTCTCCAACGCTTCCGCCAAAGCCACCTGCTTGGGATCGGCTTTCGCGTCGGCAATCGTCTGGCCAACTCGCTCGAAGAACAGCCGCACCGCACGGCCACCCTCGGCGGGCAATTTCCTGCCCACGAGGTCCATCGCCTGCACGCCGTTCGTGCCCTCGTAGATTTGGGCGATGCGCGCGTCGCGGACGAACTGCTCCATCCCCCACTCTTTGACGTAGCCGTGCCCGCCGTAGACCTGCTGTGCGGTTACGGTGACCTGCAGGCCCACGTCGGTGATGTAGCCCTTGACGACCGGCGTCAGCAGCGCGAGCAAATCCTCCGCCGCCTGCTTCTCCTCCGCCGTCGCGCCGTGGCGGCTGAGGTCGACCTGCAACGCGGTCCACAAGGCGAAAGCGCGGTTGCCCTCGTTGAAGGCGCGCATGTCCATCAGCATCCGCCGCACGTCGGGGTGGACGATGATCGGATCGGCAACGTCGGTCACCCCCGCCGCGCGCACGATCGCCCGACCCTGGCGGCGATCCTTCGCATAGCTGACCGCGTTCTGGTAGGCGACCTCGCCCTGCGCCAGTCCCTGCAAGCCGACGCCCAGCCGCGCGGCGTTCATCATGATGAACATGCCGCGCATCCCTTTGGTTTGCTCGCCGACCAGCCAGCCCTTCGCGCCGTCGTAGTTCATCACGCAGGTCGGCGAGCCATTCAGGCCCATCTTGTGCTCGATCGAGCCGACCGAAACCTTGTTCCTCTCGCCCAACGACCCATCGGGCTGCACGATGAACTTCGGCACCACGAACAGCGATATGCCCTTCACATTGTCCGGATCGCCCGGCACCTTCGCCAGCACGAGGTGGACGATGTTCGCGCTCATGTCCTGATCGCCGCCGCTGATGAAAATCTTCTGCCCGGTGATCGCATACGATCCATCCGCTTGCGGCTCGGCCTTGGTACGCAGCATCCCTAAGTCCGTGCCCGCGTGCGCCTCGGTGAGGTTCATCGTCCCGCACCATTCGCCCGTCACCAGCTTGGGCAGATACATCGCCTTCTGCTCGTCGCTGCCGAAATGCTCGATCGAAGCGATGCAGCCCTCGGTCAAGCCGCCGATCATCGAGAACGCCATGTTGGCACTCAGCATGTATTCGCTGATCGCGGTGCCGACGACCCAAGGCAGCCCCTGACCGCCCCACTCGGTCGGGGCGGTCAGCGTGCCCCAGCCGCCCTCGACGAACTTCGCATACATGCCGGGGAAGCCGGTGGGCGTGGTAACGGTGCCGTCGTCGTGCCGCGTGCAGCCCTCGCGGTCGCCGACCTGATTGAGCGGCTGAAGCACCTCGGCGGCGAACTTGCCGCCTTCCTCGAGCACGGCGGCGACCAGATCGGGCGTCGCGTTCTCGAACCCGGGCGTGTTCGCATAGCGTGCCATGCCGATCACATGGTCGAGCACGAAACGTGTGTCCTTCACGGGGGCGGTGTAGGTGGGCATCGTTATACCTCGCGCAGTTTGGGGGTGGCGGCTTCGACTTGCCGGATGAACGCTTCGAGTTCGGTGATCGTCGCGTCGATGTCGGCGCGCTGTGCCTGCAGCGTGGTAACGCGCTCGCGGCATTTGGTGAGCGTAACACGGCGCTGCGCGGCGCGGCCGTCGCCCTTGTCGTACAGCGCCAGCATCTCGCGTGTATCGGCGATGCTGAAGCCGACATTCTTGGCGCGCAAGATCCAGGCGAGCCGCGTGCGATCCGCCTTGCCGTAAATACGCTGCGTGCCGTGGCGCTCGGGCGCGATCAGCCCTTCGTCCTCGTAGAACCGGATCGCCCGCGCGGTGACGCCGAACTCGGTCGCTAGTTCAGCGATGCCGTAACGCTCGGGCGGGGCCGGAAGGGGGCTCGTCGCGATCACTGGCCACCAATACCTTACGTTGACGTAAACGTCAAGCAGCTTCCCAACCTGCGTATGCGCGGCAACTTCACCAACATCAGTGCCGCATCAGCACCCATTCCTCCGCCATCGTCGGGTGGATCGCTACCGTCTGATCGAGTTGCGCCTTGGTCATGCCCGCCTTCACCACGATCGCCATCGACTGCATGATCTCGGCCGCCTCGGGCCCGATCGCGTGCGCACCGACGATTTTGTCGTTCGTCGTGTCGACGATCAGCTTGTACAGCGACCGCTCGCTGCGTCCCGCGAGCACGTTCTTCATCGGCCGGAAATCGCTGCTGAACACCGCGATCCCGCCCAGCCTATTGCGCGCGTCGCCTTCCGTCAGCCCGACGCTGGCGAGCGGCGGACTGCTGAACACCGCACTCGGGATGCAATCGTAATCCAAGTGCATCGGCTTGTCCGCGAACAGCATGTCTGCCACCGCCTGCCCCTCGCGGATCGCCACCGGGGTCAACTGCACGCGGTTGATCACATCGCCAACCGCGTAGATGTTGTCGACCGACGTGCGGCACTCCGCGTCGACCATCACCGCGCTTTGGTTGTCGAGCTTCACCCCGGCGGCGACGCAGCCCAGGCCATCCGTGTTGGGCACTCGGCCTATCGCGGCCATCATGCAATCGACATCCAGCGGCTCGCCCTCCTTGAAGTGCAACCGCCGTGAGCCATCGTCCAGCGCCTCGATCCGCTGCAGTCCGGCGTTGAAGCGGAACTTGAGGCCTTTAACGGTGGAGATCGCCAGCAGCCGCTCGCGTAGCGCCTCGTCCCAGCCGCGCAGGATGGTGTCGCCGCGCACTATCAGCGTCACGTCGACGCCAAGCTCGTGGAAGATGCCCGCGAACTCGTTGGCGATGTAGCCCGATCCCGCGATCGCCATGCGCTTGGGCAGCGCCTCCAAATGAAACGCCTCGTTGGACGTGATCGCGAGATCGCCGCCCTCCACCGGCAGTGGCGCGGGCCACGCGCCGGTCGCGATCAGGATTTTATCCGCCGTGATGCGCTCGTCGCCGACCTGTAACGTATGCGCGTCGAGGAATGTCGCGCGCGCAGGTTTAAGCTCGACGTGCGCGTTCGCCAGCGTCGCCTCGTAAGCGTCGTTGATCCGGTCGACATCGGCGAGCACGTTGTCTCTTAGCGTCGGCCAATCGAACGTCGGCGCGCCGACGTCCCAGCCAAACCTGCGCGCGTTCGCCAAATCCTCGGCAAAATGCGAGCCATAGACGAGCATCTTCTTGGGCACGCAGCCGCGGATTACGCACGTGCCGCCCACACGATACTCCTCCGCGATTGCAACGCGCGCGCCGTGACCGGCCGCGATCCGCGCTGAACGCACACCGCCCGATCCCGCGCCGATGACGAAGTAATCATAGTCGAATTCTGCCATGCCGCTCACCTAAGGGTGGGTGCGGCGGCGCGCTACCCGGCGGGGCTAGTCGTCGCGGCTGACGCGCTCGGTGCGTTCGTGACGCTCCTGGGCTTCGAGCGACATCGTCGCGATCGGTCGAGCTTCCAGGCGCGATAGCGCAATCGGCTCGCCGGTCACTTCACAATAGCCAAACTCGCCGTTCGCAACGCGGCGCAGGGCGGCGTCGATCTTGGAAATGAGCTTGCGCTGCCGGTCGCGTGTTCGAAGTTCCAAGCCCCAATCGGTTTCGCTCGAAGCGCGGTCGGTTACGTCAGCCTCTTTCAGAGGCTCTTCCTGCAGCAGCGCCATCGTCTCGCGACTTTCGCGCACTAGGCTCTCGCGCCAGGCATTTAGCTTCAGCCAAAAGTATTCGAGCTGGCGCGGCCCCATGAATTCTTCATCCGCGGTAGGCCGGTAGCCGGTAGGCAACTGCTCGGCACCCAAACCCGCGCGCTGAACAACCTCCAGCATCTAATCCCTCCTTACGCAATTTGCCCGGCCTATTGGCCTTGAGCGCACTCTCTCCCTTTACGGCGGGCCTATAAGGTCGGGGCGCGGGGTGGACAAGCCTTTTAGGTCAACCCGCGCGCAGCCCGAACGTTATAGCGCGCCATGGCAATGCTTGTACTTCTGACCGGAACCACAGGGACAGGGTTGGTTGCGCGAAACACCGCCCCAGGTCGACGGATCGTTCGGATCGACCCCCACCGGGTAGTCCGCACCTTGGATCGACGGCGCGGCAAGACGCTGTAGCGACGGCATCGGTCCCCCGCCGAACGCGTCGTTCTCGCCTGTGAAGGGGTCGAGGTGAAACGGCTGCATCGAGGGCAATTCGAACTCGGGCGACGGCGCGTAACCCATCTGCGCGTTAGCCAGCATCCGCGTGACATCCTCGCGCACCGCAGCCAGCATTCGCTCGAACAGCGCGAACGCCTCCTGTTTATATTCATTGAGCGGTGTCTTTTGCGCGTAAGCGCGCAGGTGGATGACGCCGCGCAGCGCGTCCAAGGTGGCCAGATGCTCCTTCCAGTGGTGGTCGAGCGCCTGCAGCATCACGCTTTTCTCGATCTGCACCCACTGTTCGGCGTCGATCCCTTCGCGCTTAGCGGTGAGGTGAGTTTGGGCGAGCGCGTTCAGCCGCTCCTCGATCTGCTCGGGATCGATGCCTTCTTCGGTGGCCCATTGTTCCGCAGATGCCTCGACGCCGAGAGTGTTCGCCGTCGCCTCGATCAGCCCGGCGATGTCCCACTGTTCGGGATAGGTGCCTGCAGGGATATTCGCCTTGACAATTACCGCCACGGTGTCGCGCCGCATATCGTGGACGACATCCGACAGGTCGGTCGCGTCCATCACGTCGCTGCGTTGTTCGTAAACGACCTTGCGCTGATCGTTCATCACGTCGTCATATTGCAGCAACTGCTTGCGCACGTCGTAGTTGCGCGCTTCGACCTTCTTCTGCGCGGTCTCAATCGCCTTCGAAATCCAAGGATGAACAATCGCCTCGCCCTTCTCCAGGCCGCTGTTCATCATGCGGTGCAGCATCGATTGCTGGCCGAAGATGCGGAGCAGGTCGTCGTCTAACGAGAGGTAGAAACGGCTAAATCCCGGATCACCCTGCCGACCGCTGCGGCCCCGCAACTGATTGTCGATCCGCCGCGACTCATGCCGCTCGGTGCCGAGCACGTATAGTCCGCCCGCCGCGAGCACGCGCGCCTTTTCCTCCGCGATCTCCTGCCGGACCCGCGCCTTCGAAGCCTCCTTCAACTCGCCCTCGGGCATCGCGCTAAGCTCGTCGGTCACGCGGAAATCGAAGTTGCCGCCGA
>JAABUQ010012541.1_pt1 | contig 10503 bp, 6 predicted proteins | sample 5560001 | NCBI WGS metagenome assembly JAABUQ01 (sample SAMN10711888, study PRJNA513371) | rock metagenome | isolation source: Antarctica rocks | place: Antarctica: Victoria Land, Finger Mt nord | collected 2015-12-18 | reverse complement strand
TTTTTTCGGCCGTTGGCCGAAAAAACATGCACACCCACCTTTCCGATTTTCTCCGCGCCTGCGACGCGGGCAGGAGGCTGAGTAGGTACGAATATTGTTTAGGAGTCTAGCCATGCACGTGTCTGGGCGTGCTCATGTTTGGAGTGCGAGTGCGAACAGCGTCGTGGCAGTGACGAGGCAAGAGGAACACAAACAGCAAAGTCCCACCCATTAGAGCTAAATTGTAGAAAAGTGCCGTGAAGAGAGCGTCAGAATAATTGTAGAAATCAGTATTTGCTATCGTCGTTGAGACGATACGTGCTACTGCCTTTGAGCGACTGAACATACTGTTTTTGCAACTCGCAGGAGTAAGCGCTGGATCGGCTTCATTTGCACGGTTAAAAGTGCAGCGCTGGAAGGCCAGCACGATAGTATCAACCTCCTGAGGTGTTGTTGAAGCCGTAGTAAGATGAGCTCGCAGGCCAGGTGCAAGTTCATTACTGACGTTGCTAGCATTATTTCCCAGCGTTCCAAAGAAGAATAAACCGATGATCGCTACTCCTATTGCAATCGCAATTTGTTGAGCAGTTACGAGAACACCAGAGGCAGCGCCAGCATCAGCATTCTGAATACCTGCCAGGATAATAGAGAAGAGCGGAGAAATAACACACCCCAGACCAAGGCCATATATAAACAGGGCAAAGATGAATACGCCAAAGGGAAAACTTTCGTGCGACGACACAGTATGTACGAGAAGCATTACAAATAATAAACCAACGACGGTGATAAGTGCTCCTGCGGCAAGTAAGTGACTACCCAGTAGAGGAACAAGTTTAGATGATGCGAGTGATGCGAGCAAAAAGCCAATCCCCAGAGAAAGGAAAATCAGGCCAGCAACCAGTGCAGTATCATGCATACCGAGTTGAAGGTAGAGAGCTAAAGCAAAGAGAAATGAACCACTGCTCTGAAAGAGGATAAGTGCTAAAAGTAAGCCAACAACAAAAGTATGATCTTTGAAGAGAGCCAGATCGAGCAGAGGGGACCGCCGTAGAGAGATCCAACGTTCATAAAGGACAAAGCAAGTTAAAACAAAGAGAGCGGCCACAATGCAACCCCAGGTCCACCAGGGCCAATGCAGGTCACGTCCTGCCACTAATGGATAGATCAGCAAACCAAGACCGATAGAGAGGACACCAACTCCTGGTAAATCAAGTTGGGGGATTTTAGCCGCCCGGGATTCCTGTAATAACGGCCAGGCAGCACAGAGGGTTGCACAGCCAAAAAAAAGATTGACCAGAAAAATAGGTCTCCATTCGAGACCAAATAGATTTCCGGCAATAAACAGACCACCGAAAATGTAGCCCGCAATGAAGGCCAGACCGAGTACAGCACCATAGGCACTGAAAGCAATATCTCGTTCTTTTTCATGAAAATTAACTTGCATAATAGAAAGAACCTGTGGAAACATAAGTGATGCTGCTAAGCCTTGAAGAATGCGTGCTGCAATGAGGAGTTCAATTGATGGCGCGAAGCCACAAAGTGTTGAGGTAATGGTGAAACAGAGGGTACCGAGTAGAAATAATCGTCTGTGGCCATACATATCTCCAAGACGACCACCAGTAATGAGTCCAACTGCATAAGCAAGTCCATAGCCAGCGACAACGAGTTGCACCTGTGCAAAACTGGCGTGGAGGCTCTGCTGAATTGTAGGGATTGCTACATTGACGATATTAAAGTCAAGAATAGCCATAAAAGCCGCCGTAAGTACGACAGCAAGCACGATCCATCGCTGTGAGATTGCTGTTGGTGCTATTGATGATGTATGGTACTGTGCCGTCATTTCTTCCTCCCAGTAAAAATCTATTTCTAAGAGAGTGTCTGATACCGATCGTCTCCGCGTTCTCTGTACATGAGCTTGTGAGGCAGCGCAGCTCAAAAAAGATCGGTTCTTTCCTGCAAAACATGTGCGAAGCACATGTTTTGCAGGAAAGATAAAAAATTGTGCGAGCGCCACGCGCGAGCACGCGACGGAAAAACGAGATGCCCATCGTGATGGGAAACAGACACTCTCTAAGCGCAAGAAATATTTAAAAGAACAACAAATACTCTCTCAGAGCATAGCAGTCTCGCTATATAAGTGCTACTGTATTCGTTCATCTTCATAGCAACGAATACAGTAGTACTCATGGATGAATAATAGAATCAGTAAGCTAGTTGAGATCAACTGCGTTTTGCGCTGATCTTACAATCCGTGTGCTTTTTTGAGCAAATCAGCAGCTTTCTCACCGATCATCACAACGCTTGTATGAATGTTTCCAATAGGAATACACGGCATAATACTTCCATCTGCAACCCGAAGACCTTCAATGCCGTGAACGCGCAGTTGTGGATCTACTACTGCCATATCATCCAACCCCATTTTGCAAGAGCCGACCTGGTGATGGTAGGAGAGTGTGGATTTTCGGAGGAAGTCACGCAGTTCCTCATCGGTTTGCGTGTCTGGCCCTGGTACCGTTTCGTGCTCAAACCATTCCGAGAATGCATTGGCCGTGAAAATCTGACGAGCAATTTTCACTCCCTGTACTAAGCGCTCAAGATCAGACTCAACTGCAAAGTAGTTCGGGTTGATCAGTGGCTTATCAAATGGGTTTTTGCTCGCCAGGCGTACCCAGCCCCTTGATAATGGTCGGGTGATGCCTGGCAAAATACTGATTAAGTTCTGATCGGTTTGTTGTTCGACGATGCTAAATGGCACTGGAGTGAAAGCAAGCTGCAGATCGGGAACGGTCCAGTCTGGGTGGGATTTACAAAATAGACAGCTCTCTGCATTGTTGAGACGTCCGAGAGGAACTTCCTTCTTAGTGCGAGCAGTAACCCCTGCTAGAGTATGATTATGAAAGTTCTCTCCCACCCCTGGCACCTCAGCGACCACAGCAATATCAAATTCTCGTAATCTGGTGGGATTGCCGATGCCTGACAGCAGGAGCAGTTTGGGCGACTCAATTGATCCCGCGCTTACGATCACCTCGCGCTTCGCATAGGCGGTCTTCGTCTCTCCGTTCTGGTTGTATTCTACGCCTATGCAGCGCTTCCCATCAAACAAGAGCCGGGTTACCATTGAATTGGTACTGAGAGTCAAGTTAGATCGCTCTAACGCCGTGTTGAGATAACCTTCAACAACGCTGAAGCGCTTGCCATCCTTGATGTCTGCGTGATGCCAACCTACTCCTTCCATGTGTGGGCCATTAAAGTCCTCAGTGTAGGGGTAGCCTAATTCACGACATGCTTCGATGAATGCTGCGGAAGTTGGGTTTGGATTGTGCAGCTTCGTATTGATGACATTCAACGCCCCTTCTTTACCTTCCCACGGACTTGTGTTGTCCTCCTGGTGCTCTAACCTCTGGAAGAAGGGTAAGAGACTCTGATAGTCCCAACCAGGGCAGCCATTATAAGCCCAATTGTTGTAGTCAGACTGATTTCCCCGAATATGAATTACTGCGTTCAAGTTGTTAGATCCTCCAGGCCCTTTGCCTCGTGGCTCCGGTGTGACCCGATTGTTCAAACCAGGCTGCGGAACACTCTTGTAAGCCCAGTCAATCTGTGTTCCCCACAAAGTAAACCATTTGGAAGGGTTAGAGAGATTGGCAGGCATATCTGTCCCGCCAGCTTCCAGAGACAGCACGTTTGTTGATGAGTTTTCACTCAAACGACTTGCAATGACTGTCCCAGCAGAACCCGTACCAACGACAATGAAATCGTGTTCACTCATCTGTAGCTCCTTGTAATCATAGCTTCGTGCTTAATGTGGTCGGTAAAAACTGTAACGCGCGAACTTTTCTTTGCGAGCCGCACCTGAGCCTGGTAACTCACCTCTATCCATAAAAGAAATGACAAACTCTCCCTGGTTAACAGAGTCCGTACAACATCCCAAAGAGTTCAGGCTAAATAATTACTTTTTAAACCACATCAACTATTGATAGATTAATTTTACCTTCTTCAGCGATAAGAATACAATCATGATCGCTGCTTATATTTACTGAGGAAGGAATGCACCTGGTTATAGGCAGTGGTATGAGTATGCTTCATGCAAAGAGAGGAGAGAGACAAAGAGCTATTGTGACTGCCCTTCTCTTCAGTAGGATCTGCTCAAGCACGCTATAAGTAGCTATCATTCAGTTGTATGATATCTATTCGTGCCATAAACTACGTTACTGTACATTTTCTTCTGAATGAATATAAACATAGAAGTGGATTGTATATTATTATTTAATCATGTTACACTCATTCACAGCAATGAAACAATCCTCGGGAAATTGAACTATATTTTTTAGGGCACCAAATGCAAAAGGCGGTTCATCCTCGTGATGACACGCCGTAAAAAGCAATGGGCAACGCCGCTTGAGCGCGGCTACCAGAGCCAGCCCATTGAATGGCACAACGCTAGTTTAACAGACAGCTTTTTGAGGAAGGGAAAAATGAGAGCAATTCAATTTACTCAGCACGGAGATTACCAACAACTCCATCTAGTAAACATTCCGCGTCCAGAGCCGGCTCAAGGGGAAGTACTCCTCAAGATGCAGGCGTCGGCTGTCAACCCCATCGACGATGCGGTTCGCTTAGGACAGGTGCCAGGTGCAAAAGAACCACCACACATTCCTGGTGTTGAGGGGGTTGGTACGATCGTTGCATCGAACAATCCTGACTTCCCAGCTGGCAAACGGTTTATTGTGCGCGTTGGCATTATGGGATCCAGAGGTTTCGGCGTTTGGGATAATGGTGTTTGGCAAGAATATGTGACGGCACCAACACAGGAATTCTCGCTCTTTCCAGCACCAGATACAATAAGTGATGCGGAAGCTGCGGGAATAGCAAGTGGATATCTCGTAGCCTTGTACTCGCTCATGATTACCGGCGAATTCCAGGCAGGTCAAACTGTTCTCGCGCCGGCAGTAGGAGGAACGGTCGGCAATGCTGTCGTACAGGCGGCACAAGCACTGGGAGCTTCTCTTGTAATTACAACAGATGGAAGTACAGCCAAGGTTGAGCAAGCAAAAGCCGCCGGATATACAAATGTTATCGATCTTTCTCAAGAAGCGCTTGACAAGGCGGTTATGAGGCTTACTGACGGCAAGGGAGTTAATCTGGTGATCGACAGTGTCGGAGGTCGTATCACCGGCCAGGCTTTGAAAGCACTTGCACAGGGAGGGAAGATAGTAATACCTGGCTACGCAGGAGGGACAGAAGCGAACATAGGCATTACGGATGTTGTTTTTAAAGAGGCACAGATTCTCGGCCTCAATCTTTTAACACGACCTCCAGAATTAATTGTGAAGGCCAGGGATATGATGCTGCGGTTAGCTAATGAGGGCAAAATTAAACCGCTTGTCAATAAAACCTTTCCACTTGAAGAAGCCGCCTCAGCACAGCAATACCTGATGGAATCTCGCCCTTTTGGAAGGGTAATATTGACCCTCTAAGTTTAGACAGATTTTATAAGAGTGTCAGACTTCCATCGTGATGGAAGTCTGACACTCTTATAGCTGTGTTTCAGCAGCGAGATATTGATGAATGAAAGCAATAGACATACTGCCCTCCCCAACCCCAGAAGCCACACGTTTGATTGAACCATGTCGCACATCACCAGCGGCAAAGACTCCCGGCACACTCGTCTCCAGCAAGAAGGGATCACGTGGAAGCGGCCAACAACGTGCAGCCCCTGGATCTGCCAACACATCTCGTCCCGTGAGCAGATAACCATGCTCGTCCCGGAGGATCGTCTGTGGTAGCCAGTCGGTCTGGGCATCGGCCCCGATAAAGACAAACAGTGCGTCTGTGGACAGCGTGTGCTCTTCCTGGGTCTGTCGATCTCGCACCACAATAGCCTCCAAATGCACCTCTCCCTGGACGGCAACCACTTCGCACCGCAAACGAACCATAATATTGGTTTTGGCAGTAAGTTGCTCGACCAGGTACTGCGACATTGCCGCCTCCAGTGCATCACCCCGCACCAGCAAGGTAACCGAGCGGGCGTAGTTGGCAAAGTAGAGGGCGGCCTGACCCGCTGAGTTTCCACCGCCAATCAGGTACACGTACTTGCCACGTGTTCCCAGTGCCTCCGTTCGCGCAGCGCCGTAGTACACACCTCGTCCAAGCAAGGGATCGAGACCTGGGACTGAGAGGCGACGCCAACTTACTCCTGTCGCAATTACGATGACCCGGGCATACACCCACTCGTTTCCATCTAAGAGAAGCGCACGTTGGGGTGCCTCTAGATCGAGTCCCTCCACATTGCGTGCCACAAGGAGTTCTGCTCCAAAGCGATGAGCCTGTTGCCATGCTCGCTGGCTAAGCTCCTCCCCTGATAGACCGGCCGGGAAGCCCAGATAGTTCTCGATGCGTGAGGAGGTGCCTGCCTGTCCACCCGGAGCTTCACGGTCAATGAGCAACGTCCTCAAGCCCTCCGAGGCTCCGTACACAGCAGCAGCCAGCCCTGTCGGGCCAGCCCCAAGAATAGCCACATCATAGGTGGTCATGGTCGGCCTGGTCTGCAATCCTAGCTTTTCGGCTGCTTGCCGTCGAGAAGGAGTGACAAGAATGGAGCCATCCTGCAGCACCATCACTGGACATACATTGCCAACACCCGATGCACGTAACGCATTTTGAGCAGATGGGTCGGTGGGTTCTAACCATGTAAACGCTACATGATTGCGCGCCAGAAAGTCACGTAGGTCGTGGCACTGAGGATCCCAGCGATAGCCAATCACCTGGACGGAGGCCGGAGTGCTCTCCACGGTGAGCTGCTGCAAGTGCTCGACGCGGCGAGCCATTGTCTTGAGCAATTCGTGGCTGAGTTCAGGTGTCCCCAGGATGAGGGTGTGAAAATCGGGTGGCTCCAGCCGTAAGACCCGTGAGGATTCACGCGCACGCAGGCTTGCCACAGCTGTCGAGCCAAGCAGGAGGGGTAGTTCGCCAAAGAAGTCACCAGGAGTGTAACGATTAATCACCTGCTCTACACCGGCCAGTGTTTTCATCACATCCAGGGAGCCAGAGAGTAAAACAAAAAAGGCGGGAAGTTCCCCTTCTTGAATCAGCCAGTCGCCGGACCGCACCTGTACATCGGCTGCGCGATCAGCGATCTGCTCCTGCCGTTCGCGCGTCAGGTGAGAGAACAGGGGGACATGTGCAACCAGATCAATGGTAATCATACCATCTCCTCTTCTTCCATCAAGACAGTTTCTTTTCCGATCAACTTGCAAATGACCTCAATTAGTCTGTTTTTGCGCCTCAGTTCGCGGTAGAAAGAAGACCAGAACACAAGCAACGAGCGCTAAGATTGCAACAAAAGGGAGTGCCCAGATGAGGGCATTTTCATATTGCTGTGCATGTGACACACGAGACTGCATGCCAAGGGCAATAAAAAAGATCAAGCTAATCACAGCGATGCCCAGGGCGTTGCCAATCTGAAAAGCGGTTGTAATCACCCCGGAGGCGGCTCCAGCATCTTTGCTCTGGATGCGGCTTACGATAATGCCGACCAGCTGCGACATCCCTAATCCCTGCCCAAAACCATGTATGATAAAGGCCGGGGCCAGCAGCCAGCTTGAAATAGCTGTTCCGGCGGCAAGCAATGTCACAAGAATTGCAAGCGCTCCAATGACCACAATAAAGTAGGCAAGGCTGAGTAGATTACGTCCCAAGCGAGAAATGAGGCGAGGGGCCAGCAGTGAGGCGACAAAGAACGCCAGCGCGTAAAAGGCAAAGGTCAGCCCCGAATGGAGCGCGGAGAAGCCGAGACCAATCTGCAGAAAGAGCGTCAACACAAACAGCGCACCGGCATTGCTGGCAAAAAAGGTGATCGCGATAATCACACCAACGGTGAATGCACGCTGTTTGAAGAGCGCTAAATTTACAAGAGGAAATCCTCCATGGAGGGCAAGGCGCTGCTCGAACCAGCCAAAGAAAACAAAAACGGGAAAAGAGGCAAGCAGTGAGAGGATCATCCACCAGGGCCAGCCAGCCTCGCGTCCATTCACCAGAGGTATGGTCAGAAGCAGTAGAGCAACTGTCACAATGGCCACACCCGGAATATCCAGTCTTATGTCAGATGATCGCTGCTGGTTCGTCAAGAATATGGCAGCAGCAAGCAGAGCAATAATACCCACAGGGATATTCAGCAAGAAAATGGGACGCCATGTCAGCCCCACTATATTCACTTGAATGAGAATACCTCCTAACAACTGCCCGACAATAGCAGCCAGGCCAACAGCAGCACCGAAGACACCGAGCGCCGTTTTGCGTTCCTGGTTATCAAAGGTAACCTGGATAATAGATAGCACCTGGGGGTACATCAGGGCCGCTCCCACGCCTTGCAAGACACGTGAGGCAATTAAAATACCGATAGAAGGCGCCAGGCCACAAAATGCCGAAGCCAGGGTAAAGCAACCCATACCCAGCATAAAGATGCTTTTACGGCCATAGATATCACCCAGTCTGCCCCCTGTAATCACAAGGACTGCATAGGCAAGTGTATATCCTGCAACTACGAACTCTACATCGCTAAAATTCGCCTTTAGACCGCTACGAATGGAAGGAATCGCCACATTTACAATAAAAATATCCAGAATAGCCATAAAGGTTCCAGTAACCACTATGGCCAGAATAATCCATCTCCTCCGTTGCACCACATCCTCTGGTGCCTGTTGAACTGAATTTCTCCTGGAAGTCGTTTCTTTTGAAAATGGAACTACCGGTTTCGGCATATTTACCTCCGTATCATTTGCTATAAAAAAGTTGTCGTCAACGCGGATCAGGGATGTAAGTGCTAGCCTCTAAACTCTCAATGAGAGCATCACTAGCATAGTGCTTCAATTTTTTAATATCAATATTCTCTTCCCGCAGAGAATTATGACGTATCATATTTTTGCTGTCAATATTCTAAATAGATAACTTTTTACTTATGTAATATACTAATTTTATCGATTACTTTCAATTGTTTTTTACCTTCATCAAGAAAAGTATGTATGTATGTAATAGCACTATAATAAATCCTCAAGCCTGATAGGGAGATCGCGGATCCGCTTACCAGTAGCATGATAGACGGCATTAGCAATAGCGGCTGCGACGCCTACAATACAGATTTCACCAACGCCTTTGACACCGAGAGGATTAACATGCGCGTCATGCTCTTCAATAAAGGAAACATCTATATGAGGGATATCCGCGTGAACAGGAATATGATAATCAGCGAGATTTGCATTCACAAATTTTCCAGATGTTGTATCCAGCAATGATTCCTCTAATACTGCCATGCCCACGCCGCCAATCATCTGACTGCGCGCCGTTTTCTGATTGAGGATCTTGCCAGCTCCGAATACGCCCACGAGGTGAGTGACCCGAAGCGTCCCCAGGTCACTTGCATAGCGAACGTCTCCATCTCTTTCCCGGGCACGCTTTCTACACGCGAGTTGAGACAACGAGCGTGATTGCGTTGTAAGAGGATGCTATACGTTTCGTTACAGTGAGGAGCCTGTTTCGGAAACACCTGTCCCTGAGCAATGGCGATCTCATCATTCTGCAAAGCATAAACTGGTGAGCGGCTATCGGTGCGAGCCAGGGTAACGAGTTGCCTCTGAATATTAGAAGCAGCCTCCCATACTGCTGATCCAACACTGGCGCTTGTTGCAGAGGCACCCTGTTGAGGAGCGGGTGGTAGGGTAGAATCTCCTAATTGTACCCGGATACACGAGAGAGGCAGAGCCAGGACATCAGCCGTAATCTGGGCCAGAATAGTATACGTACCCGGTCCAATATCACTCGCGCCACATTGTACAAGTGCAGTACCATCATCAAAAAGGGTAACTTCAGCCTGAGCAGGAAAGCGTACATAGCGATAGACAGCGCTTGCCATTCCCATGCCTACAAGACAGCCGTCTTGCTGCATAGAACCTGGAGATTGCGACCGCTGTGACCAACCGATGATTTCTGCCCCCTTCTGATAGCAGGTTCGCAAAACCCTGCTGGACCAGGGGCGCCCTGTCTCAGGATCAACTTCAGCATAATTCTGTAACCGCAAAGCAAGAGGATCAATATGAAGCGCGTAACTTAATTCATCCATTGCAGATTCTAAGGCGAATACTCCAGACGCTTCACCTGGAGCACGCATAAAAATAGGAGTTCCCAGGTTTGCGCGTACAAGCCGATACGTTGTTTCTACATTGGGGCATGCGTAAAGAGTTCTCGTTGCACTGGTAAGCGGCTCAACGTATTCGTCAAATAGAGAGGTTTGCGAGAAACCTTGATGCGTGATAGCGGTCAGCGTTCCGTTATCATCGGCCCCAAGCGAAAAAAACTGAACAGTTTGAGGGCGATGACCTACAGAGGTGAACATTTGCTGTCTTGTTAAGACAAGCTTTACCGGTTTTTGTATATGCCGGGCTGCAAGAGCCGCGATGACAGTATGAGGCCATGTACGAAGGCCGCAGCCAAACGCACCACCTACAAATGGAGAATAAACACGAACCTGTT
>JAABUQ010012540.1_pt1 | contig 10503 bp, 12 predicted proteins | sample 5560001 | NCBI WGS metagenome assembly JAABUQ01 (sample SAMN10711888, study PRJNA513371) | rock metagenome | isolation source: Antarctica rocks | place: Antarctica: Victoria Land, Finger Mt nord | collected 2015-12-18 | reverse complement strand
GTTTCCGGCCGGTCACGCTCCATGACCTGCGCCGCAAACGGCAACGCAACCAGGCGGCCGGCATGACGCCCGCCACGCCACGTAGCAGTAGCTAGGCTGTGTTGACGTAGGTCTGGAACTACCCGGACCCGAGCGCCTTTGAGCCCCGTTGGTCACTTGGCACGCAAAAGGCGGATGGGATGCAGCATAGCGGCGCCCGCTACTTTGGCTGGAGGGGTTTGCTGGCCATCGCATTCGGTGTTGTGGGCGCAGGTCCCTCTTTGGCAGCATCGCCGCAGGTGCCGGCACTCGTTCAGCCGGCCAGCCAGGAACATCACGTCGGCAAGATCGTCTTCGCCGAGCTGGTGACGCCAGACCTCGAAGCTTCCAAGCGATTCTACGCGGGATTGTTCGGATGGACATTTCACGACGTGCAGTTTGGCAGGACGCGCTATTCCGAGGCATATCTTGACGGCAGCCCAATCGCAGGAATGATCGAGAAAAGCATCCCCTCGGGCGACCGCCACCAGCCGGCGTGGCTGACGTTTATTGCGGTGCGCGACGTGACTGCCGCAGAAAAGACAGCTCAGCAACATGGCGCCACGGTGCTGTTCCAGCCGCGCGACATCCCCGAACTCGGACGGGAGGCGGTGCTCGCCGATCCCCAAGGCGCCATTTTCGCGATCCTCGCCTCCAGCAGCGGCGATCCGCCGGATGTTCCGTCACCGCCCGGTGCATGGGTCTGGAGTTCGCTGGCCACCAGCGATCCCGACGCCGGCGCGGCCTTTTACCAGACCCTGTTCGACTACGAGGTGTTTGAAGCGCCTGCCGACGACAGCGGCCTCCACCTCATGCTGGCATCCGAAAACTACGCGCGCGCCAGCGCCAACCCGCTGCCCGCCAACCGCCATTCAAGCCGCCCGCATTGGCTGGACTATGTGCGCGTGGTGGATGCGGCCGATGCGACCGCAAAGCTGGTGGCGCTTGGCGGGCGCGTGCTGGTAGAGCCGAGGATGGATCGCCACGGCGGCAAAATCGCCGTCGCGGCCGACCCGCAAGGCGCCGCGTTCGGCCTACTCGAATTGCCTGAGACAGCAGATCCAGAGGCGCCAAAGTGACCCCCTCGCACCTGCGTTCGGCAGCGATGGGATTGCTCGTAGCTCTTTGCTCCGGCTGTGTCGGCACGGGCGGCGGCTATGGGTATGATGGCGGCGGCGGATACGGCGACTACTACGCATTATCCGGCAGCGACTACGGCGGTTGGGAACCCGGCTATCGCGAGGGGCCATATCGCCAGGGGTTTGGCGGCCTATACCGGGATCGCGGCTTTGACCGGGGGGCTGGCTTTGGCGGCCACCACGGTTATCGATCTGCGCCTATGTCCCACGGAATGCCGTTCATCCCGTCGCACCGCGGTGGCGACCATGGTGGCGGCGACCATGGCGGAGGAGGGCACTCCGGTGGCGGACATTCCGGCGGGGGACACCGGTAACCACCTATGCTGGCAAGAGAGCGGTTGCATTGATGGCGAGCTGGCAGGCCTACCTGATCGGGCAGGTGCTCAGGTTCAGGTTGAAATCGAAATGGCATGGTGAGTTCGATATCGCTCAGGCGCGTTCCACGGTCGACAAGGCCCGGCCCGGCGTGCCGCGTGGCCTTTCGGCGTGCGCGGGCAGCATCGGTGGCGTCGCGGGCGAGTGGATGCGCCGCACCCAAGACAAAGCTGCCCCGACGCTGCTCTATTTTCATGGCGGCGGCTATTTCCTTTGCTCCGCACGAACGCACCGGCCGATCACCACCAACTTCGCCCGACGCGGCTTTCAGGTGTTTGCGCCGGACTACCGCCTCGCTCCGGAGCATCTTTTCCCCGCCGCTGTCGAGGATGCGGTGGCTGTCTACCGTGGCCTGATCGCCAGCGGCATCCCGGCGAGCGCCATTACCCTCGCGGGCGACTCCGCAGGCGGCGGGCTGACCATGGCCACGCTGCTGTTTCTCCGCGATGCCGGAGATGCGTTGCCGGCGGCGGCGGCGCTGTTCTCGCCGTGGACTGACCTTGCCGCCACCGGCGATTCTATCCGGACCAACAATCACCGCGACGTCATGTTCTACGGCGACCGGATTGCGGCTGGGGCCAAGATCTATCTTGGCGAGGCGGACCCCCGCACTCCGCTTGCTTCCCCGCTCTACGCCGCGCTGCACGGCCTGCCGCCGTTGCTCATCCACGCCAGCGAGTACGAAGTGCTGCTTGACGACAGCACCCGGCTTGCCGAAGGCGTGCGAACGGCCGGCGGCTTTGCGCGGCTGCGCACCTGGCCGGTGGTGCCTCACGCCTGGCAGATTTTCTCTTTCATGCCCGAAGCGCAACAATCCATGGCCGCCGCCGCCGCATTCCTGCTCGAAGCCTCGGTCGGGCAGGCTGCTTTGGCTCCGATCCGTTAACGCTCGCTTCGACCTGGTGACCTATGACTGACGACCATGGCGGGAGAGCACCGTCATGGTCGTCAGAAGTCCCGGACGCATCGGGAAATGCGCGTTCGGAATCGGAGCAGGTACAGGATCGTCGTCAGGCATCCGCCGAGCGCAAGGCCACTCCACAGGCGTTGGGCGGGCGTGTGCGTCGTCCAAGCCCACAGGATGCCGAGCGGCATACCGATAGCCCATGAGCCGGCAATTGAAATGAGCAGCGGTCCCTTGGCATCGCGCATCCCGTTGAGCGCGCCACCGGCTGCGGATTGCACGCCTTCCAGAAACTGGAGGCAGGCAGCCACGGGCAACACAGCCGCGGCTGCAGCGATGCCGGCCAGGTCTTTGTCGCCCAGGAACCAGCGCGCTACCATGTGCGGGTCGGCTACCGTAGCGACCGCGACAAGCCCGCTGACCAAGGTGGATAATTGGATCGCAATCCAGCCTGATCGCGCGGCTTGAAGCGGCATCCCGGCGCCAAGAGCATAGCCAACACGCATGTTTGCGGCATCACTGAAGCCGAACGAGAAGACTCCTGTCAGATCGATCACTCGCGCGGCCACGGCATGGGCGGCGATGGCCGAAGCTCCGAAAGGCGCAATAACGAATGCCGCCGCCGGCAGCACGCCCTCACGGAGCATGATGCGACAGGCGAATGGGATGCCCAGCAGCAGGATTTCCCGGTAACGCTCGCCGTCCCATGAAAAAGGGCGGCGAAAGACGCTGCTGAACCCGTCGGGCAGACTAAAATGTAGAATGATGGACAGCATCACCCATGCTCCGAACGGCGTCAGAGTGTAAGCAATGCCCGCGCCTAATGCCCCAAGAGAGGGCAAGCCGAGACCGCCGAAGACCAGCAGCCAAGTCAAGCCCGCATGGATCGGAACCGAGGCCAGCATGATGGCCGTGGTGACCCGCACCCGCCCCGTCGCGACAGCCAAACTGCGCACGGCCACGTAGCACACCCACGCCGGCAAACCCCAGGCTGCGCCGAGGAGGTAGTCGGATGCGCTGTTCGCCTCGGCTCCGTTGCCGAGAACAAGGGCAAAGAGATCGCGGCAGCCTAGCAGGAGGGCCAGACCGGGGATCGAAAAGGTTAAACCGACCCAGAGGCCCTGCTGCCCGATTCGCCTCAGGCTCGCCGTGTCGCCACGGCCGCTTGCCTGTGCCGCAACCGGGGTGACGGCGGTAACCACACCCAAGGCAAACAGGAACACCAGGAAGTTCACGCTGAGTGCCAGGGTCACCCCGGCCAGGACCTGGACCCCAAGCCGTGCGACGGCCATTGTTTCCACGGCAGATATGGCCAACTGGGCGAACATCGTGACGGTAACGGGTAGCGATATGCCAGCCAAGGTGCGCGCTTCCGCCACCCACTCCTCGTTGATCGAACGCATTCCATACTCACGGATTTGGCGCAACGCGCTGAAGAGCGCGGGGGCCTTGCTGAAGACTGCAAGCGATCGCCGCGCGGCGTGAGCCACTCGTGCGAAGGGTCGGTCAGAGCAGGTCCGAAGAGTCGGAACGCGAGAAGCGTCAGATACGCCAAGCGTCAGGTACGTCGGAGTTCCCGCCCCGCGACGTGCTGTCGCAGGGCCTCCCAGGGGGCACGTGGATGATACTTACGGTACATGCTCATGCCTTCCCCTGGGTAGAATGTTGCGGCCAACGCACCATAACGGCCTCGGACGGAGATCGGCAAATCTGCTTGGCGTCGTTTGCTGCGTCAAACCGTTTGAACCTGAACTCGGTATGCAGCAGGAGAAATTATGGACGATAAACATCGATTGGCTGTCGGCTTCATCGGCCTTGGCAGCATGGGCGAACCGATGGCGCTCAATCTTGCGCGTGCCGGGACGCCGCTGGTCGTTTGGAACCGAACGCCTGACAAGGCACAGGCGCTCGCATCGGCGGGCGCCGACGTCGCGGCCAGCGTCAAGGAGGTGTTCGAGCGGACGCAGACGATCATCCTGATGCTCACGGACAGCAAGGCCATGGACGCCGTGCTCGGGCGAGGCACGCCGGCGTTCGCCGGGTTGGTCAGGGATCGGACGGTTGTCCATATGGGCACCACCTCACCGAGCTATTCGCGTGGACTCGCGGCCGATCTTCGCGTGGCGGGAAGTCGCTACGTGGAAGCGCCGGTCTCGGGTTCACGCAAGCCGGCCGAGACGGGCCAACTCATCGCCATGCTCGCCGGCGAAATGGATGCGGTGGAGGCGGTCCGCCCGTTGCTCGCCCCCATGTGCCGGGAAACGGTGGTGTGCGGCCCGGTGCCGAACGCGCTCTCGATGAAACTCGCCTCCAACCTGTTCCTGATCGCGATGGTGACCGGCCTGGCCGAGGCGGTGAACTATGCCGGCCGCCAAGGGCTCGACCTCGACCAGTTCGTCTCGCTGCTTGGGGCCGGTCCATTGTCGAGCGACCTGTTGCGGATGAAGGCGCCAAAGCTCGTCGCCCGCGACTTCACCGTTCAAGCGTCCATCGCGAACGTGCTTGAGAGCCATCGTCTCATCACCGACGCGGCGCGGGAAGCGGACATCGCCCTGCCGCTGCTCGACACCTGCCATGCCCTCTATAAAGAGGCCTCCAGCCTTGGCCTGGGCGAGACGGATGTCGTGGCCGTGCTGCGCGCCATCGAGGAGCGCTCCAGCCGGCGGAAGTCCTGAAGCGGGCTTTCCCTCGGCCAACGCAGCTCTGCCTCCGGCCCGTGCTGTTCTGCCGGTTCTATGGCATACTCCCGGCATGAGGAACGCTCATGATCGACAGCGCCATTGGCGCCATGTTGAAGGCGCCCGCTGCGACCTGTCCGGTCGGAAAGCTGGCCGCCAGCGGCAGGGTATCGGCCCATACCGCCCTGACGTAGCCCGGCACCAGGTCCGGTTCAGCCGTTGAGTTCAGCGTCACGGCGGCGTTGTCGAACAACACGGAGCGGCGCGGCGGCGGCACACGGAACTCGAACTGCATCTCCCACACGGAGGTGGCCAGAGCGCTGCTCAAGATGCGTGCGGTCGCGCTACCGGAGTATTGCGCCGTCACCGGCTGGGCTGCGATCATTTTGACCTCGCTCTGCGTCCGGCGTCTTGGTTTTGCCGGATGTGGAGCGAGGCTATCGTGCAACGGTTTAGTTTTCGTGAAAGCCCTTTTGGAAATCGGCCCGGCGATGTCTATTTTGCCAACGCCACGCGCAGCGCGTTGGTGGTGCCGGCCTGGCCGAACGGCATCCCGGCGATGACCACGACGCTCTCGCCTGCGACCGCGAAGCCCTCGGACATCGCCACCCGCACCGCTTTGGCCACCGTCTCGGTCATGCTGTGCGTCACCGGCGTCACCACCGCGTACACGCCCCACACCACCGCCAGCCGGCGTGCGGTCTCGGTCGAGACGGTGAGTCCGATCACCGGCGCTTCCGGCCGCTCACGCGCGATGCGCAGCGCGGTGCCGCCGCTCTCGGTGAAGGCGCAGATGGCCCCGGCGCCGATGGTGTGCGCGACCTGCCGCGCCGCCGCCGCCATCGCGTCGGCGGTGGAATGCTCCGGCTCGGGGCGCGAGGCCTCGATGATGGCCCGCCAGCCGGGGTCCCTTTCCACCCTGGCCACGATGCGGTCCATGATGTTGACAGCCTCCAGGGGGTATTGCCCGGCCGCCGTCTCCGCCGACAGCATCACCGCGTCGGCCCCGTCGAACACCGCGGTCGCTACGTCCGACGCTTCGGCGCGGGTGGGCGAGGGGGAGGAGATCATGCTCTCCAGCATTTGCGTGGCCACTACCACCGGCTTGCCCAGCGCCCGCGCCGCGCGGACGATGCGCTTCTGGGCCAGCGGGACTTCCTCCGGCGGCAATTCCACGCCGAGGTCGCCGCGCGCCACCATCACCGCGTCGGACAGGCGCAGGATGGCGTCGAGGTTGTCCAGTGCCTGCGGCTTTTCTAGCTTGGTCATGATCCAGGCGCGGCCACGGGCAATGTCGCGCGCCTCCTCGACGTCCTCCGGGCGCTGCACGAACGACAGGCCGATGTAGTCGGCGCCGTGCTCCAGCGCGAACGCCAAATCCTCGCGGTCCTTCTTGGTCAGCGCCGGGATCGGCAGCACCATGTCCGGCACGTTGACCCCCTTGCGGTCCGACAGCGCGCCGCCGACGGCGACTTCGGTCTCCAGGTGGTCCTCGCGCACATGCGTCACCCGAAGCCGCAGCTTGCCGTCGTCGAGCAGCAGCGAAGTGCCGATCGAGGCGGCGGCGATGATTTCCGGATGCGGCAGGTTCACCCGGCGCACGTCGCCCGGCGTGGGATTGAGGTCGAGCCGGAACGAATGCCCGGTCTGCAGCTGCACCCGCCCGCCGGCGAAGCGGCCGACCCGCAGCTTGGGACCCTGCACGTCGGCCAGGATGCCGATGGGGTGTGCGACCTGCCGCTCCAGGTCGCGGATGATGGCGAACAGCTTGGCGTGGTCATCGTGGCTGCCGTGGCTGAAATTGAGCCGGAACACGTCGGCCCCGGCCTGCAGCAGGCGCAGCAGCACCTCGGCCGTGGAGCTTGCCGGGCCGAGCGTCGCGATGATCTTGGTGCGGCGGCGGCGGCGTAGCTTGCTTTGTTGGACCATGGCGTAGGCTCCCGGGATTTGGTGCGGAACCTGTCACGATGGCGGCGGATTACAAGCCATGTACGCCTATGGAATCGCCACGATACAAATGCCATCTGCAACCGAACGCAACGCGAGGCCAGCATGGGTATCCCAGACATCGATCCCGCCACCACGACCGAACTGGAGGCTGCGGCGTTCCGGCGCCTGGTGGCGCATCTGCGCGAGCGCGGCGATGTCGCCAACATCGACCTGATGAACCTGGCCGGGTTCTGCCGCAACTGCCTGAGCCGCTGGTATCGCGAGGCAGCCGAGGCGCAGGGCGTGGCGCTGGCCGACTCCGACGCGCGGGAAATCGTCTACGGAATGCCCTACAAGCAATGGCAGGCGGAGCATCAGGCTCCGGCCACCGCAGCGCAGCAGGCCGCGTTTGGTAAGAGCCGCCAGGATTTGTGACCAAGGCCGATTTGTGACCAGGGGCCATTGACCGGCGCGGTGTGCGGCGTCTACTCCCGCCGCCACCAACTTGCTGGAGACCCGCATGGCCCTCGACGCCGCCGCCACCGCCGAACCACCCGCCGACAACGCGCAATGGGGCAACGTCGCCGCCGACCGGCTGCGCAGCCTGATTGAGCGGGTCGAGCGATTGGAGGAGGAGCGCAAGGCGCTTGGCAGTGATATCAAGGACATCTTCTCCGAGGCCAAGAGCGCCGGCTTCGACGTGAAGGTGATCCGCCAGCTCATCCGTATTCGCAAGCAGGAGCCGGCTGAGGTCGAGGAGCAGGAAACCTTGCTTGACGTTTATCGCCGCGCGCTCGGAATGTAGCCTGGGCATCTAGCCCTCGCGGCGTTGCTGCCGCAGATCGGATATTTATGCACAGGCTGATCGCCGCGGCTGCCGGCACCGTCGCTCACCATCCCGAGCTTGCGTTGCTCGTTGCCTTTGCCGGCGCGGTGATCGAGGCGGTCGCCGTGCTCGGCATCGTCATACCCGGCACGCCGATGCTAATGGCGGTCGCCGGGGCCGCCAGTGTCGCCGGGATGCCCATGTGGCCGATCCTGCTGGTCGCGGTGGCAGGCGCGGTCATAGGCGATGGGGTGTCGTTCTGGATCGGCCGCCGTTACGGCGCCCGGATACGCACTTGGTGGCCGATCCGCTCCCACCCGGCGCTGATTACCCGCGCGGAAGCGTTCTTTCGACGCTTCGGAGTGCCCAGCGTGGCGCTGGCGCGGTTCGTGCCGGTTATCCGCTCGACCGTGCCGCTGGTGGCCGGCATGACCGGGATGCCGACGCGCCCGTTCCTTGTCGCCAACGTGCTGTCAGCCCTGGTGTGGGCGCCGGCGCATGTGCTGCCGGCCAAGCTCGCCGGGGTCGCCATCCTGCAACTGCGGGCGGGCAGTTGGTGGGTTCCCGCGGGAATCGGCGTGGTGCTGCTGGCTGTGCTGGGCGCTGCCGTAGCGCTCCACCGGCTCGGCCGCCCGGCGAAAGTGACAGCGGTGGCCAAATGTCATTCGTCACCGCGCCCGTAATTCGGCCACAACCGGGGCGTGGCCAGTTCGAGCGAATGGCCATTCGGATCGCGGAAATACAGCGCGGTGCTGCCGCTGTCCCACGTCAGCCGGCTTTCCAGCACGACACCTGCGGCTGTTAGCGCCGCCTCCCACTCGGGCAGGGCGGCGTCCTCGATGGCGAACGCCATGTGCTGCGTGCCGTGCCCGTCGTGCGGCGGGATGGCGCCGAACGGCGTGCGGCTGGGTTGCGTCGAGGCGCCGCGCCGGAACAGCAGCAGCACCTGTTGGCCGGGCACGCCCAACGCCGCCATACGCTCGTCGCGCAGGAACTGCGGCCAGCCGAACAGGTTTTGGTAGAACGCGACCGAGCGGTCGAGGTCGCTGACGTAGAGGGCGGCTTCGAGGATGTGGGTGACGTTGGGCATAGGGCGTCAACGCACGCGGCTGGCGGCGGATGCTGGCTTGTGCTGCGAGCCGTGACGGAGCCTCATGCGCGAAATCGGGCAGATGGGCGGAGACGATGGCAACAATAGACGACAGCCTCATGCACGCGCTGCCGGACGACAGCGCCGACGCCGCGCTGGCCGGGCGGGTGTGGCGGCCCGATGTCGGCGGCCCCTCGGTGGTGGCGATCCGTGATGGCGGCGTGTTCGACATCTCGGCGGCCTATCCCACGATGCGCGACCTGTGCGAGGCGGCCGATCCCGCCGCGGCGTTGCGGGACGCGGCGGGAGATGCGCTCGGCCCGTTGCCCGCCATCCTCGCCAACACGTCGCCCGGCGCGCGCGATGCCGGGCGGCCCTGGCTGCTGGCGCCGATCGACCTGCAGGCGCTCAAGGCGGCCGGCGTCACCTTCCCGGTGTCGATGCTGGAGCGGGTGATCGAGGAACGCGCCCGTGGCGACCTCGCCGCCGCCGCCGCCATCCGCGACACCGTGCAGCGCCTGGTCGGCGACGACCTCGCGACGCTGGTGCCGGGCTCGTCGCAGGCCGCGGCGCTGAAGCAGGTGCTGATCGAGCAGGGCGCCTGGAGCCAGTACCTCGAGGTCGGCATCGGCCCCGACGCCGAGATTTTCACCAAGGGGCAGCCGATGTCGGCGGTCGGCAGCGGCCACGACGCCGGGATCAACCCGATGTCCACCTGGAACAACCCGGAGCCGGAGGTGGTGCTGGTGGTCGCCTCCGACGGCCGCATCGTCGGCGCCACGCTGGGCAACGACGTCAACCTGCGCGATGTCGAGGGGCGGTCGGCGCTGCTGCTGAGCAAGGCCAAGGACAACAACGCCGCCTGCGCGGTCGGTCCGTTCATCCGCTTCTTCGATGCCGGGTTCGGTCTGGACGACGTGCGCCAGATGCTGGTGACGCTGGTGGTCGAGGGCGAGGACAACTTCCGCCTGGAAGGGCAGTCCTCGATGACCCGCATCAGCCGCGATCCGGCCGACCTGGCGGCGCAGTTGCTGGGGCCGCACCATGCCTTTCCCGATGGCGCGGTGCTGTTCCTCGGCACCATGTTCGCGCCGATCGAGGACCGCGACGCGCCCGGCAAGGGCTTCACCCACAAGACCGGCGACATCGTGACCATCGCCACGCCGAAGCTGGGCCGGCTGGTCAACCGGATGCGCCCCTGCGACGCCTGCGAGCGGTGGAGCTTTGGCACGGGGGCGTTGATGCGGAACCTGGCGGGGCGCGGGCTGCTCGATTAGCGGCGGCGCCGGTCTGGGAGTCGTCGCTCAAGGTCTTCTGGGAGTCGTCGCTCAAGGTCTAGTGCCAGGCGTCGCCAGCGTGGGCGGCGGGCTCGGCTGAAGGTAGATGATCTGCGGATGTCGCTGCGCAGCTTCTCAATGTTGACGGTCATTTGGTCGAGCCTAGCTCGTGTTCCCGGTCTTCTTGGTCCTGGGGTCAGCGGCATGAGCCCACCACTGTCCTAGACTTGGTTCATCGGATTGTTTGCGGTGGCATGGACGTGCGGG
>JAABUQ010012539.1_pt1 | contig 10503 bp, 9 predicted proteins | sample 5560001 | NCBI WGS metagenome assembly JAABUQ01 (sample SAMN10711888, study PRJNA513371) | rock metagenome | isolation source: Antarctica rocks | place: Antarctica: Victoria Land, Finger Mt nord | collected 2015-12-18 | reverse complement strand
GGGACATCGGCGCCGGGCCGTTCGACGACTTCCTGCAGATCGACGCGCCGATCAACCCCGGCAACTCCGGCGGCCCGACCTTCAACCTGGACGGCGAGGTGATCGCGGTGAACACCGCCATCGTGTCGCCGACCGGCGGCTCGGTCGGCATCGGCTTCGCGGTGCCGAGCGAGATCGCCACCCGGATCGTGGCGCAGTTGCGGGACAAGGGGCGGATCGACCGCGGCTGGCTGGGCGTGTCCGTGCAGGACGCGCCGGGCCGGGCGGCGAACAACGGCGTGGAGATCGCGGGCATCGACCGCACCGGCCCCGCCGCGCGCGCCGGGCTGCGGCCCGGCGACGTGGTGCTGGCGGTGAACGGCGACCATGTGGACAGCGCCCGCGGCTTGATCCGCGCCGTCGCCGCCGCAGCGCCCGGCAGCGCCGTCAAGCTGTCCGTGCGCCGTGGCGGGCAGAGCTTCGAGCTGCCCGTCACCGTCGGCCGCCGCGCCCAAGAGGCGCCGAGTTGAAGGCGCCGAGCTGAGCCATGCGAATCCTGGTGGTCGAGGACGATACGGACGTGGCAGGCTTCGTGATGAAGGGCCTGCGGGAAGCCGGGCACGAGGCGGCGCAGGCCGGCAACGGCGCGGAGGGCCTGTCGCTCGCAACGCGGGAGCCGTTCGACGCCATCATCCTGGACCGCATGCTGCCCGGCGGGCTGGACGGCCTGGGGGTGCTGGAAACGCTGCGCGCGCAGGACAACCAGACCCCGGTGCTGTTCCTGTCGGCCATGGTCGGCGTGGACGACCGCGTGCGGGGATTGCAGGCCGGCGGCGACGACTACCTGACCAAGCCGTTCGCGTTCAGCGAGCTGCTCGCCCGGGTGGAGGCGCTGATGCGCCGGGGCCGCGCCGCCCAGAACGCGGCACGGGGCGCGACGCTGCTCGCGGTCGGCGACCTGGAGATGGACCTGCTGTCCCGCACGGTGCGACGCCGCGGGCAGAAGGTCGACCTGCAGCCGCGGGAGTTCCGCCTGCTGGAGTTCCTGATGCGGCATGCCGGGCAGGTGGTGACGCGCACCATGCTGCTGGAAGGCGTGTGGGATTACCATTTCGACCCGCAGACCAACGTGATCGACGTGCACGTGTCCCGGCTGCGCCAGAAGATCGACAAGCCGTTCGACGCGGCGTCCATCCAGACCGTCCGCAGCGCCGGCTACATGCTGCGCGGCGAATAGGCGCGATGCGGCCCAACGCCGCCGGGCTGCGCCGGCTGTTCCGTTCCGCAGGCGTCCGGTTGGCGCTGGCCTATGCCGGGCTGTTCGCCTTGAGCGTGCTGACGCTGATGCTGCTCCTGTGGTGGGCCACGATCGGCCTGCTGGACGCCCAGGTGGACGCCGCCATCCGCGCCGACGCGCAGGTGCTGTCGAACCGATGGCAGAATGGCGGCGCTGCGGCGCTGCTGGCGAACATCGAAGCCCGCCTGGCCGGCGACGCCGACGACGACGGCGTTTACCTCGTGCTCGATCCAGCGGGCCAGCGCCTGAGCGGCAACCTCCCGGCGTGGCCGGCGGCCGTGGCGCAGGAGGGCGCCGTCTACGAGCTGCCGACCCGGCACCACGGCGAACCCAGCCTGGCCCGGCTCCGCCGCTTCGCGCTGCCCGACGGCACCGCGCTGCTGGTGGGGCGGGACGTGCGGGCACGCGCCGCGCTGCAGCGCCTGCTGACCGACATGATGGCCTGGGCGCTGGCGCCGATCGGCATCCTGGGCCTGGCCGGGGCGCTCACGGTGCGGCGGATGTTCACGCGCATGATGGGGCATGTCACGAAGACCACGGCGGCGATCTCGGCCGGCGAGCTGCCGCCGCGCATCGGGCTGTCTGGCCGGGGGGACGAGTTCGACCGGCTGGCGGCGACGTTCAACGACATGCTGGACCGCATCGGCCGGCTGATGGACGGCGTGCGCCAGGTGTCCGACGCCATCGCGCATGACCTGCGCACCCCGATCACCCGCGCCCGCGCCCGGCTGGAGGACGCGGCGGCGAACGCCGGAAGCGCTGCCGAGCTTCGCGCCGCGGTGGACCGCGCGGTCATGGACCTCGATGGCGTCACGGCGGTGTTCCAGGCGCTGTTGCGCATTGCGGAGATCGAGGCTGGCGCCGGGCGCTACGCCTTTGCGACGCTGGATGTCGGCCGGTTGCTCACGGACCTGGCTGAACTCTACGGCGCGGTCGCGGAGGAGCGCGGGCTGATGCTGGCGCTGCATGCCGCCAGGCCGCTGCCGGTCTGGGGCGACCGGGAGCTGATCCAGCAGGCGGTGGCGAACCTGCTGGACAACGCGATCAAGTTCTCGCCGGACGGCGGCACGGTCACGCTGCGGGCGCGCCGCGTCCCCGGCGCTTGGCCGGAGTCGCTGGAGATCGCGGTGCTCGACGGGGGGCCGGGCATCCCGCCTTTGGACCAGACCCGGGCGACCGACCGATTCTTCCGCGGAGAGGCAGCGCGCAACACGCCGGGGTATGGCCTGGGGCTGACGCTGGTGCGGGCGGTGGCGGAGGTGCACGGCGGCGCGCTGCGCCTCCTGGACGCATCGCCGGGGCTGCAGGCGCTGCTGACGCTGCCGGCCAGCCGGCAGTCGTCGTTCTATACCTCAGAGGCCCGGAAGCGCGGTTTCGCGGCGGAAGGTGACCACCAGAACGTCCCGGTGGGCGGGCTGCTCCGGATCTAGCGGCCGCACGGGCGTCACGCCGTGGAACACCCGGTGGTCGTCCACCAGCGCCGCGTCCATCGGCGCTTCCAGGGTGAAGCTGCCGAGCAGCGTGCGGTCCAGGCCGTGGATGCTGGTGGTGCCCGACGCGATGTTGACCCGGCCGACCATCAGCACCAGCACCCAGTCCACGCCGTCCTGGTGCATGCCCTCGGGCGTCGGCTGGCCGGACTGGCCGGGACGCGCCTCGATGCGGAACTGGTGCGCCTCGACGTGCCAGGCGGGCGCCGGGGTCAGGCCGTCGAACAGGGCGTGGCAGGTGCGCAGGATCGCTTGGAATGCGGCGGACCCGGCGGCGGCGGGCGTGACCGGGTCGAACCAGCGGGCGATGCCGCCGTTCAGCGCGTTGTAGTCGCGGCTCTGGTAATGCGGCTGGTCCGGCTTGCGCGCGGCGCCCGCCCGGCTCACGAGGAACGCGGCGTGGCGGCGCTTCCGGTAGCGCCCGCCGTCGGCCATGTAGGTGTCAAGGCCCAGGTCGTCCCAGGTGCGGGCGAAGCCGTCCCAATCGGACAATCCCGCCGCCCGCAGCGCCTCCGCCATCGCCGGCGCCTGCACGAAGGCGTAGCCGCCGTCGCGCAGCGCCGCCGTCCAGGGATTGATGCTCATGCCACCTTTTCCTGAATTGGTCCCGGGATTGCCGCCGCCAGGGCCGGGTCTGTGGTTAAGCCGGGAACTGGCACGGGCGGCGCGCTCAGCACGCGATATGAGGTGAGCGGGCTCTCGATCGCAAGCTCGTCGAACCGCACTTTCACCCGGCGGTTCAGCTCGCGGCCCACCGACCAGCGGCTGGCGGGCTGCGTCTTCATCCGCACGCGCAGCACCCAGGCCGAGTCGATGAACTTCTCGACGCCCAGGACATCCAGCTCATCGAGCACCAGCGAGGCCCATTTCGGGTCGCGCCGCATCTCGGCCGCCATGTCGCGCAGCACCCCGATGACGTGCGCCGGCTCCTCGTTCAGGCCCACGCTGATGTCGAGCAGCGCATAGCCGTAGTCGCGGGTCTGGTTGGTGACGGTCGTCACCGCGCTGAACGGGACGATGTGGACGGAGCCGTCGAGCGCGCGCAGGCGGATGGTGCGGATCGACAACGCCTCCACCGTGCCGGTCAGGCCGCCGAGCGTTACGATGTCGCCGACCTGCATCGTGTTCTCCAGCAGGAGGAACAGGCCGGTGATCAGGTCCTGCACCAGCTTCTGCGACCCGAAGCCCACCGCGATGCCGATCACCCCGGCGCCGGCCAGCAGCGGCGCGACGTTGACGCCAAGCTCGCCGAGCACGGTGAGCGCGACCACCAGCAGGATCGACACCAGCAGCATCGTGCGCAGCATCGGCAGCAGGGTGCGCAGCCGCCCGGCGCGCGCCAGGTGCGCCTCCGCCGACAAGCGCGCGATGTGCTGGGCAATCGCCGCGTTCGCGCCCTCCCACACCAGCACCGCGAGCACGACCGTGACGACGATCACCGTGGCCGCCGACGCCACGCGGCCGCCCAGGCCGTTGCGCACCAGCCAGTCCACCGGGCCGAGGTTCCACGCTTCCAGCAGCCCCAGCACCGTGGCGACGGCCAGCACCGCGGTGATCGCGGTGCGCAGCACAGGCTGGTAGAACCCGGCGCGCTCCGCCAATCCCGGGTGGCGGGTCAGCAGCGTCGGGTTGAAGCGCAGCGCGCGGTCGAGGCCGCCGATCAGCATCACCGTGGCCAGCCGGGACGCCACCAGGACGGCGAAGGTGACGAGGCAGAAGTGGATGAGCCGCACGTAGCCGTTGCGCAGCTCCGCCGCCCAGACCAGCCAGAGCGCGGCCAGGAAGAACACGGCGATCAGGTGCCAGATGTCGGCCAGGCGGTTGCGCAAGGACGCCCAAACGCCTTCCGCCATCGGCAGCGCGCGGATCGAGGCCGCCACGTGCGAGCAGGATTGCAGCACGGCCACGATCAGGAAGCCGTGCATGACCAGCGCGAACAGCTTGAGCAGCGCATCATGCGCGGTCTGGTACATGCCGAACAGCAGCCCGACCTCTGCCAGCACGTAGCCGGTGACGGCCACGGCGAGGACCCGGCGTATCCACCGGGTGAGGAACCCCGCCGCCCAGTCCGAGACATGCAGCAGCCGCAGCCGGGGCGCGGACGGGGACACCAGCATCGCCGTGACGCTCAGCACCGCCCGGCTCGCGACGTAGGCGTCGAGCACCTCCTGGATGGCGAGCCGGGTGATCGCGGGGTCGCCCAACTCGGTGCCGAGCAGCAGGACGGCGACGGCGGCAAAGGCGGCGATGGGCAGCAGGTCCAGCAGCAGGCGCCCGGCCAGGTACGGCAGCCGCCGCAGCGTGCCCACCGCCCGGCTGAGCTGGCGGCTTTGCGCCGCCTCGATGTCGCCCGCCTCGGCCGCGGCCAGCCCGGATTCGGGTGGCGGCAAGGGAGCGTCAACCAGGTCCGCGGCGGGGGTCCACGCGCCCACGGCGGCACGCATCCGGCGCAGCAGGCGGATGACGGCGAGTTCGACGACCAGCCCGCTCCCGATGATGGCCGCGAGCCGCCACAGCGTGTCGAACAGGCGGGCGCGGAAATCCGGATTCTCGGCCTGGGTCACGATCCAGCGCGACAGCAGCGGCAGGTCGTTCACCGAGTGGATCGCCGTGGCGAGCTGCGACCCCGTTGCGGCAATCGCCGTCGCGGTCTGGTCAACGACCTGGGCGCCCAGGCTGTCGGGCTTGAGCGGCAGGATCTGGCTCGGCGTGGTGGAAGCTGGAGCGGCGGGGGCCGGGGCAGCCGGAGCCGCGGACTCAGGCGTGGCCGCGCCTGCGGCCGGCGCGGCCTTGGCCATGCTTTCCAGCACCGTGGTGAACTCGGCACGGCGCTTGTCGTCCCGCAGCAGGTCCAGCACCTGCTGCGCCTGCGCGGGCGCCAGCGCCGGGGCGGCCTGACCCGGCGCGGCTTGGGCCGGCGCGGCTCGAGCCGGCGATGCCGGCGCCTGGCCGTGCCCAGGCGACGCAAAGCCCAGCACAAGAACCGGAAGCAGGATCATGGGCAGGAAGCGCAGATGCATGCGCAGCGTCGAACACCTGTGCGCAAACCGTGTCAATGCCGTTCCTATGTGGGCCGCATGGCGGGCCGGGGATGACATTGGCGATACAACGCCCAGTTTCACGTCATGATTTGGTGCGGCCCATGACGACGTTGCTGACGGTTCTGGTTGGCTTGGCGATGCTGGGGACGGTGGGCGTGCTGTTCGCCGGGCTGATCGGCTTGGTGCGCGGCGGAGAAAACGCGCGTCTATCCAATACCTTGATGCGTTGGCGCGTCGTTTTGCAGGCCGTGGCGCTGGTCCTGTTCGTCATCCTGCTTTCGCTGCTGCGGGGCTGATGGCAGGCCCGCCCAGGTTTGACATCCGGATGGCCTGCCCCATAAGGTCTGGCCGATTTTTGCCGTGCCGCGGCGGGCCGCCGGGCCTGGCCTCGCCCGGTGCGCGCCCACCCCACCTATAACCCAATGGCAGTCCCATGAAGCTCCTCGTCCCCGTCAAGCGCGTCGTCGATTACAACGTGAAGGTGCGCGTCAAGGCGGACGGCTCCGGCGTCGAGACGGCGGGCGTCAAGATGTCGATGAACCCCTTCGACGAGATCGCCGTCGAGGAAGCGGTGCGCCTGAAGGAGAAGGGCATCGCCACGGAGATCGTCGCGGTGTCCATGGGCATCGCCGCCTGTGCTGAGACGATCCGCACGGCGCTCGCCATGGGCGCGGACCGCGGCATCCTGGTGGAAACGGACGCGGAGCTGCAGCCGCTGGCGGTCGCCAAGCTGTTGAAGGCCCTGGCCGACAAGGAGCAGCCCGGCCTCATCATCATGGGCAAGCAGGCCATCGACGACGACATGAACGCGACCGGGCAGATGCTGGCCGCCCTGCTGGGCTGGCCGCAGGGCACGTTCGCGAGCCGGGTGTCCATCGAGGGCGAAAAGCTTGTGGTGACGCGGGAGATCGACGGCGGGCTGGAAACGCTGGAGCTGAACATGCCCTGCATCATCACCACGGACCTGCGCCTGAACGAGCCGCGCTATGCCAGCCTGCCCAACATCATGAAGGCGCGCAAGAAGCCGATCGAGACGGTCAAGCCCGCCGACCTCGGCGTGGACCCGGCGCCCCGGCTGCGCCTGGTGAAGGTGGCGGAACCGCCGCGCCGTGTGGCGGGCGTCAAGGTCGGCTCGGTCGCCGAGCTTGTGCAGAAACTGCGAACCGAAGCGAAGGTGATCTGACATGGCATCGCTCGTCCTGCTCGACCACGACCACGGCCAGATCAAGCAGCCGTCCCGCAGCGCCGTTGCCGCCGCCGCCCAGTTGGGCGAGGTGCATGTCTTGGTGGCCGGCGAGGGCGTCGGCGATGCCGCCGCAGCCGCCGCCAAGCTCCCGGGCGTGACCAAGGTGCACGTCGCCGACAGCCCGGCCTATTCGCACAGCCTGGCGGAGCCGCTGGCGGCGCTGCTGGTGTCGATGGCCGGGCACCACGACCACATCATGGCGGCCAGCACGGCCACCGGCAAGAACGTGATGCCGCGCGTCGCCGCCCTGCTGGACGTGCAGCCGATCAGCGACATCGCCGGGATCGTCGATGCCGACACGTTCGTCCGGCCGATCTACGCGGGCAATGCCATGGCCACGGTCGCCTCCTCCGACGCCAAGAAGGTCATGACGGTCCGCGCCGCGAGCTTCGATCCCGTGGCGGCGGAGGGCGGCAGCGCCGCCATCGAGCCGGTGTCCGCCCCCGACACGCCGGCCACGTCGCGCTTCGTCTCGGCGGAGCTGTCCAAGAGCGAGCGGCCGGAGCTGACCGCGGCGCGCATCGTGATCTCCGGTGGCCGCGGGATGCAGAACGGCGAGAACTTCAAGCTGCTGGAGCCGATTGCCGACAAGCTGGGCGCGGCTGTCGGCGCGTCGCGGGCGGCGGTCGATGCCGGCTACGTGCCGAACGACTACCAGGTGGGGCAGACCGGCAAGATCGTGGCGCCGGACCTCTACGTCGCCATCGGCATCAGCGGCGCCATCCAGCATCTGGCGGGCATGAAGGACAGCAAGGTCATCGTCGCGATCAACAAGGACGAGGACGCGCCGATCTTCCAGGTGGCGGACTACGGCTTCGTCGGCGACCTGTTCACCGCACTGCCGGAGCTTGAGGCGGAGCTGGGACGGGCTTCTTGAGCGTTGACTTGGAGCAAGCCGCGCCGCCCGACGTGCAGGCGGTGGGCGTCGTCGGCGCCGGGCAGATGGGCAGCGGCATCGCGCATGTCTGCGCGCTGGCCGGGCTGCCGGTCGTGCTGCTGGACACCAAGCCGGATGCGCTCGGCAAGGCGATGGCGGCGATGGCGCGCAACATGGACCGCCAGGTCGCCAAGGACGTCATCACATCCGGGCAGAAATCGGCGGCGCTGGCGCTGGTCACGCCCAGCAGCGACTACGCGAGCTTCGCCGACGCCGACCTGGTGATCGAGGCGGTGACGGAGAAGGAGGAGGTCAAGCATGCCATCTTCCGCGCCCTGACCCCGCATTTGAAGCCATCCTGCATCCTGGCCAGCAACACCAGCAGCATCAGCATCACCCGCCTGGCCGCCGGCACCGACCGGCCGGGACGCTTCATCGGCATGCATTTCATGAACCCGGTCCCTGTCATGAAGCTGATCGAGGTGATCCGCGGCATCGCGACCGACGAGCCGACGTTCCAGGCGGTGCAGGCCCTGGCTGCCCGGCTCGACAAGACCACGGCGGTGTCCGAGGACTTCCCGGCCTTCATCGTCAACCGCATCCTGGTGCCGATGATCAATGAGGCGGTTTACGCCCTGTATGAAGGCGTCGGCGGCGTGACCGGGATCGACAGCGCGTTGCGGCTGGGCGCCAACCACAAGATGGGGCCGCTGGAACTGGCCGACTTCATCGGGCTGGATACCTGCCTCAGCATCATGCAGGTGCTGCACGAGGGGCTGGCGGACAGCAAGTACCGCCCCTGCCCGCTGCTGGTGAAGTACGTCGAGGCGGGCTGGCTGGGCCGCAAGACCGGGCGGGGTTTCTACGACTACACCGTGACGCCGCCGCGCCCAACGCGCTGACCGCCGGCCTTCGCCCGTTCATATGATCGGAGTGGCCAGCGGTGGGAGCGTGCCACCAACGCCGCGGCAAGGCTCAAGGCCATCAGGACCGCCGATGCAGGCTCCGGCACGTCGGTCGGTGCCTGGGTCGCGACGAAGCTGTAGCTGAACGTGCTGTCGCCGTAGTACCCCGCGACCTGGCCCGCGTCGCTGATGCCCCAGAGGGTGGTTTGCCCGACGGGCATGCCGGGCATGTCGAGCGTCGTGAAGCGGTGCGCCGTGTCCACGAAGCCATGGCTGCCCGTGCCGTCGTAGTGATACCCCGTCACCTGCCCGGCGGCGTCGATGCCCATGGCGAGCGTTCCGCCTGTCGCGCCTGGCGCGTCGAGGGTGGTGAAGCTGTCCGCCGTTTTCACGAAGCCATGGTCGCCGGCAGCGTCCTGGTAAAATCCCGCGACCCGCCCTGATTTGTTGATGCTTTGGGCATAGGTGCTGTTCGCGAACGCTTGCGGCACGTCGAAGGTGATGAAGCTGCCGCCGGTGTCCACGAAGCTGCGGGCGTTGTTGAGGAGGTCGTAGTATCGCCCCGTGACCTGCCCGGCGTTGTTGATGCCCAACGCCGTAGTACGGCCGGCCTGTGCTCCTGGCACCTCGATGGGGAGGAACGAGTACGGCGTTGCAAGCGCGGTGCCGACCATTCCGTTGGCAAGAGCGAACGCCAATCCAGAGACGATAGCGACATGCCGCACGCTGCCCTCCCTGTCCGTCCTCCCTGACTGGCGGGACAGCGAAGCACAACCGCTTGGCGATGTCTATTTCATTTCGATTTCAGTCTGTTATCCTCAGAACAACCCTTCGATCAAGCCGCCGGCATCCAACCGGATCGAATTCGCGGCGGGAACCCGAGGCAGGCCCGGCATGGTCATGACGTCCCCGCACACCGCGACGACAAAGCCCGCACCCGCGGACAGCCGCACCTCGCGCACAGGCAGCACATGGTTGTCCGGCGCCCCCATGGCGGTCGGATCGGCGCTGAAGCTGTATTGGGTCTTGGCGATGCAGACGGGCAAGCCGCCATACCCCGCCGCCTCGAACGCGTGCAGCCGCTTTGCCACCGCGGGCGTCAGGGCGATGTCGCTCGCCCGGTAGATCGTCTGCGCCACCGTGCGGATCTTGTCCGCAAGCCCCAGGGATGGCGGGTAAAGCGGCTTGTATTGCGCCTCGCCGCCCTTGATCCTGGCCAGGACCGCACGGGCCAGCGCCTCGGCTCCCGCCGCGCCGTCCGCCCAATGCGTGCACAGCACTGTTTCGACGCCTCGCCCCTGCATCGCCGCCTGCACCACCGTGAACTCGCGGGGAGTGTCCGACACGAACTGGTTGAGCGCGACCACGACGGGCAGGCCGAAGCCTTGCAGGTTCTCGACATGCCGGGCCAGGTTGACCAGGCCGCGTTCCACCGCCGCCGGGTCTTCCCGCCCGAGGTCGGACTTCGCCACGCCGCCGTGCATCTTGAGCGCCCGCAGCGTCGCCACGATTACGGCGCAGCGCGGCGCCAGCCCGGCGGCCGGGCACTTGATGTCGAGGAACTTCTCGCCGCCCAGGTCGGCGCCGAACCCGGCCTCCGTCACCACCACGTCGGCCAGCTTCAGGCCGAGCCGGGTGGCCATCACCGAGTTGCAGCCATGGGCGATG
>JAABUQ010012538.1_pt1 | contig 10504 bp, 12 predicted proteins | sample 5560001 | NCBI WGS metagenome assembly JAABUQ01 (sample SAMN10711888, study PRJNA513371) | rock metagenome | isolation source: Antarctica rocks | place: Antarctica: Victoria Land, Finger Mt nord | collected 2015-12-18 | reverse complement strand
CGGCAGGATGCAGCAACAGCTGGTGCGTCCCGTGGGGATCACGATGGTGCAGGTTGGCGCAAATAGGCTCTGCATCTCTCCCCTCCCCCTATCCCCATTTACCCGTGGACATCCTTGACCGCGTCGTTCTTCGCCTTGTCGTAGGCGGTTTGCGACCCCCCCGTTACCCCGTCCGCTCCCCCCTCGTCACGCACGGGTTCCTCTTTGGCGGTCGCTTTGGCGGTCTCTGCCCGGTCGCCGTCATGCGGCTTGTGCGTCTCCCGTTCCATTGCTTGTGCTCCCTTTCCCTGCGGGCTTGCTTCCCACCGTGTGCCGGTTGCGGCCAGTGGGGAACCCGGGAGAAGCATGACCGGTGCCATCCGGCGTGCGGGGCGTGTCAGCAATGAGGGAATGGGCAACGCGGAGGATGAGATACGAAGCGCATACGTCGGTTGGGGACGTTTCTGAGAGGCAAATAACCGGTGAGTATTCATTGCGAGGCGCGCGGTAGGGGCCGGTGTGCGTGCTTCCGTCTCGTGGTCTCCTTGCCCCTTGTCCCCACACGGGCAACCGCGTCACACTTAGGCCCTGCCGGCACCTGTATTCAGATCGTGCTGCTACCATAGCAATTCATGCCAAATACGAACATAAATTACAAGAATAGAGAAGGGAGACTGCGCGGCTATTCCCGACCCCCAAACTTCCCTCCATTGGTTGAAGGGAAGAAGGGTGGGCGTGGGACGCGATCGGTTAGCCCAGGATCCGCTTGGCGGCGGCAGCGAGGAATTCGGGGTCGATGCCGGGGCTGGTCAGTTGGGGCTCTTCCGGGAGTTCCGGCGGGGCATAGCCCTGTGGCAGCGAGTCGGACACGGTGAGGGGTTGGCCGTTCTCCGGGTGCGGACCGTTCCATACCTCGGCGAGGCGGCCGTAATCGCTGGGGCTGAAGCGGAACATGATGTTGGCGTAGCCCTTTTCCTCCAGCTTGCGTGCTTCGGGGAACTTGTCGTTGCTCAAATCGGGAATGGGGAAGAGCTTCGACAAGTCCGCGCCCGTGAGGTGTTCCAAGGCGCGGGCGTAGGCGACGATGTGGGTACCGCCACGGACAAGCAGGTAGCCGGTGGCGGCGCGGGCAACGGGATCGTCCACCATCTCGTACACGCGCATCTTGTTCGCGCGCGCGCCGCACTCAAGAAAGAAGTTGTGGATCAAATCGAACTTCAGGTTACCGCTACTGACCACGTTCTGGCCCGTCCAGTAGTTGCCCATCGAGTCCACGGGCAGGGCGGCCTGCCCGGAGGCAAGGAAGTGATAGCTCATGCGCGCGTCTTCGACTTTGCTCAGCGGGTGCTTGGTGGGGTCCGTGCCGCGCAAAGTGCTGCCGGTGAGCAGGAGGTTGATGGCGTATGTCACGGTTTCGATGTGGCTCAACTCTTCGGCGGCAATGTTGGCGATCAGGTCGTAGTAGGGGCGAGCGGCCGCGCGGCCGCGGAAGTTGAACGACTGAAAGGTGTAGTTCATCAGGGTGCTCATCTCGCCGAACTTGCCACCAAGCAACTCCTGCAATGCTGCGGCGCCATTGGGCGATGGTCCCTTGGGGGTGGGGAAATCCACGGGGATCTGGTCAATGCGCAAGTACATAGTGCCTGTCCTCTCTCAAGTGTCCCGGTGTCCGCGATGGCCCGGTGTCCCGATGGGCCGACAGCGCGCACGCACGCGCTCGGGTGACAGGCTGCAAGCCGCGTGCCCATGTCAGGGGCGGGGAAGTGCGTGGTTCCCATCGCCAATCTCCCCTCCCCTTCCCCCTGTTCCGCGAAGGGCGGGCAAGGTGCGGGGAGAACCCGCCGCCCTCGCTTTGTCTCATCCACCGGACGGAACGCAGGAGGAATACATGCATGATGACTTGTGGCGTTGTCCGGTACTCACGCGTGCGCAGGAGCGGCAACGCGCCCGCCGCCGTGTTGAGGGACGGACAACCCGCCGCGAAACCGGCAAGGGCGAAGGGCACAACTGGGCGTCTCTCGCAAGGATCCGCGCCCGTCTTCGAGCTGCGCGTGACGCATTCGGCACGGACACCCGCGCCATAACGCCCCCAATCTGAGGCGCGCAGTGGACGAGCACGCAGAGCGTTGCGGGCGTTCGCTTGCGTCTCGAATAGGAGGGGGTGTGCGAAACAGCCGGCTTTTGCATTTGTACGTGGATCCGTGTCGTCTCCCCAGCCACTGCTATAGCCTCTCCCCTCAAGCACCTCGTCTGGCCTCTCCCTCTCTCCCACGTCTCTCCCTCGCAAGTGATCCACCACGATGCTCCCTGCGTATCCATGTCAGGGACACATCAGTAGATTGAGTGTGAATATTTAGAAGCGTAATATATGATGTTACACCATTTGTTCAAGGGGGTCTTGATTCCACTTTATCGTTTCCGGTGCGGTTGATCCAATCATGGTGGCACGGTATGCGCGTGCCGAAAGAACAAAGGAGACCACCAGTATGTCGCACGATTCCACCCCGTCTGCCCCCACTCGCCCTGAATCATCGCTCACAGGATCACGCTCGCGACGCACGTTTCTCGCCGGTGTCGGTGCTGCAAGCCTCGCCCTCGCCAGCACCTCGCTTCTCGACACCGCGCACGTTTCGGCAGCTGGAGACCCAACAAAGATCAAGGCGATCTTCACCATTGCCCGCACCGCCGAGCAACTTGCCGTCACCTTCTACAGTCACGGCCTGCGCAATGCCAACCAGCTAGGGTTTAACCCGGAGCAGCGCAACCAGATTCACGCTGCGCTGGTCGAGGAGCAGATCCACCAGCAGTTCTTCACGGCTAACGGGGGGGACTCGCTCGCCGACACCTTCAGCTTCCCGCACGGCGACGAGACGTTCGAGAACCGGCGGCTGTTCATTGAAACGCAGCAGCAACTCGAAGGCGTTTTCGACTCGGCATTCCTTGCAGCGGTACGCGAGTTCGCCGAGATGGGTGAGGCACGACTGGCACAGATTGCCGCGCAGATCTCCTGTGTGGAGTCGGAGCATCGCGTTCTGGGCCGAGACATCGGCAACCTCGAGCCAGCAGACAACTGGACGTATGCACCGGTGCTGATCGCGTACGTTGCGGATGCGCCCCAGTTAGTGAAGGACGCGGGGTATCTGAACCCGCGACGAGGGAACAGCTACAAGTACCAAGCGGTAGACACAAGCCTCGGCGGTATCCTCTACAAGGAGGGTCCGTTCAGCAAGCGGACATAACACCGTGCGTGGCGATGGCGCTGCCGCAGATGGGGGTTGGCGGTATGGGGATAAAGACTTCCTGCCGCCCACCTCCCATAGGGGCGACGAGGAGACCGTAGAAGCGATACGCCATCACCGCTGCATCAAATCATGGGGGGATCATTGCCGATACGCAATGATCCCCTTTGTGTGTCCGCCCGATCGGTCTCCGCGAGGGCAGCGTCGTGTGCATGAGGGATCGTGCAAGGGTGGTACGGTCTGCGCAGGTAACCTCATTCACCTGTTCTCCCTCTCGTCGCACAAAGGAGCGTTTAGGGTGGACATAATTCGGGGTTCCGGTCAAACAACGGGAATTACTCTTATAATGATTGGTACCACTATCCGGGGCAGGTCAACCTAAGGGGGACTGACATGGGCAGACTCAGAGTCGCGTTTGGTTTGACGATTCTTTGTCTTCTGGCACTTGTTCTCACGAGTAGTAGTCCATCAGCGGCACCGATTACATCAGGTGCAGAGGGAGGAATAGACCTTTCGTATTCATTCCCTCTCAATTATCCCGATGTAATCGATGGTTCAGCTTGTCGTATTCTTTCAGTACCGCGCACATCAACCTCTGTCTGGCATGACCTTCTATGTTTTCGGCGAGATTTGGGGAGCTATGATACAGATGGAAATAGTATTTATTACTACGATGGCGATTTTCCCCAGTTCAATATGCATGGAGAAGTCGATTACAATCCCGTTACTGGATTGATGGTAATTAAATATGAAGACGGAGAAGTGGCAGTTATTCATTTCACACCAAAATATGGTGGTGTAGGGGCGTAACGCCCTTACGGACACCTGATGTTTTGTGTGCTGCCTGAGCGCATGTGCGCGCGTCGCAAATACGAGCGTATATATGTGGTGGTCGAGGGTGAGTGCCGCTTTTTTGTCGCATACTGGTCATTAACCGCCACTGACACCCGTGGTGCGCCCGCTACCGTGTCGGATTCTCCCGTGAGGCAATCCGCCTTGCTGGCGAATTGCCGTTGACCACCCCGTGACGATCCTGTTATCATGTGTCCTTGTTCCAAGGATTTAGGAGGCCCTGCGTGGAGAAACACCGCGATCCCTGCCTCTCCCGCCACACGTTTCTCCAGATCGCCACTGCCGCAGGATTCACGGTCGCCATCAGCCTCCTTGAGGCATGCACACGCTCGACAATTACTCCGGCATCAACGGAGTCCTCACAAGCAATCCCCACGCCGGTATTCGGCACGCGCACCGCCCCCCCGATGGCTGCTCCGATAACCGCTATCGTTATACCGGTCACCACCAGTCCGGTCGCAGCGGCATATGTGCAAGAAGCGCTCGATTACATCGAACAGAACTCCGTTATGCGCGACCGGGTGGATTGGCCGCATCTGCGCGATGATGCAACCACACTGACGCATGATGCGCAAACAACAACGGATACCTATCCGGCCATCCGCTCGGTCTTACAGCAGTTGAATGACCGTCACAGTTCGTTCTTCACATCCGCGCAGTGGCAGACGCTGCAACAGGCAAGCGCGTCGGGCTTGGGATTTATCAATGAAGGACGAGTCGTGGTGGTGGTCTTTCCCGGCAGCCCGGCGGCTCAGGCGGGCATGCAGGTTCGGGATGTGATCACTGCGGTCAATGGCACGCCGGTCGAGTCCGTACCCGCGATCCAACTGAGTTCCCTCGCCAACACATCCACCGGTGGCGCGATACTGATGTTACAGCGCGAAGGGGAAACGACACCGATCACGGTGACACTCGCGGCTGCGGTTTTCGCCACGGACCGTCTGCCGCAGAGTCGTGCGCTGACCACCGACATCGGCTACCTCGAACTGCCCTCTGTCTAACGTCAACTAGAATGGCTCTGGCACAGATTCCGTGCTTAACGGGCAAGCAGAACCCGCTTGCGGAGCAGGTCGAACTTCGCTCTGCCATACATCTGCCGCTTCACGAGTTTCGTCTTCGTCACCTGTCCTTCCACTTGCCCCGAACTCCATGGGTACGTCAATGCCGCCTCAATCGCTGCCGTATCGGCCCGCAGCTTGGCCGCAAAGCTCCGCACTTCCCGAACCGAGCTCGTTTCCGCGGCGTGGAGCCACCCCGCCCATGCCGCTCTATCACGCTCCCGCACCAGTCGTCGGAACTCCTCCAAGAGCGTCAGTCCCTCACGGACCTCCGGCGCTGCTGCCAAGAGTCGCGCTCGCATTACTTGCTGGGTAGGCTCCAACGCCTCGACCGGTCGTAAGAGCAACCACACCGCTTGTCGTGCGGAAGGCGGTCGCAGTTGCGGCGGTGCCGGGGTCGGTATTGGTCCCACGCAGTGCGCGGCCCGCCCACGACGTGCGGGTTCGACCCGCCATCCCGCAACAATGCGCTGCACCATGCGTAGCGAGCCGGTGAAGCCGCGCTCCCGCAGTTCCTGCCAGAGCACCGTCGCATCGCGACAGCCCGCTTCCCACCGGGCTTGCAGGTGGGTGGCATGGGCCGTCCCGGCGCTCAACTTCGTCCGGCGCGCGGGCCACTCAGGGAACGTCCCCGCATTGACATACTTACGCACCGTTGGACGGGACAACCGCACCTGTGCGCTGATCGCCGTCAGCGACCAGCCCCGCCGGTGCAAGGCGATGACCTGTTGGTAGCGCGCCAGGCGACGATCACGGCGGGGATTCGCGGCGGGCAACGCTGCGCCAGAGAGAGGCGGTAGCTCACGATTCGGTGTCGGTGCCATCTCCGTTACTGCGGTGCGGAGGGCGGCGGGATAGCGGACGAGGAGCCGTTCGAGGACATCGCTACTATTGCGCGCAAGGTGGAAGCGATCAGCGATTTGGATGGCATCCGGCGCTGCTTGCCGTGCATCGCTGGCATAATCGCCACCCCGATCCCGACATATCAGTTGCGGTTGCCCATGGGCAACGAGCCAGGTGGCAAATGCCTTGGCCGTCCGCTCAGGAAGCAAATCGATCACGCGATGTGCTTCGAGATCGGTCAGGATCGTGCCGTAGTGGTGACCACGCCGCAAGGCGAAATCATCGACGCCGAGCACCGTTGGCGTGCGCACCGCTGGCTCAGGAAGGGCGCGCACGAGGCGGAGCAGGGTCATGCGGCTAGTGGCACCGATGTATCGCTTCGCGAAGCGCATGCCGGGACGTCCGCCGACGGTCAGACCGAGGTCCGCGAGGAAGGCTTGCAGCGGCACACTGCGCCGGGCGTAGCGGGCGGCGAATCGCGGGACTTGCTCGGCGAAAGTGCGACGCGGGCAGGCGGCGGTGCGACAACGAAAACGGCGCATATGGAGATGGAAGAGTACCGGACGACCGCCGATGGGCTGATCGGTGATGTGCCGGATGTAGCGCGAGTGAACGTGGTGGGAACGGCGATGGCACGAAGGGCAGCGGGCGGTAGTCGTCGTCGGTTCGACATTGAACTCGAGTGCCGTATCAGATAGCGTGACATGAAGGATTCTCAGACCGGCGAGATGGGGCAGCAAGGACGTCCAGCGCATGACAATTCTCCTCCGCGTGTCGAGCGAGCATGACCGGAGGAGTATGGCGGGTCAAGATCGAGCACGGAATCTGTGCCAGAGCCAGGCTAATTGTCGTTCATCACATTATTCGTCGTCGCAGTGATCGTCGCCGCAGAAACATGCGCCGTGTCCTGACCGTGCGCCCGAAATAGCCTCGCGTGCTTCACCGCCGAGCCAATACAACAGCACGAGTGCCGCAATCGGGTCAGCCCACCACCAGCCGAAGGCGGCATTGAGTCCCAAACCGACGAGAAGCGCACCGGCCATATATGCACAGGTTATCGAGCAGGCCGCATCGCCACGAAGCGAACTGCTGTCAATGCCAGCGGCAATGACGCGCTTTCGCCATGCCAGGATCGGCATGAGGATGACGGCAACAATCGAGAGTGCAAGGCCAGGAATCGAACTGTCCGGCTTGCTACGAAGTGCGAGCACCGCAACGGCACTAAAAAGCACATAGGCACAGAGCAAGACAAGTCCGATCCCGACAATCCACGCAGCACGATTCTCCGCCCGTTCGATCCGTTCCAGTGAGCCACCACGCGTCTCGGTCGAAAGTCGCCATAAGAGAATGCCACCCGTGACGAGTTCAATCACACTGTCAAAGCCGAAGGCGGTCAGGAGGACGGAACGGGCGACCACACCGGCACCGATCGCAACTGCGGCCTCGATGACCATGTAGACGATGGTGAGGATTTCGATCCGCACACCCGCACGGATCAGTGCGTCTCGGGGAGGGAACGTTCGAGTCCGTTGAACACTCATCAGGCTACTCATGCGGTATGCTCCTCTTCCTGCGTTGCCACTGCCGGACGATGGCCGACGTGGGCGAACCCGATTGCCAAAAGATCGTTCACATGGTCATCGTCAAGCGAGTACCAGACCATTTTCCCCTCGCGGCGGGAGCGAACAAGATTTAAAGATCGGAGCAGCCGCAGTTGATGCGACACCGCAGACTGACTAATCCCAAGAGCCGCCGTGAGATCACAGACGCAGAGTGCTCCACTCATTAAAACCGTCAGCAATCGAACTCGTGTCGGATCACTCAGCGCATCGAAGAGTGCGGCAAGATTTGTGGCAGTGTCGTAATCAGGCAGGCTTGCCCGCGCACGGCGGACGTTTTGGATATGCACATGGTCAATCGCACATTGTTCATTGGTTCTCGTGTCTTTTGGGGGTGGCATAATGTCCTCCATTACCAACACATGAAGAGGTGTGCATATGTTGGTACGATTGCGGCAACATGTCAAGCGAGACGAATGTCGCTTCAGATAGTTGAAAAGCGAGTTGCACATGGGCGAGCACACAGAACGGGAAGGAGCATGGTTCACGGGTGTGTTTCGTCCCTATGCCCGGATTCTGCAAAGCCGTCGGTATCGTCCGTTATGGTTCGGCCAAGTCGTCTCGAATCTCGGTGATACCTTCCACTATATTGCCCTTGTCGTCTTGCTCTTCCGATTGACCGGCTCTGGTGCAGCACTTGCCATGCTTGCCCTTGCCCAGATCGCCGTTACGTTAGGTGTCGGGCCGATTGCTGGCGTCATAACCGATCGGTTTGACCGGCGCTTCGTGATGATCGTCGCCGACCTGATTCGTGCGGCACTGGCAACTGGGCTTGCTTTCACGATCCATGCGCCGCTCGCGATTGTGCTTGCCGTCACAATGGCAGCGGCGGGTGTGGCATTCAATCCGGCAGCTCGCGCACTGCTGCCTTCACTCGTTGAGGAAGATGCGCTCCTTGCGGCAAACACGGTTGGCTGGACGACCGAGCAGGCGACGCAGATTCTCGCGGCGGCCGGAGCCAGTGCCTTCCTTTTGATCTTTGGCACGACACCGGCGTTCCTCTTCAAAGCGGCGACGTTCGTGTTCTCTGCCCTGATGCTCTTTCGTCTTCCCGCGCGATTGCGTGCCGAGGAGGCCGAGGAACACGGTGCAATCGGCGGATTCTGGACGGAGGCACGGGACGGACTCAGGTACCCGTTTGTTCGGCCACTGCTTCTTGTGCAAGGACTTGCATCGTTTGCAACGGGCGGCACATCGGCGCTGCTTGTCGTCTTATCGAGTCGTCATCTCCATTTGCAGCCCGGACAGTTCTCGTGGCTCCTGTTGGCAATCGGGTTTGGTGCATTGATCGGGCCATTTCTCTTGCCACGGCTGATGGGAGCGGATACACGGCTTGTATTTTGGCCGTACGTCTGGCGCGGCATCGGCGATATTCTCTTAGCTCGACTTTCCCCATTTGATCGCCAGCATCCGGACTCGGTGTCGGAGGGTGCCGAGCGAGAACCGCCTGCCTACAATGCCTCTCCGCTAGCCTTGGAGCGCCCGATTGTCTGGCTTAGAGTTTTCACTTATCACCCCCAAACCCTGACATTCGAAAACCCTCCGCACTGCCGAGAACCCCTGTCCGGACAGGGGAAACCCGATTCCTTCTACTCTTGGAATGGGGAAAGTCGAGCTTAGGTATGCTCACTCCCCTCCCCGTTGCGCTGGCCATCCTTGTTGCGTATGGCATCGGCACGTCTACCGGAGCCGTGACCTACAGCACCGTTGTACAGCGACGAGTACCGGACAAGATTCGCGGACGGATCTTCGCCACGCTTGACATGCTATGGGCAACTGGCGAGATCGCAAGTATCGGCGTTGCCGGTTTCCTGGCTGATCGCATCGGGATCGCCGCCGTCTATATCGGCGGTGGCGTCATCCTCACCCTCGCCGGTGTTATCGGGCTTGTCCGTGTCGTTCCCGCACCGACTATTGCTACTCCTGCTGAATCCCCTGTGTGACGTGTTTGGTATCCATATAGTTATTTCCGACCGCTATAGTGTCGGCGTTGCGCCAGTCTGCGGCGGCACGCGCCCGAGCACATCGAGGAAGGCGCATTCTGCCCGCGAGAGCACGCGGTCATGGCGATGCAGCACCCGAAACTGTCGCCGACACTCCCAACCGGCACCGGCCAACCGGACGATCTCACCGGCACGGTAATCCACGGCAAGGGTGTGCTCGGAGAGGATGCCGATGCCCATGCCCGCCGCCACGGCCCGCTTCACCGCCTCGTTGCCCTCGAACTCGATCAGTCGCACGGGCACAACGCCGTAGGTCGCCAAGGTGCGCAGCGCCAAGTCGCGTGTTGCCGACCCCGGCTCGCGCAGCACGAACGTCTCTGAGGATAAATCCTGCACGGCCAGCATTGTCCGGGCGAGGAGCGGATGGCGTGGTGCGACGAAGAGATGGAGGGTGTCATCGAAAATCGGCCAACTTTCCAGCGCCGCATCGGATCGATCCGCGCCGATGATGCCGAACCCGAAGGTGCGATCGAGCACGCCCTGAATGATCTGCTCAGTGTTCCTGATGCGCGCCGCGAGCTCGATGCCGGGGTGCAGCTGATGGAACCGCCCGAGGATCCCCGGCAGGATCGCCTCACCGAAGGAGGAGCTTGCCCCGACGACCAAGCGTCCGGTGTGCAGCCCTGCCAGATCGGACAGTCCCTGCTCAAGCTCATCCATCAGCCCAAGCATCCGACGGCTATAGCCAGCAACGAACTCTCCGGCGGCGGTCGGTCGGACGCGACGACCGCTGCGTTCGAGAAGCGGGGTACGGAAGAACCGTTCGAGCGATTTGACGTGCGCGGAGATGGCGGGTTGGCTGATAGTCTCGTGTTCCGCTGCCGCGTGCATCGTGCCGTGATCCACCACCGCGAGATAGACTGCCAAGGCGTGCAGGGTAGGCCGCTCCCTCATCTGTTGCCCCTTCGCAT
>JAABUQ010012537.1_pt1 | contig 10506 bp, 15 predicted proteins | sample 5560001 | NCBI WGS metagenome assembly JAABUQ01 (sample SAMN10711888, study PRJNA513371) | rock metagenome | isolation source: Antarctica rocks | place: Antarctica: Victoria Land, Finger Mt nord | collected 2015-12-18 | reverse complement strand
GAACATAGTTATCGCGACCGTGTGCTGGCTGGAAGCCGGCGCTCCCAGTAGATGCGACGTAGAACGCCGTACGTGAATGCTCTTTGACGCCTGGTCGCCTAAATGCTTCCAACGAGATCGTGCGGGATGGGACAGCGTACCCTCCGCGCGACCGCAGTCGCCGTACGCTGCCATGCGACCACAGTCGCAGGTTCCTCTATCCCGCGAAAACCATCTGGAAGCATTTAGTCGCCTGGTCGCCTGGTCGCCTGGTCGCCTGGTCGCCTGACCCCTATCGACTCTGTTGAATGGCAAAGAACAGGCCGGACTTGACGGCGCCTGTCGCGTCCCTCACGCCGATCCAGGCCTGCGTCTCCCGGAAATGGCGCGGCCTGTACTTCTTGAGGTGGAAGGTATAGCTGGAGTAGCCGTGCGCGTCCGCGCGGACGTGCGCGCGGACGACTCTCTTGTCGGGGTACAGCAGGATATAGGTGAGCGCGGCGTTGGCCGTGCCCGCCCCTGCCAGCTGCACCGACAGCGTTTCGGTGCGGCCGGCGATGGCCGTGTACGGCGTATTGCTGATGGACACGATGCCGGGGGTCTGGCGCAGGAAGAGCAGCGACGCCGGCAACGGCAATGCGCCGAGCTCGAATGGCAGCGCCGCCCCGGCGCACAGGGCGATAGCGACGAACAGGAAGCGCAGCAGACGTAGCAGACGCAAACCCTTGTCGGCCTTCTTGGTTGACCGTACGGGGGCGCCGGCGCGAACGGAGACCGACGAGGCTGCCATGGACGTAGACCCTCCACACATAAGCGTACAGCGGAGCACATAGCTATTGGCCCGTAGCGCGTCTATTGGAACGCGAAAGCGATGCCTGGGAATGATCCACCGCATCGTTTTTATTGCCAACCGCTACGCAGTCGTAAGCAGGGCTAAGGTAGTGGGAAATCGGGTCCAGGGCAATAGCCCGTTTGGGAGGCGGCCGCTAGCCCCGCCTGTGATCGCCGGCGGTCAACAGGTGGCGCGTCACCATAGGAGTCACCGCAACTCTTCGGCTGCCCACAAGTGCAGGTCGGCGCGGTAGCGGAAGAGCGGGCGGCCCGAGGCGAGGAGCACGTCGCGGATGGGGCCGTTGAGCTCGGTGAGCGCGCTCCAGCGGGCCTCGCGGATCTCGTGGGTATCGATGGGGTCGATTCCCGCCTGCTCCGTCGTGGCCGAGAGCACATGCGTGGTCCAGTCCACGCTGTCGTCGCCGAGCGTGAAACGGACCTGGATGCGCAGCAGGTAGCGTCGCACGGCGGACTCCAGCCCCGTCTCCTCGCGCGCCTCGCGCCCCGCCCCCACGTCCATCGGCTCGTCGCGCCGCAGCGCCCCGCCCGGGACGCGGTAAGCGCCGGGTGGGTACGACGGCTTGGCGATCACGGCCAGCCGCTCACCGTTAAAGACAAAGGTGGTCACGTCGTGGGCGCGGCCGTCGCGCTGACTGCCGCGGATCATCGCCAACTCCCGCGCGGTGATCTCGTAGGACACGCGCACCGCGCGCGGCGCCCCATACCTTTCCTCGGCGGCGGCGATAATAGCCGGGGTGACGTACATCGTTTATTTGTTACTCCAGCCGCCGTAGCCATGGAACGATGCCGGCCGACCTTTTACCTCACAGTAGCTGGAACCGTCGCCCAAGATCCAGCCCTCGAACACCCCGCGCCAGCGCAGCGTCATCTGGCCGTGGCAGAGGCCACGCCCGGTATTCGGGTGATACGTGAACGGATAATTAACCTGCCCCCAACTCCACTGCGCCGTACCCAACGTGTACGACGCGACGGGCCTCTCGAAGAAGTATTGCCCCGTGTTGCGCCAACTCTCGATCAGCAGGGGCGGCCGGCCACGGTACGAGAACCCTAGGCAGAACAGCGCGAAGAGGGCGAGGCCGGCCAGCAGCGCGCGCGTGTTGCGCCGAGACTCCTGGAGCGGGCGAACAGCGTGCGGGACCGAGGACACGTCGGCCACGACCGTGCCGGCCGCCATATCGCCGATGCGCTGATGGCGCGGCGAGAACAACACGGCCAGGGCGCCGAGGCTGTACAGCGTGGGCAGCCCGTCGATGGGCCGCACGAGGTTGCGTACGACGATTTGCCACGCGGTCGCGCGCCGGCCGGACAGATCGACGACGCGTAGGCCCATCCTCATCTTCCCGATCGTCGCCCCGAACAGAATCTCCTGGACCAGGAAGTAGGCCACGGCGAGTGCAGCCGACCAGTACGGGTCGAGGGACCAGGTCCACGAGAAGGATGTGAAGCCACCTCCCGGCGGTAGGAAGGGCGAGCCACTCGTGACGCGCTGCACGCCGAAGACGCCGGAGAGCAGGAGTTGCACGAGGGACAAGACGAATCCGTCGATAACGAAAGCGAAGAACCGACGCCACAGCGCGTCAACCTTCGGCACAGGAGTTGCCGCGATGCCGGCCCGACTATCCTGCATGATCGCCAACGCCATACGGTTCTCCGTTCTCACTGACGAGGCAAAAATCCGTGAGCGCCAAGGGCGCCCACAAGGAGCGCCGCTATAAATGCTTGTGGCCATAGCGTTCGTCACCACCGACACGCTCCCGGGCAACGGCCTGCCGGCTGGAAGCCGGCGCTCCTAGTGAATACGCCGAACGCCACCGCGCAACTTACATGCTTCCAAAGAGAAGATGCGGTGCGCGCCATCGCACCGGAGGAACTGACGTGCCCGCCCCGCGACCGCAGTCGCCGTAGTTTGCCATGCGACCGCGGTCGCAGGCTTGACCCTGCTATATTGTACTTTCGACCAGGAAGCGTTTAGCGCCGCCGCGCCAAGGCTCCCGCCCCCTTGATGCCGCCGCCACCACCTCCGCCACGGCCAAGTCCGGGCAGGCTGGGCATGCGGCCGTTGGAGAACTGCTTCATCATCTTCTGCATCTGCTTGAACTGGCTGAGCAGCGCGTTGAGTTCATGCACCTCGGTACCGCTGCCCTTGGCGATGCGCCGACGGCGGCTGGCGTTGAGGATGTTGGGGTCGCGCCGCTCCTGGATCGTCATCGATGAGATGATAGCCTCGACGCGCTGGATTTGCTTGTCGTCGATCTGCGGCATATCGGCGCCCTTGGTCAGGTTGCGCATGCCGGGGATCATCTCCATGAGTTGCGTCAGCGGACCCATCTTTTTGATCTGCTGCAGCTGCTTCAGGAAGTCGTCGAGATCGAAGCTGCCCGTGCGCAGCTTTTTCTCCATGGCCTCGCCCTGCGTCTGGTCGAAGGTCTGCTCGGCGCGCTCGATCAGCGAGAGCATATCGCCCATACCCAGGATGCGCGAGGCCATCCGATCCGGGAAGAAGGGCTCGAGCGCGTCGGGCTTCTCTCCGGTGGCCAGGAACTTGAGCGGAATGCCCGTGACCGACCGGATAGAGAGCGCCGCGCCGCCGCGGGCGTCGCCGTCGATCTTGGTCAGGATCAGGCCCGAGAGCGGTACGCGCGCATTGAACTCTTCGGCCACGCGCACGGCGTCCTGCCCGGTCATGGCGTCGGCGATCAAGAGTACTTCGGTCGGCTCGACGCGCATGCGGATCGTAGCCACTTCGTCCATCATGTCGTCGTCGATGTGCAGACGCCCCGCCGTGTCCACGATCACGACCGAAGCGCCATTCTCACGGGCGTGCCGCAGGCCGTGCTCGGCGATCTCGACGGGGTTGTTGCGCGGGTCCTCGGCGTAGACAGGGATGTTGAGCCCCTTGCCGAGCGTCACCAACTGGTCGATAGCGGCGGGGCGGTACACATCGGCCGCCACCAGCAGCGGATGCAGGCCCTGCTTGCGCAGGTAGAGCGCCAGCTTGGCCGCCGTCGTGGTCTTGCCGGAGCCCTGCAGGCCCACCAGCATCAGTACGGCCGGCGAGCGGCTGCCGTAGTCGAGCGTGCCGGGCTCGCCGAGCATGGCGACCAACTCTTCGTTGACGATCTTGACGACCTGTTGCGCGGGCGAGAGGCTTTGCAGCACGTCGGCACCGATGGCGCGCTCCTTGAGGCGCTTGATGAATTCTTTGACGACCTTGAAGTTGACGTCGGCCTCGAGCATGGCGAGCTTGACCTCGCGCATGACCTGGTCGACATCCTCCTCGGTCAACTTGCCTTTGCGGCCCATCTTGCCGAAGATGTCCTGCAAGCGGTCGGTTAAGTTTTCAAACATAGTTGTCCCTCTTTAGCTATCAGCTATCAGCCGTCAGCTATCAGTAAAAGCTGATGGCTGACGGCTGATAGCTGATAGCTCACTCTGGTTCGAAGAGCGCCTCGACGAACGCGGTGGCGTCGAAGGGCGCGAAGTCGTCCAGCTTCTCGCCGGTGCCGACGAACTTAATGGGCACGCCGAGCTCGCGGCGGATGGAGAAGGCCACGCCGCCCTTGGCGGTGCCGTCGAGCTTGGTCAGGATCACGCCGGTGATGCCGACCGCCTCGCGGAACGAGCGCGCCTGCAAGAGGGCGTTCTGGCCGCTGGTGGCGTCGAGCACCAGCAGCACCTCGTGCGGGGCCGTCGGGTCGACCTTCTGGGCCACGCGCTGGATCTTCTTGAGCTCTTCCATCAAGTTGAACTTGGTGTGCAGGCGCCCCGCGGTGTCCACGATCACATCGGTCATACCGCGCGCGCGGCCGGCCTCCATAGCATCGTACACGACGGCGCCGGGGTCGGACGAGTAGTCGTGGCTGATCACGGGGACGCCGAGCCGATCGCCCCACACCTTGAGTTGCTCGACCGCGGCGGCGCGGAAGGTGTCGCCGGCGGCGATGATCACCCGGCCACGGTTGTTCTCCAGGAAGCGGGCCAGCTTGGCGATGCTGGTCGTCTTACCGACGCCGTTGACGCCGACGACCTCGATCACGCGCGGCCCCGGGCTCACCTCGACGAGCGGCACGCCCTCGGCGCCGCCGAGCATGTCCACGAGTTGCTCGCGCAGCGCGGCCGTGAGTTCCGGCGCCTGCGTCAAATGCTCGCGCTCGACGCGCCCGCGCAGGCCGTCTACCACCTCGGCCGTGATCGACACGCCGAGGTCGGCGCGCACGAGCAACTCTTCGAGCTCATCCCACAGTTCCTCGTCGATGACCTCGGTCGTGAACAGGTTGGTAACCTGCTTGAACACGCTCTCGCGTGTCTTCTCCAGGCTCTGCCGGAAGGGATTTAGGTTGCGCAGTCGTTGGAACATGGACGCCTTATGCTAAGAAATATCGAAACGTATACAGGTAAATTATAGCACTTGGCTGAAGATGCTTTGCGGCAGGAACGCGCCGACGACCCAGTTAGGGGCGTCGACGACCTCGCAGATCTTGAGGTCGACGGCCACGCTGCACAGCATATAGGCGTCGGCGCGCGCGAGCCCGTGGGCCTCTTGCAGGTGCTCGATCATGTATCGGACCGCCTGGCGTGCGGCCTCCAGCAGGTCAGGGCCGATGCCGTCGGTCGCGTAGTACGGCGCCGTGTTGGCGCGCGCCGCCAGCGGGCCGGCGGTCAGGAATCGCGGCCCGTCTACCCTCATGTCCTTACGCACCGTCAGACGCACCGTCGCGCGCATGGGGGTCTCGATGGCCGTGCCGCAGACCTCGCCGTCGCCCTGTGCGGCGTGACCGTCGCCGAGCGAGAACAGCGCGCCCTCGGCCTCGACCGGCAGGTACAGCGTGGCCCCTTTGGTGAGGTGCTTCGTGTCCATATTGCCGCCGTGACGGTAGGGCGGGATCGTCGAGAGCGCGCCGGGCGTGCCGGGGGCCAGGCCAATCTCGCCGCAGAAAGGTTCGAGTGGGATGCGGACGCCGGGGGCGAACGCGGCCCAGCCGTCGACAAGGCGCCAGACCTTGAGCGCCGGTTCGGGGAACTCGTCGGCGAGCAGGCCGAAGCCGGGGATGATGGCCGTCCAGCCCCACTCGGCCGGCTGCAGATCGAGAAAATCGACCTGCAACGTATCGCCCGGCTCGGCCCCCTTGACATAAATCGGCCCGTTGACCTGGTCGAGGCGGCTGAAGTCGAGCGCGCCGATGTCCTCAACCGTGGCGTCCGGACCGATCTGGCCGCACGAGGCGTCGAGCAGGTCGAACGCGACCGTTTCGCCGGATTGGATGGTCTCGACCGGCGGGAGAGAGTTGTCCCAGGCGAGATGCCAGCGATCCCTGGCCACATGAATAGTACGCCCCGGCGTGAACATGGTATCCTCCTGCCCCCAATAAGCTATCAGCTATCAACTGACGGTTGACGGCTAATCAAGATACGGCCGCACCACCATGGTGGCGCGTTCGCTCCAGGTGTGGTCGCCGGTGAGGAGCGTGAGCGCTTCGCCGAAGGCCTGCACGCGGCCGGCGGCGAGGGCGAGGGCGTGCATGTGCCCTGTGAAGTCGACCGCGTCGGCCGCGTCATCGGAGTCGCCCAGAGCCAGGCCGAACTCCTCGCACGCCGTTTCGAACCGGCGCTGCACCGCGGCGATACCCAGGACGACAGGCTCCTGCGTCGACGACATGGCAAACCCTCCCCTGACACGAATCTACGACTAGTTTTCTATTCTTCCACGATGGCGGTGCCGTACTTGATATGGCTCAGTTCGGCCTCGATGGCCTGGCTCACGGCTAGCGCGCCCGCGTGGCCCTCCTCGGCGAGCGGGCGTAGCGACTCCCGAGCCTCGCGGAGGCGGCCCGCGTAGGCGCGTTGTGCGCGGAACACGCGGTCGCGGACCGAGCGGACGGTCGCGGCGTCGGCGGTGGACGAAGACATGCCTTTACTTTCTAGCATCACGAACGGCGGGGCAACCTGCCTCTCAGTGTAGCGCGTCTGGCGAGCGCCATGGTCCTGTAGGGCCAGGCTCCGGTCACAATCGTGGGACGCGCCCCGCGCCACCCACGATTCACAACGCGGCGAGGCTCGCGACGCCGTAGATGGACGACGCTAGCCACGCGAACGCGGGATAGGCGTCGTTGCTGCCGCCGAGGGCAAGGCGCACGATCGGCTCCCACAGGGCCACACCGCCGTCGCCGTTGGTCATGACGACCACACCCGTCCGTGTGTCGAGGCAGGCGAGGGTGGAATGCTCAACTCGACCACGTCGCGCCGAGACATGTCCATCACGCCGGCGATGGGGCGTGCTCAACGCAGAACTCGTTGCCCTCGGGGTCCTGCATCACCATAAATCGGTCGGCCGACCCGTAGTCGTACAGCTTGACCGTGCGCGCGCCGAGGTTGACCAGGCGCTCCACCTCGGTCTCCATGTCCGTGGCCGCCAGATCCAGATGCACACGGTTCTTAACCGACTTACCCTCCGGTACCTGGAGGAACAGCAGGCGCGGACCCTGCCCGTCGCGGGCGACGACGCTGGCGAGATCATCCTCGGACCGATCCACGTCGTACCCCAGCGCGTCCGCCCAGAACTGCCCTACCAGCGCGGGCCGCGCGCAATCGAAAGTGATACTGTGCATCGTCAATAGCGTCTCTTCGATCCCGTCCACGTCTATCGGAATGGCATAAACTATTTGATCATTTCGGACAATGAGCATATTTGCCGGTCGTTGCTGAGGTTCCGCAACCATCCTTTGCTTTTCTCCTATATCCACGCCCATATTTCTTAGGCAAGTCGGGTGCGCTCATTATAGCACGAGTTCTTGCATGATCACGCGCGTCCTGTGCCGCGAAAAGCTCGGCGGCGATGCGCAGGGCCCGTTCGCGGCGCCGCGCGTTGTAGGGATTGCCGCCCTCCCAATGCAGGCCCTCATTGGCGATCGCGCGAAGCTCGTCCGCCCACAGGCCTAGTCGCTGCTCAAGCATCATGTTTCGTACCTCGCCTCAACAGCCCGCCTCAACAGATAGGGTCGTTCATAGTGATAATAGTAGTGGAGAGGAGGATTAGATGGAACTCAGACGCTTCGACGACGCGACAGACTTCTACAAACGGGCGCAAGACTTCCTGCTCCGGCGCGAGGCGGAGCACAACCTGCTGCACTGTTTTCTCTTCACCGACCTGGGCAACCCGACCTCCAACCACATCTACCAGGACATCGGCTACCGCCCAGTATGCGATGTGGACGAGTACAAATTCACTTGACGCGCCCTCCCCGACCACACCGACAAACTTTCCCGGCTGTTTCTGTAAGCTGTAGGGGGAATGGTGATATAGCCATGGCGCGGTGGTGAGGGTGGGGTTGGGGATGAGCGACGTGGATGTGCCCGCGCGCGCGCCGATGGGACTGGCGCGGACCGCTGGCGCGCGCCCGACGGGGCAGTGGTTGCTCGCGTTCAAGGGCTTCCCTGGCGGCGGCAAGAGCACTTTGGCCCGCGCCGTGAGTGGCGGTTTGGGCTGGCCGCTCATCGACAAGGACGACGTCAAAGACGTGCTGGACGGCCACGCGGAGGCGGGCGCGCTGGCCTATAGCGTCATGTTCAACGTCGCCCGCCGCCAACTGCTACAAGGCTTGAGCGTCGTATGCGACAGCCCGTTGACCTATAGGGAGAGCTACGAACACGCCGCGCGGATCGCCGCCGAAACGGGCGCGTCACTGGCCGTCATGGAGTGCCGCTGCCCCGACGAAGCCCTGTGGCGGCGGCGCATCGAGGCGCGGCAGGCGCTGGGGCTCCCCGCGCACCACAAGACGGACTGGGCGTCGCTGCAAGACCACCTACTCACGGCGCGGATAGAGTCCGCCTACCCCATCGCCCACCCCTATCTTGTGGTGTATACGGACGAGCCGGCGCCGGCGCTTTGCGGGCAGGTGATCGACTGGCTCGCTCAACAGACGGTAGCCCCTGTTAGCCAGGAGGAATAAGCATGGCCGATCTCTACCCGATGCTCATCCGACCCCGCTACGTCGAGCGGATCTGGGGCGGCGACAACCTGGCCACGCGGCTGGGCAAGCCGGCCCCACGCGACAAGACCATCGGCGAGTCCTGGGAGATCTACGAGGAGAACACCGTCGCCAATGGGGTCTACGCCGGCAAGACGATCGGGGAACTGCGCGGCCTTATGGGCAAAGATTTGATGGGCCATGTGCCCGCCGATCAGACCTTCCCCTTGCTGACGAAGCTGATCGACGCCACGGAGACGCTTTCGGTGCAGGTACACCCCGACGACCGCTTCGCCCAGCAACTCGAGCACCAACACTACGGCAAGACGGAGTGCTGGTATGTCATCGACGCCAAGGCCGGGGCTACGCTGACCTACGGCTTCGCGCGCGACAGCACGCCCGACGAGTACGCCCAGTTGGTCAAGGACGGCAAGCTCGACGGTCTGCTGCGCCAATTGCCCGTCAAGGCCGGCGACGTCGTCTATATCCCCGCCGGGACGGTCCACGCCATCGGGGCCGGCATCATCCTCTATGAACTGCAGCAGACCAGCGACGTAACCTACCGCATCTACGACTGGAACCGTAAAGACGCGCAGGGTAAGACGCGCGAACTGCATGTGGACAAGGCGCGTCAGGTGCTCGACTACCACCGCTGGACGCGCGACGCTATCAAGCCCCTCGCGACGAGCGACAATCGCACCATGATCATCGCCGGCCCCTACTTCAACGAGGAGATCGTGGACGGGCCGGGCGCCCGGCTCAACACCTACGACAGCCCGGTCTCTATCTGCGCGCTGGAGCACTCGCTCTCCGTCAGCCTTGCCGGCGGCGGTAACGCGGTGGTCGTGCCGCCGTACTCGTCGGCGCTGCTCCCCGCGGCAGCGGGGGCCTACACGATCAGGCCGCAGCTGGGCGACGCCGGTACGGCGCACGCGCTCGTTTCCTACGTCCCCGCCTCCCCCCAAGCCACGCGCGACGATTTGTTGGGGCGCGGCGCCTCCGAAGCCGCCGCGGGCGCTTTCCTGGCGCAGTTCGCCCCCGCGCAGGACCTGGGGCAGGGGGTGTCCTGAACCGCCCCGGCCTGGACCGCCTCGCCGCCGTCGGCAGGAGAGCGCGGACATGGTACGGCGCCGATGGGCGCGGGGCCGGGCGGATGCTATCCGCCCGGCCCCGCCCGCTGTCGCGGAACGAGTAGTTAGCTGTAGCTCGCGCTGCGCACCTTGTCGAAGCACGAGGAGCAGTAGACCGGCTTGTCCAGGCGCGGCTCGAACGGCACGCGGGCGCGCTGGCCGCACTCGCCGCACGTCGCCTCGAACATCTGGCGCTGCGGGCGCACCGCTTCGCCGCGGGCGGCCTTGGCCGCGCTGCGGCACTCCGGGCAGCGGCTCGGCTTATTCTGCAGGCCCCGCGAGGCGAAGAACTCCTGCTCTCCCGCCGTGAACACAAACTCCTGGCCGCAATCACGACAGGTCAGCGTTTCGTCCGTATAGGTCATCTGTGACAGTTTCCTTTCCACCATGTACTAGGTTGGCCCCGGTCACAGGCTCCGTGCTACAGACGCCGGACTCCATCGCGTGACACTGCATTGCCCACCGGGAGGTAATATACTCGACTGTTGTGATTTGGGGGCGGGTGCGGTCATGTCGGGACCGCGCCGGGATGCTTGGCAAACAAGGTGGCAACTACCGCGTCGATGGTGACACCGCCGAGG
>JAABUQ010012535.1_pt1 | contig 10507 bp, 11 predicted proteins | sample 5560001 | NCBI WGS metagenome assembly JAABUQ01 (sample SAMN10711888, study PRJNA513371) | rock metagenome | isolation source: Antarctica rocks | place: Antarctica: Victoria Land, Finger Mt nord | collected 2015-12-18 | reverse complement strand
GAGCGAGGACTCTCACTCTCGCCCGAAAAGACGGTCGTCACCAACGTGGAGGAGGGCTTCGACTTCCTGGGCCAGACGGTGCGGCGGCAGAACGACAAACTGCTCACCAAGCCGTCCAAGAAGAGCGTCAAGCGATTCTTGAACCGGGTCCGGGAGGTCATCCGTCGGCTCGCCAACGCTCCCACCGGAGTGCTGGTCCGGACGCTCAATCTGATGATCAGAGGCTGGGCCAACTACCACCGGCACGGGGTGAGCAGCCGCACCTTCGGGTTCGTGGACCATGCGATCTGGCAGGCGCTGTGGCGATGGGCCGTAAGAAGGCATCCGACGAAGCCGAAGCGGTGGGTGAAGGACAAGTACTTCCCTGCCCGCCAAGGTCGGAGTTGGAACTTCAGCGGCTGGCTCGCCAGGGCGGATGGGACCAAGGAACCGGTCGTCCTCATAAAGGCGGCCGACCTCCCAATCCGAAGGCACGTCCTGGTCAAGGGGAAAGCCAACCCCTTCGACCCCAAGTGGAAGGAGTACTACCGGGAACGGCGGCGACGCCAGGCCGGCCACGCCTTCTACGACCGGCAGCACCTGGCCCCACCACCCCTGCTCGACGTGCGTTGTCACGTCCCCGGTGAAAGGGGCGGATCGAGAGGCTTGAGCCGGATGTCGGGAAACTGACAAGTCCGGTTCTTAGGGGAGGGGTCGGCGGCAACGCCGCCCCCTTACCCGACACGCGCGCCGCGTCGGAACTGGAATTCGATCGGCCGACGGCCGGCGGTAATCTCGCCACTCACCGTGCCGTTGGTGGTCTGGCTGATTGTGAAACGCGGTCCGAGGGAGCCCACACCAGTCTCGCGGCGGAACGACGGGCGGGGACGTCACGTGGAGACTGCTGCCGGCCCGTAGCCACTGTCGCGCGGCGGAACGCCGCTCGGTAGTCACGTCCAGCTCGATGTAATTTTCGAACCCCACAGGTGGGCGTCGCGTGCGCGACCACTTCAAAGCGCTGACGCATTACCACCCTGGTCTAATCGTAACGCCTGTGCGGTCGGGGTCGGGCCCGCCAAAGTCACTACTTCGTAGCTACAAGTGGTATGGTTTGGGCCATGGAAGTCGAGCAGCGGAAGATCGTTCGCCTCAACCGGTCCGGTGGGTCGCGGTCGGTCACCGTACCCAAAACCTGGCTGCGCCGTATCGGCCTAGACGACAAGAGTGAGCGTGCGGAGCTAGTTCTGACCGAGAAGCGGATCACCATCGAGCCCATCGTTCCCGAGTCGCAATCGATCGAGGAGGACCCAGCGTTCGCTCAGTTCATGAACTTCATGCTGCGGTCGGCTCTCCTTCACCCTGAGACGCTCGTCAACGCCGCTGATGTTTTCGCTTCGGACGAGGACCTGGTGCCCTCAAAAAACACGAGGGTAGGCGTCTAGGCCCTGCGGGGTGGCTCCGCGCGACGCCCAGAAGACATTCCATGGCTGGACGGTTCTATTCACAGAGCCTTTCCTGTCAGCGTACGGCGACCTCAGCGCCAGGGCACGGCGGTTGAAGGGGGAGCTGTCCGAAGAGGAGTACGTCCGCCATCCGGACGTGAAGCTCTTCCTCACGCTCCGGGAGCTGACCAGGGACGTCATACCCAGCGATCCCCACCATGCCGATTACCGACTCCATGGCGATCTTTCGAAGTTCCGGCGAACGAAGGGCCGGGGGCTTCCCAGGCGCTACAGGCTCTTCTGGGTCTTCAGTGACCAGTTGAAGGTGATCATCTTCCTTTACCTGAACGACGGCCGCTCGCTCCGAAAGGAGGGGGATCGAAGCGACCCGTACCGTCTCTTTTCCGGCATGGTCAGTCGCGACGAGATCGGCGGTGACTTTGAAGAGAACTACCGGCGATGGCAGAAAGCCAGATCCTAACCGTGCCATGCGGATAGCTGGGATCGAGGTAAGTCCAAACGCAAGCACTATGACGACAGAGTCTGACGAGAACGCCAATCTGGAAGCCAAGCTATCGGAAGCCCGAGCGACGATCGGGAGCCTTCAGGCCGAGAACGAGAGACTCCGAAGACTCCTGACCCCAGGACAGCCCGAGCCGAGGTCGCCCGCCTCAGACTGGCGCGCGAGAGCTGAGTCGACTGCCGGCGGAGTGGACGCGCATTCCTCTGAGTCGGCCAAAATCGCCCTCTTTCGCAGCCTCTTTCGAGGCCGCGAGGATGTGTACGCCTACCGGTGGGACGGCCGCGACGGGAGATCCGGCTACTCGCCGGCCCTTCGGCCTGGCGCCAGACGGCAGAAGGGTCAACGACCAGACCCGGGGGTGCTGCTTCCGCTCGACAACGAGGTCGTGCAGAGCCACCTCCTTGGCCGCCGAGTGGTTGCCGTTTACCCGTTGCTCGAGGATGAGACCTGCTGGTTCTTGGCGGTCGACTTCGACAAGTCGACCTGGCAGTCGGACGTGGCCGAGGTGATGCGCTCATGCGACGAGCTCGGTATACCCGCAACGATGGAGAGATCGCGTTCAGGGCGTGGCGGGCACCTATGGATCTTCTTCCAGAGCCCTGTCCCGGCGGCCACCGTCAGGAACCTCGGCTGTGCCCTCCTGACCGATGCTCTGGAGCGCCGCCACCAGATTGGGTTCGATTCCTACGATCGGCTCTTTCCGAGCCAGGACACAATGCCGAAGGGCGGCTTCGGGAACCTGATCGCCCTGCCGCTTCAGCGTGCCGCGCGCCAGGCTGGCAACACGGTCTTCTTGGACCGGAAATTTGAGCCCTACGAGGATCAATGGCGCTATCTGGCGTACATACGCAAGCTGACGCTGATGGACTGTGAGCGGATCGTTCGCGAAGCCGCTCGCGCGGGCAAGATCCTCGGGATCGATGCCCACTGGTTCGAGACAGATGAGGACGCGCGCGAGCCGTGGCGGCTCCCTCCCTCACGTCGGCGACCGGACACGCCGATCGAGGGTGCGCGGCCTCGGTTGCGGTCGTCCTCGCCAATCGGATCTTCATAAACAAGCGCGGCCTGCCGCCCGCGCTCCTAGGCCGGTTGCGACGTCTGGCCGCATTCCAGAATCCCGAGTTCTACCGGGCTCAGGCTATGCGGCTCTGGACAGGTGGGAAGCCGCGCATCATCAGTTGTTCTGAGGAGTTCCCCGATCATCTGGCCCTTCCGCGCGGGTCCTTCGAGGAGGTGGTCAAGCTCCTCGGGGGCCAGCGGATTTGGGTCACGGTCCAAGACGAACGCCAATCCGGTGCTGCTTGCGACTTCACCTTCAGAGGCGAGTTGACCCTCAGACAGCGGCAAGCCGCTGAGGCGATGGCGGCACACGACACAGGTGTCCTCGCTGCGCCGACCGCTTTCGGAAAGACGGTGATCGGCGCCTGGCTGATCGCGAAGCGTGGCGTCAATACCCTGCTGCTGGTCCACCGCCAGCAGCTGGCGGACCAGTGGCGCGAGCGCCTGGCCGCCTTTCTCGACCTTCCGCCGCGGTCCATCGGCCAGTTCGGCGCCGGACGCAACAAGGGCAGGGGGAAGATCGACATCGGTATGCTCCAGAGCCTCCACAACAAGGGGAAGGTCCGGGACTTGGTGGCGGACTACGGCCACGTGCTGGTCGACGAGTGCCACCACATTCCTGCCTTCAGCTTCGAAGCGGTCCTCAAGGAGGCCAAAGCCCGCTACGTCACAGGGCTGACGGCCACACCCGTGCGTAAGGATGGCCACCACCCGATCGTGATCATGCAGTGCGGGCCGATCCGGCACCGGGTGGACGCCCGAGAGCAGGCTGAGGCGCGACCCCTCCAGCACATCGTCGTCCCGCGGATCACGTCCTTGCCTGACGAACTCGCCGACGCCGGCATCCAAGAGGTCTACTCACGGCTGGTGGCGGATGCGTCACGGACGACGATGATCGTTCGAGACGTCCTCGAGGCCGTTAAAAATGGCCGATCGCCGCTCGTGCTCACAGAGCGTACCGAGCATCTCGAGGAGATGCAACGCCACCTCAGCCCGCACGTTGAACATCTCGTAGTGCTACAAGGCGGCATGGGCGCGGGCGAGCGCAAAGCCGTCGTAGACCGGTTGAAGGCCATCCCTGACGATGCGCCGCGCGTCCTACTGGCGGCCGGACGCTACATCGGTGAGGGCTTCGACGACGCGCGCCTGGATACACTTTTCCTGGCCCTGCCAGTCTCCTGGCGCGGGACCGTCCAGCAGTACGCGGGACGCCTTCACCGCCTTCACGAGCGGAAACGTGAAGTGAGAATCTACGACTATGTGGATGCAGCCGTGCCCATGCTGGCTAAGATGCACCAGAAACGCCTGCACGGCTATGCGGCGATCGGTTACTCCGTAGCTTCTGAGTTCTATCACCACGAGCGCGCATGACGGCTCTCACGGGAGATGCGGATTCCGACGGTAATTGGCCCACCCGCTCCGAAGTTCTACGATCGGATAGCTACCCTTCGGTCGTGGGCCAAGAGGCGGTCCCGCTGGTGTTTCCCTCGCCCCGGGCCGCCGACTCCGCTTGGAGAGAGCGCCACCACAAATAGTTGCAAATCGAGGTTAACGCCGGGCGACACTAGCTGACTCCCGCGGCGAAACCGTGACACTGTTGGCACCTAAGGTTAGCCCGACTTTGAGATGCGCCAGGATAAACCGGCATGAAGGAGGAGATGGAAGAGCTCTACACCGAAGGGGGTAGCGACCCGCGGTGGCCCCAAGCCATGCGGCCGCGTCTGCGAAGGCGCGGCCGAAGCGTTGGGCAGGGGTATGTGCAGGCGGGGCGATTGAGCCTCGAAATGGGCTGATCGGGGTGCCGACGCTGTTCAAACTGCGGAAGGCAACACCGTCGGCGGCGCTAACGCGAGCCGCCGGGGGACCCCGCGGGGTCGAAGAACCTCTGCATGCACGGAATCTTCATGCGCGAGAACCGGGAGATCCCAACCTTGCCCGCTGCCTGGGATCGAGGCGATGGGCCGCTCAGGGAAGGCAGAGGCCGCAAGCCTGAGATGCACAAGGATGGGAAGTCAGACAGCCCCGTACTACCTGCGAAGCCGTCGAACAAGGCCGTGGCCGCGGAGAGGGTGGAGGGAAGGGGGCTGACCAAGGGGAACACGGACAGCACCAGGCCACCGGCCACGCTGAGCGCGTTGTCATAGCGCCCGGTGAAGACCACAACGTCGGAGCCGGCGACCGTCGACAGGAATTCGCGCTGAGTCACAGTCGTCACCTCGATCGGGAGCTCGACTGAGTTCGTGATCAAACCGTGCACATCGAGCACAGGTCGGGTGGCCCGGGCCGACGGCCGCACAACGACCCGGTTCGCGAACAGGCAGGGGATCACGGCGTAGAGCACGTAGGCATAGAGGACGTTGTTGGAGGGGTGAAAGACGCTGATCGTGCCAGTGTTTGGAGGTCGCGCGCGCTCGATTTCCCAGGCAGCCCCGGCCAGCGCCATAAGCGAGCGGTTGATCTCGTCGGTGGCACTCGCATGGGTGGCGATCTCGGTGAGCGTCCTCACCAAGGCGGACTGGTTGCGGAGCAGCACGTCGGCCACCGCCAGCATTGCCGGCCGCCGGCCGACCGGAGCTGCTGGTGCGACCGTCTTACTCGCTTCGAAGGACATACGCCACCGGCTGGCGAACGGCGAAACGGGCCGGGCCCAGCGCCCCCAAGACAGCGACCACAATTCCGGCCAATCCCAGCAGAGGGAGGGCGGCCGGACTGAACACGGCGAATGCTTCGGGCGGGATCTCGTTGCCGAGCAGCGAGCCCACGACGCGCAGCAGCGTGCGATGCAGCGCGGCGCCCGCACCGAGCCCAAGAGCGCCGCCGACAAGGCCAAGGGACAGCACGGAGCCGGTGACCATCATGATGACCTTGCGGGGCGACATGCCGACCGCCTTCAGGATGCCGATCTCGCGGCGCCGCTCCTCTGTGTTCAGCAGCACTGTGTTGAAAACGCCCGCCAGCGCGATGAGGACGATGATGGCAGTGAGCGCGTAGACGACCTGCCGGACCCGCTCCAGCGAGGAAAACGAACCTGACGAATTGAGGCGGACGCTCAGAGAATCGGGCTCCTTGGCCTGCAGGCGGTCGACATACCCCTGAGCCACCGTGCCTGGCGTCAGCTGGACATAGTAGGTGTCGGGCTGGGGGTTATTGGCCGCCTGCTCGTAGGTACTCCAGTCGAGCAGCAGAAGGCGGCCGAAATTCTCCACCTCGAAGTCGACACCGACGATGCGCAGGCTGACCGGCCGCCCTTTGAGGGTGGCCTGGACGGAGTCGCCGACCTTGAGGCCGGCGTCCTTAAGCAGACCGGCCTGGGTCACAACCTCGCCTGGCCCGGAGAACCAGCGGCCCTGTACCAACCGGTACCCGAGACGGCCCGAGTCGCCGCGCATAGCGACGGCGTTGACGGGGTTGGGCAGCCCGCTCAAGGTCACGCTCGTGCGGGCGCTCGCGACTACGTTGGCGGTCCCCGTCTGCTGGCTTATGAGCGATTGCGCCTGGCTGTCAGGGTAGGTCCCAAAGCGACTGACGGTGACCGGCACCGTCTTCTGCAGTGACCACTGTGAGGCGAAGAGGTCGAGAGTGCCGTTCAGCCCGTAGGCGAAGGTGAGCGAAGCGACCGCCACGAGGATGGCCAAGGTGGTCAGGGCGGCGCGCAGTGGCCGGACCAGGATTGCGGCGATCCCGACCGTGAGACCCACGGGCAGCGGCAGCCGGGCGGCCGCCCGGGCGAGCCGGGAGCCCCTCCCCGACTGCGGCCCCGTGCCGATGCGGATCGCGGTCACCGGGCTCAACCTGGCCGCCCGGCGGGCGGGGAGCGCCGCCGCCACGACCACCACTAGGAGCACGCCGGCCAGAGCGCCCAGCGGCGGCCATGCGGACAGCGACACGCTGCCCGCCAGGCCCAGGGCGTGGGCCGACTGTTGGATCAGAGGCTGGCTGGCCACCAGGCCCAGCGGCACCCCGACTAGGCCGGCGCAGAGGGCGATCATGAGCATCTCGACGACGAAGGTGGCGGCTGCCTGCAGGGGCGTGAAACCGATGGCCCGCAGGATCCCAATCTCCCGGTACGATGCCAGTACTGTCCCGTTGACAACGTTGAAGACGATCGCCGCGCAGGCGGCGAGCGCGAAGACGCTGAAGGTGATGAGGAAGGTCAGAATCACCGAGTTGCTGACGTTGAAGACCTGCTGGATCAGGTAGAAGTCGGCGGTCCCGGCGACGGCGTCCGCGGGCAGCGAGGAGCTCAGATGCTGGACCGCCTGCCGAACTCGCGCCTGGCTGGGCCCGTCCGGGAAGCGGTACGCCATCTGGAGCTGTGTGGGATCCTCAGGAGCTGTCAGGTCCTGAATCTGGGCCGGCGTGACCCAGGCCGACTGGCCCGAGAACTGCGCATCGCCCTGCATGACGTCGACGGCCTCGCCCACGATCCGAAGCGAGGTCGGTGCCGCCTGGCCCAGCACTCGCAGCTCGTTGCCCACGAAGAGCGAGTTGAGCTCGGCGAAGGAACGAGTCACGACAATGTCGCCCGGGCCCCGTAGCCAGTGGCCCACCACGACCTTCAAGTTGGCGACCGGGCCTCCCGCGTCCGCCCGGCCGATCACCTGCAGGCTGTACTTCTCGGCGCCTTTCTGGATGGGCAGCTCCTGCACCTGCCAGGGCCCCGCAGACGCTTCGGCGCCAATCGCTGCGGCGGTATCCTGCACCTGCTGGGGTGAGACGAGCCGGGCGTCGAAGAAGGCTAGAAGGTGGGCGCCCTTCTGGGCTTCGAAGGCCTGCCCGTATGGTTGGGCCGACTCGCTCATCAGGTTCAGCGCGAGTGCCCCGGTGCCCGAGCTCAGCAGGATGACCAGGGCCAAGACCAGCGTCTCCACCCGCCTCGTGCGGAGGTCGGAGATGGCCTTGCCAAGGACCGCACTCACAGCTCCGCTCTCGCCGGAGGAGCGGGCTCCCGGGCCGGGGCCTCTCCGGCGCGCAGCTCGCCTAGGACCGTGCCGTCCTGCAGGCGGACGATGTGGTCGGCGTACGCGTCGGCGAGCTGTTCGTCGTGAGTGACCATCACGATGGTCTGACCTGCGAGGTTGAGCTGGGTCAGGATCTGCATGACCCGGGCACCGCTGCTGCTGTCCAGCGCACCCGTCGGCTCGTCGGCCAGCAGGAGGGCGGGCTGGTTCACCAGGGCCCGGGCGATAGCGACGCGCTGGCGCTCGCCCCCGCTCAACGCCGAGGGGTAAGACCGTTCCTTGCCGCTCAACCCGAGTCGGAGCAGCAAGCGGTTCGCACTCGCCTCGGCCGTCCCCCGGCGCACGCCCGCCAACTTTGCGGGGAGGGAGACGTTGTCGACGGCGCTGAGGTTGTCGAGCAGGTTGAAGAACTGGAAGATGAAGCCCACCCGGTGCAGCCGGAACCGAGCCAGGGGGGCCTCAGTCAGCTTGGTCAGCTCGGTACCGTCCACCACGACGCTGCCCTGGGAGGGGCGGTCTAGGCCGCCGACGATGTGCAGGAGTGTGGACTTACCGCATCCGGAAGGACCCATGACGCAAGTGAACGCCCCCTCCCGCACTGCGAGGCTGATATTCGCGAGTGCGGGTTGGGCGTTCTCGTATTGCTTAGACACACCGGTCAACTGAATTGCTACCACCTCAAACCGCCGGGCTCATGGTATTCAGAGTAAACGATCAGTCCATTCCAAGAGTCGCAGGTGCAGAGGGCCGCCTTCGACGACGAGCGCGGCGGTGAATCCGGGCGCCGGGCGCAGCTCGACGAGCGACCAGCGCCGGGCGTCGCCGGCGTCCGCCTCGAGCAGACGGAGGGGAGAGTCGAAACTGACGGAGTAGGTGTCAAGGTCCTGATAGAGGCCGGTGCCGACCGCCTTCACGTAGGCCTCTTTACCGGTCCACCAGCGCAGGAAGGCGGCATTGCGGTGCCCCGCGGGGATATGTCTGAACAGCTGTCGCTCGAGTCCGGACGCGAACATCTCGACTATCCGGTCCGCGTCGTCAAACGGTCGCACGGACTCCACGTCGACCCCGACTGCGCTAACGCGGGTCAGCGCGAACAGGGCCAGGCCCTGAGTTTCGGATTCGTTGAAGCGCAGCCCTCCGGAGCCATCGGCGACCAGCTCAGGCTTGCCTCGGGGACCCCTTACGAAGGTCAGCCGTTGCGGGTCGGCGTCGAGGTAGTGGGCCAGGATCAACCGCCGGATGGCGCGGGTTGCGGAGAACCGGTCACGAAGCACTTGGAACCGGAAGCGCTGCGCCCGGGCCCGCTCTTCCCCGGTTACGACCGCATCAAGCCGCGCGATCTGCTCGGGCGGCACATCGACGCGGGCCACCCAAACGTGGGCTTCACCGATTACTGGACTCCTCACCCGTAGCGGCAAAGGTAACCCTAAAGTCCTCGTCAGGAGCCGCGAGGGAAGAGGCCCACCCGGACGTCCGACCGGTCGCGCGTGATGAAGCGCCCGTTGGAGAGCGTGAACGACTGCTGGATCGGAAAGACGGCGCAGACTTGGCGGCGGCCTCGGCCAGTGCCGCGAGGTAGTCGTCGACGCCTAGGTCGACCTGGATCGACTCAAGTTCCTCGGCAGTGAGTCTGTCGGCGTAGCTGGTGGTGCTGCGGTAGAGCCGCTGATGGAAGGTCTGGTCCCCGCCTTCGCCGCGCCTGCCGCCGCCGCGTCACGTGCCCGTGCTCACCCCACCGCCCGGCCATTTTCATCTCTCTCGTGGCGCGGGTGTAAAGGGCTTCGGCCCGTCCCCCGAATGGGGGGTTATCTTGTTACGCCGCAGGCGTCGTCTGTCACCCCCAAAGGCATCGTTTGTCACCCACCCTTTGGCGCCGCCCGCCCAGCTAGCTAAGCCGCCAGACTTAAGAGATCTGATCAAGGTAGTTTGCTAGACTACATTCAACTACATGGCTCGACCACAAGTACCGCAGCCTTTCTCGATCCGCATGAGCGAACGGACGCTCGCTCGTCTCGACCTGGGCGCTCGCCGGCGCGGTGAGGCAAAGGCACGAACGGCCGAGCGCCTCATCGATGAGGGTCTCCGGATGGAGGACCATCCGGGCATCGTCTTCCGCGATGGACCGACAGGGCGCCGCGCGGCGCTCGCCGGCGGGCCAGACGTATGGGAGATCATCGAGACGCTACAGGGGACAGGTCTCAGCGGTGAAGAGGCCGTAGCGGCCGCGGCCGAATGGGGCAACCTGACGCCCGTCCAGGTACGCATGGCGGTCCGCTACTACGCCGACTACCGTGCAGAGGTGGACGAGAGAATCCTGCTCAACCACCAGGAAGCTGAGCGCCAGCATGAGGCGTGGGAGCGAGCGCGGGAAGCGCTTGCTTGAGGCTCCTACTCGATGAGATGTACCCGGCTGCCATCGCGGAGCAGCTTCGCAGCCGCGGTCACGACGTCGACGCCGTGACCGAGCGAGCGGACCTACGCTCGCTCCCAGACACGGACGTCTTCGCGGCAGCACATGAGGAACGTCGTGCCGTAGTCAGTGA
>JAABUQ010012534.1_pt1 | contig 10507 bp, 8 predicted proteins | sample 5560001 | NCBI WGS metagenome assembly JAABUQ01 (sample SAMN10711888, study PRJNA513371) | rock metagenome | isolation source: Antarctica rocks | place: Antarctica: Victoria Land, Finger Mt nord | collected 2015-12-18 | reverse complement strand
GTCTCTCATTTCTTGACCCCGCCGTTCCGCGGGCGATAAGAGACGGTTCCGTAAACTGCTGACTGACCGCTCCCCGCTACAATTCCCTATGCTGCGCGTTCGTGTCTGGCTGGCCTTTGCTGCGCTCTGTGTGATCTGGGGCTCATCGTATCTGTTCATTCGGCTTGGGGTACGAGACCTTACACCACCGGCACTGATAGCGCTCCGGCTCCTGGTGGGCGCCGCCGTGATTACAACCATCGCGACCGTTCGACGCCATGATCTGCGGCTGCAACGCCGGGATTTCCTGGTGCTGCTGGTGGTTGCCACCATCAACACCGCCGCCCCATTCCTGCTTATCGCCTGGGGCGAGGTGACCGTGCCCAGTGGACTCGCTGCCGTGCTCAACAGCACGGTTCCAATCTTCAGCATGGTCCTGGCAGGCGCGGTGTTACAGGACGAGCCAATGACGTTGCCACGGCTGGGCGGGGTGGCGCTGGGATTCACCGGGGTCGTGGTCTTACTGAGCAAGAGCCTGGGCCAGGCGACGATTCATTGGAGCGCGCTGTCCGGACAGGGGGCAATTGTGCTGGCGTCGATCTGCTATGCGGTCGGAGCGGTCTCGATACGGAAGAATCTGCGAGGTGTGCCGCCACTGACCATGGCCACCTATACCTTGCTGATAGCCGCCAGTGAAACTGTCCTCCTCAGTCTGGTCTTCAGCCGTCCAGCGTGGGGCGCCATGACCAGCACCACCTGGTTCGCGGTTGCTTGGCTCGGTATCCTCGGTTCCGGCATGGCGTATCTTCTGGCCTTCTACGTCCTGTCGAACTGGGGCGCGGCACGGTACACCCTGCTGGCCTACATGATGCCGGTGGTGGGGCTGACCCTCGGCGCAGTCTTCCTGCACGAGGTGCTCGATTGGCATATCATCGCCGGCTCAATCCTGGTCGTGAGCGGCGTCATTTTGGCCAGCCTGGTCAAGCGGACCAGGCCGCTGATAGGCGAAGAAAGGCAGGCGCAGGCGACAACCGCGGTAGAGTGAAGCTGTTGTTGGCTGGGCCAGCAAGAGGCGTCCTTCATCCCTCCCCCGACACAGTGGCGCCGTTCGCTTCGCGGCGCGGACGGAATCTGTTTCGGACCATTTACTCGTATGATGGAAGGGGACGTTTCGACTACACATGTGCCGAGTATGGTGAAGTCGACGCGACCGGTTCATCACACGCTATTAAGGTCACGAGTCAACCACGGGAAGAGAGAGGCGACATGAAGGTACGGACCTTGATTCCACTACTACTGGTGCTGAGTTGGTTCCTGCCGGCGACGAGCGCGCAGGGAGCGGGTCAAAGAGGAGATCGGCTGTGGGCATTGCCCCATACTCTGTATCCAGCCCATACCGTGATTGCCATCGTCCCGCCCACTAACAAGACCATTCAGCAACGCTTTGGCGTGCTGCATCAGCACACCTATGCCAATCTGAGCCGTCAGAACGCCCATGGCTGGTTGCAACGTGCCCAACTGATGGTTGCCGCCGACCAAACACTTTACTGGTCGTATGCCATCTCGTACTTCCCCTCCGCCAGCGCCGTGCAGGCCGCCGTGTCGGATTTGCGCAAGCCTCTCAAGCTCTTCCAGGCCGGTCCCTACTCCGGCCGGGCAGTGACGGTTACCACCAACGGGAAGTATGCGACCTATCACATCTTTGGGTCTGGCACGATCCTGATCGAGGAGTTCTGCTCGATCTCCGGTCCAGACTTGCACACCAATCGCCCAGTGCTGCTGCGCGTCTGTTCGCGCCAGGACCGGAAACTGGTGGCGTTATTGAAGAAGACCCTGGCCGCCAGCTCGCCGACGACACCCATTGCTGCCTCAGTCGGCCCTCCAGCAGAAACGGTGCGCACCACCGTCGACATTCGTGGGCACTTCAGCATTAAAGGTGAGGGTGTAGCGGGCGTTCCCATGCTGGCCACCTTCTCCTTCAAAACCGGGACCGGGACCTGCAGCGGCGTCACGGATGCGAATGGCGACGCAAGTTGCACCGAGGACATAACAAATGCCACCAAGGGGTACACCGTGCACGTTGCCATCGTCTTCACCTACGGCGGACAGACGTACCCGACGTCTACCGAATTCACACCGTAGGACGGTGTCCGTTCCCTCCGGTCACAACGATCTGGTCGGCGATGCCCTGATTCGAGTTCATGTCTCTGCGCCTGGAAGGTTCTTTCATGTGGCTTCGCATACCCTAGCCTTGAGTCGATGAGCTTCGCCAGCGTAAAACTGTAACCATCCGCCTGCTCCGGGCGTTACACTGACAGAATCAATCATCCGGCGCCGGAGACACGGTGAGCGAGTTCGCTCTGACCTATGAGACGGCTGACCATACGGCCGCGGCCGTATCTGAAGAGGACGGCTGGGTTCAGCGCGCGCGCGCAGGAGACATCGAGGCATTTGACGCCATCATGACGCAGTACGAGGGACGCCTACTACGCTTTTTAAGTGGGCTGGTGGGCGATGTCGAGGTGGCCCAAGAGCTCTGTCAGGACACCTTCCTGGCCGCCTATCAGGCGTTGCCCCGGGCGCAGGGAGAGATGCGACTCTCCGCATGGTTACACACCATCGCCCTTAATAAAGCACGGAGCCACCATCGGCGTCGCAAGCTTCGCCTGTTTGTACCACTCAAGGACGACGAGTTCCGCTCGCCGGCACGCGATCTTCAGGAGGGGGTGGCCGTGGACGACGCTGTCCGGCGAACTCTGCAGCGCATGCCCCGGCAGTATGCCCACCCGCTGTTGCTGCAAACGGCCGGTGGACTGAGCTGCCAGGAAATAGCTGAGGTCCTGCATTGCAGCACCGGGGCGGCCAAGGTCCGGCTGATGCGAGCCCGTGAGTCGTTCAAGAAGATCTACGAAGACGAGGAACGAGAACCATGCGCGAGCTAAACTGCCGGACGGCGCAAGTCTGGCTCCAGGACACCTCGGACCTGGTCACGCCGGAGACGCGACTGCTTGACGCGCATCTGGAGCAGTGCGCGGTGTGTAACCGCTATCAGGACTGGCGGTCGGACATAGACCAGCGCATCCTCGACACCTTGAGCGCCGATACCGCCGGCATATCGGTTCGCAGCCAGGTTTTGCGGCAATTGTCGTCGCCAGCGCGGCCCGCCGCTCGATCGATCGCCCCTCCCGCTGTTCGCCGGCTCTCCGTGGCGGGATCCCGATTGATGCCACGCTCGCTGTGGGCCGCTGTCCCGATCGCCGTGCTTGCCGCGTTGCTTTTCTTGTTTTTGCCCCAGGCGATGCCCGGAAACAGGCACGTAATTCCATCGGTGAGTCAAAGCGATGCCGCGTGGCATGTGGTCCGTCCCACGATCGGATTCCCCCTGACGCTCGATCCGGTGCGACCCAACCACATGCTGGCTGGGGCCTGGGGAAGCGTCTACCAGAGCTGGAACGGCGGTGACTCCTGGCATCTGCTGGCGCACCTCCACGCCGGAGTGATTCGTTCCTTAGCGATCGACCGTAGTCAGACGAATCGATATCTGGCGGCGATGAAGTACTCCGTTTTGGTCTCGAACGATGCCGGAAGGCACTGGCGACGCGTGATCAATTCCTTGCCGGGGGCTGAGAATATGTTTCTCATTCAACATCCTACGCGGCCCAGCACCTTCTATTTGGGCCCGAGTATACTCTGGAAAAGCGAGAATCACGGTCAATCGTGGGTACCCGCCGGTACCTCCCCAATCTTCGCCCCCGATGGTATTCAAGCGCTGACCGTGGCGCCCAACGGCGCGTTGTACACCGGTATCTGGAACGGCGGAGTCGCGGTGTCACACGATGGTGGTCGAACCTGGCGGCGACGGGCCCGGGGACTCGATCGACAGGTCCTCGATGTGGAAATATCCCCCAGCGGCGCGTTATGGGCCGCAACTCCACGCGGATTGTACTCATCAAGCGACGACGGGCGGCGGTGGACGTATGTCAAAGGACCGGGACACGTCTACGCCACCAGTGTGGCCTTTGGACCGGACTATGTGCTGGCCGGCGGTGTCGATGCCCTGTTCCGCTCGACCGATGGCGGCAGACACTGGGCGCTGGCCATGGACGGTCTGCCCTTAGCGCCCTACATCAACAGTGTGATTACCGATCCCGTCCATCCCCAGCGAGTCTATGTTTCGCTCAATGGCGATGGTATATTTCGCTCCGACGATGGCGGTCGGCACTGGGGCGCCGTGGACGATGGGCTCCAAATCAAAGGCTCGGACACGGCGCATCCCCTCGTGTTGTTTCTCAGAGACGGCGCACTCTGGCACACGGACCGAAATGGCATCGACCCCGGCGTCCTGACAGTCGATCAGGACGTGCGTCTGGCGGCACTGTCACCCGATGGCGTCGCCAGCGCATATCTCGCCGTGAACAGCGATGGTTGGGCCGTGCGCCTGGTCAGCGCCGGCGGGTCGAGTGCACGGACCGTGGCGAGCGGAACCGATTCACCTCCCGGCCAACTGCTCTGGTCTCCCAATGCAGCCTTGTTGGCGATGGTCCAGCCGGGAATGGTAACGGTGTCCAACCTGAGTCACTCCAGTTACTATCGCACGGTGACCACCCAGGAACACGTGCTGGGCTGGGCGGCCAATGGTCGCGATCTGCTCATCTGGAACTCGAGCAGCAAACAGATAGTGAGCACCGACACGAAGCGGTTCACTGGGATCACAATCGCCTCTCTCCCCTTTCTCGCCCCTGACGGCAAGCATCTGGCCTCCCTGGCCGGTGGTCGTCTGCGAATCTCAACCGTTGGTGGCACAACCATACGGGTAGAGGTACGCTCCAGTTGCCGCGTCGGCCAATGGTCGGATGACAGCGCAAGGCTATTGCTGACCTGTGGGACCCAGGGCGCCGTGCAGGAACGCAACCAGATGGGCCACCTGGTGGCACACACTCGTCTCCCCGCGGTGGCGTCCTGGATGCCTGGTTCACACCGAGACCTGATGTTCTTCCACCATGGCGCTCTGTGGCGCTGGGCGCCTGGCCAAGTCCCCTCGCGGATCGTGGTGAACGCGCAGCCGGCACGCGACTAAGGTTCCCGCACTGTCCAGGAAAAATTACTGAGTGGGTACACCCAGCCCGTGGGCTTCCTGGTCGGCTGCATCAGCCACCGGGCGCAGCCGAGCCTGATCCGCCACCTCCGGAAGATCACGATAGCGATTGGCGATGGGGAGACGGCGATCTTTGCCGAAGGCGCGGGTGCTGATCTTCACCCCCGGCGGGGCTTGCCGGCGCTTGTACTCGCTCTGTTCCACCAGGGTGATGACACGGGTGACGATCTCCGCATCATATCCCCGCGACACGATGTCGGTGGACCGTCGATCGTCCTCCACATACAGCTTGAGAATGGCGTCCAGGATGGGGTAGGGAGGCAGCGAGTCCTCGTCGCGCTGGTCGGGCCGTAGCTCGGCCGAGGGAGGCTTCTCGATGACCGATCTCGGGATAATCTCGCGGTCGGCCTGTCGGTTGCGCCACTCGCATAACTCGAATAAGGTGGTCTTGAATACGTCCTTCAACACCGAAAACGCGCCCGCCAGATCACCATACAAGGTGCTGTATCCAACCGACATCTCGCTCTTATTGCCAGTGGTCAGCACCAACCAGTTGAATTTGTTAGAGAGGGCCATGAGGAGGTTGCCGCGAATACGGGCCTGGATGTTTTCCTCGGTAATATCCTGCTCGGTGTTCTCGAAAATACCGCTCAGTGTCTCAAGGTATGCAGTGAAGATCCCTTCGACCGGCAGCCTCACGCAGCGGATCCCGAGGTTTGTGGCCAGCATCGACGCATCGCTGCGGCTACCCTCCGACGAATATCGGGACGGCATCGAAACGCCAGTGACGTTCTCAGGGCCGAATGCGTCGACCGCGATGACCGCGGTCAGACTGGAGTCGATGCCGCCTGAAAGACCGATGACCACCTGCTTAAAGCCGCTCTTCCGCACATAGTCACGGGTGCCCAGCACCAGGGCGCCATATATTTCCGCCAGACGATCCGGCACGGGGCAAAAATGGACCGGAAGCGGCGTCAACTCGGCACAGTCGCGCGCTGAAGCCAGCGGCGTGTCGACGGTCTTCCCCGGCGCGCCGGCAAAGACGCGCGCTGGTATGTCGCTCTGCCAGCGGCGAGTGTCGTGCAGGCGCGCACTGAACACCGCGTCCACATCCAGGTCCACCAGCAGCGAATCTTCCTCGAAAAAGCGTCCCTGCGCGATGCGCTCGCCGTTCTGGTCGCAAATCATACTCCCGCCCTCAAACACCAACTCGTCCTGGCCGCCAACCAGGTTGAGGTAGCAGACATAGGAGAGCTGATCGAGCGCCCGTGTGGCGACCATGCGGTATCGCTGCTCGTGCTTACCGGCCCGGTAGGGTGAGGCGTTGATGTTCACGATCACCTCTGCGCCCGCCATGGCCTGAGACGTGCCGGGGCCAACCGGGTACCAGATGTCCTCACAGACGTTCACGCCAACCTTGACGCCACGAATGGTAAAGACGGTCCACTCCGACCCGGCCTTGAAGTACCGCTGCTCATCGAAGACGGAGTAATTGGGCAAATAGAACTTGTGGTGACAGCCGACGATCCGGCCCTGCTGCATCACCGCCGCGGCGTTGTAGATGTCCCGTCCATCGGTATCCACGAAACCGACCACCGCCGTGATGTCGCCCACGGCGCGCGCGATCCGTTCAATCTCTCGCAAGTTGTCGGAGATAAACTCCGGCTTCAACACCAAATCCTCAGGCGGATAGCCGGTCAAGCCCAGCTCAGGAAAGGCCACCAGATCGGCCCGATGGTCTTCCGCTTCCTTGATACGCTCGATGATTCGATCGGCGTTCTGGGCGAGTGCTCCCACGGTCGAATTCATCTGCGTCAGTGCGACGCGGAAGGTCCGCATATCATCCGCCTTTCGAGTGAGGTGTCTCCGCATTCTAACCAGCAACGATACGGGACAACTCTTACTCGGTTGGCATGCTTGCTGCTCGCCGTCTACAGTTGAGCTATGCGTCCCTCCAAGCTTGCCAAATCATGTATGCGGTGTCGCTGCTCGGCGCAGCGACACCTGCGGGCCTTGCAGTGCTAACAACTGCACCCCGTCACGTGTCGCATTCGCCGGTCATCACTCAGGGTGACCGGTCTTTTTTGTGTAGGGAGTTCTGCGTCTCATGCCATCTAGCAGCACAGCGTTGAAAAGCCGAGTGGTGGAGTCCCAATCCCCCGGATCGGCGGGTCTGGCCCATACTCGGGCAGTGGATCTGGCTGAGCCACTACGCCTCGATGCAGGGGCCTCGCTGTTTCCAGTGCGGATCGCCTACGAGACGTACGGCAGGCTCTCTCCGAAGCGCGATAACGCCATCTTGATCTGTCATGCCCTCAGCGCCGATGCGCATGCCGCCGGATGGAGCGATGACGCGGAAGCGCGTAGCAGCGTGGACGGGATCGGCGCCGAGGAGCGCGGTATCCGCGCCCGCAACGGTCTTGGCTGGTGGGATACCCTGATTGGTCCTGGCAAAGCCTTCGACACCGACCATTTCTTCGTCATATGCACCAACCTGATCGGCAGTTGCCGAGGTTCAACCGGCCCTGCGTCAGTGAACCCGGCAACCGGACGGCCGTACGCCACGGACTTCCCGGTCATCACGGTGGCCGACATGGTTCGCGCCCAACGCGCCGCACTCCAGCTGCTCGGCATCAACCGTTTGTTGGCGGTGGCCGGCGGCTCACTGGGCGGGATGCAGGCGCTAGAGTGGAGCGTGCGGTATCCGGACGCGATTGACGCCTGCATCACCACGGCCAGCACAGCGCATCTCGGCGCCCAGGGAGTGGCCTGGAACGCGATTGCCCGCAATGCCATCATGGCGGATCCAGACTGGCAGGGCGGACAGTACCACGACACGGGCCGTGCGCCGCTGGCGGGTATGGGAGTGGCCCGGATGGTCGGTCACGTGACCTACCTTTCGGCGCCCGCGATGAAGGAGAAGTTCGGCCGTCGCCTGCAGGAGCGAGAGCACTACTCGTACACCCTGGCAAACCCGGACTTCGCGGTCGAGAGCTACCTACGCTATCAAGCGGAAAGCTTCGGTCAGCGCTTCGATCCCAACAGCTACCTGTACCTCTCCCGCGCTCTGACCTATTTCGACCTGGCCGCCGACCACGGCGTGGTTTCAGTGGACCAAGTGGTGCGCAACGTGCAAGCTCGGTATCTGACCATCTCCTTCACCTCGGATTGGCTCTACCCACCGGCCGATTCACAGGAATTAGTCGCGGCTCTGCGCGCCGCCGGAAAGGCGGTGGAGTATCACAACATCGAGACCAACTATGGCCACGATTCATTCTTACTGGAAGACCGGCGCCAGCCCGGCATCATCGCTCGGTTTCTCGAGCACACGTATGGAGACACCTGATGTCCAACTCTCAGCACCCCGATCAACCACACGAATTCGGTTTCGACACGCGCTCGATTCATGCCGGCCAGCGGCCAGATCCGTATACCGGATCGCGAGCCGTGCCGATCTTCCAGACCAGCAGCTATGTGTTTGAGGACCCCGAGTCCGCCGCCGCCTACTTCAATCTGCAGGAGTATGGCAACACCTATGCGCGCATCATGAACCCGACCGTCGCCACCTTTGAGGAGCGCGTGGCCAGTCTGGAGGGCGGCGCCGGCGCCGTGGCCTTCGCCAGCGGTCTGGCGGCCCAGGCCGGGGCTTTTTTCACGCTGCTGCGCCCCGGCGACCATATAGTCGCCTCGCAAGCGCTGTACGGTGGCTCGATCACGCAGCTCAAGCACGTTATGGCCAAGCTATCGGTCGATCTAACCTTTGTCGATCCGGATCATGCCGATGCCTGGCGCGACGCGCTGCGCGACAATACCAAGGCCTTCTTTGCCGAGACGATCGGCAATCCCGGAGGCAACGTGCTGGACATCCAGATGGTAGCGGGCATCGCCCACGCGCACGGCACGCCATTGATCATCGACAGTACCTTCGCCACCCCCTATCTGTGCCGCCCGTTCGACTTTGGCGCCGACATTGTCATTCACTCCGCCACCAAATTCCTGGGCGGCCATGGCACCAGTATTGGCGGCGTGGTGGTCGAGGCGGGAACCTTCGACTGGTCGAACGGCCGCTTCCCCGTGGTGGCGGATCCTTCACCGGCGTACCACGGGCTGGCCTTCTACGAGACCTTCGGCATGTACGGCTACTTAATGAAATTACGCGCCGAATCGCTGCGAGACCTGGGTGGGGCCATGAGCCCGTTCAATGCCTTCCTCTTTCTGCTTGGGCTGGAAACGCTGCCGCTCCGCATGGAGCGACACGTCCAGAACGCCCTGGGCGTGGCTCGCTTTCTGGAGGGCCACCCGGCTGTCGAGCGCGTGCGATTCGCCGGCCTGGAGAGCAGCCCGTACCACCCGCTGGCGCAGCGCTACCTGCCACGCGGCGCCGGAGCCGTGTTTTCCTTCGACCTGCGAGGAGGTCGCGCCGCGGGAGCGAGCTTTATCGAAAACCTGTCGCTCTGGAGCCACCTCGCCAACGTGGGCGACGCCAAAAGCCTGGTCATTCATCCCGCCAGTACGACCCATCGCCAGCTGAGCGACGCCGAACTGCTGGCCGGCGGCATAACCCCCGGCACGATCCGCCTCTCGGTCGGTTTGGAGACGCTGGACGACCTGCTCTGGGATCTAGACTGTGGCCTGCGCGCGGCCGTCGCCACCGGACAGCAAACGCGGAAACCCCAGCCTGCCCCGCCCGACCGGCAGCAGGCCCGCGATGCGGAGGTGGTGGCATGAACCACCTCGACGCAGTCGCGGACGGACCAGAGTATCAGGATACAGTGACCATTCAGCGCCTGCTCCACCAGGCGCGATCCGTCGCAGTGGTCGGGCTTTCCGCCAATGTCCTTCGACCCAGCAACTTTGTCGGCTTCTATTTGCAGCGCCACGGCTATCGCGTCGTGCCGGTCAACCCGCGAGAACCGGAGATCCTGGGGGAGACCAGCTACCCCTCGCTCACCGCGATTCCCTTCCCCATCGACATCGTAGATGTCTTCCGCGCGCCGGACGCCGTACCCGGTATCGCCCGGGAAGCCGTTGAAGTTGGCGCTGGTGCCCTCTGGCTTCAGTTCGGCGTTATCAGTCCGGAGGGCGCGACCATCGCCGTTGAGGGAGGGCTGGACGTGGTGATGGATCGCTGTATGAAAATTGAACATGCACGCCACCTAGGAAGGATGCATTGGTTAGGCTTCAACACGGGTCAGATCACAGCGCGACGCGGCTCTATCGACTGAGGAGTGCGGCTCCCCAGGGTCGACCTCGTCAGGGAGTTATGCCGCCCGAACCAGGACGGCTGGGATCGAATGCGGCACTGCATCGGCGTGGCTAGCGGCCATACTATAGGCTATGTCTACCTTCACACCGGCTAACACCCAGTTCGCCATTCTGGCGTTTGAGGGCCCAGATGAATACTCCCGCGCTGGGGGGCTCGCGGTGCGAGTG
>JAABUQ010012533.1_pt1 | contig 10508 bp, 10 predicted proteins | sample 5560001 | NCBI WGS metagenome assembly JAABUQ01 (sample SAMN10711888, study PRJNA513371) | rock metagenome | isolation source: Antarctica rocks | place: Antarctica: Victoria Land, Finger Mt nord | collected 2015-12-18 | reverse complement strand
AGAATGATGGTTTCAAAAGTTTTGCGGACTTTGGAAGAAAAGAAATTTATCACACGGCAAGAACACGAAACTGACACAAGAGCGAAAACCATTCAACTGACAAAATCAGGGGCAGAAGTATTACAAAAAGCCATCATTAAAGTGGAAAATGCAGACATTGATTTTTTTTCGGCAATAGAAACAAACCTTTCATCATTCAATGTGAATATGATAAAACTCATCGACGAAAACATAGGAGAATAAAAAGCACTACCGCTAACATTGGGTCTGCTGCAAGGCCGGCTGACAGAATAGCAATCGTCTGTTGTACTACTATCAGCTATTATCGGGCTTGACCGAATTCTATCTGGCTTTTAATTGTTAACTTCATCATCAGTTTTTTGATCGACTTTAGTTGCCGGGCGGACAGTTATAAAATCCCAGTCCTGCGGCAAGCCTTGAACGTTAACCGACACTACGCGTTTTTGCCCTAAAAAGTTTGCTAAAGGGGTTTTTTGTCCCAAAAAAAGCAAAAACACAAAATGCGTTTAACATCGGTTTGGCAAAAAACCGGCGGACTGATTTTAACCAGCTTTTGTTTTATTATTTTGCTTCAGTTTCGGGCCGACGGAACGAAATTTAGCCGATAAAAGAAGCATGAACTTTTTATTATTAATTTGGCTTTGGTTTTAAGCGGAAGGATTTCAAATATCGGTTCTTCGCCAAGCCGACGAACGTTAGCGGTAATGTTACGAAACCCTACAAAATGACAGAACTCGAACAATATATCAAATCTTACTTTGGAGTTATTCATTCAGACGAATTGAATAAGATAAGTGCTCTTTTCAAATTGACAACTTTTAAAAAAAACGACTATTTTTTAAAAACAGGGAAGCATTGCGACAAATTTTGTTTTATCCAAACAGGACTTTTGAGGGTTTTTGCAATACCTGACGATAAAGAAATAACACAATGGATATCTGCGAAAGGATATTTTGGAACTGATTTCTCAAGCTTTTTTTTTGAAACCCCTTCCCGATGGACAATTCAAGCATTGGTTGATACAGAACTTTACACAATTACAAAAAACGATTATAAAAAAATTGGCGACATAGTTTCGAAATGGAACGAACTTGAAAAAATATTTATCATTAAATGTTTTACAATTTTAGAAGACAGAATTTTTAGCTTTTTATCAATGTCAGCCGAAGAAAGATATAATTTCTTTTTTGAAAACAACAGAGAACTATTTAATCAAGTACCCTTACAATATATTGCTTCGATGCTGGGAATGACACCAGAAACATTCAGTAGAATTAGGAAAAAACAACTCCTGTAATTTCTTGATTTTTATCAAGAGTAACAAGCTGATTTGTATAGACATTTGTGTTGTTAAACAAATTAAATCAAATAAATATGTTTATAGGACATTTCGGACTATCATTTGCAGCTAAAAAAGTAGCTCCTAAAGTTTCCTTAGCCACACTCTTCATTGCGACTCAATTTGTGGATATCCTTTGGCCCTTCATGCTCATCTTTAATATCGAAAAAGTAGCAGTTATTCCTGGTTATACTAAAGTGAATCCATATGAGTTTCTTTACTTTCCATATACTCACAGCCTTTTCATGGGACTTGTATGGGGCATCTTAACTGCACTTATATATTTCTTAATAAAGAAAGATACCCGTGGAGCCATTGTCATTGGTTTGTGTGTTATTAGCCACTGGTTTTTAGACTTAGTAGTCCATAGTGCGGACTTACCAATTACTCCTTTCGGTGACTATAAAGTAGGATTTGGACTATGGAATCATGTAGCGGCTACTTTGATAATCGAATTAATCATTTTCTTTGGTGGTCTGTTCATTTATACTTCCATAACGAGAGCAAAAAACAAAAAAGGTTCTTGGGGTCTTTGGGCGCTGACAGCACTACTCATTTTATCTTATATTTCCAGTATATTCGGTCCTACGCCTCCCAACTCTATCAAAACATTATTTATCTCTTTTATTACTCTCATGGCCATCATCATCTCCCTTGCAGGTTGGGTTGATAAAAACAGAGAATTATCACTTTCCAAAAAGGCGAATCAAAAACATGAATAATGTATTAAAAACAGAAGAAGCTGCAATGTTTACACTTTGTATTTTTTTATTTAGCAAACTAAATTTTGCCTGGTGGTGGTTTCCTACATTATTGCTCTTGCCAGATATTGGGATGATAGGTTATATCATCAATCCTAAAATTGGGGCTTTTTCCTATAATCTATTACATTATCGTTTTGTTGCTTCAATAACTGCTATTTATGCACTTACTTATGGCAATGAGTATTGGAAATTGGTAGCAATCATTCTATTTGCTCATAGTTCATTAGATAGGGCTTTTGGATATGGTTTGAAATATAATGATTCGTTTAGTAATACACATTTGGGATTAATAGGCAAAAAGAATTAGCAAAATAGAAATAAAAACTACCGATAACATGTTTATTGCCAAAATACAGGCTAACATAAGCCGTATTTCAACTTTTTGTTTTTCAATTTAGCTGTAGTTCCAGCTCGAGATTATAAATTAAGCCACGTGCAAATCATCAACTTTTAAATATAAATTTGGCTTCAGTTGCCGGGCTGGACAGAATTCTATTTCCTGCACTTCGGCAATACTTTTCCGTTAGCGGTAATGGTACGACATTCTCAATAACACCAATGGTTTAGGGTTTTAAATTTAAAAATGGAAGAATTTAAAAAATTTATAAGAACAATCGTGGGCATTGACGATTTGGATTTAAACCTTGTGCTTTCTAAATGCTACAAAAGGAAAGTAGCCAAAGGGAAAATGGTGCTAAAGAAGGGAGGAATTGCTACTCAATATTTTTTCATCGTTTCAGGCGGTCTTCGCTTTTTTTATGGAGGGCATAACGAGGAAAATACAGCCGGGGTGATTTTTAAAAATGAATTTTTTACAGACATATCAAGTCTTAACCCACAGAAACCATCAAGGTTCAATATAGAAGCCATAGAAGATACGGAGCTGATTGTTATCGACAAAAAAGACATGGATTTTCTGTATGGCCATATTACTGTGTGGCAGGAGTTTGGTAGAAAAATCTGGGAAGCAATATCTATTAGAATGATTGACCAGATTTTAAATTTTCAAACGTTGTCGGCTAAAGAGCGGTACATAACATTGATGAATAACCCTGAGCTAATTCAAAAAATCCCAATCAAGCAATTAGCAAAAGTGCTCGGCATTACACCCAATTCTTTAAGTAGAATAAGAAAAAACATCCGGTAGATTCATTATCTACCTTTTGGTAGTTTTTGCACTTCAACAGTGCCCTAATTTTGAGTAATTAAAAAACAAAATAATGACTCAAATAAATAAAAGTGCAGCCGCAGTGCTGAATGATCATTCAGATGATGAATTAATCAAAAAACTCCCAGGCTTTACCAATAAGTATGTAACTGTTAATGGTGTGACCTTGCATTATGTGGAAGGCGGCAATGGTACGCCTTTAGTTTGCTTACCTGGGTGGCCGCAAACCTGGTACTCTTACCACCCTATTGCAGTGGAATTATCAAAAGTATACCGGGTAATCATTGTGGATATAAGAGGAATGGGTAGTTCGGAAAAACCGGTATCAGGCTATGATAAAAAAACAATGGCTAAGGACATTCTTGAAATCATCCAGGTGCTTGGATTAAAAAAAGTGCATATAATGGGACATGATATTGGTGGAATGGTGGCCATGAGCTTCGCTTTTAATTATCCTGAATTAGTTGAAAAACTGATTGTATTAGACACTTCGCACCCCAATGAGGGAATGATGCAAATGCCATTGATGCCGGCTGCAGGCACCTTCAATGAAAAAATGGATGCCAATATGCCTTATGCCTGGTGGATTGGATTTAACCAGGTAAAAGGATTACCGGAAAAAATATTAGAAGGGCGTTTTCACTACCTGCTGGATTGGCTGTTTAATTATATGATGATTGATGATCGTAAAATAACATCATTTGAAAGAGCGTTATATGCTTCTTTTTACAACAACCCGGAAAATATCCGGGCATCCAATGCATGGTTCCAGACGTTTACACAGGATATTGAAGACGCAAAAACCTATCAACAACTCACCATGCCTGTATTAGGCATTGGCAGCTATATCAGCTATAATTATATGAAAAATGGATTACCATACGTAGCAAAAGATATAAATGTCATATGCATTTTAAATAGTGGTCATTATTTATGCGAAGAGCAACCTCAACAAGTGCTTGATGCTGTTTTAGATTTCCTGGCATCGTAAATCAATTAAATATTTTAAAACAACTTTAGAATGAACAAAATAATTTTAGTTGCAGGCTCTACAGGGAATTTAGGTAATAGAATTTCCAGGGAATTGAGTAAAAGAGGTGCTGATGTAAGAGCCATAGTAAGAACTTCTCTCGTTAGTCCGGATTTGCAATCCGGTCTTTTGAGTTCTGGATCTGTGATCCTATAATTTTATACCTGAACAAAGAAACTGTAAATCCAACTAACTATACATACTTCTTTTAGCAAGTAAAAACTATGCATTTACTCCTGTTCACGGAGCAGTTTAAAAAACCTTCGTTAATCCGGATTTTCAATCCGGTCTTTTGAACTTTGGATTTTCTAATCCAACTACTCATTGCAGCCGATATAAGTTTTTACCTGGTAAAAGAAGCACATACTTCTTTTACCAGGTATTTTTTAGTGATAGTGGTTTTTATTGGAGAAAGGACAATGCTTCAATAATTTGCAAGTAAAGGTTGCGTATTTTGTATTGTTGAATAAGTAAAAAACTTGAAACCTGTGCAACATAAGCAATTGTAATTGTTTGATTAAATTACTATAAGTATGTGAACACAATTAGTTTGTATAATAATTGTGGATTTTAACTTCAATTTAAATTATTAAAACATAAATAATTATGTCCTGATACTTACATTTTAATAGGGATACGCCTTCGAAGTAACAAGAAACTTTTTCATGTTTACAATTAGCTCTATAAACTTGCGTCTATATGTGAGTTAACCGCAATCCGCGTTTTTGCCCGGAAAAGTTTGCTAAAGATTTTTTTGTGCCAAAAAAGCAAAAACACGAAATGCGTTTAACAAACGGTTTGGCAAAAAACCGGCGGACGGAAGTATTATCAACTTTTGTTCTACTATTTTGCTTTGGTTCCGGCAGAAGGAACAAAATTTTAGCTGATAAAAGAAGCATCAACTTTGGAACATTAGTTTAACTTTGGTTTCGGCCGACGGGTTTCAAATATCGGTTCTTCGCCAAGCCGCGGCACGTTGGCGGTAATGGTAGGACGACCGATACATCTTGATAGCCCACTATAATAAATCTCACTTTTGACTACAACAAAAATCGTTTTGGCTACATCCGTTTATTTGTTTTTGCCAAGCTTTGGTGCATAAAAAAACTCGAAGTTATGAATGTAACAAGTATGGATATAAAAAATAGGGTGTTCCTGATTACAGGCGGAACCTCAGGTGTGGGGAAAGCTATAGCATTGGGTTTAGCCAGAATTGGCGCAAAAGTAGTGATCATCAGCAGGACTACTGAAAGCGGTCAGAATACGTTAAACTATATTGCAGAAACCACAGGAAATGACAGGGCTGAGTTTTTGGTAGCTGACCTTTCACTGCAATCATCAATCAAAAAAGTCAGTGAAGAGTTCAAGCGGAAGTATGACAACTTGCATGTCCTGGTTAATCTGGCAGGAGCGCTTTTTTTTGAAAAGCAGTTAACCACGGAAGGCATTGATAAGGCGTTTGCTGTAAATTATCTCAGCCATTTTTTACTGACAAACCAATTGCTGGATATTCTGAAAGAGAGTCGTCCATCAAGGGTTATTACAGTCGGTGGAAATCCAGCGTTTCTCAAGAATCCAAAAATCGATTTGAAGGATATACAGCTTGAGAATCATTACAGTGGTTTGCGTGCAACTTCCCAGGCTATGTTCGCCAGGATGTTTTTTACTTTCGAATTGGCGAAACGACTGGAAGGGACAGGAGTAACATCAGTTGCATTTCACCCTGGATTGATCACGTCCAATCTGGTTAAAAATGCTCCTTTGTGGTTAAAGGCAATCACATCTCTTATGCAGCCCTGGGAGAAAGATAACTGCGAAATTGGAGTTTATCTGGCTGCTGCAAAAGAAGTTGAAAAGGCAAACGGTGTTTTCTTCGACGATAAAAAGCAGATAGTTCCTTTGAATAAAAAGTATGACGCAGTTCTGGGAGAAAAATTATGGAGCATTAGTGAGGGCCTTACAGGTATTCCAACGGTGTAACTCATAAGAGAAGGATCAGAACCACACCGGCGGACGGAACAAGTCCTACCTTCTGCTGTCCGTCATTCCGGCCTGGCTCCCGGAGCTTTGCAAAAAAAACAGAAAAATGAAAATTACAATAACAGGCTCTTTAGGGAACATCAGCAAGCCGCTGACAGAAGAGTTAGTGCAAAAAGGACATGCGGTTACGGTGATCAGCAGCAAGCCCGAAAAACAAAAAGACATTGAAACTTTGGGAGCTAAGGCTGCTATTGGTACAATTGAAGATGTAGCTTTTCTTACAGCTACTTTTACGGGTGCAGATGCAGTATATACTATGTTACCTCCACCCGACTATAGCAATCTTAACCCTAACCTTGATCTATTGGCTGAGTGTCGAAAAATTGGCAATAAGTATGCACAAGCCATCAGGCAATCAGGCGTAAAGCGGGTGGTACACCTTAGCAGTGTCGGAACCCATTTGGACAAGGGTAATGGCCTCCTTATTTTTCATCATATCATGGAAAAAATCCTTGGAGAACTGCCGTCGGATGTAGCTATTACGTTTATACGTCCTACTGGTTTCTACAACAATTTATATAGCTTTATAGATATGATTAAAGGTAAGGGGTTTATAGCTCAGTTATTAACCCTTCGTTTTTATGGTTTAATACCCCTGCTAAAAGGAAAAACGGGGATTATTGCATCAAACTACGGTGGGGAAGATAAAACTGTTTGGGTTTCACCATTAGATATTGCGACTGTAATTGCAGAAGAAATAACCACACCTTTTGTTGGCAGAAATGTACGATATGTAGCAAGTGAAGAACTTACCTGCAACCAGGTAGCAAGTATTTTAGGCACCGCTGTTGGCAAGCCTTATTTGAAATGGGCAATTCTTTCCGATAAACAAATGCAAAGCGGTATGGAGTCTTTTGGGATGCCAAAGAATATTGCCGCAGGCTTAGTGGAAATGCAGGCGGCTGTTCGTATCGGAGTTATAGACGAAGATTATTACCGCAACAGGCCAAAGGAAATGGGTAAAGTAAAAATGAAAGATTTTGCAAAAGATTTTGCTGCTGTTTATAACCAAAAATAATTATATTTCAAAATGGCAAATACACAACCATATCGCATTAAAACGATTAGTGAATACCATAAGCTTATGGGGCATCCTAAGCCGGAGCACCCTTTAATTAGTGTGATAAATTTAGATTCCGTTAAGCCTCCAATTATCAATGAACCGATAAGTTTGATCTATGATTTTTATTGCATTGCACTTAAAAGGAATCCAAATGTCAAGTATAAATATGGTCAGCAAGAATATGATTTCGACGAAGGAGTTATGTTTTTTATGTCCCCAAACCAGGTTTTTGGAATTGAGATTGATAAAGATTCAACATTAAAACCATCGGGCTGGGCATTACTCCTCCATCCGGATTTTTTATGGAACACACCTTTAGCCAAAACAATAAAGCAATATGAATACTTTGACTATTCGGTAAATGAAGCCCTATATCTTTCTGCAAAAGAAGAAAAAAAAATTACAAGCATTATTAAAAATATCCAGCAGGAATATCGATCAAACATTGATAAATTTAGCCAAGATTTGATTATTGCCCAGTTGGAATTAATGCTTACCTATTCCGAAAGATTTTATCACCGGCAGTTTATTACAAGAAAAATAAATAACCATAAAATCCTAAACCGGCTGGATGATCTACTTACCGATTATTTCAACAAGGATGTTTTGATAAAAAGTGGATTGCCTACAGTTCAATATATTTCTGAAAGTTTAAACGTGTCTCCTAATTATTTACGAGGATTGCTTAAAACATTGACAGGTTTGAACACACAGCAACACATTCACGATAAGTTAATTCAAAAAGCAAAAGAGAAATTGTCCACCACTGATTTATCTGTAAGTGAAATTGCATACGAATTAGGGTTTGAACACTCACAGTCTTTCAGCAAGTTATTCAAGACAAAAACCAATATTTCGCCTTTAGAATTCCGGGCTTCGTTCAATTGAGAGAAATATTCTCACTAACTTGTAAGGTTGCCTTAAACCAAGAACCTGTTTAAATTTCTATCATAAAAGTTTATACTACTTCTTTTATCACCTAAAAAAAGGTAGGCATTTAGTTTTTGATTTATTCAAATTGATGCAGATACCAATTTATGTAGGGTAAAAGAAGCATTAACATCAATCCTGAGCATACCGAAGGATCTTGTATAAATTTAAACAGGTTCTAAGGCATTTTCGCTTTAGTTTGTATAGTTTTAGGTAGTTGCAAAAAGTACATATTGACTTAGTAAAGGCCTCCTACTAGTCGGGATTTGCAATCCGATCTTTTTTGAACTTTGAATCTGTGATCCTATAATTATTAACAAAGAAATTTGCAATCCAACCAACTGCACATGCTTCTTTTAGCAGGTAAAAACCATCAATCTACTCCCTCCTGCTGCACAACTTCACCACCAAATTAAATAAACCTCATTTTTGGCTAAAACAAAAGTTGATCTGGCTAAATTTGTTTCTTTACTGCTGCCGATCTTTGTAGCATCAAAAAGATAGCAACATGAAAATTACAATGACAGGTTCGTTAGGGAACATCAGCAAGCCGCTGACAGAAGAGTTAGTGCAAAAAGGACATTCGGTTACGGTGATCAGCAGCAATCCAGAAAAACAGGCAGCAATTGAAGCGTTGGGGGCTACGGCAGCCATCGGCTCATTGGAAGACGGAGGTTTTCTTGCAGCTGCCTTCAGCGGTGCGGATGCCGTGTACTGCATGGTTCCGCCAAATAACTATTTCGATCCTAACCTCAACCTTTTGGCGTATTACCGCAAGCTTGGCGATAATTATGCTGAAGCGATTAAGGTTTCGGGCGTAAAGCGTGTGGTCAACCTCAGTAGCTTTGGTGCTCATTTAGAGAAAGGAAACGGGATTTTAATTGGTGCCCATGATGTAGAACAGATTTTGAACGAACTGCCATCGGAGGTAAGCATTACGCATATGCGCCCAACGTCTTTCTACTACAATTTATTTGGTTATATCGCTATGATTAAAGAAGGAGGCGTAATTGCGGCCAACTATGGTGCTGATGATGTAATACCTTGGGTTTCGCCTAAAGATATTGCCGCTGCAATTGCTGAAGAACTGGAAACACTTTTTACCAACAAAAAAGTGCGGTATGTGGCAAGTGAAGAACTTACAGGCAACGAAACGGCAAGTATTTTGGGCGAAGCTATCGGAAAGCCTGATTTGAAATGGATACTTGCAAGTGATGAACAAACACTAAACGGTTTAATATCAGTTGGGATGAACCCGGAAATTGCTGCCGGTTTAGTTGAAATGTATGCCGGTTTGCATAGCGGTTTATTAGCAGAAGATTATTACCGCAACAAACCAGCAGTGATGGGCAAAGTAAAGCTAACTGATTTTGCAAAAGAATTTGCTGCCGCATTTAAACAATAAGAGCAAAATAGGCCGCTCGCTTTGCCGCTATCGATAAAAAGACAAACTTTATTCTATATAAACTGAAAATTATGCGCGTATTTGTTACAGGAGCTACAGGCTTCGTCGGCTCTGCCGTAGTTAAAGAATTAATTGGTGCAGGCCACCAGGTAGTTGGGCTTGCCCGCTCAGATTCGGCCGCCGAATCGCTTATGGCTGCCGGTGCGGAAGTGCATCGGGGTAATCTGGAGGACCTGGAAAGTTTGCGGAGCGGAGCCGAAGCTTCGGAGGGTGTTATCCACCTGGGCTTCATCCATGACTTTTCCAGATTTAAAGAAGTTTGCGAGGTAGACCGCCAGGCCATCGAAACCCTGGGCGATGCGCTTGCAGGAACAGGCCGTCCCTTGATCATCACCTCCGGTACTGCGCTTGTTTCACCAGGCCGCCTTGCAACAGAGGAAGATGCTGCGCCTGCTTCCGACCCGTCGCCCCGTGTATCGGAAAAGGCAGCAGCCGCGGTAGCAGAAAAAGGGGTAAAAGTATCAGTAGTACGTCTTTCCCCTACCGTTCATGGTGATGGCGATTACGGTTTTGTTCCGATGCTGATTAATATTGCCCGTGAAAAAGGTGTCTCGGCTTATATAGGCGAAGGGCTTAACCGATGGAACGCAGTACACCGGCTGGATGCAGGCCGACTTTTCAGGCTTGCTTTGGAGAAGGGCGATAGTGCCCGGTATCATGGTGTAGCAGAGGAAGAAATTGCGTTCCA
>JAABUQ010012531.1_pt1 | contig 10509 bp, 8 predicted proteins | sample 5560001 | NCBI WGS metagenome assembly JAABUQ01 (sample SAMN10711888, study PRJNA513371) | rock metagenome | isolation source: Antarctica rocks | place: Antarctica: Victoria Land, Finger Mt nord | collected 2015-12-18 | reverse complement strand
ACAGCTAATTGTAAAACCTCAGGAGTCAAAGTGTCTGGATCAAGCACAACCCCTGCGCCATAACTCTGTACTATCTCTGCAATAATAGCATGTTCTTCGACCATTGGTAACATTACCATAGGCACTCCATGGTATAAGCTTTCCATAGTGCTTCCTAATCCAGCATGTGAGATAAAAACATCAGTGTGGGCAAGCAGAGAAAACTGTGGAATATAAGGAGCGACAAAGAAGTTAGTTGGAACTGTACCTAGATTAGATCGATCAAGATGCTCACCATATGAAAGAACTACTCTTAACTGACTGCTACCAAAGGCTTCAAAACATGTACGATAGAAATCTATTTTGGTATTTAATTCTGTCGTTCCTAGTGAAATGTACAAAACTTTCTGATTCTTAACCTCATTTAAAGTGATAGGAGCATTAGAGCCTTCAGATATTTCTATCATTGAAGATCCAACGAATGCTGGTCCAACAAAGAAGTAGCGATCGTCAAATGTATCCGCTTCCAGATGAAAAAAACGTGGTAGGCAAAAAATATTGAGCGGTCCTGCATGGGTGAACATGTCCCAGAGACCGTGTATTCTCAATCCATATTCTTGATACAAATCAACGTACATATGCCGCAGATGCAAGATATCATTTCGATAAGATATATTGTTGATATTAGAATTATATGTTAAATTATGATTGAATTGTGTGTATATATTGTATTTACTATTAATGGCAAAACTTATACGTATAGTAATCGCTGGGATTTTCAGTTTTTCAACTATAACACGTGCCCATACACTCATACCGTCATATATTATATAATCGAATTCCGTATCATTAATCCTATGCAAAACTTGTGGCAAAATATAATAACATTTTTGTATATAAAACATTTGAAGCTTTACAATTGGTAAGCTAGCGTTATACAATGATTCTAATGAAGGATGTTTATCCTCTATATCATATGTATATATAGAAGCACCAATTTCAGTGATTGGATTGTAAAATTCCATAGGGGCATAATAGATTACTTCCTCCCCTCGCTTAATCAACTCACGAGCAATCGGTAAAGATACATTTATATGACCACGAGCCGGTTCAAATAAAATGAGGCACCTTGCCATATTACCTCCATTCATTTGCAAATGATTGATCTTACTAACTAAGTTCAGCTTTCCATCCCTGATGATAGATTCAAATACTTTTTGTTTCCATGAAGCATTATGTGTTTGGATGTTACCTAGTCTCTGTTGCTTTCTTCTAAAGAATTAAAGAGCTCTAAAACCGATAGCTATCACTGAACACTTGCCACCGACTGCAGATAAGACAGATACTATATTAATCCTAAAAAGCTAGTAAAAGCAGTGATTGTGTTCAAAAGAGCCTTTAAAATTCATTGTTTGTATCTTGTACTAAAGACGCTTAATATGGTTGAGGGTTGCAATTATCCAAGTCGCTGATACTGTAGTGACTATTAAGGCCAAAAAGACCTGAATATAATTCCTGATATACTCTTGTCGTTCAACTCGTTCTATTGCATCTGCATAAGGCAATGTCGTGTGCATAATCAAGGTATAAAGTGGAACCCAACTCCGAGGGAAAAGACGATTAAGGAGTAAGTCCATTTTCTTTTGAAGAATAAACATAGGAGATCTCACTTTCGCTCTAATCTCTAAAAAATTCTGGATTGATAATTCAGCTATCGCATCAGTGTGTCGCTTACGTTCACACTGATATTGTTCTAGTGCCTTCTTTCGTTGAGCAGCATGTTCTTGAAGACAATGGTCTAACATCATACAATCTTCAAAACTAGCATTCATCCCCTGTCCATAAAATGGTACAAAGCTGTGACAAGAATCGCCCACAAGTACGATACTATTCTCAAAGTACCAGGGGCTTGTCGAAGTCGTTACGAAATGACCAACAGGGTTGCGACGAAACTCTTGTACAAGAGATGGCATCAAGGGAACGATATCTGTAAAGTAGTCCTGAAAGAAAGTTTGAATGTCTCCATCAGTTTGTAAAGATGCGAAACTCTGTTCACCTTCTACCGGTAAGACGCAGGTACACGCAAACGAGCCATCAACGTTAGGTACCGCCATTAATAGACAATTCCCACGAGGCCACATATGAAATGACTGTCTATCCAGTTTACCATGAGCATAAGAAACGGTGATATTTTTGTATCCCCAAGGTAAAAACGCTTGGGAATAATTAGCCATCTCTCCATGTAGCATCTGTTTCCTGATCGTTGAAAAGAATCGTATGATTTATTAACCTGATGATTTATATTAGCGTCTGTAAAAAATACGGTCTTCTTTTCTTTATCAATGCCTGTACATTGGTGGTGGAAAAAAAATGTTACATTAGGAAAGGAACATGCATGCTCTATAAGCAAAGCATTGAGATGGCTCCGCTTGATTGCATGGACAACTTCGCTGTCATTCTTGCCGTATGGCTGAAACATCAATTTGTCTCCATCAGCGTGTATCATTCTTCCTTTTAGTGGTACTGTCAGTTGCATTACTTGTTCATATAGACCAACATCAGCTAATACTTGAAGCCCACGGGTTGCCAATGTCATGTTAATAGAAAGAGTAGATTGAGCTGAAAGATTCTGTATATCTTGTCGTCGATCATAGACTTCAACCATAAACCCACGACGGGCCAAGAAAATAGCCATTAAGGGACCGCTCATGCCTGCACCGATAATCACTGCTCGTGATTGCATAATGTTTTTTCCTTATCAATTAAACTAATCACAGGCCCACTCGACACAGGGCTGGAACAAGAGCAATCTTGTTCTACATAGTCGCTAAATATTCAAAGGAAAGTCTTTCTCAAACTGATTCTAAAGTTTAGGAGTAATTCGATGTAGAATAAATGGTGAAATGACGTGGAACTGGGGTAAACTTTTTACTGATCAATGTGAGCATCTAACTCACTTTCCGTAGGCCAAAGGATCAGCTCAGAGGCTAAAGAATAGCAGTAAAACAGCCTGAGGTGGCTTGTTCAAGCCCTTGGATTGCTACTACCAAAACTGACTGAGTAAGTATTCAATTTTTTACTAAGCTTCTTCTGCCGTCATCTTATGTACGTCGTTCCAAGCAATTGACGAGCAACATCAACTACATCCTCAACTTGTAATTGAGAAAGGCAGTAACGAGAAGCACAACCAATCATATTGCCACCTCGTTCTCCAATAAACTGGCAAGGCATGCATGGTAAGTTCAATCGCACAGAACGGCATCGTGAAGGTGTTTTGGGCATGTATGGACCCCAAGCTCGAGGATTCGTTGGTCCAAAGATGCCAATTGTTGGTGTGTCTACCGCTGCTGCTGCATGCATCAATCCAGAGTCATTTCCAATAAAAAGATCAGATTGCTTAAGTATTGCAGAGGTTAACATTTGACTTTCTGTACCAGAAAGGCTCTGACGCGGCATTGATGATTTCATTGCCTGCAGTACTTGTTTCCGCAACGGCTCTTCTTCTGGTCCTCCTAATAGTAAGAGCTGTCCACCAAATTCTTGGTATAATTGATCTGCTACGGAAGCAAAACGTTCTGGCTCCCAGCGTCGTGCAACGTTAGCATGATGGCAGCCTGGGTGCATAGCTACAAGAGGCCTTTCGATCCTCTGTGATCCTGATTGAGTAATAATTGATTTGGCCTGACAACATCTTTGATGGCTTATAGGAATAAACGGTTGTGTATCAATGACAATGGCTCCTGCAGCCTCAACTACTTCCATATAATATTCTGCTTCATGCTTGGCTCCAAAACCTTCGTCTTTTACCTTCACATCAAAAAAGGTCCCTGGATCATTTTCTAAACCAATGCGCAATTTTGCTCCTGTAGCAATAGTGAGTGCTAGGTAAAAAGACAGACTTTCCGGGAGAAGGTGTGTGAAAGATAGAACAGCATCATATTTTTGGTTTAAAAGATGCTTTAAGTTGATGATTTGTTTTAAGCGTTGTCTGTATTCAATTGTTGGATCACTTTTAATAAGATCTCGATCTAACACTATAATATTATTGAGGAACTTATACTCTTCTAGAAATTCCTGAGATCGTTTTCCACTAGTGATACAATCGATGGTAGCATGAGGATATGTTTCACGTAGCGCGCGAATTGCAGGTGTCATCAATATCCAGTCGCCAAAACCACCAATTTTCACTAATATCATGCGAACGTCACTATGAAACTTCATTGTCATCCTCATTTTGAATCTTTGCCTCTACTGCTTATAAGCTTTACACGTAAAGCTTTACAAGTGTAGTCTCGCTGTACTATCGAATGTTGGTGGTAATCTGTGAGTCGCCATATATCGGCTGCCATGCAAGCACAACCTGATGTTCGAGATCAGATTCATGGATACACATAAACTATAGAATTGAAGGCATCGGAGCCTTCACAGCAGCAGATATTGGTGAGCCTACTTCTACATTGGAATATACTGAGCATCTCAATGAATGAAAACATATTCTATTAATAAATCATTTGTTGCGCGAGTACACATTAATGTACTTATAAATAATGCTGGCATGTTAGAGATGTTTTTGATTTTTATTTAAAATTGAATGTATGTGAATAAAAACCATTTGTTAAATGCCTATTTGTAGACATGAAAGTAGTGAGTATATCGATAGCATTACTCTTATACGAGTGTCTCGATCATGTGTGCGACCTGTTCAGCACCTCCAAAGGTACTTAGCCGCTGTGCAAGTCGTTGACCGGCCAATCGATATTGGTCATTGAGCATTTCCATTACAGTTTGCTGTAGACGATGTGGACGAAAGGCATACACTGGTAATGTCTTAGACGTTCCTAGTCTTGCCAGTTGCGATGCATTATACTGACGCTCATAATGTTGGCCAGGGATCGTTATACTTGGGAGGCCATAATATGATGTCATTAAAGCAGTATTTTGACCTCCATGAAACAGTACGAGGTCAGCATGCTTCATAATAGCCTGGGCTGGAAAAAAACGTGCAAAACGAATTTTGTCTGTATTTTCTGGAGCAGAATCGAGTAAGTAGTGAAAACCATATGCACAAAGCACTCTCACATCAAGTTCTTGAAAAGTCTCTAGGATAGTTTTAATGTATAACTGAGGGCTGAGTGCACTGACACTGAAGTATATAAAAATTAGTGGATCTTTTTTCCACGATTCAAACCATGGTGGAAGTTGTGCTTTTTCATCCGATTTGTTGAATATATATCCAACAAAATGTGTATCTAGTTTCTCTACCAACTCTGGCTCAAGTTCTGGTATAGAAGGCGTAATCTTGAGATCACTATGAAGAAAAATTAACTCTGTAACATTTTCAATTTCTGGTAGATGGTACTTACTTAGCAAGCGATTGTAAGTTTGTAGAGATTGCTCACCTCCTCTACGGTTTGCAGGAAAGTCTGGATGCTGCGGCCAATTGGCAATAGTTACTAGTGGTACCTTCGTAATAGCTGCTGTGATAGCTGCTGTAGGACGTGCCTCTGCGAAAATCACGTCTGGACGAAAAGAAGAGACAATATTTATCTCTTCTTTTACTATTTCCTGAATGTAGTCAGGGTTGGTTACACCATTCCATTCCATCGCTTCAATCATATTAGTAATTGGACCAATATTTTTTTCTGCTTGCGGGACAGGGCAAGAAGATACGGAGAATCCATGTTCAGAAATTAGCCTTGCCACCGTTCCACCTATAGCGAAGTGTACTTGCCACCCACTCTGCTGCAATAGTTGTGCAATATTGATTGCCTTTACTACTGGCCCTACTGCTCCAGAACTGAAAGTGCTAGGTAACAGTAAGATTTTCTTCAATTTCTTCACGTTTTTATACCCTCTCTTAAATCTCGACCTGTATAATTATCGAGGTAGAAATATCGTATACTCTCGGTCCGGCATTCGGGTAGTCTTACACTTATCTGTCACGCATTAATTGTGGTTTAGTGAGCCTAGCTGAGGCATACCTGATCATCGCTTATGTTATATTGAATAAGGCGGACCGCTTGATATAGGCAATCTTGCATAATATGTAGATAGCTTTACAACATCAGAACTGGAAGCGGCGAGCCGATCCCAAATCTGATAAAAGAGGAGGTGTAGAGTTATTTCTCGTTCCGCGCTTGATCATATCCTGCCCGTTTTTAGTTGTAATTCTGCAATGTAGAGAGAATTCAGTAGAACGGATATTGAGGCAATTCACGTAGAAGTGATTGTATTCCCTCCACGTAAGTTGGATATTGCAAAGAGAGAGGAATCCTCGCCTTAAGTTTCGCATTTGAAAGACGAATCGAGAAAGAACGTAAACCATGAACACTCAATTTTATGCGTTCAGCAACATGCTCAAAAGGTATCCATTTCGGCGGAGGTACTGCAGCCTGCTGTGCTATGTAATTATAAAATTCCTGTGATAGCACCGGTTGATCATCAACGACATTATAAATTGCGCCTCGCTGAAGGTGAGCACACATTAGCAAAATAGTAATAAGGTCTTGAAGGTGAATGTGCGAGGTCCAATTCTGACCATTGCCTATTACATGCATCTCTTGGGATCTGAAAGACTGGACAAGGTTATGTAATCCGAGGCCATAAACATCGGCAATCCTGAGAATAACACAGGGCAATCTACTGGTAGAGTAAGCAGCTTGAAAGACATGTTCCATTTCTTGCGAAATCATCCCAAATGGATGAATAGATAGCGGAACATAATCATCTTCAAAAAGCCATTGTTCTCCTCCGTCTCCATAGGCTGAGCCGTTACTTGCAATAACACATAATTCCAAAGAAGTGCATGTACTACAAGCTTCAACAAGATTGATTGCTCCTTGTACATACAGATTCCTCATAGTGTTGACAGATGATGTGTGAATACCGGCCAAATGGTAAATTGTAGTTACTCCGTGCGTAATTCCTCGCAATGTCTCGGGTAAGAGTAGGTCTCCACACCAGATGTCCATCCCCATTTCAACCAACTTGGCAGCCTTTCCAATCTCTCGTGGAAGCACTAGTCCTCGCACTGTCATACCCAAATCAAGCAATGATTTTGCGAGGTGCTCTCCAATATAGCCAGTACATCCTGTAATTAGTATCATTCACCGTCCTCGGAAAAACACATGCAATCGCTTTATGAAAAAACAAACGACGAAATCTTTGAACACACACATTTTGCATCATGCCTTGTTGCTGGCATCCTAATGCCTTCTAGTTAATGGTTATCACCTTTATAGATGATCAGGATGGCTAACATATCGCGTTCCACAAAGTTTCCCTTGAAAATGAGGTAGCCATCCATGCACGCTAAATTTATGGTTTGCATCAAACCCAGCTACGAGCATCCCTTTTTGATCGTATCGCCCACGCGTCAACCACACCCAATGACCTACATCTGGTGTTTTTCTCATAATATAGCGTATACGTGCAACAAATACCATATATCTGTTCAGGCTCATGCCAAGTTTGCCTTCTTTTTCCAATTGTCGTTGAACTTCTGTTCCAGTTTTGTTCAAGCCTTCCGGAAGTAAAGACTGTTTAGTCTTAAACCAAAAGTCCTCAACCTCAATCACGTCAGGAACAAGTTCATCTGCAATAGCCCAACTTGAGAGATGAAAGAGTAAACCTAGTTGTTGCCTGGTCATTCCTTTTGGTACACACAAAACAATTTCTTGCTGTTTCTGTGCTTCGATTAACTCTTCACGAGTAAATGGATTATGGCCTAACGAAAATTCTCTTTGCAAGATGTCTTCAACACCTAATGTCCTATACCATCGTTCCATTTCCTCGCGGACGCCTTCTGGATCAAAATCATTCTTTTCATATGTAGCAAAACTCGATAAGTCTTGTGGAGAAATTACCTGATCATTTAATAATGATTGAACAAAAGAGAGAGAATTTGCTTTTATTGAGTTTTCCACAGTTGAATGACCTTTCTGCTAACTATTCATCTGCGAGAGAACACAGGAAATAATTGTTCTCTCCTTCTGCATGTGTACTTGATTACCAGTCATAGACAATCGCTTTTCCATGATGCCGACTTGACATAATGTCTCTGTACGTCTGTTGAACGGAATCTGCATGGACGTGCTGTGCTATTATGTCCAACAGATTAATGGATTCTGTCTGCAATATATTCACTGCTTCCCCAACAATATCGTAGTCTAACCATGGGAAATGCATCCTATCTTCCATCTGATAAAGAGCAGAAATACAAACTGCTCCATTCAAAATTGAAGAAGATAAAGCTTCGTTACCCCATAAGGAAGATGTAAAAATATATACGATAGATTCCTTAGCATTCTGTGTAGGTAAGGCGTGAGGAATTGTAATAACTTTATCCACTCCATGACCACGAAGCCATTCCTCTTTCAGATCAGTGCCGTCTCTGTAAACGCTAATGTTAACCTCTCCAAGCTTTAAGGGTAAAACTTGCAATAGCACGGCTCCCAGCAAACCACATCCAACAAAGATTATTCCTTCTCTTTGAGAATCCTGTATTTGCTCAACTAGGTAAATTGCCAAACTCACCAATGGTATGAAAAGATTGTGAAGAGGATCGCTAGTGCACGTTATTTTTCTTAGTAGTTCGACCGAGGTCGAACTGGGTTGAACATGATCATAGGCTACGTAAGTGCCGTACTGTGCTGATAAAAGAATTTCATCACCTTCACTGAAGTGCTGGCAATATTTGCCTACGTGTTCTACTCGTCCAACGCTCACGTAGCCTGGATGCAAGGGCAAATCTAATGCTTGCGGTAAGGAAGCAAGGAGTGTTTCTTCATGACGGGTACCCGTCAAGCTAAAAAGATTTCGTACGATTATTCCATGATCTGGTGTCTGTTCTTGGAATGTATAGACCTCACTATAAGGCAAGCCATCCTTGCATAAAATGCGAACTGCCTCATACCCCTGTCTCTTTGTTCTGATCATTAAACCTCCTTCTTATTTTTCCATAACGGCTCTTTGAAATATTCTGTACAAAAGAGATATGACGAGGTATTTTATAATGAGCGAGATGATTGGCACAAAGATGAAGTAATTCTTCAGATGTTGGAGTTATTGTTCCCTCGCGCACAACAATATCTGTACAAACAATCTCACCAATTTTAGGATCACTCCGGCTGTAAACTGAAGCTTCTGCTACTGACGCATGCATTGTTAGAATACGCTCCACCTCCTGGGGATTCACCAGATGACCGCTGATATTAAGAGTTTCAGACAAACGTCCAGTTAAATAAAGATAGCCTTGGGTATCGATAAAACCGAGATCACCAGTTCTTACCCATCCATCATGAAATACTTGCTCCTGTAAAAGTGGCTGATGAAGATAGCCACATGCAGTATGTCTTCCTTTAACAAAGATTTCTCCCTCTGCTCCAGCTGGACATATAGCTCCTCTGTCGTCTACAATTTGAAGTCTGGTATGCGAAAAAGGTCTCCCCACAGACGAAAGGATGCATGCTATATCGGTGGATTGATTATAGGTGCATGCCCCAGCTTCAGAAGTACAATAGATGGAACGGATTGGTACTTGACTAAAATTATAAAAGTCATTAAATATAGTTTCGCTTAATAGTGCTGAACTACTAAGACAAAGCCGGACGCTCTTCCAATTAGAGCTCTTTCTTTGATTCATACTAGAAGACAGTAATGCATAGATGTAAGGTACTGCATAAAAAATGGTTATTTGCCTTTCTTCAATAGTACGCAGAAGCTGTCCAGGAGTTGATTTAGGCAATAGTATTAAAGTAGCACCTGTACACAACGTTGGCCAGATTATCGTTGCTAAAGTCGCAGGAAGAGCTGGAATTAACGGAGTAAGACAGATGTCATGTGGAGAAATTTGAAAAGCTTGTATTTCATCAAATATATTTTCCGCAATACCTTGATGATCAAAAATTACACATTTGGAAGGACCTGTTGTTCCAGAAGTGTAAAATAGTAGAGCTACATCAGTCGTTGGAATATCAACATGTATGGATCCAAATTGTATAATACTCCAAGTAGAATTTGTACGAGAGAATCTTACTACGTCATCGGGGAAAAGTCTCTGGGATGCTATATTATCAGTAACAAACCAATTTGCTTTGCTCTCGGTGATTGCATTCTGTAGTTCATATGATGAAAGAGATGTTTCGAGAGGAATGGGTACACATTTTTTCCCCCAGAGTGCAAACCAAATAGCAATGAAATCAATGTACTCGTTGACCATTACTAATACTCTATCTTGTGCTCTCATTCCCACTATGTCTAGTTCCTCTCTCCAATCGTTTACCCTTTTCAAAAGTTGTTGATATGTAACTTGCTCTTTTCCTAAAATGATAGCAGTTTTTTCAGGCAAAAGTGTACATATAGATTCAAACTCTTGGGACAGATTTTTGAGTAACTTCATTATTTTTCTTTCCAAACTTCCTGTTCATGCTTTAACAAGAGTGACTATAAGGCAAAGCGTTCCGGGCGTAAGGGCTCTATGTTTAATGTGTGAGCTTTTCCTTCTATAAGCTCTTCGCTTAGAAGAAGACC
>JAABUQ010012530.1_pt1 | contig 10510 bp, 7 predicted proteins | sample 5560001 | NCBI WGS metagenome assembly JAABUQ01 (sample SAMN10711888, study PRJNA513371) | rock metagenome | isolation source: Antarctica rocks | place: Antarctica: Victoria Land, Finger Mt nord | collected 2015-12-18 | reverse complement strand
AGTCGTTGACATCGTTTGCTACTATGCGAACGGGCTGTTTGATGGAGTTTTTTGCAATGAAATCTCTGGCCCAGGCGTTTGGTGGCCTGGGCCGATTTCGGGCGATCTAATGAATTATTCGGGTTAGCAAGCTGCTCCACAAAATGCGGCCGTTCGGGACGCGGGCCGATGAAGCTCATTGTACCCTGCAATATGTTAATTAATTGTGGAAGCTCATCGATCCGGGTGCGCCGTATGAACGAGCCGACGCGGGTGACGCGCGGGTCTCTTTGCGCGGCCCAAGCGGGACCCCGCATCTCGGCGTCGGCCTGCATGCTGCGGAACTTCAACAACGTGAACGGCCGGCCGCCCAAGCCGACGCGCTCCTGACGATACAGGACCGGTCCGGCGCCCTCCAAGCGCACCAGCAAGCCGACAACGAGCATGAGCGGCAGGATGAACAGCAGCAGGGACAGGCTTATGGCCAAGTCTGCGAAACGGCTCGTATGGTTGGCCAAGCCGCCCACCCGGACCGGATCGAGGCTGGCGGACCAGGCTTCGTCCACGTGCGCCACGTCCACGCGCTTCAGGCAACGCTCCCAGAAGCGTGCCTCCGTCTCCAGCAGGACGCCCTCGGCCGCATATCCGGCCCGCTCGCTCGCGAGCATGGCGGCGGGGGCCGAATGTGGCAGGACAGCGCCGCGCACGCCCGCGGCACGCAGGCCAGCAGGGCCGACGTTGGCAACCGGCCCACTTACAACGTCCAGGAAACCGCTGTGCCCGTTGCGTACCGCGGCCATGGTCCCTGCCGCAGCGCCCACTGGCCCCAACAAGGCGACTGGCCGCACAAGGAGGTTCGACCGGACCGCTGCGAGGAACAGCAACCGTGTCGCGAAAACCGCTGCAACCCACATGACGACGATCTTTGTCGGCCAGAACGTGTCATGGCCGACAAACCGGTCCACATCCATGCCGACTGCCTTGCTGACGGACCACGCCGCAGGCAACGCCAACAAGCCGCCCAGCGCCGTGTTGATCAGCATGCCTCGCGTGCGGCGGAACACCTCTGGCCGATACAGGCCGATGGCAAAGGCCGTGGCGCCGACAGTGAGGGCGAGGATCAAGGCATGGTTGGCGGCCAAAGGCTCCAAACCCGCGTTCAAAGGGCTGGCGCCGAGCAGGGTGTAGGCTAGGCAGAATGACAGCAGCAGTTCGAGCGCCAAAAGCGTAAACATCTGCAACGGCACATAGCCTCCACCGAATCGTGTCATTCCATCCCCACGCAAGAAGCCTCGACCGAAGCGAAAACCGCAGTTTGAAACGTTACATTAACGATCTTCTGAAGGTCCCTGCGCCGGTTGGACCCGCATCCAGCCTCGTCAGCTCAAGAGCGCGCAACGAGTCTGATGCGGCCAAGCCTTCTCCAAGATCCCTAGCCCGAAAATTTCTTACGCTTGGTTTGGGAACGCTTCAACGTTAATATTCCGGAATGTTGCATTATCGTTGATGTGAGCAATGGCATATCGAGCTGGTTTTGAAAAGGTGCGATCGGCCTCGCCCCGCTGCCCCAACCTCCGCTCTCCCCACGTCATTTTTTATGAAAACAATTTGTTAATGTTTCGGCGTAGAAAAAATAACTTCGAGCATCAGCCCCAGCAGAAAACTGTGATCTGCGGCGCACGCCCTGCATCGATGCGCTGCCATACTGCTGCGCCTTAGCTGATTGTTGTTGCTGGAAGGTCCGATGGGTGGGATGACTGCGTTGTTGCATATCCAGCCAGCGACGAAGCCGCCTTGCTATGCCCTAAGCGGACAGGCATATAACGATGCCGATACGTTGACCGCGGCTCAGCACTAGGTTCCATGACGGTCCGCAAGAACAAGGCGGCCAGCCAAACCCGGCCTACTCCCAAGCATAGCGACAACATAACAATGGTCCAGCAACCTAATCATCTGATCGAGCGTGCCGCTGCCTTGCTCCACGCTGGCAGGGCGTCCTGGACCAGCGATGCGCCCATCGAGCCGGCAAGCCCTGTGTCCGCAGGCAATGCCGCAGCACAAGCGTTGTTGGCGCCGCTTCTGCCTAACTTGAATCCTGCACCGATTGTTTTTTCACCGGCGGCGCCGGCCGACGGCCCGCCGTCGTCCCAGCAGGCGCCCCTGGGACAAGCCGGTCCGGTTCCACCCCTTTCGGCATCCGAGACTCAGGACCCCTCGGTATCGACCCCACTCCTCTCCTCCTTGGTCCCCCTGCCCACTGCGCCATACCCGGCGTCCCCGCGGCCCCCAGCCGACACGGAACCTCATCCGTCCCACTTGCTGCCTGTCATCGCGCTCGACGCAATGGAGAGCGCCGGCATGGTCGTCGCCCGGACGGCACGCACGCGGATTTCGGAGGAATACCGGATCGTAGTCGGCCGGGTGCTTCGCGCGCTCCACGATGATCCGGACGGCGCCGGGCTGCACAACGTAGTGATGGTCACCAGCGCCCGGCCCGGCGAAGGCAAAAGCTTCACCGCGCTCAACCTGGCCGGCAGCATCGCTCAGCACAGCATGGACAAGGTGCTCCTGGTCGATCTGGACGCCAAGCTGTGCCCGATTTCTGCCCTGCTCGGCGTGGGCGACAGGCTGGGCTTCCACGACCTGGTCGTCGATCCGACCCTGCAGCCGGAGGACGTGGTCCTGAACACGGCGGTCAGCAATTTGACCTTCTTGCCCGTCGGCTCCCGATTGGGAGAGGACACCGGCGTCGCCCGCGTGCGGCCTATCACGCCGACCATCGCCCGCTTGGCCCAGCGCTTTCCCAAGCACCTGATCATGCTGGATGCGCCGCCCTGCTTGTCCACCAGCGACCCGCACACCGTCGCCCCGTTCGTCAGCCAAGTCGTTATGGTGGTCGAGGCGGAACGGACCCAGCGCAGCGAAGTCGAAGCGGCGCTCGACCTCGTTCGCGTCTGCCCGACCGTCACCATGCTGCTGAACAAGGTGAAGCTCACCACCAGCCACACGTTCGGCGCATATGACTACTACGGCTCCTATTCCTGACCGATGGACGCTGCCGCGGTCAAGCAAGCTTGCGCCAAAAAATGGCCCGGACAGCTCCAGGGTGCGCTATTGGCGACGGCTGCTTATGTCGGCGCAGGCCCAGCCTGGGCACAGTACGGCGGAGGCTACCCCACCCTTCCCGCCACCGTCGTCGACACTCGAATCGGCGACCTGCGGAGCCAACTGCAGCAATACCTGCCCGGCCTGTTGCCAAACGACACCGGCCCGGCCTTCCTCGTCACGCCCTCACTCGGCATCGACGGGGGGGATCACCGACAATGCGTTGCTCGTCGACCGGCCGCGTCGGGCGGACGTCTTCACGAATTTCAGCCCCTCCATACAGGTCGCTGGCGACACGGCGCGGCTGAAGGTGAACCTCAACTATGCGCCAGTCGCCACCGTCTACGCCAAGACGCCGAGCCAAACCCGGTTCGACCAATTCGGCGATGCCGTGGCGCTTGCGACCATCGTGCCGGACGCCGTGTTCCTCGATTTGCGCGGCAGCGTCACCCAGCAGTCCCGCACCGGCGGCTATGGCCAGGCCAGCACGCAGACGCTGAACCAGAACGATCAGCTTCAATCGATCGCCCTCAGCGTCACCCCTTATGTCCAACACCGTTTCAGCGGGTGGGGCACCGGCCGGGTCGGCTACTCCCTGGCGCGGACCATACAGGACAGCCGCAACAACCAGGGCGCGCTCAGTTCCAACCAGGCGATCGCGCTCAATAACAATGGGTTCGGCTTCACTGGCAACCTGACCACGCAACGGGAGCGGGCGTCGTTCGTCACTGGCGAGAACCTGGGCCGGGTCAACGACATCGTAATCGCCGAAGCCGTGCAGTATAGCGGGGGCGAGTCGTACCGGGGAGCGCATCGCAACCAGCTCACGAACGACGTCGGCTATGCCGTCACCCGCACCATCACGGCGCTGGCCGGTTTCGGCTACCAGGACCTGCTGTTCAGCGGCATCCCAGGCGTCCGCATCAATGAGCCGATTTGGAGCGTGGGCGGGCGGATCGCGCCGAACTCGGACAGCACGCTCACCGTGACCTATGGCCATCGGGACGGGTTCAACGCCGCTGCGGTGGACGGGGCCTTTTCCCCGACCGCCCGCACCCGCGTGTTCGTGCGCTACAGCACAGGCCTGACAACGGACGCGGAGGAGCAGCAAAACCTGCTGCAATCCACCAACGTGGGGCCGGCTGGGTTGTTGGTCGACAGCGTGACCGGTGCGCCGGTCTCATCGTCCAGCGGCGCGTTCGGCACGCAAAATGGTCTCTACCGCCTGCGCCGTTTTTCGATCACCGGCCTGTTGATACTGAATCGTGACGCGGTGAGCGTAAGCCTTGCCCAGGAAGACAGGACAAGCGTCAACTCCATAGCAGCGAACGCGGGCGCCGCGGCCGTGCCAGCCGGAGCCAGCAACAACGGCACGATCGCGACTTTGTCGTGGCAGCACGAGCTTTCACCCGTGCTGTCCGGTTCGGCGTCGTTTTCCTACGACATTGAGAACAATGGCAGCACGGCCGGCGCTGCATCATTGGGTTCGCCGCGCACGATCCAGACCAGCCTCGCGCTCAACTATGTGTTCACGCCGACGCTCTCCGGCAACGTGCAGTATTTGTTCACCGACCGTTCGGGCGGCAACGGGCAGGCAACGCAATTCAATTCCAATTCGTTCGGCTTCGGGCAGGCGGGGCAGAACCTGACTGAGAACCTGCTGCTGGTCGGCCTGCGGAAAAGCTTTTAGGCGACAGACCCGTGTACGAAACATTCTACAAGCTGTCCGCAATGCCGTTCCAGCTCACGCCGGACAGCCGCTTCTTTTTTGGCAGCGCCGGCCATAGCAAGGCTATCGCCCACCTTAACTACGGCTTGGCCCAGGGCGAGGGTTTCATCGTCATCACAGGCGAGGTCGGCGCGGGCAAGACGACGTTGGTCGAATGGCTGCGCTCCCAAATGGACCCGGCCGCCTACACCATTGCCAGGATCAGCACGACGCAGGTGTCGGAAAACGACCTGTTCCGCCTGGCGATGGCCGGCTTCGGCCTGACGGAGGAGGGCCTGGGCAAAGCCGCCCTGCTGCGCCGGTTCGAGGACGTGCTGCGTGACCACCAGGCGACTGGCCGCCGCTGCCTGCTGATCGTGGACGAGGCGCAGAACCTCTCGTTCGCGGCGCTCGAAGAGCTGCGAATGCTCTCCAACATCACGATCGATGGCCGCACCTCCTTGCAGACGATTTTGCTGGGCCAACCGCAGTTCCGCCGCCTGCTGGCCAGCCCCAACCTCGACCAGCTCCGCCAGCGGGTGCTGACGTCCTACCACCTGGGACCGCTCAGCCTGGAAGAAACGCGGGCCTACATTGAGCACCGGCTGGGCGCCGTCGGCTGGGTCGGAGACCCGCATTGGGACGGCGCCGCGTTCGCAGCGGTGTTCAGCCATACCGGCGGCGTCCCGCGCCGCATCAACCGCCTGTGCTCCCGTGTGCTGCTTTATGGCGTGCTGGAGGAGGCGCACGACATCACCGGCGACGTGGTGGACGCAACAGCCGTGGAGCTGGCGCAGGATCTGGAAGGCATGCAGTTGGAGCCGACGGGCACGGCGACGCCTGCTGCCCGAGCGGACGCCAGCGCGGCGACGCCCGGTGCCAACTCGCACGCCGACCTGCTGAACCGGATCGAGGCCCTGGAGCATCAGATGACCGAGCGCGAACAGGTGTTCCGCCGCCTGACCCAGATGCTGGGCGTATGAAGCTGATGGCGCCCACTAATGCCATGACGGTCGACGTTGAGGACTATTTCCAGGTCCAGGCCTTCGCCGGCGTCGTTGACCGGGCTGCGTGGGACACGATCCCTTGCCGGGTCGAGGCGAACATGGACCGCATCCTGCAACAATTTGACGATGCGGGCGTGACGGCCACGTTCTTCACCCTTGGCTGGATCGCCGACCGCTATCCAGCCGTCGTGCGCCGTATCGTGGCCGCCGGGCACGAACTGGCCAGCCACGGCTACGGCCATGCCAGGGCGGACAGCCAGACCCCGGACGAGTTCCGTGCGGACGTGCGCCAGGCCCGCGGAACACTGCAGGACCTGGGCGGCGTTCCCGTCAACGGCTACCGTGCGCCAACGTTTTCAATCGGATCGCGCAATATTTGGGCGTTCGACGTGTTGGCCGAGGAGGGCTACTCGTACAGTTCCAGCGTCTATCCGGTGAAGCACGACCTGTACGGCTCACCGGACGCGCCGCGCTTTCCCTACCAACCGGCCGCCGGACCGTTGGTCGAGATCCCGATGACGACCGTCCGGCTTGGCGGGCGCAACCTGCCTTGCGCCGGCGGCGGCTACTTTCGGCTGATGCCCTACAGGCTGTCCCGCACCCTGCTGCGCCGCTTCAACTAGGTCGATGCCGCATCCGGCGTGTTCTACTTCCATCCATGGGAGGTCGATCCCAGCCAGCCCCGCATCGAAGCGGCCAGCCGCCTGTCCCGGTTCCGCCACACGGTGAACCTCCGCGCCATGCACAACCGGCTCGAACGCCTGCTGCGCGATTTCACATGGGGCCGCATGGACCATGTTTTCGCCTCCGCCATCGCGCAGCCGGCCCCTGAGCTGGTCAGGCCATGAAATCCTTTCCAGGACGCACCGCATGTCGATCGTCTGCCGACCGCTCGACGCCGCGACAGCGCCCGCTTGGGATGCGTTCGTCGACGCCACGCCGACCGGCACGTTTTTCCACCGCGCCGCCTGGGCGCAGGTGTTCGCCCGCGCCTTCGGGCATGCGCCGCACTATGTCCTGGCCGAGCAAGACGGCGCGGTCGTGGGCGTGTTGCCGCTTGTTCACGTGAAGACCCGGCTGTTCGGCAACAGCCTGATGTCCAGCCCATTCTGCGTATACGGCGGCCCGCTTGCCGCCACTGCGGACGCCGCCGCGGCGCTGGACGCCTACGCCGCCAGCCTGATGCAGCGGGTGGGCGCCAAAGTGACGGAGTTCCGTTTCCTGCACCCGCTGCCGCAGGGCTGGCTGATGGAGGGCGACTGGCCCACCCGGTCCGACCTGTACGTCACGTTCCGCAAGCTGATCGTGGCGGACGACGACGCCAACATGAAGGCGATCCCACGCAAGCAACGCGCCATGGTGCGCAAGGGGATCGACCGCGGCCTGGTCTCCGTCGCCTCCGACCAGGTTGACGGCCTGCACGCCGTCTACGCCGAAAGCGTCCGCAACCTGGGCACCCCCGTGTTCAGCCGCCGCTACTTCCGCATCCTGGCCGAGGCGTTCCGCGGCTGCATGGACGTGGTCACGGTGCTCGACGCCGGCGTGCCGGTCAGCGCGGTGCTGAACTTCTACGACCGGGACGAGGTGCTGCCCTACTACGGCGGCGGGACCGCGGCGGCGCGGGCCAGCCATGCCAACGATTTCATGTACTGGGAGGTCATGCGCCGGGCCGCGGCACGGGGCAGCCGCCTGTTCGACTTCGGCCGCAGCAAGGCCGGCACCGGAGCGTTCGCGTTCAAGAAGAACTGGGGCTTCACTCCGGAACCGCTACAGTACCGCTACCGCCTCGCCCCCGGCGCCGCCATCCCCGACCATAACCCGCTCAACCCGAAGTACCGGCTGTTCATCGCCGCCTGGAAGCGCCTGCCGCTGCCGGTTGCCAACCTGGTGGGTCCGCACATCGTCCGCGGCGTCGGTTGATGCGCGACCTGATCTTCATCACCCACCGCATCCCCTACCCCCCTGACAAGGGCGAGAAGATACGCGGCTTCAACCTGTTGAAGCACCTGTCCCGGCCCTACCGCATCCATCTCGGCTGCTTGGTCGACGACCCCGCCGACATGCGGCACCTGCCGGTGCTGCGGGAATGGTGCGTCGATGTCGCGGGATTCCCGATCGACAAACGGCGGCAGAAACTGAAAGCGCTGGCGAAGATAAGGCCGGCCCGGCCCCTGATGCTCGACTACTACAGCCATCCCGGTCTGCAACGCTGGGTGCGGGACAGCATGGCCCGGCAGCACATGGACGTCGTCTACATCTTCTCGGTCGCCATGGCGCCCTATGTCGAGGACGTGCGCCGCCGGGGCCTGATCCTGGATGCGCAGGACATCGACTCGGAGAAGTGGGCGTCGTACGCCGAACAGGCCAGTTGGCCCATGCGCGCCATCTGGTCGCGGGAGGGCCGGACCCTGCTGGCCTACGAACGCAAGGCCGCGATGCGGTGCGACCACACGCTGTTCGTGTCCCAACAAGAATGCGACCGCTTCATCGAGCTGGCGCCCGAGGCCGCGGGCCGGGTGCATGCCGTCGAGATGGGCGTGGACCTCGAACGCTTCTCTCCCGACCGTGCATTTCGGACACCATTCCAAACCAATGGGCCGCATTTGGTGTTCACGGGCAACATGGACTACCGGCCCAATGCCGACGCGGTGCAGTGGTTCACGGCCGACGTGTTCCCGTTGCTGAGACGCCGATACCCCGCCGTCGAGTTCCATGTCGTGGGGGCCAATCCGGGCCGCGACGTCTTGCGGCTTGCAGGCACGCCAGGGGTCCGCGTCACCGGCCGCGTGCCGGACACCCGGCCCTTCATGGCGCACGCCGACGCCTGCGTGGTGCCGCTCCGCATTGCCCGCGGCATCCAAAACAAGGTGCTCGAAGCCATGGCGATGGGCCGGCCCGTCGTCGCCTCGCGGCAGGCGTTCGAGGGCGTGCGCGCCGTTCCCGGCCAGGACCTGCTGGTCGCCGACGGTGCGGACGCGACAGCGGACCGGATCGCGGAGGTGCTGGACGGCGCGCATCCGGGCCTGAACGGCGCTGCGCGTGCGGCGATGGTGCGGGGCTACGCATGGCCCGCAACGCTTGGTCGACTGGACGCAATCCTGGCGACTATGGACGCAACGCATCTGTTGGGTTCGGCCGCATGACCGCCATCTCGTTGACGGGCCTGCGCCCGACCTTCGTTCCGCTGGCGGCCGGAATGACCGTCGGCGTGCTGGCTTGGGTGCTCCTGTTCCTGCCGGAGTGCCAGGCGGCGGTCGGCGTGTGGCGCGCGTCCGACACCTATGGCCACTGCTTCCTCATCCTGCCCATGTCGCTCTACCTCGCTTGGGACCGCCGGGAGGCGCTGGCCGGCTTGGCATCCCGTCCTGTGCCAGCCCTGGCCCTCTTGGCGTTGCCGGTCGCGGCCGTCTGGTTCGCGGCCGAACGGCTCGGCGTGATGGAGGGCCGGCAACTGGCTGCCTTGGCGGCGCTGGAGCTGCTTTTCCTGGCAACGCTCGGCTGGCGGCTGTTCCGCGCCCTGATGGCGCCGCTGCTGTTCCTGGTGTTCCTCGTGCCGTTCGGCGCCTTCATCACCCCGGCGCTGCAACAGTTCACCGCCGGGTTCGTCGTCGCCGGGCTGAACACCTTCGGCATCGCCAACTACGCCACCGACCTTAAAATCGAGATTTCCGCCGGCGCGTTCTATGTGGCCGAAGCCTGCGCCGGGCTGCGCTTCCTAATCGCCACCGTCGCGTTCGGCGTGTTCTACGCCCTGCTCAACTACCGCAGCCCTGGGCGGCGTGCCCTGTTTATCGTCGCGTCGGTCATCATTCCCATTGTGGCCAACGGGGTGCGAGCGCTCGGCATCGTCCTGCTAGGCGCTGCGCTGGGCAGCGCCGAGGCCGCCGCCGCCGACCATATCATCTATGGCTGGATTTTCTTCTCCATCGTCATGCTGCTGCTCGTTCTAAGCGGCATGCCGTTCCGCGAACCGCCACCCGGCCCAGCACAGCCGGCGTCCCTTGATCTCGTGCGCGCCATGGTCAACCCGTTCTGGGTACCGACCGCGATCATCATCCTGGCCGCGAGCGGCCCGGCGGCGGCACTGGCGCTCGCCCGGCAAGTCACGCCGGCGCTTTTGACCAAGGCGCCGGTTTTCGCCATCCCAACCGGCTGCACGTCCGATCTCAGCCAGGCCCCCTCGATGCCGGCGCAACGCATCTCGACAAGCTTCGCATGCGCGGGCCAGCCGCTGGTCGTCACGGTCCAAGCTTTCCCGCCCCGCTCAACGCCCGACAGCCTCGCGCGCGAACGCCGGCGCATCACCGGCGAGCTGACAGCCGACGAGGCTGTGGTCAGCACCCTGCCGACGCAACAGGCAGCGAACGGCGATTGGCTGTTGGTCCAGACAATCAGCCCCTTCCGCGCCATCGCAGTCGCAAGCTGGATTGATGGCGCACCAGCGCCGGGCGGCATCGCCGGCCGCATCCGTCAAGCACGAAACAGCCTGTTCGGCTCAGCCTTCGCTCCGATCCTGATCACCGCCGCGATCGACTATCCGACACGACCGACGACAGCCGAACAGCAGCGGGCCGGCGCCATACTGGGTGGCTTCGTGGATGCCCAGGCTAACCTCACGTTCAACGTGGCGGCGGTCTCGCAATCGGTCCGGCCGTGATCCATTGTTAAACTGACCAGGACTCGGCGCCCTCGGAGGTGAAATGCACCCCGG
>JAABUQ010012529.1_pt1 | contig 10510 bp, 9 predicted proteins | sample 5560001 | NCBI WGS metagenome assembly JAABUQ01 (sample SAMN10711888, study PRJNA513371) | rock metagenome | isolation source: Antarctica rocks | place: Antarctica: Victoria Land, Finger Mt nord | collected 2015-12-18 | reverse complement strand
CAGAAGTCGCCACTGGTCGTCGGTCAGGTCGGTCGAGTAGGCTTTGCGAGGGGCAGATAGAGGGGCAGATAGATGTTCCATGCCCTAGTTTCGGAAGAAAACAAACCTTCCTATACAGTCTCTTATGCTGCCTGTCAATCCTTTTGGCCTGTAGCAAGGACGCTAATGCTGTACCTGAACTCCCTGTCTTTGTGCAGCAGTCAGACGACATCTGCATCGGGACAGTCAAGGACTTGAGAACGCTAGGACAAACCAGCGTCATGATCGGACACAGCGATGGCTTACCCGTCATGGCACAAACGGAGAACGAGATCGCGACTGTTGCTGTCGAGGATGTCCTAAAAGGCAGCCTGTCCCAAGCCTCAGTGATGGTTACTTTCACCAAAAACGCCTACACATCTTTCAACCGAACCAGCTTCACTCAGCTAACGTTGGGAGAAAGGGCAGTTTTTTTTCTGGTAGCCACTCCAGATAAGTCCGTTTTCTCGCTAACCCAACCAGCCTCGGATGGATATTCCAGGATTCTGATTGGAGCAACGAAGTTTACGGGCCACTCAACCAGCCCGTTACGCACCACTCTTCTTGCCCTTACACAAGCCTTAGCAGACAACACAAAGGCCATAAGGCTGAGTTGTTTAGGGCGAATAGCAAGCGCGGGATTTCTTCTCAATGTCAAACCGGAGAAAGACGTGGATCGCTTCGGAGTAAAAATCAGGCAGTTTCTTGGTGAACCGCTTCCCGGCGGAGTTGTGCCTGCACTGAGCTTGGAGCAATTCATCAAGACGCAGATAGTCCCAGCAGTAATCCGTCTCACGAAAGATACCGACCCAGACGTCAGTGAACAGGCCTTCATCGCATCGGGCTACCTTCAGGATGCCGATGTCGTCCCGGACTTAGTCAGAGTTGCCGACAAAAATGGTTACGCTGCTTTCGCGATTGGCAGTTATCGGAATGTAGATGCGATCAGGCCGATCATCGGCGCGCTGGCGAGCAAAAATGATGTAGTCAGAGAAAAGGCGGCTTACGCGCTCCGCAATTTCGCCGATCCCCTGGCCGTGCCTTCCCTGCTTGAGCATCTGGACGACCCTGACCCTGATGCTCAGTATTACATCGTGACCGCTCTGTTTGAAGCCACGAACACGCCCCACTACCCTGGGACGGTGCTGTTCCACGAGAAGGCGGGTGAATACGTCGCGTTCTGGAAGAAGTGGGCGGCGGAGCATCAAGACAGGATCAAGGCGCTCCGCGCACAGTTCAAAGCCGACGCGCCCGCCACGCCTGCGCGTTGAAGAAGAGGAACGATGCCGCGTCCGCCGCCCGTTCAGGGAAGCCGCGCGGCGTTCGCATCTGTGATGCGCGCCCGGAGGTAGGCCGTCGCCTAGCCCCCCATGAGCAGCCCCTCCGCTGCGGGTGGTGCGTCCCCCATGAGCAGCCCACCCCCCATGAGCAGCCAGTCCGCTGCGGGAACAGTCAAGTTCAGCTTCCCCACCTCCGCCCCTGGCGATTTCACGATTGACGGTGTCACAGCAGACGTGCCGGATCAGACAGCCGCAGGCCACGCGCTTGGTGGCCCAATCACAGGCACGAACGATATACATTATTACTGCGACCCTGCTTATTCCGCAGATTGGGGTTTCCTGAACACCGCTTCTGGTCAGCCTGCCGGAACGACATACACTTGGTTAATTAGTGGCAATGCCCAATACGTCCAAAACTCAGCAAGGCCATCTCCTGCATCAGCCACATACGCTGGGAAGCATCCCGGCAGCTCAAAGGTTGGTGATGTAACCGCGACCGTCACTTATACACTCAACGGAGTTCCGGTTGTTAGTCCGCCGTTTCCGATCACTGTGCATGCCCCCACAAAATTTGAGCTAGCGTCGAAAACTAAGGCACAGAAATTAGTACCGCCTGATCCTGGTGCCTATGGTTTTAATGGGCAATCTGTAACTTTTAAGATCACCGATGGTCTCGGTTTGCCAATAACTGGAGCTAACTGGAATGAAGGGTGGTATCAGCCTAACGGTGGAGGAGTTCCTGGTCTGCAAGGAGGGGGGGCACTGGATGGGAATGGAATAAATACTGACAGTCCTGATCAGTTTTACGCTCCAAATTATAGTTCTACTCCTCCCGATAACACAGTGACGGGAGACAAAATTTTCGGGCCCCTGACTCATGTTTATTCCGTCTCTGACGAACCAGGCACCGGTGGCAATCAACTTGGGTGCCCAGTGCAAACCTACACGAACATTTACTATTACACGTATACTATGACTGGCAATGGTTTCGACGGAGCAGGAAATTGAAAATAAACACTTTAATGGGCATCTTTGCCCTGTATGCTTCTTTGTTCTATTCTTCAGTGGCTCTAGGAGCATCTCATGGCAATCCCGATTTGCCATTCTTGACCCAGGAAGCAGACGTAATCTGCGTCGGTAGAATATCGAGTGTAGAAACTTCAACTCGCGTAAAGCTAGATGTGGGATACCGGGGTAGAGATGGTGGGCCATACCTTGTTGATGCTCAAAGTGCTGTCGCGACTGTTAAAGTCGAAAGTGTACTAAAAGGGCAACTAGACCAGGCTGTGCTTCAAGTTACATTCTACAAGAATGTTCACTTTCGCGAAAATCCTTCTCCGTTTACTGAGTTGATTAGTGGCGAAGATGAAGTATTATTCCTCGTGAGCGCTGGTAGTAAGGCCACTTTTAATTTAGTTATGCCTGCTTCTTATGGTAGGTCAAAAATATCGATAGGTGAAACAAAGACCGTTTCTTCTCCTCATCTATCGTCTTTGCGTACAGTTCTTTCAGCTATCGTAGAGAGAGTGCCGTATAGTAGTCAATCTCAGCGTGAAGACTGCTTACAACGCTTAGGAAGTGCTGGGTATCTCTTGTATGTAAAACCTGGTGTTTACACAGACGAATATGGATTAAAAAGACGTTTGGCTCTGGGTGAACCTGTTTTGACGCCGCAATCCGTTGCAACCAGTTTGGAGCAATTTGTCAAAGATCACATCCTTCCTCCTGTCATGGTCTTAGCGCGGAGTAAAGATATTGATGTCAGTGAGCGTGCTTTCATTACACTTGGTCAACTTCAAGATGCCACAGCTATTCCCGACCTCATCAAGATTGCGGACAAAGATTATCAGCCAGATGTGCTTGGGGAAGCCGCACTCGTAATTGGCGAGTATAAAACACCTGTCGCAGTAAGACCACTTATCAATGCCCTGACCAGCAAAAACGGTCATGTGAGACAAGAAGCGGCTGACGCACTCCGCAACTTGGCTGACCCACTTGCGATTCCTTTTTTGCTGGATCATTTGGATGATCCTATTTCCCCAGGTGATCCGCTCACTGGCGCACAGTACTATGTGGTGACTGCCTTATACACGGCCACAAATACGCCCGGATATCCTGGAACGGCGCTGTTCCATGACAACCCAAGCGAGTATGTTGCGCTCTGGAAGAAGTGGGCGGCAGAGCATCAAGACAGGATCAAGGCGCTCCGCGCACAGTTCAAAGCTAATGCGCCCGCCACGTCTGCGCGTTGAAGAAGAGGAACGATGCCGCGTCCGCCGCCCGTTCAGGGAAGCCGCGCGGCGTTCGCATCTGTGATGCGCGCCCGGAGGTAGGCCGCTGCTCTGTCGGCGTCCTCCTGGTTGAGCGTGTGGGCGGTGTAGGCGCTCTCCCAGACGGAGGCCGTGGCGGCGGGCTGGCCGTAGACGCCTAGAAGCCGGGAGATAGCCTGCTGGGCGGAGACGCGAGATGTCCGGGCGATGACCGAAACGGAGAGGGAAGCGGGAAAGCGGACGACCATGTGGACCTCGCTGGGCGTACTGCCGATGGCGAGGAGGTGGCCGAACTGGGTGCGGGCGCGGTGCGCGATGGCGAGGTGGGCGGCCTGTTGAACCTCGTCGCTGCCGAGAAGGGGAAGGCCGGCCTGCGTCTTCCAGGAAAGATAAACGAACAACTGCATGTCTTCGTCGCGCGGGTGGGGCATGCCTGAAGGCCTCCTTGCTGATTGCGATGGAACTGCAACCGACGCGCCTACTTTCTGAGGAAGGGCAGGATCAAGCGGCGTGTGGCACCCCAATTATAACATACATATTGGGCAGAATAGTAGACGGGCGGTAACATCCGCACCCAGACTGTCACCACCGCCGGACAAGACGCTGCCGCAGTCCAGAATCCTGCCCCGTCACGCCCCCATCGCCGAGGGGATCGCGCCCTCATAGGCGTTCCGCATGGCGGCGAGCCCCCCCCGGACGTTGACGTGGGCAGTCTCGAACTCCAGCGTGTCACCGCCGACGGTCCCGACCTGCTGGGCGGTGAGGCCATGACCTGCCGCCACGGCATTGATCACTTCCACTTTGCCGGGCGCGGCGCTCACGAACGTGGTCGCCGTCCGCTCCCCGAATAGGAGCAAGTCCGCCCGCTCCGGGGCACCCAGGTGGACGTAGGCCCCCACTCCGCCGGCGATGCAGCACTCGGCCAGGCACACGGCCAAACCGCCGTCCGACACGTCATGGGCGGATTGCAGCAGCCTCTGGTCAATCGCCTCACGCAGAAACGCTTGCAGCTTCTTCTCGGCTTCCATGTCCAGCGCGGGCGGTCTACCGACCTCCTGCCCATGAATAACGACCAGGTATTCGGAACCGCCCAGCGTCGGCTTCCCATCACCTATCAGATAGATCAAGTCCCCCGCGTTCTTGAAGCCCATCGTCACCCGCTTGTCGGCCTCGGGGAGAAGCCCGACCATGCCGACCGTGGGGGTGGGGAAGATGGCCCGCGCGGGCGTCTCGTTGTAGAACGACACGTTGCCCGAGATGACCGGCGTCCCCAGCGCCTCGCAGGCGTCGGCCAGGCCTTCGACCGCACGGCGGAACTGCCAGAAGCCTTCGGGCTTCTCGGGCGAGGCGAAGTTGAGGCAGTCCGTCACGGCCAGCGGCGTTGCGCCCACGCAGCTTAAATTGCGGGCGGCCTCGGCGACGGCGAGGCGCGCGCCCTCGTACGGGTCCAGGTAGCAATAGCGGGGGTTGCAGTCCGTCGTCAGGGCCAGGCCCTTGCCGCCCGAGTCCCGCAGGCGCAGCACGGCGGCGTCGGCGGCCCCCGGCAGCACCGTCGTCTGCGTCTGCACCATCGAGTCGTACTGGTCGTACACCCAGCGCTTGGAGGCGATGGTGGGAGAGGCGAGCAGCCTGAGCAGGACGGCGTTGTAGTCGCCGGGTTCGGGCAGATGTGACAGATCAGCGGACTGGACTTCCTGGATGTAAGCCGGCTCGGACGCCGCCAGCGTGTAGGTCGGGCAGTCGTCGGCCAGCGACTGCGCGGGCACGTCCGCGACGACGGTGCCGCCGTCTTTGAGCACCACGCGGCCTGTGTCGGTGACGTGGCCGATGACCACGGCGTTCAGGCCCCACTTGTGGAATACGCCGGCGACTTCGTCCTCGCGGCCCCGCTCGATCACGGCCAGCATCCGCTCCTGGGACTCGGACAGCATGATCTCATAGGGCGTCATGCCCGCCTCGCGCTGCGGGACCGCACGGACGTCCACGTCCATGCCCACGCCGCCCTTGGCGGACATCTCGCAGGTCGCGCAGGTCAGGCCCGCTGCGCCCATGTCCTGGATGCCGACGACCGCCCCCGTCGCCAGGGCCTCCAGAGTCGCCTCGATCAGCAGCTTCTCGGCGAACGGGTCGCCCATCTGGACGTTGGGCCGCTTGCTCTCCGAGTCCGGCCCCAGCTCGACCGAGGCGAACGTCGCCCCGTGAATGCCGTCGCGCCCCGTGGCCGACCCGACGTACAGCACGGGGTTGCCCGCGCCCCTGGCCCCCGCCGAGGCGATACGGTCCATCGGCACCACGCCCACCGCCATCGCATTCACCAACGGGTTGCCCGTGTAGGAGTGGTGGAACGTGATCTCGCCCCCCACCGTGGGTACGCCCACGCAGTTATGGGTGACGATGCCCGACGTCGTGGCGAATAGGTGCGTCCCGTCTACCTCGACATCGTAGACACTGCACTCCTCAACTGAGATGGCCTCCGCCGAAAGAATCTTTGTGCCCGCTACCGGCCCGAAAAACGGGAGATGGTCATCCTCAAGCGGGGCACTTTCCCCGGCTGTTTCCCCAGCCAGATCGCGGAAAAAAGGCAGCAAGTCCCCAGGGCAAAGTGAGCCAGCGGGACGGATGTGTTGCTTTATTCCCGTTCCCGACCATCGAGTGTCGCCTTCCCAATCCCCGCTCGGTTTGTCCCAATCCGGCTCAATGATTAGCATGGGGTGATCAGGAGTGGCGCTCAGATTGCCAACGTGGGTCTGAATGTGTACCAACTCCTTTGCCTGCCGCCGGAACACCCGTCGAACGGGACGCCAGCAACTTTGCCATGTGCCCGTGTCCAGTGACAGCGTCTCGACGCCCAAGTCCGGGTCCAAATCGGCAGTGTCTTGAGCGTGCGGTAGGTGCGCCTCGACGAACTGCCCGATTGTATCGAAATGAACGCCCAAGCCGTCTCGCCAGATGAAGGTCTCATCAGCGGCCAGACAGTTCCCGTAGTGCGAAATCCCGCCGACGACGTGCTCGAACAAGTAGCGGGTGTGCGCGTCGCCGTGTTCGGCGTCAATCGGCCCGAAGCGCAGGGAGTTCAGGCCGGCGATGGGCCTCGCGCCCATCGTGAAGATGTCGCGCAGGATGCCGCCGACTCCCGTGGCCGCGCCCTGGAACGGCTCCACGGCGGAGGGGTGGTTGTGCGACTCCATCTTCATCACGACGCCGATGTTGCCGCCGATGTCGATCACGCCTGCGTTCTCGACCGCGCCGGTATCCTGGGCCTCTTTGTATTTGGAGAACAGCCGCAGCACGGGCCGGGAATACTTGTAGCCGCAGTGCTCGGACCACATCACGGCGTACATGCCGATCTCGGTGATGCTCGGCTCGCGGCCCAGTGTGTCCAATATCTGGGCGTACTCGCCGTCGTTCAGTCCCATCTCGCGGTAAATCTTGGGGTCAAGCATGCCGCCATTATACCTGCCGCCCGCAAAAACCGGGCCGGGGCGGGCTGAACGCCCGGCCTCGTGCTCAGGCGTCGGGGTGCCGATAATAGGGCATCCTTGCGGTTTTCGCGTGTTGACGAGACCATGCACATCCCTTCCACATTCGCCTCGGCGCTGGGGGCACCCGCCTCGGCGGCGCTGGGCTTCCTCGGACGCCTGGCGGCGGTCCCGCCGCCCGCCGTGCTGTCCCCTGCCTCATCCCCTGTCGCGGGCGGGGCAGGGGATGGGGTGCTGATGGCGGGGCGGGTGCGGGCCGTCCTGCTGGAGATGGGCGTGGCGGCGGCGGATGCCGACGTCGCGCTGGCCGGGGCGCTGGCGGCGGCGGGACTGCCGCTGACGGCGTCGGCACTGGCCGAAGCGCACGGGGCGCTGGCGGGGGCACCGCAGGCCACGCCGACCGCCCTGGTGCTGGCGAAGACATTGGCGCTGCCGGCTACGCCGGACGTCTTGACCGCTCTGACGGCGGTGATGCGGGCGTCCGGCACACCGCTCGGGACGTTAAATTTTGCCGAACCCGCGCTGGCCGACCTGCTGGGCGAGCTGGGTCTGGCCGTCGAGGCGGGCGACGACCCCGCCCGGCAGGCGCGGGGCCTGCGTGAGATGGCACTGCACCTGGGGCAAAGCACGGAGCACCGACTGGCGACGCAGGGGCATGGCGTCGCCGACCTCCGCACGGCTCTGCTGCGGCTATCCGGCGAGACGAACGAGCCAGGCCTGCGCCACGCCGCCGATGGTCTGGCGCGGCTTGTGGAGGGACAGCAGCTCTTGAACCAAGCCGCCCTGACCCAGCCCCCGGCGCACACGGGATCGGCCCTGTACCTGGCTTTCCCGCTTGCCTTCGGCGGCTTTTACAGCACGGCGGAAGCGCGGGTGTGGCTGCCGGAGCCGGGGGCGGGGGATGAAGCCGACGTGGAAGCGCCCGCGCTGCGGGTGACGCTGCGGGTGACTCCGCCGCGCCTGGGCCGGGTTCAGGCGGACCTTTGCGGCCATCCGTCCGGGAGCCTGAGCTGCCGACTGGGGGCCGAGCGGCCCGCGTCCGCCCGCCTGCTGACGCGGCACACCGGCGGTCTGGCCGCCATGCTGGCCCACGCGGGATGGCCGTCTTGCGACGTTTCGTGCCGCGCCCAGGCCGCTTGGCCGCCGCTGTGGCCGGGGGCCGGAGCCGTCACGACGCCGCGTTCGTCGGTAGACCGGCACGTCTAGCGTTCGACTTTCAAGTTTAGCGCCGAGATTCGGAGGAATTAAGAGTCGAATGGAAGACACTCAAACTGCCATCGCCTTGCGTTACGACCCGGCGGACGGCGAAGCAGTCCCCCGGATCGTCGCCAAGGGCGACGGGTTCATGGCCGCCCAGATTCTGCGGGTCGCACGTGAACACGACGTCCCGCTGCGGCAGGACCCCGCGCTGGCCGAGGCGCTGGCGACGCTGGACGTGGGAGACAGCATCCCGCCGGAGCTGTTCCGGGCGGTCGCCGAAGTGCTGGCGTTCGTCTACAAGATGAACGGCAAGGGGTAGAGCGGCGGGGAGTCGGCGCTTCTCACACCACGATCACGGTCGAGTCCGCCTCCTGAAGCTCACCGCGCCCAGCCAAAGTGTCCAAAGTCCCGTCCAAAAGCTGCGGCGGGCCGAGCAGCAGGGCGAGGGTCACGCCGTCGGCCTCGGAGACGATGTCGCAGAGGATGCCGGGTGGCAGGAAGGCCGTGAGGTCGGCGGCGGACAGCCGGACGCGGGCCAGGGCGGACTTGCGGGCGTGGTCGGCGTCGCTGTAGGCGTACTCGGTCACGGCCTGCACCGAGTCCAGGCGGCCCAGCAGGCGGACCAGGTGGTCCTTTTTCGGTGCCGAAGCGGTGAACGTCAGGATGGCCGAGCCGTAGGGGGTCGCCGTCCCGTCCGCAGCGTGGGCGGTCAGGCTTTCGAGCGAGACGCCGCGGTCGGCGAACAGCGCGGTGAGCGAGTTCAGGACGCCGGCCCGGTTCCGCAGCTTCAGCAGCAGTATCCACTTGTCCATGTTGGGCCTTTAGGTCCGCTGAGGAACCTCATCCCCGGCCCTTCTCCTTCAAAAAGAGAAGGGAGCCAGAAAATTCATTCATAATCTTGATCCCCTCTTTTCTGAAGGAGAGGGTGGCGGCTTGCCGCCGGGTGGGGGACACGTTTCACCCCATCCAGCGGGCGACCTTGGTGCTGACGGCGGCGGCGGCCTCGTGCAGGGCGCGCGCTTCCTCCTGCCAGACCGGCGGGGCCAGGACCCGCACCACGCCCTGGTGCGAGACGATCAGCGGCATGCCCAGCGCGCCCCGGATGCCGTACACGCCGTCGCCTTCGAGCATGACCTGCCCGGCCACGCTCATCTCCCGCCCCTCCATCATCTGCCGCACCATGTCCACGGTGACGTTTGCGGTCGCCATCACGGTCCGCGCCCCCGACAGGTGCGTCAGCTCGGGCCGGATCTGGACGCGCACGTCCGGCGGCATCGACTCGACGGCCTCATACGCCGCCCGCGTGTCCGTCAAGAAGAGGTGCTGGACCGAGTTGCGGGCTTCGGAGACGCGCGCGGGGAAGTCCCCCGCTGTGCCGCCGCCGCGCAGAGCGTCCACCGCCGCCGCCGTCTCGGCGTCGTCCAGGCCGTAGACGCGGACGCTGCTCCACAGGGGGACTAAGTTTGCCCCGTGCTCCCCCGCCACGTAGCCCGAGACGAGCTGGCGCGGGACACCCAGGTCGGCGGCGATCTCGCGCCGGAAGCGCAGGCTGTCCGAGTACGCCCCGATGCCGATGACGCGGCGCGCGCCCAGCACCTGTGCCATGACCGTGACGCCCAGCTCGACGGGGTTGGTGACCACGAGCACGACTTCGCGCCCCTGCCCGTGCTCCGCCAGGGCCAGGGCCAGCTCGCGGAAGACGGGCAGATTGGCCGCCCCCACCTCGTCGCGCGACATCGTCCCTCCCGCCGCGCTCGGGCCGGGCGTCGCCCCCGCCGCCATCACGATCAGGTCCCCGACCACTTCCTCCGGGGCCAGCGCGATGTCCATCTGGGGGGCGTTCTCGGCGTAGGCGTCGGTCAGGTCCGAGCGCAGCCCGTACAAGACGCGCTCGGACGCGCCCCCGCGCCGGCCCACGAGCTGCAACCGCTCGGTCGGCTTCAGGACGCGCCCCGCGACGAGTTGCGCGACGATCTCGCGCCCGATGGCCCCGCCCGCCCCGACGACGCTGATGTCCATAAGAGTTCCTGTGTGTTCGGCCGGTTCGCGCCCGGCACTGGAAGTGCCGGGCTACCCGGAGGAAGTCACTCCGCGACTCAGGAATACGCCTCCGTGAGCGGCACTCGGGCTTTATTTCTTAGAGCGTGTTAGGCACTTTGTCAGGCTTGTGGCTGTTTTGTTTGTATGTGTACCCGCAAGCCCTATCCGAGCGATGTGAGTGATGATGAGTGGACCTTCGTGGCCCCTTACTTGACCTTGATGA
>JAABUQ010012527.1_pt1 | contig 10512 bp, 11 predicted proteins | sample 5560001 | NCBI WGS metagenome assembly JAABUQ01 (sample SAMN10711888, study PRJNA513371) | rock metagenome | isolation source: Antarctica rocks | place: Antarctica: Victoria Land, Finger Mt nord | collected 2015-12-18 | reverse complement strand
CATGCAGCCCCGCAATAAATTCCTCGCGCAAATTGTGGTGGCCTCGATTTCCATGCTGTACGGCTTCGTGATTCCTTTTATCAACAACCCGCTTACGGGCGCTCCCATGTACATTCCGTACTATTTTGGAATTCCGTTAACCCTGCTGTGGTATCTCGGAATGATGAATGCGATCAACTTTATCGATGGTTTGGACGGGTTACTTGCAGGCGTGACCGCCATCTCCGGCCTTTTCCTGTTTTCCATCGCGCTGTTGCACCATCACTCGGTGGTCGCGCTGGTGGTGGTTTCCCTGGCTGGAGCGGCTTTGGGATTTTTACCGTACAACTTTAACCCCGCGCGCATCTTTTTGGGCGATTCGGGCTCACTGTTTATTGGGTATGTGTTTGCGACGGTCTCCATTATCGGAGTGAGCAAGGTAGCCATTTCGATTAGCTTGCTCGTGCCGTTGCTCGTGCTCGCGCTGCCCATTCTCGATACCGCCGCCGCGATTTTCAGGCGCGCCTGGTCGGGCCGCCGCATCACCGAAGCCGATCGCGGACACTTTCACCACCAACTCATTTTTCGTTATGGCCTCAACGTGCGGCAAGCCGTGCTCCTGATTTATGCCGTTTGCTTCATTTTGGGCGCCGTTGCGGTGATACTCTCCGGCGGCCTGCACGGCTTCACGAAACTGGCGGGCCTATAAAGCCGCTGCGCGTTTTGGCGATCTTCGGCACTCGGCCGGATACGATAAAAATGGCCCCCGTGGTGCAAGCGTTGCAAGCGGCCGGCCCGCACGTCGAACCGTTGATCTGCGTCAGCGCGCAGCACCGCCAAATGCTGGACGACCTGCTCGAGCTTTTCGCTATAACGGCCGACTTCGATCTCGACATTATGACCGCGGACCAAACGCTCACCCAAATTACCACCCGCGTGTTGGTGGGCATGCGGGACGTCTTGCAGCGAGCGCTGCCCGATGTCGTGTTGGTTCACGGCGATACGACGACCAGCACCGCCGCGGCACTTGCGGCTTTTTACGCCGGAATTCCGGTGGGACACGTTGAGGCTGGCTTGCGCACTTACAACCGGTCGGCTCCCTTTCCCGAAGAGATGAACCGGCGGCTCACCGCCGTCCTGGCCTCGTATCATTTCGCGCCCACGGCGCTCGCGAAGCAGCATCTGCTGCAAGAACGCGTGCCCGTAGACGAGATCTTCGTGACGGGAAACACCGTTATCGACGCCTTCTTAGCAACGGCGAGTCGCAAAGACCTGCCCTTACCCGCCGGATGGGAGCGGCTGGATCCGCAGCGTGACGTTATTGTGATTACCGCGCATCGCCGCGAGAATCACTCGAAGATGCGCGACATGTGCCTCGCATTTCGGGACATCGCCGGCCTGCCGCAACGTCCGCAGATTGTTTGGCCCGTGCATCCTTCACCCCACGTGTACCCGATCGCGCACGAGATTCTCGACGGCGTGGACGGTATATTGTTGACGGCGCCGGTCAATTATGGCCAAATGGTTTGCGCCGTACGCAATTCATCATTTATATTGACCGACAGCGGTGGTTTACAAGAGGAGGCCCCGTGTCTAGGCAAACCGGTACTCGTCATGCGCGAAGAAACGGAGCGGCCCGAGGGCCGCGACGCCGGCACTTTGGAACTGGTCGGCAGCGACCGTGCGAAGATCGTATCGGCCGCTCGCCGTCTACTAACCGACCGGCTCGAGTACCAGCGCATGGCCCGGGCCAGCAATCCGTACGGCGACGGAAAAGCCGGCGCGCGGATAGTCGGGTGGCTGCTGGCGCGTTTTGGAAGTACCGACTATCCCGCCGAATTCGAGTCCGAGCGCGCGAGTTGACCATAGCGCGGTTGGCCGGCATAGGCGCGATTTTCGCCGGCAGTGTTTTAGCCGGGTTCGGTCTGGGTTTAGTTGTGGCCAATCATACGGGAAATTCCGTGTGGGCCATAGTGGGATTTTTCGCAGGGTTGCTGCTCGGCGGCTGCGTAGCGGCCCTGGAGCTTTCGCGCGTGTTGCGTTCGTAACGAAGCGACAAAGGTCGAGAAGGTGTCCTTAAAAAGCGGCCCAAATAACGACCCCGCCGAATTGGGCGTCGCGCACATCACCTATATGGCGATGAAGCGGCTCGTTGGCGTGCGATCGCTGCTCTTTGCAGCGCTGCTTGCCGGACCCCTGGCGGTGAAGGCACCGTTCCTAGGTCTCGAGGTTGCTTTGGGCGGGATCTGCGGCGTCGTCAACATGTTGTTGACGATGCATGGCAATGAAAGACTGGTAGACGGCAGGCGCAGCAAGGGGATGTATCTCTCAAGCAGCCTGCTACGCGTTGTGGTGTTCGGCGCGGTACCCGTATTCTCGTTCTCGAGCGGTCCCTGGTGGGCCATGGGGTTCTATTTTGCCGGATTTTTTTTGCCGCTGCTGCTGTATACACTCCAGCTAAGCCGGGTCTATCGACGGGAAATATAAGTGCACGAAGAGATCGGTTATCATCCCAGTTGGCACTTGCCGCTGGTGGGCGAAGTTCACGCTGATACGGTGTTGACAACGTGGATTGTGATGGCCGTTGCGCTGGCATTCTTCGGCTGGATCGGCGCCAGCTACCGCACGACCCGCCTCACCAAGCGGCAAACGGTTTTCGAAGGTTTGATCAATTACCTGGCGGATTTGGCGACCAGCACGCTGGGACCTAACGGCGAGCCCTTCGTGCCTTTTTTTATCAGTCTTTTCGTGTACATTTTCTTGTTGAACCAGGTGGGTTTTTTACCGTTGAAACAACTGGGTTTACCGTTCGGGGGATCACCGACCGCGGATCTGAACACCACCGTAGCCTATGCGCTCCTGGTGATCATCATGATTTATGTGGTAGCCATTCGGCGGCATGGAATTCGATATTTCAAGCACTGGTTTCAGCCGTTTGTATTGTTGTTTCCAATCAACCTTATCGAGGAATTTGCGCGTCCCGTTACCCTTGCGCTGCGCCTGTTTTTTAATATCTTCGTGGGTGAGATTTTGCTCTTTGTCATTGCGACGATCATTACTTCGCGCGTGTGCATTGGACCGCTGAACTTATCCCTCGCCGCGTCGATCGCACCGTTTTTCATCCAGTTCTTCAATTTTTTCATTGGGACGCTGCAGGCGTTCGTGTTCACCTTGCTCGCCATCGTATACATGTCGGCGGCCGTCGCCGACCAACATTAGGAAGCAAACTGCTAACTGCTAGAAAGGCAATTTTTTGACTGCTGAAAGTTTAGTCATCATCGCGACGATCATTGGTTTTGCCCTCATTATCTCTGCCGTCGCGCTCGGGTCGGCGGTTGGCGATGGTATCGTTGCGTCGAAAGCCGTTGAAGCAATCGCGCGACAACCCGAAGCTCGTCCCAATATCATTACCTTCATGTTTCTCGGTGTCGGCGTGCTGGAAGCATTCCCGATCATCGGCTTAGGCATCGCTTTCTATATTTTCTACGGCGTTGCCAAGGTGCCCACGGTCATCAACCACCTTTTGACAGTGAAATAAAAAGGTGGGTTTCCTTGCGCTCGACGGCACGTTTTGGATGCAGCTCATCAACTTTGCGATATTTTTCGTCATCTTGAATGCGGTGTTTCTAAAACCGGTGGGCCGAGCCATCGCCAAACGCCGCGCGTACATCACGAGCCTCACGACCGACTACGATCGGTTCACGCAACAAGTGCGCGAGCTGACGGCGCAAGCGGAGTCCAAACGAGCGGCGGCGCGGCGCGAAGCCGAAGTGACCTTGTCGGCTGCGCGCGCGACCATTTCTAACCAAACCGCCGAGATGGCAGCGCGGTACGCGGGGCAAGTACACGCTACCCTGGAGGCTGCGCAGGAAACGGTGGCGGCGGAGATCCAGGCGGCTCGCCGGGGCGAAACGCCCCTAGTAAGGGGTCTGGCCGAGCTCATGCTGCAGCGCGTGCTTCCCCACGAAAGTGCATGAACTACCAGGCGATTTCCATTTGGAGTCAAGTCATATCGGCGATTTTGTTCGCTGTGGTCTTGGTTTGGATGTTCCGCAAATTTTTGACACCGGCAATTGCGCTCGCGCAGCAGACCCGCAACGATGAGATCTTAGCCGCAGAGGAACGGCGGGACCGGGCGCAAGCGGCGGCAGCTTCGATGCAACGTCTTATCGAAGACGCGGAAAAAGATGCAGTATCAATTAGAGAACGTGCCAAGGCCGATGCACTTCGGGAACGCCAGCAGGCGTTGACGGAAGCGCAGTTAGCCGGTGAACGAGCGGCCCGTAACGCGCAAGGTGAACTGCAACGCAGCCGTCTGAGTGCACGCGCGGCCTTGCGCGAAGAACTTGTTGCAAAGGCCCTAAAGATTGCGCGCTCGCAAGCGAGTGCTCGGGTTGATGGCTCTCTAAACGCCCGGCTCGTGGGGACCTTGGTCGAGACCCTAGAACGCGGTGCCAACAACGATGGCAAATGAAATTGTTGCACGGCGCTATGCACAGGCTATTTTCCAATTGGCGTCCGAACAAGGCGCGGCGGAGCAGGTGGGTAAAGAACTGCATATCGTCGATGACGCCATAGCCGGCGATGAAAACACGAAGCGTTACTTCCTGGCTCCCGTCGTCGATCGCAAAGACAAAGAAGAGTTGATTCTGGGGGCTTTCCGCGGAAAAGCGCACGCCATTACCGTGCACACGCTCCTATTGTTGATCCGCAAACGGCGAGAACGGCTCTTGCGCGAAATAGTGGAGCAATATGCCAAACTGGAAGTTGCCGCGCGCGGCACCGAGCCAATGTCGATTATGACTGCGCGCGCGCTCCCTGACGACGACCTGAGTCAGATGGTCGACCGTTTGGAATACCTGTACGGCAAAAAATTCAAGGTCGCAGTGAGCATCGATCCCGGCTTGATCGGCGGCGTCCGAATCACGATGGGCGACCGCAGAATCGACGGCAGCATCGCGGGACGCCTTGATGAACTTTCGCGCACGCTATTTGGAACAACGCACTAACATGGAACGGAGCGCCTTCACGTGATTAACGCAGACGAAATTGCCGGCATTCTCAAACAACAAATCGCCAATTTCGAGGTCGATCTGCAAGACGACCAGATTGGCACCGTTATCGAAGTCGGCGACAACATCGCGCGAATTTACGGTTTGAGCGCTGCGCAGGCTTCGGAATTGGTGGAGTTCCCAAACGGCTTGCAAGGCATCGTCCTCAACTTGGAAGAGGACAACGTCGGCGTGGTTATTCTGGGTGCCGACATCGACATCAAGGAAGGGGACCAAGTCAGGCGTACCGGACGCATCGTTTCGGTTCCGGTGGGACCGTCGCTGCTCGGACGTGTGGTGGATCCGCTTGGCCAGCCGGTGGATGGAAAGGGTCCCATCGCGACGCGCAGATATCGCACGATCGAAAATACCGCCCCCACGGTGATCGAACGGCAACCGGTTAAACAACCGGTGCAAACGGGGATTCGCGCCATTGACGCGCTCATCCCCATCGGTAAAGGCCAGCGCGAGCTAATCATCGGCGATCGAGGGACGGGCAAAACCGCGGTCGCTCTCGACACGATCATCAATCAAAAAGGCAAGGATGTTTTTTGCATTTATGTCGCCATCGGGCAAAAGACATCCACGATTGCGTCGGTCACCCAAATCCTCGAACAAAAAGGCGCGATGGAATACACCACTATCGTCACGGTCAGTTCCAGCGAGCCGGCCGCTTTGCAGTACATCGCCCCTTACGCGGGTTGCGCGATGGGCGAGGAACTGATGTATGACGGCAAAGACGTGCTGATCGTTTATGACGATCTTTCCAAACATGCGCGCGCCTATAGAGAAGTCTCCTTGCTGCTGCGCCGTCCACCCGGTCGCGAAGCGTATCCAGGCGACATTTTCTTTTTACATTCGCGGCTGCTGGAACGCGCCGCCAAACTGTCCGATGAAAAAGGTGGGGGTTCCTTAACGGCGTTGCCCATTATTGAAACGCAGGCCGACGACGTTGCTGCGTACATCCCCACGAATTTGATCTCGATCACCGACGGGCAGATCTATCTGAAGAGCGGATTGTTCTTTCAGGGAATCCGGCCGGCGGTTGATGTCGGTATTTCAGTTAGCCGCGTCGGCGGATCGGCGCAAATCAAAGCAATGCGAAGTGTGGCCGGCCCGCTCAAACTGGACCTTGCGCAGTATCGCGAGCTCGCGGCTTTTGCCAAACTGGCGAGCGATTTAGATAAAAATACGCAAGCGCAGTTGACGCGCGGCGAAAAGATTACGGAGATGCTCAAACAACCGCAATATCATCCGCAGCCGGTCGAAGATCAAGTAGTACTGCTGTTCGCGGCAACGCGCGGGTATTTGTCGGAAATTCCCACCGCGCGCATTGCCGAATGGTCGCGCGCCTTTATAGGATTCATGCACGAAAAACATCCTGAGGTTGTGGAGTCAATCCGCTCGACGAGCCAGCTTTCCGACGACACGAGCAAGACGTTGGCCGCGGCGATCCCAGAGTTCAACAAGAGTTTCTAGTGGCCACCGTGAGGGATCTGCGCGACCGCATCCGCTCGCTGAACAACACGCAGCAGATCACCAAAGCAATGAAGCAAGTTGCGGCGGCGAAGATCAGGCGCGCGGAAAGGGCCCAAAAGGAAGCGCGACCCTACGCAGAAACGCTTTCCCAAATGTTGCGCGACCTCATGGGCAACGTGAGGGACGCGGACCATCCCTTCATGAAGCCAGGCGCGGCCGATGCCCCCTCGGGTGTCATTCTCATGACGGCCGACAAGGGTCTGGCCGGAGCTTTTAACGCCAACATCATCAGGCAAGCCGAAGGTTTGCGTCGCGAACCCCAAGGTGTTCTATGGTACACGGTTGGAATCAAAGGACGCAACGCCGCCCGCCGGATGGGTGATTCTCAGGCTTTTTGGCCGCTTTCGGGCGAAGCGAAGATAGAAATTGCACGCCAGCTTGCGCAGCGCGTCAGCGCGGACTTTATGCAAGGCAAGATCAGCGACATCAGACTCGTATCCTCGAAATTAATTTCCATGATGTCGCAGAAGCCGCTGGTTACTAAGGTCGTCCCGATTGCGGCCGCAGAAGCCGCGCAGGATTCCGAAAGCGCGAAAGGTTCCGTGGAGTTCGCCCCTTCCCCGCAAGCGGTGCTCTCGCGCCTGCTTCCCAACTATCTCGAATTTACGCTTTACTCCGCAATGCTGGAGACCGACGCTGCCTTTTTCGCCGCGCAGTTGGTGGCAATGAACAATGCAACCGACAATGCGAAGAAACTTATCGACGAACTCACGGTCGAGATGAACAATGCCCGCCAAGCCGCGATCACCAAGGAGATTCTGGAAATTTCCGGCGGCGCCGAGGCGTTGGCCGGATGAGGAAGCACATGCCGTCGCGGGGGACGCCCGCGTTTTTGCATCGTGCAAAAACGCTACTCCCTGAAATCGCCCTCTCGCCATCCGTTGCTTCGGGCGATTCTCAGAGGCCCCCGCAACGACACGTGCTTCCTCATCCGGCCAACAGAGTGTATAAACGAAGGTATCGCCAAAGAGAAAACCAGTGGCTTTAGAGTGGAAGGAAGAAAGTGAGTATGGCGGACAGCGGTAAAGTCGTCCAGGTCCTCGGCAACGTTGTTGACGTTGAATTCAGCGCCGGCACGCTGCCGAACATCAACGATGCACTAACCGTGCACGTTGGTGCCGATACGCACGCCCGTCAAAACGGCAGCGTTTCAGGCTCGACAATGGCCGACATCGAACTGGGCGGCACCGCGATGCTCTCGCGTGATTTGGTTCTCGAAGTGCAAGATGAGCTCGGGAACAGTCAGGTTCGCACCTTGGCGATGGGATCGACCGATGGACTGGTTCGCGGAGCGCAGGTTACCAACACCGGCGCGCCGATCACCGTTCCCGTCGGCAAAGGAACGCTGGGCCGGATTTTTAACGTCTTGGGAAAAGCAATCGACTCCAACCAGCCCGTTGAAGCTGCGGCCTACTGGCCGATCCATCGCGATCCTCCTAATTTCGAAGCCCAAGATCCGGCGACCAAAATCTTCGAGACGGGCATCAAAGTGGTCGACCTGATGGCGCCGTATGCGCGCGGCGGCAAGGTCGGTCTCTTCGGCGGTGCCGGCGTCGGCAAAACGGTTCTTATTCAAGAGCTCATCCGCAACATCGCCCAGGTTCATAAAGGGTTTTCCGTCTTTACCGGCGTGGGCGAACGGACTCGTGAGGGCAACGACTTGTGGCTCGAAATGAAAGAGTCGGGCGTTCTTTCCCAGACGACGTTGGTGTTCGGCCAGATGGACGAACCGCCCGGCGTGCGTTTCCGCATCGGGCAAACCGGCGTAACGATGGCGGAATACTTTCGCGACGAATTGGGCGCCGACGTTTTGCTTTTTATCGACAACATTTTCCGGTTCATGCAGGCGGGTTCAGAGGTGTCAGCACTCATGGGGCGCATGCCCTCGGCCGTCGGCTATCAGCCGACGCTGGCCACGGAGATGGGGCGGCTAGAAGAGCGCATCACCTCCACCCGCAAGGGCTCCATCACATCCGTGCAAGCGGTGTACGTCCCGGCGGACGATTACACCGATCCCGCCGTGGCGACGACGTTCGGGCATTTGGATGCCACGACTGCGCTATCCCGCAGCATCTCCGAGTTAGGAATCTATCCTGCCGTTGACCCGCTCAACTCCAGTTCCCGCATCTTGGATCCACAAGTTATCGGACAAGAGCATTACGCAGTGGCGACTGCGGTGCAAGAAACGCTGCAACGCTATAAGGATCTCCAAGACATCATTGCGATCTTGGGCGTGGAAGAGCTTTCGGATGAGGATAAGGTGGTCGTCGGACGGGCGCGCCGCATGCAACGATTGTTTTCGCAACCATTTTTTGTGGCGGAGCAATTCACCGGACGGCCGGGCAAGTACGTTAAGCTTGCCGATACCATTGCCAGCTTTAAGGAACTGGTGGAGGGAAAACTCGATACCCTACCAGAGCAGGCATTCTATATGGCAGGCGGCATCGACGAAGTAAAGGCCGCCGCGGAAAGACTCGGCGCGACCGCATGATCGTTCTGCGGCTCCCGGATATCAATTGATGGCGAGCACCGTACCGTTTAGGCTGATAACGCCTACCCAGGTCGTTTTCGCAGGCGATGCGGAGCTTGTCATAGCCGTGGGCACGGAAGGCGAGGAAGGGATTCTGCCGCAGCACGCGCCGTTTCTTACCGCGCTTAAACCCGGCGTGCTCCGTGCGAACGTGGTGGATGCGGGAGGCAGTCGGCGCATGGAACTTGCGACGGGCGAGGGATTCATGCAAGCGTTTGCCGATCGCGTAACGGTGTTGGTCGACCGCGCCCTACGTTTTGAGGACGTTGATGTAACGCAAGCGCAGGAAGAGCTCAACGCCGCGACGGAGCGCCAACGCTCGTCAAGCGGCGATTTACAGGCGTATGCTCGCGAGCAAAGCGTTATTGACTTCGCAAACGCCAAACTACGCTTGACCGGACACCGGTAACTCTGTAGCGAAGCACTGCCGAGTGCGTCGTTCCCCTCGATTGATCTTTCAATGAACACCCTCGATCGTCTCGATACGACGCTGCGAGCGCGCGGGGGGCACCGCTTGGAGGGATCGGTGCAGACGCACGGTGCGAAGAACGCCGCGTTGCCGATCATGGCAGCGTCATTGCTGGCTAAGGGCAAGGTGACGCTGCATCGCGTTCCGCGCATCACGGACGTTTCCGTCATGTGGTCGTTGCTTGAAGCTTTGGGGGCGCGTTTACGCTATGAAGGCGACGGGACGGTGACGATCGATTCTTCAAACGTCGCCTCACATCGCGCACCGTATACTCTGGTGCGAAAACTTGCGGCTTCCTTTGATCTGGTTGGTCCGCTGCTGGGACGTTTCGGGCGCGCCGAGGTCCCGCTCCCGGGCGGTTGCGTTTTAGGAACCCGCGCCACGGACATGCATGAGGCCGCATTCCGAGCGCTCGGCGCCGAGGTGAAAAACGCCCATGGTTATCTCATCGCGACCCTCAAAAAAAAGACCCTTCAGGGTGGGGAAATATCCTTTCGCATGCCAAGTGTCGGTGCCACTAAAAACGCAATGCTGGCCGCCGTCTTAGCGCAGGGCAGCACCATTATTCGCAACGCTGCGATGGAGCCGGAAGTAGTGGATCTGGCAAATTTCCTCGTTGCGATGGGCGCAAAAATCAAGGGCGCCGCCTCGGACACTATCGTCATTGAAGGCGTGAGCGAGCTGCATGGCGTTGAATACAGCATCATTGCGGACCGCATTGTCGCGGGCACCTTGCTCCTGTGTGGCGCAATCACGCGCGGCGACGTGACGGTGAAGCGCTGCGATCCCTCACACCTTCATGCTTTTTTGTTGAAACTTGCGGAGTGTGGCGTCCAAACATCAAGCGGCGAGGATTGGATTCGCGTGCGAGGCGGCACGATCAGTGGCGGTACCGACATACTCACCGCACCATATCCGGGATTCCCGACCGACCTCCAGCCACC
>JAABUQ010012526.1_pt1 | contig 10514 bp, 10 predicted proteins | sample 5560001 | NCBI WGS metagenome assembly JAABUQ01 (sample SAMN10711888, study PRJNA513371) | rock metagenome | isolation source: Antarctica rocks | place: Antarctica: Victoria Land, Finger Mt nord | collected 2015-12-18 | reverse complement strand
GTACCTCAAAACGCAACCAACCTTTTCTGATGCCATTGCGGTGGTGCGCGAGCAACTCTGGCATCCTTCGAATTTCTTCACATCCCATTCCCACCGCCATGTGATGAAAATCCCGCGCCTACTGTTTCCCGGCCTCTGCCATGCCGCTTGCTATGCAGCCTGATGGATAAAGTCGAGCTGAGAAACTCGACTGATATCCAATTGACGCGCCTAGATGTGTTTACCGCGGCGAATGACATAACGGCCAACAAAGCGGTATTTGACCCGTTGCTCGCGCTGAACTTCAACACGCTGCGCAGCGTGTCACCGGTATCGTTTTTTAGCTTCGGGGGAAGCGGGTCAACGGGTGGAACCGGTGTCGTGACAACGCCTGGGCAAACCGGCACTGGCAACGGAGCCGGACTCGGCAGCGGAACCGGGCTCAGTGGCGGAGGCGGGCTCAGTGGCGGGGGGAACCAAGTCATTCTTCCGCAAACCATCAGCAGCTTGTCGCAGAACTCGTCGGCTACTTTCACCCAGCTGCTTCCGACCGGGCAGAACATCATTGCAAACTTCTCGGCCTTCCGAAGTTCAGGAGACTGCTATCAGTATCCGGCGCTGTTCGGGCAATTGAATGTCTCGGTCGTGCAACATCTGCTGCAAGGGCGGACCAATTTGCAAGCGAAAGGCCCCTTACTGGTAGCCCGAACCCAGCTGCTGATCACATCCGAGCGAAGCCAGGTGACGACGATGGGGTGGCGTTAGCCGCCCGCCAATATTGGAACGCGATCGAACTGCGTGACAACATCCGCGTGCAAGAGCAGAATGTAAATCTTGCGCGGAGGTCGTACGATCACGACAAGCAGGCGCTTGACTTGGGCGCACTCGCGAGGCTGGACATTTTTCAATCAGAAACGCAAGTGGCCGAACGCAATCGTGATTTGATTTCGGCCCGCTATCAATATAAAGCAGCGCTCGATGCGATGCGGCGGTTTATCGGCGCCGACCTGACGGCCGCGCTTCGCGAGACTGAGATCGTGCTCGAAGATGACCCGGCCGTGCTGCCGCCGAGATCGTCTATCTTGTCGTTTGAGCAGGCGCTGGCGAAAGCTGTTCAAGCGCGTCCCGAAGTCCTGGCCGCTCAGCAGCAGACATCGGTCGACAATCTGAATGCACGGATCGCAAGGGATTCGCTGCTCCCGCAACTCGATCTCTCGGCGCAGGGCGGAGCGAGTGGGCCGGGCTTCAATCAGGCGACGGGTTCAAGCGGCTCGCTTCCGGTGGCGGGCAATCCGTTTCCGGGATTAGGTGGAACGCTCAGCCAGGTGCTGGCTTTTACTTACCCGAGCTACGGGTTTGGCGTGCAGCTCAATTTCCCTTTTCGCAACAGCACAGGCCGCGCCAATCTTTCGAATGCCCTGGTGAGCCGGGCACGCGATCAGTATCAGCAGCGCCAGACGCAACAGCAGATTATCAACGATGTGCGTCAGGCGATCAATTCCATCGAACTGGCGGATGCTTCGATTCAGGCAGCTGCGCGGGCGCGGGATCTGGCGCAGAAAAATGTCAGCGCAGAACAGCAGAAATATGAACTGGGCACAATTACTGCATTTGAGGTGCTCGATTCACAGACGCGGCTGGCCAGCTCAGAAAGCGCGTTGCTCGCGTCTTATGTGACGTACCAGCAAGCCTACATCGATTACGAGCGAGCGACCTGGACGCTGCTCGACGGTTTAGGAATGGTCGTGGAGACCCCGCGGATTCAGTAGCGGCTTCGTTCCGGGGAGAGAGTTGCGCAGCAAGTCTTCTACGTCGCCGATCTTGTCACCGAGCAAATTCAGTTTCTGCGCTAGGCCTTGAATTTCGGATTCCGCACGCCGGTTAACATCGTAATCGAGTTCACCGCGCACCCGGTCTTTCTTGTCCTGACGGTTCTGGCTCATCATGATAACCGGCGCCTGAATGGCGGCCAGCATCGAGAGAAACAGGTTCAGCAGAATAAACGGGTACGGGTCCCAGGCAGAGCGGCCCAGCAGGATGTTGATGAGGGTGTAGACGACGAGCACGACGCCAAAGGTGATGATGAACGACCACGAGCCGCCAAACTGCGCGACCGAATCGGCGACGTGCTCACCAATCGTCACGCGTTCTTCTATGACCTCATTGGGATTACGCATGGCGCGAATCCGTACCAGCTGTTGCGCAGCGTGAAACTGCCGTCCGAGAACAGCCAGCATATCCATGCCGGCCAGCGGCTTGCGCGTTAACAGAACTGCAATATCTTCCCGGTCAACTTCCACGCAGACGGTTTCCTGGAGTGCAATGGCGCTGGTTTGATGAGCCGTCTGATCGAGCATGGCCGCGAACCCAAAAAATTCGCCCTGGAGCGGTTCATCGACGACAACTTCCTGATGGTCATCATCCACTGTCGTTACGCGGACATTGCCCGAAACGAGGACATAGGCACGGCCGCCCGGATCGCCCATCTTATAGATTCGCTGCCTGGGCGCGAACGTTCTGATTTCGACCTGGCTAGCTAAAACCGCTGTTTCTTCATCGTCGAGTAGGGCAAACAGAGGAACATTTCGTAGGACGTCGGGTGTGCACGGCATGATAACGTTTCAGCCGTTATGATTCCATAAAAACAAGAAGGACACAAGGCGTTTGGGGTAGGGCAGACGCCCGAAGGTTACCCGGGGCTCGGAACGGCATTCCGCCGGAAGACCCTCTTCAAAGAACGGAATACCCAGCGGAAAAAGAACACGGAGAAGAGTACGGCAACAAGCACGATGCCGATCAACACGGCCGGATGAACCGCCATCAGAAGAGTACCGCCCAAGGTAAACGCATCGCCGACAAAGCTCAGGATGACGTTGGAGAAGGGTTCCGGAGAAGCGTTGGCAGCAAGTCTGGTAGCGGTTTTGGTTCCATGAGAACTCAGAGCGATGCCGCCGCCGAGCAGCAGGGCAATGAACCGGACCGTCGGATCGAAGTGGGCGAAAGCAGTAGCAGCGAGTACAGCACCGGCAGGCACCCGAATGAAAGTGTGGATCATATCCCAGACCGAGTCGACCGCCGGAATCTTATCCGCTATGAACTGCATGGCGTAGAGTACGCCCGCCACTGACAGGATCCAGGTGTGGCTCAGGTAGCCGAGGTCTCCAGGCAGCTGCACGAGATGGAATCGCTGGAGGAGTCCGAGCGTCAATACCGTCACATAAAGATTAATTCCCGACAGCCAGGCTGAGCCCATGGCAAAACCCAGTGTGCTTAGATCCATATCAACATCTGTATCACGTTCAAGAGTTGGCGGTGGCCGACAAGACCGAGGGATTCCAGCGGCGGTTTGCCCGGAGCAGATCAGCGGCGGCATCTGCACTGAGAGCGGCAGAGAAATACAATCCCTGGGCAGTGGTGCACCGGGCGCGCTTTAAATGGATGAACTGTTCTTCTGTTTCGACAGACTCGGCCGTCACTTCCAGCTTCAACTGACGGGCGAGTGCAATGACAGCGTCGACAATCTCGGGCTTGCCGTTTCGGATCCGGTTTACGAAAGAGCCATCGATCTTAAGAATGGATATAGGCAGGTCTTGCAACCGGCCGAACGAAGAATGCCCCTGGCCAAAGTCGTCAATGGCGAGACGTATGCCGCTTTCGCTCAATTGCTGCAAGATGACGGCAGCAAGGCTGTCGGTCTCGAGAATGATGTTCTCGGTCAACTCCAGAATGAGCGCGTCGCCGCTCAGTTGACTGTTATGCAAAACAGAACGCACAAGTCTGACCAGATCAGGATCGACAAACTGTTTGCCCGCGAGATTGACGCTGATGGTAAGCTCGTGTGCCTCAGGGATAGCGGCACGCCAAGCCTGCAGGTCCCGGCAAGCTGCCTCGAGAGCGCGCTGGCCCAACTCCAGAATCAATCCAGACTCTTCCGCTAAATCCAGAAACTCGCCGGGCAGCAGGATGCCGCGTTCCGGATGCTGCCACCGTAAGAGAGCTTCAAAACCGGCAATGACCCCGTTCGACAACCCGACAATCGGCTGATAGTACACGCGAAAGTCGTCCTGAACGACACTCTTCCGTATTTCAGACTCGAGCTGCAACATGTTCATCGTTCGAGCCTCGATCGCCGATTCGAAGATTTCGCAGCGATCTCTTCCGCGAGCTTTCGCGCGATACATGGCTATATCCGCATAGCGCAGCAGTTCCTCGGGATACATTCCCTCCTCTGCGATAGCGACGCCAATGCTGGCATGGATCAAAAGAGAATGGCCCTCAAAGTCATATGGGATCGAGAGGGACTGTAGAATTCTCTCAGCTGTAGCCTTGGCCTGCGCGGTGTCGCTCACATCCTGCAACAAGACGGTGAATTCGTCGCCTCCGAACCGGGCCGCAGTCTCGCCGGACTGAAGCGCGAGTTCGATGCGTTTGGAGAGAGCCCGTAGGACGCGGTCGCCGGCGTGGTGTCCCAAGCTGTCGTTGATGATTTTGAAGCGATCGAAATCCAGGAACAGGACAGCGACCTTTCCCGGGCCTTTTGTTTTCTGGAGTGTTTGCTCCAGCAGTTCACGGAATAGCTGTCGATTGGGCAAGCCAGTCAGAGAATCGTGCAGGGCGTCATAGGCAAGCTGCTCTTCCGCTAAGCGGTGGGCGGTGACGTCGGACATGCCTCCGACTAAGCGTGAGGCCTTGCCGGAGTGATCACGCACCACGGAGGCCTTATCGCTAACCAAAAGATAGGACCCGTCTTGCCGCCTTAACCGGTACTCTGCTTCCCAACGGTTTTCAGGGCCGGCGAGTACTTGCCGGAGTCCGTTCCAAACAAGATCTCTGTCATCCGGGTGAAGGCGGTCGCGCCACCATTGAATGTTCTCGTGGGCAGGCCTCGGAGCGGAGCCAAACAAGCCAAGGACATTGCCGCTCCTCGTAACGTTATCCGTCTTCAGGTCCCATTCCCAGATGCACTCGCTTGTGGTCGAGGCGATCAGCCGCAAACTCTGTTCGTTCCTGCGCAGGTCACGATTCCAACGCACGTTGGCCGTCAAGAAGAGCGTGAGTTTCCCAATCACAAAATACAGCACCAAAGTGTAAAGTTGAGCCAGGCGGCCGGGTTTTCCGGGGAGTTCAAGCCATGGACGAAAGAGATAAAAAAACGAATAGACAAGGCCTGAAAAGTGACAAAGAAGTGCAGGTCCCACTCCTAAATACCAGGCTGCGACTGCGACCGCTAAGATGAGCGGCGAGAAATAGCCGATTTGGTTCTCAGGGTGAATAAACCTCGTCGAGGCGATCGCAGCCGCGGCGCAGGTTAAGCCTAAAAGGTACCTGGTACCAGGCGCGGCTCCACGATTCAATTGATTCGCATCGGGTTTGGATAGAGAGGATGACAAAACTCGGCCCATCTGTGCTGCTCACTCACCAGGCACAACCGCCGAGAGGGTGACTTCGAATCCAAGTATCCTGGACCGTCTTCCCATCATAGGGAATTTAAGCACTTGTTTGAAGTGACCCGTGAGAATTGCAGGCTAATGCACAGCTCCTTATCCCGGCCGGCATAAAGGCGTACCGGCGCCGGCGCGCCCTTCATCTAGGACCTCGCGAAGGCTTCGTTAGTACCTGGTACCCGGGATGAGTCCCGTAAATGGATTCATGAAAACGTATATGGATAATTAATGAAGCAAATGCTAGCATGTTTACCATAGCTGGTGGACAGCTGCTTAACTCGGCGGTTTACCGCGTTTAAATTTCTCAACACTATCTGGAGCTTACTATTCGACGCCTACTTTTCTTTACCGTTTTGGCTGCCCTGCCGCAATGGGGTTTGGCTCAGACGCCAACCCTGGCTGGATGCCCCGTGTTTCCATCTAACAATGTTTGGAATACTCCGATCGACACGCTACCCGTGGACGCCAATTCAGCGACCTATGTCAGCACGATCGGGCCTACCGACAAACTGCATCCGGACTATGGAGTGGGCGGAGGCACCGATTACACCCTGGTCACCGGGAGCCAGCCCAAGGTCGATGTCGTGTTCAATTATCAGAGCGACCCCGGGCCCTACCCAATTCCGGCGAACGTCGCGATCGAGTCGGGCTCGGATCACCACGCTTTGATTGTGGATTCGACCAACTGCATCCTCTACGAGCTTTTCGGGCTGCAACATCTTTCAGACGGCTCGTGGCATGCAGGCTCGGGCGCCATATTCCAGATGAACTCGAACCAGCTTCGTACGAACGGCTGGACATCGGCGGATGCCGCGGGTTTACCGATGTTGCCGGGACTGGTTCTGTATGGGGAAGTTTTGAGCGGCCATATCGATCACGCCTTGCGCTTTACCGCTCCTCATACGCGGAACACGTGGATCTGGCCTGCGCGGCATGAGGCATCGAGTCTCACCGGGACGCAGTATCCGCCTATGGGACAGCGATTCCGCCTCAGGGCAGATTACGACATCAGTTCATTCCCGCCGCATGTTCAAGTGATTTTGCAGGCGCTCAAAACATACGGGATGTTTCTGGCTGACAATGGCACAGCCTGGCACATCTCGGGCGCTGGCGATTCGCGGATCGACGACAACGAAATGCACCAGCTTACACGAGTGGTGGGGGCCGACTTCGAAGCGGTCGACGAATCGAGCTTGACGGTGAACGTCGATTCCGGACAAGCAGCGGGAGGAACAACGGGCGGTGGCGGTTCTGTTCCCACTGGCTGGGTCAACCTGGTCTCGAAAAATAGCGGGAAATGCCTGGAACTGGCGGGCGGCGCAATGTTGCAGCCTGTTCAGCAGTACACCTGTGTTGGCGGCACCGATCAGGAGTTTCAGTTTACGCCCGTGAGTGGCGGGTACAAGATTACCGTTCGCAGCAGCGGCCAACAACTGGATGTGCGTGGCGGACCGTCGGCGGTTCAGAAAGGGGCGATTGTCCAGCAGTATCCTTTCTGGGGCGGATCGAACCAAATCTGGACAGTCACTCCAACCGGGGATGGGTATTTCAAGATCGCCGCGACGAGCAGTGGAGATGTTATCGATGTGAGTGGAATCTCTAAGCAGGACGGCGCGATAGTTCACCAGTGGACATGGTGGGCGGGCGACAATCAGAAATGGAGTTTCGTTCCGGCTTACTGATTCGCTCGTGCTTCGGTTGCGCATAGTGGGGCGAGGCGGGCGTCTCTTCGGAGGCGACCCGTCTTTATGCTTTCAATCAGCCTGGGCCTCGGGACGAGAACGCATGTGGGCAGCAAATATGACGGTATGGCCACTCGGCTCGTAGACACCGATTTCGCGCATACCGTAGAACGTCGTCCGTTCGGGAAGTGCGATGGGATAGCTTTCCAGACGGTGCGCGATATCGTCAAAGTCGTCGACTTCTATAAACAATCCGACGTCATTGGAGCGACCCTTGGGCGTAAACTGCGGAGCATCTTTCTTCACACTTTCGATGGTTTGCAGCATCAACTCCGCGCCCTCATGGGTTAGGATTACGAACCCGAGACGATCGCCTTCTGGCACTTCGACGATTTTCGCGAAACCAAGGCGGTCAATCCAAAATGGCAGCGATCGTTCGATCTCCTCGACAATGAGGACGGCCGTAATTTTCATCCCACGATTTTATTCGGTGCAGCGGGATCGAGTATTGGAGAAATCGGCCACCGGTGTGAGACCGGTGAAGCTCTGGAAGTCGCGGATAAGATGCGCCTGATCAAAATATCCAGCTTCGGCCGCGATTCGCGCCCAATCCGGCTTCCCCGTTTTGCTCGCACAACGGCGAGCGTGCCGGAATCTCAAGATACGGCTGAGGAACTTGGGCGTAAGACCGCTCTCTTCCAGGCAACGGCGGCGGAATTGACGCAGGTTCAAACGTGCGTGACTCGCCACTGTTTCGAGACAGGCCTTTCCGTTGAGAGCGGCCATTTCGGAAATCGCACGCTGTACAGAATTCAGGATGTGCGGGCGCCTGGAACTCTGCCTGCATCCGTCGCATCGCCTCCTGGATAGATGGCGCATCGTCCAGTTTGCGCATTAACTCTCGCGCGCGTCGAGGGAACAGATCGTCGAGAGGCGCGAAGCCATCGGTCAGCTCCGCCGCCGAGATGCCCAAGAACGGCCGAGCTAAGCCGGGCCGAAAACGGATACCGGTCAAGTAAGCTCCCTCGGCCAGATCAAACGATTGCTTTGCCGTCATGCTGCCGATAGCGCGCAGACCATTCGCACGGTCGTACAGGATGTCGATGCAGCCATCCGGTGGCACGCTATACCGGGTCACGGCCGTGTTGCTTTCGAGATACCAGCAGCACTCTATCCAGCCTGCCAGTATGCCGCCTGGGGCTTGTTCGCGGTAGACCGTCATCTCTTGAGATATTACTCCGGATTCGTTTGTACCGAGGCTTTACTACTCGGCTGCTTTGAGTCGAAAACGGAGAAAGACATTGCCGCCGACGGGATGATCGCCGTAATAAGGCTTGATCGCCCCTGGAAGCGAATACGTCTCAAGATTCGCCCCGATGCCGGTTTGCACATGACGGAACAGGTCTATGTCGTGAGTAAGGCCGATCGCATAGGCGCCGATACGAAATGTACTGCCGGCTATTCTGTCGAGTTGGCTTTCGACATCTGGCCGCCCCCGGAACAGTTCGTCTTTATCGACCAGTTCGGCGCGCCCGGTGATGAAATTGCGGCGGCTGACTGGAACAACAGACTCGACGAGATACGAGTTCGTGTTGTGCTTCGTTTCGGTATTGTGATTCCGTCCCCACACCAGGCTCGAAGACCAGCTGCTTCCATTCATCGGCTTTGTGTATTCGACAGAAGCGGTACTGCGGACTTGGTCTCCCGTTTCTAATGCTTCGGGCCGGGTCAGATGACCTACAGAGACCTGGGTCGACCAATTCCTCGTGGGGAAATACCAGAGCCTCGCCGACCAGGAATTAATCGGACCGGTATCGATGTTCCATCGATACTCGTCGGGCTCAGAACCGTAGAAGCCGCTTGCCTCCAGCTTGACCTTTTTATAGGCGATGCCGGCTGTGACAACGTCATTGGCTATGTGTGTAGAATCCTGCCAGTGATGCGAAAGCGAGGCTTGCGGTAATTCCATGGCGGATGCGCGGTGAGGATAAGCGACCGGTCCGAGTGCCGGATCGCCGACGGGCGCGAAATACAGTTCAAGCGTTGTGTTGGGGCTTAACGAGCGAGCGTATTGAAAACCAAGCGCCATGATGAAATCGTGCGGATGCTGCGCATCGACCAGCGGTTTACCGAAAGCTGTTTCGCCAGTCTGAAACAAGAGCGGATAACGCCGGTCCGTCATGGTGGCCGGATCGAGACTGAGCATGAGCTGAATCTGAAAAGCGCCTTGTTCGCCGGCGCGATGCTCGGCATTGGCCATGAACCAGTTCGGCGAGTAAAGCTTATCGCCGCCCCTGGGACCCGACTGCTGGGTGTCGACGAGGAAGGCCTGCGCCATGAACATCGTGTTCCAGGAGCCGAAAGGCTTCATGATCATCGGCATGGGCCACGCCTCGGGATTCTTAGCAGTTCCCGAAGCCAGGTTGACGAGGAACATGCTTGCCGCGTTCATATCGACCATGTTCATGTTCATGTTCATGTTCATGCCGCCGGCGGCCATTTTGCTGTCCGGCTTGGCGGGAGATTGCCCATCGCTTATTTGACTGTGATGCATGCCAGACATACTCTGGCTGGACGCGCTAGATGAGCTAGTATCCTGCTGGGCGAAAGACGGCGCGACAACCCAAGCGGCTAATAGCGTTCCCGTGCTACTTAGAAGAAGGAATTTTCGAATGACTCTGAACATGTGTTTGCTCCTGAACAGTGCTTACGCCCGATGGCGGGCCGCCCATGTGGGATCAGTTAGCTGGAGCAAAGTTCAAATTCGGAGGACAATGCCCAACGGAGGGAAACTGAGCGTTAAACGACGAATTGCTGACGAGAGAGGCACGCCAGGGCTTCCTGTGATGAACGAGGTGTTCACACTCAGCACAGGGCAGGCGGCTTGGCTAATATAAACGAGCGCCGGTCGTGCAGTTCGTTCCACGAGAGTTATTTCGGGCTCGGGGGCCGGACGGGTACAGGGATTTGGGTTCTTTTTAGGAGCACGTTCCTGTGGGCAGCAAGCATGACGTGCCCCATGCATCGCGGCCTGTGCTGAATGTGGCTTCTGCAGCGAGCACGACAGCGCACATTGGGCATTCACCATCGAGATCACGATCGCGGCGAATGACAGGAAGAGTTTGAACGCGCTACCCATGTTCTGCTTACCGCGCAAATTTAGCGAAGAGCTCCACCAACTCGTCGTACATGGCTTCGCTCTCGGCGGCCGAGCCGCTTTTGATTGCGTGCGTTGCGCAATGTCTCAAGTGATGCCGGAGAAGAGCTTGTCCCACCGCGCGCAGAGCTTCCCCAACGGAAGAAATCTGCACGAGAATGTCAGCGCAGTATCGACCCTCTTCCACCATTTTCTGAAGCCCACGCACCTGGCCCTCGATCCGCCGCAGCCGTTTTAGATTGGAGCTTTTGT
>JAABUQ010012524.1_pt1 | contig 10517 bp, 8 predicted proteins | sample 5560001 | NCBI WGS metagenome assembly JAABUQ01 (sample SAMN10711888, study PRJNA513371) | rock metagenome | isolation source: Antarctica rocks | place: Antarctica: Victoria Land, Finger Mt nord | collected 2015-12-18 | reverse complement strand
GTGGTACAGCCCCACTAACAGGTGAAGGCATTCAAGGACATTTTTTGCGGCCGTCCGCGTGGTCGTTTGGACACGGATATATCAGGGACTGATCTGGTACGAGGGCGTCCACGTGGTCGCTTGGGCTTTGTGTCCTCACAGATTGGACGTGTGCGTGGACGCCCTCGTCGTTTTGGTTCCACCCAAGCAGGTGGAGCAATCCGATACCACATCAGTTCGGTGACACTCCACACATGATCGGTCAACCCACTTGCCATTGCAGGAGTACACGCGTCCCAGTTCTCTTGCCTGCGGCTTAGCTCATGATGCGCGAAGCAGAAATTGTACGTACATCCGATCAGATACATTCCCGTGTGCAAGGCTTCCAGCCGACGGGCTGCGTGGCGACATTTGCGCGTCAACGCAGCTAATCGCTCTCGCATGGTTCCATTCAGGCGTTCAATGTACGCCGTGTTGAGCACCGTTCCGCCTCTCGAGTGCTTCATCAAAAGCTCCGCTTGCTCTAAGCCGCCATGCGACATCTGACGAGTGACTTCTGTGACCCGCTTTTTGACACGGTGTTTGATAATCGTTCCAATGTGCAACTCTGACCACACGTGCAAGCGTGCTCGTCCCCGTCCTGCCGTTTCTTTGACTTTTTCGCGGAACGCTCTCCTGATGCTGTTGGGATACGCCACCCATCCATCGGTGCAGACCAATAAGGCGCACACCGCTTGCGAACAGGCGCGAACCTGAGCCATCATGCAGTCGGCAAGAGCCGTATCACGCGTTCGACTCACGACTCCACCCAGCCACAACCGTGTCGAAACCATCATGGTTAAGCCCATCCATGCGGTCATTGAGCGTCCTTTTACTCGAATTTCATCAGCCTGTATATGCACGAGGTCCAAGTTTCCTTGTTCGATGATGGCATGATGCACTCGTTGGCAATGACTTCCCGCTCGATCTCGCCAGTTTGCAACAGTCCGTTCATCCAGTCCATAGGCGTGAACAATGGCTTGAAGAGGGCAGCCATACGCAAGAAGGGTCACCACCGTCACAATCAACTCGGTCGGCTTGCGAAGTCCTTCGAGCATGGTTCCCTGTCGTGCTGCAAAGGTGTGACCGCAGATACGACACCGATATCGCTCTCGTTTGCGATCATGGACACGAATATTTCCTTGCCCTGTTTGACCTCTTGCGGAACACGTCAAAGTAGGGCAAAATTGCAAGGACGTGTTCATCGGCTCTTTTGTGTGTGTTTGCATACTCACATCATGCCGATGTTCGCCGCTTTTTTCAAGCATTCCTTCCTTTTTCACCGGCTAGCGAGGTTGTACCGTGCTTGTCTCTGCCGAAAGGTTTATACGTTTATTCTACAAATGTTTGCAAGTCAAAAAACTCTATAGGTTGTAGCTTGATGTACTCCTTTTGTGGCACCTTCACATATCGCCACTGCTCACCCGTTAATTTTGTGGCATTCCCGCACCATATTTTTGCAGCTCGGTCTTTGAATGCTACTTCTAACGACTCCTGGCCCTTGGTTTCGACTATCCACATCTCACCTAGCTCGGTCTTGACCACGAAATCGGGGTAGTAGTAACGTAGGTTGGCATTGTTGTCAGTATACTCAATTGAGAAGCCGAATTGTTGCGGTAACTTAGAGAATGCCTCTACGTCCTTCGCACTTTCAAGGAATTTAGCGAACTCATACTCGAAGTCGTTATCGCAAGGAACGAGATTTAGTATACACTTCCTCGCTTCAACCACTGGTCGGGAAAAGGCGAATGGTTCCATTGATGAGAGTTGACGCTTCTCGCCTTCAATGGTCGGTTCAACCTGCTCGATGATCTTGTCTTTCAGCACGCGTGAAAACACATCCAGTACAACATACCCTGCTATTCGATGGTTCATTGCTTGAATGATTACGGGACTGTTCAAATCTACTTTTCCACCAAATGCACAGTTTTCAAAGAAGTCCCATACTTTGGGTGCGAGTGCGTTAAACTGGCTTGGTAATTTGAGACTTATTGCAATCAACTTTGCGTAGTAACTCACGATTTCGTCAGGCCGTTGTGCCTCTTTGATGGCATATTCTCGCTCAAACAATTTCTCTGCTGTGAGAATATCAAATGCTTGGTACTGAAATTTCTTCACATCAGCGTCTGTTGGCTTACGAGGAAGAGGATCGGGACTAAATTTGAAGCTCATTACGTCCAGCGACTGTATCTCTTCTGTAAGTGTCTTTTTACGAACAATGATTGGCGAAAGTCTTGGCAAGGCTAAATCATATGCTACTTTCTCTGGCATTTGCGGTGCAATTGCAATGATTTTTAGTTTGTCTTTGCCTACCTCAAATGTGTCGAGCCTTATCTCTTCGAGTTTCTCTAAATCATCCACGAAAGCGAGAAAGGCTTTGTTGCCAATGATATCGACTCGCTCTGAGTATGCTCCACCCCTGAACATGAGACGCAGGCCACGCCCAATCGCTTGTTCGGGTAAAATGTTGGCAGCGGCTGTGTAGGGACGCAGACCCACGACAACTGTCACGTTTTGCACATCCCAGCCTTCGCGCAACATAAGCACACTGACGATAGCGTTTGTGGGATTATCGGGCCGATCAACTTCACGCGCCAGCTTGCGAGCAACGTCAAGGTCCTTCTTAGAAATTTCACCCGATTTGTCAGTGTGAATAACAAGTGCTTTGTCCTCGCCGCCAAATTCACTTGGGTAGGTTTTGCGAAGCCAATCTCCCACATCTTCGGCCTCTTCCGTCGTGTTCATCATGATAAACAGGACTGGTTTTTTCTTCATTGGCGTAAGAAGTTCTCGATACTCGCGCCAGCGTTCGACGCCTGCAGTGAGATAGACGCGATATTTGACACTTGCTACGTCGCTCTTGGCCTCGTCAAAGTCAGCGATTCCTTTAGCTGGACGTTTGACGATATTATCTAGGATGGCTTGCTTAACGGGATAGTCTGAGATAACCCAGGGAAATAATCCACCTTTGGTAAAACGAGGCGTTGCGGAAAAGTCGAGTTGCGCGGCAAGTGGCAGGTTTGTATGAATAGTGCGAATAGTCTTATTCCACTCGCTTTCCTCATCGTGCGTGTGATGTGCCTCGTCATTGAGTACAAGAATCTGTCCTGTCCGCTTCTTGAGCATCGTCGTGAAGCTCATGAGTTCGCTATATACATCATCCTTAGGTTTTGATCCAAGGATATCGGTCATGATATCGGGTTCGTCGTCACTACTCTTCTTGCGGTCAGTTTTATCGTAGAGTTGGTGGATGTTGGTGAGAAAGAGCATGCCTTCTGCTGGCGTACGTTCAGCATCGCCACGCATGACGCAATCAAACTCCCAGGAAATTTTGAGATCGCGTGGGATGAGTGGGTCAAGGGTAAAGATGCGTCCACCCTCGAAGTCGCTTTTCAATCGCTCAAAAACAATGACGTTCGGAGCGATGAGTAAGAACGTTTTCGCGTAGTCTGCCTCGCTCTCGCGTACCGCATTAAAGTAGTGCCAGATAATCGCCATCGACATCACTTTTGTCTTCCCACTTCCCGTTGCCATTTTCGTACTGAAACGGGCGAATTCGTCGTATGCGGGGAGACGTACTTCGGCCGTTGAGGGAACATAGTGTTCTAACAGGGCTTTGCGACTACGAATTCTGGCGATTTCATACACGTAGATGAGTGTCTCTATCGCTTCTCGTTGTGCTTCATGATAGGTGAAGAGTTGACCATTCGACAGTTTGTGATCAGCAACAAACCAGTAGTTGAGGAGAGTACGTGTTGTGTCTGTCACCCCAGGATATCCCTTGACCTGCCATTCTTTAACCAATTTGCGGAGTGCTGGCACACAAGGAGCTGTCCTCAGATACTGTGTCAGATCAAACAGGTCAAGTTGAAGATTGTCTTCGCGTACTTTGCGACTACGTGCCATTTTACGTTCTCACTCTCTACTCTGGAAGCTACTTATACCTCTACGGTGATGGCTTTTGTCGTGTCGTTGCCAAGAATATCTATCACCTTGATGACGATAGTATAGGTTCCAGGCTCTTCATAGCTATGAAAGGTTTTCAGGAGTATCTTTGGCTCCTTCTTAGTGCGGTAGGTCTGCCATTGATTGTGAAACGTATCGTCGCGGTAATCCCAATCAATGGCCCAATAATCAATCCACTGGCTCCAATGATGAATGGCGTTCTTCACATCGTCGGGCACATCGTCGGGCGGCATAAAGAAATTAGTTAATGCGACATTGACCAATTTCTTCGTTGCTTGCACATCCACTGACAGCGCGGCAAGCTCATAGAATGCAATGTCTCCCTGCTCGACGGCCTTCTTTTCTAGTACCTCTCGTGGTATCTTCTTAAACACAAGCTTGATGCCAGAGTCTGCCGCCATTTGTTTTGCTGTCTCATTAAGGTCAAAGGCAAAATCCCACCCAAGCACATCGACACCCTTACTATGCTCACCTGCGTCTTTACCTCGGACGCGCCAAAACTCATTCACAATCGAGCGTACCTCACCAAGTGAGATAGGAGCATCTACTGAGCCAACATGTATAAGCTTCCCGTCTTTGACGCCATGAATCCAGCTATACCCGTCGATAGGTGTGGCATGATACAGTTGAAGAATAAAGTTTCTATAGCGTAACTGTACACTTGCGCGTTGTGTTGGGTCGGCGAACTCGGTATCTTGCCAAGCCTGTCGCTCATACTTGCCAAGATTCTGCACCATAAAAGGTTTGACATTATCAATTGACAGGAGTCGCTTCCGAGCTGTGTGAATAGCGAAGCGTCCTAGGTCGCACGTTATCCAACGTCTCCCTAGCTTCTCCGCAACGGCTCCAGTAGTACCACTACCACAGAAGCAGTCAAGGATGAGATCACCTTCACTAGATGAGGCATTGATAATGCGCTCTAGCAGAACTTCTGGTTTTTGAGTAGGATAACCAGTACGCTCGCTTGACATCGAGTTTATTGGCAGAATATCCGACCATAAATCTTCCACAAAATTTCCTTCTACCTCATCGAGAAATCTTTTCACTCTAGGCATCCCATCCTTTGAGAAGACCAAGAGTCCCTTTTTCAATCCTTCATCTATTCTTTCTTGTGTCCAAATCCAGTGTTTCCCTGGAGGTGGTTCAAGAAACCCTCGTTCCCCAAAATGCCTACCTGGTCCTCTCCCTGTTTGAGTAAAATTGTCTGATAGATATCGTCTTCCTGTTTCTTCATCAATATTGCGATAGTGACTTTCTAAGTATGTTTCAGCATGTCCTACTTTTATTGGATGAAACACTGGCGTTTCATTTTTAGAGTAAAGGAATATTGAGTCACAAACGTTTCCAAATTTGTTGCTTTGTGCTTTAGAGGATCTGATTTTTTGCCAAGTAATTTCGTTCCTAAAATTTTTTACCCCAAATACTTCATCTAATACTATCCGAATAGAACTATTAACACGCCAATCGCAATGAACATAAATACAACCATTTTCAGTAAGAAGTTCACGTAGTAAAACCACTGTCTCATAAAACCATTGTAAATAGCTATCTAAACCATTGCTCCAGGTATCACGATAAGCTTTTTGTTCAATCATACTTGGTGCTTTAAAGAAACTATCGTCGCTCTCAGGAATAGTAGTAGTAAATGAGAAATCTGCACCAGTAGCGAATGGAGGGTCAATATAAACTAAATTAACTTTACCAGCAAATTCGGGGAGCAAGCTGGGTAGGACATACTTCTTATCACCCCAAATCAGGCGATTGCGCCATTCAGTTTCACGTCCAGCGAAGAGCATGTCGAGGGTGAGTTGACGTTGCTGAGCGGTTTCGTTCACGGTCTCAACGGTCTGAAAGGGAAGCGCAATACGTACAGGGCCGACCTTTTTCCCATCCCTGTACTTGCCATCCCACATTAGCTCGGTCATAAGTGTCGTCTCCTAGTTGGGCATATATAGTAAATATATATCGATAGAGGAGTTTTCGCTGTAGAAGTACACCTACAGCTTCATTAGTTTAACGTATGGATGGTGTTATTGCAAGGCGTTCGCGAGTAAGAACAGAAAGGAAAAAGACAATGGAATACGAATTGATCGACATGCTGCGACATCTTCCTATTGCAGTCCGGATCGTGATACAGCATGACCAGGACAATGCCATTTGGTATATCTGGCAGACGGCGGAAAACAGTGGAAAATCACAAAGTCTCATCCAGGCTACTGAACAAGCACTTGCAAGCGTATTTACCTTCATTGCTACAGATGCACATTCCACAGTTGAGATGTTTCAGCAGTCAATACATTCCTTCAGTCACAACTAACCATACTGTATATCAAATCTTTCAGGCGCATCCGTAGATGCGCCTTTTATAATGTACCAACCTTGGCCCATTTGTGGCACAACCTTTTACCTATATTGCATCAACGTTGGCACAACGTTACGCCTACATTGTGTTGTTGTACGCTCCTCATTCCTTCTTTCACGCTCTTTACCCTCATTTCAAGATGTTTTCTGAGCTATCACCATCGCATTTCGCGTTGAGACGCTGTTTTTGGCACAGAGGTCCAATCTTATACGTCCAACTCAAGAGAAGCTACTCTACAGCCTTCTCAGCGCGTCGTGTTCGTAAGCATAAAAAGACAACGTTGCGTCAACGTAGACTCACAGTTGTAGAATATTTACGCCAGAAAGAAAACGGGGATATGGGACGATGCTACACGGCTTGCTTCTCCACCTTGACCGAGGTCTGCTCTGCATTCCATGAGGGGAGTCCCAAGCGGCGTAATGCATGAGAACCGGATGGGACTCCTCTCATTCCAAGCGTAGCAGACACGGTACAAGGTAGTACGCACCCTTCGGGACGCCTTTGAGGGACATTGGTTCGTAGGGACGAGGAAGGTACGGAGGGAAGAACCCAGCAATGACAGCATGAGTAGGGAACGGCACTGTTCATATACTTTTTATTCCAGAGATTATGCACGCATAAGTAAACGCTCATATGAGTCGATTTCTAACAGTGTGGTATTGACGAAAAAGTACCATGTACCGATAACGAAGGAAAGGAACGAGGAGAATGCACAAGCAGTTTAAAAGCGTCGTAGTGGTGAGTGTCCGAACGACCTGCTGGGAAAAGGGGATGCGACCAGAAGATGAGGAGCATGAGATCATTGAGATTGGGATCTGCTTTCTTGATGTCACCACCCTGGAGATTTCTGGCAAAGAAAGCATTATCATGCGACTGGAACGCTCGAAGGTCAGTGCATTTTGTACACAACTAACCCACTTGACACAAGAGCAGGTTGAAGCTGAAGGCATTGCGTTTCCTCTGGCCTGTGTGCAGTTTCGCCATCGCAATCTGCATGAATACGCTTGGGCCAGCTTTGGAGAGGACCATCGCCAGCTCATTGAGCGAGAATGCCTCGTTCGTGAAGCTCCGTATCCACTAAACGCGCTCCATTTGAATGTACGATTACTGACCACATGGCACCTGCAGCTTACCCAAGAACCGAGTGTCGCTCGCGCTCTTGACCTGCTAGGTTTGCCCACCCAAGAAGGATGGAGTGCTGGTGACGCAGCATGGAGCACAGCTCGTATCCTTGCGTTTTTTCTTGCACAGTTGCGAAGTTTTCCTGAAGCCGCAGAGAACGTTGAGTATCTCTAAAACCTCTCGACGTTTTCAGCGACGTGTCGCGACAGTGCTGCCGCTAAGGGTGCTTTCACCCAGTAGCATAATCATCTGGAGGTATCACCAAGATACCTCCAAAAATAGGAATTAGGTAAGATATCTTTCCGTATTTTGGCCTCTCAGGAAGATAAGTACAATAGAATGTGTACGTGATGTAAGGGGGGAAACTATGTTTCGGTGTGATCTTTGCCAAGATGAATTAGAATGGAACGTACTGTATCGAGATGTAGATGGCCTATTTCCTGGTATCGTTGTCTGTGTTGAATGTCAACCTCTTTTACTTGCCCAATGGCGAGCAACTTCTATAAATGCCGAGAAGCATATCTCTTCCTATCAAGTAGAAGCAAAGCGAGAACATATTACGTCTACGCTGGACGCCTCTCCTAGATTGCAGCGACATGTGTCTGCTCCATCTCTTCAAAACGTTCACCAAGATGATGAGCCGTATCCGTTTATCAGCATTGATGAACTGACCTCATATTATCATCGGTGGCGACATCCTGATGAAGCTCATATGTGGTTGCGGAAACTGCACCAGAGTGACTATGTAATCCTTGATACAGAAACAACGGGTAGTAGACGATATTCTCAGGTAATTGAAATTGCGGTCCTCAGCAAACAAGGAAACGTGCTCTTTCACTCTTTGCTTCAACCGTCTACCTCCATTGAACCCATCTCGACGAGCGTACATGGCTTGACTTGGAAGGATGTGAAAGGCGCGCCAACATTTGATCAGATATCGAGCAACTTATACCAATGTTTACAAGACAAACTTGTTCTTGCATATAATGCAGCATTTGACATACGGTTGCTCTTCCAGACCGCAAGGGCCTTCGAGATACCTTTTCCTCGGCCTGAGGCTGCATGTATGATGTACTGTTACAGCAAAGTGCGTAGTGAAATGACTGCTTACGGGCAATATCGACGCTTTCCTCTTGGTGATGCTTGTCAACATATGCAAATAGCAGTGCCTACGACACAACTTGGGGGAGAACGCTTCATATTACTTGATCATAGAGCTGAAGGTGATGCTCGCCATCTTCTTGAACTGGTCCAGTGCCTTACGGAACAGGCAACGAAAAGAGAAACTTTATAATCGAGAGGGAAGGGTTATGTAAATCCTTCTCTCTGAATACTCTTCCTATTATTGGGGTATCTAGGTGATATCCGACGAACACTCCTCACACTTATATTTTGATACAACATTGGCGCAACGTTGTAGTTATTCGCTCAAAACTGCTTGACTTTTGCCTGAAAAAGCGTCAGAATAGTGTCTGAGAAGACCCATTTCAAGACACTATTGTACGCAAACGTTATCAGCCTGAATGCTTGTGCTTTGGGAGGAAGGCATAGCGCGATTGTTACAATGGTTTGCCACGAGTTGAGTTTGAACAATGCGGCTGTACAGCAATGCATTCGCACACACGTATCAGGTTCGTTGAACGCTTCACGTAGATGCAAGTAGTCTACGTATCAGAAAAGGTCGTAGTTGAGATGACGAACACATTCTTTCTTTCAGATGCCATTCGTATCAATGTAGAAAGCTACGTATGGAAACATTATCCTTTTTCTGGATATTCTCTGGTCCAAGATAGAATCTACACATGTACCCCCACGACACGAGTTCCAAGAGGTTCTCACGGCGAAGGAATATGGTTTGTTCGAGTTGAGCTTCCCCGCCTTCAAACAGCATATGGACTCTTCGTCTGTGTCTGGGAGGATGGAGAAGTCGGAGGTGTCCTCGAAGATGATGGGCAACAAAAAATGTTTGAGTACGTTCCATCAGAGTCTTCTCCCGTTGTGAAAAATTGGCCTACGAAACCACTCGATGCTGAAGAGGAGGACCTGAGATGAAGAAGCGTGTTCTCTTTCTCTGTGCGAAACATACCATTCGCTCGCAGATGGCAGCGAGCATTCTTGCATTTAAAGAGAGCAATCACTGGGATATTTGGAGTACACCTTCTCAAGAGAGACAGGAACGAGTTTTTGCTCGTCGATCCCTTGAAGAGATTGGCATCCCATTCATAGAGTCGCCTCAAACCACCGAACCTTCTTTCGGGTTACATTGGGATGAGGGAATCATTCTCTGTAGCGGATTGGAAGACACATGACCGATTGCTCCGGGTGCCGTTCGGCATCGCTACTGGTCCATTGAAGATGTTCCCTCTCTCAGCATGGATGAGCAAGAGCAACTCATGGTGTATCGTCACATCCGTGATACACTCTTCACTCAAATACGATTGACGCTCCTTCGGGTAGCTACGCGTCAAGCCATTCCACTGCGAAAATAGAGCAGGTACTTTCTCCTGTGAGAGTTTTTACAGGGTGCCTAATAGTAAAGAGTAGGATGAATACGTAACGCCACGTATTACCGATATTGATCTCCCAGTCAATCCGGCAATACTTCTTGGCAAAGCACAATGCTAACGATGAGAGATGAGGATACACCTATGACACAACTTGCCACTCGTCAAGACAAAAGCTTGGCCCTGCATACTGAGATGATCCAACCGTGGATCAACGTCATTGGGCAAGTCGCGCCATCTTCTAAGCAGAGCTACACCTTTAGTGCCGTTACCTTTCACGACTGGCTCCTCGATCATCAACACACCCTGGAAACGGTGGACCGCTCTGGCATGATTGCGTATAGAGATTTTCTGGCCTCGCGCCATGCAAAAGCGACGGCTGCGCGAAAGTGGTCTGTTGCCTGTCAGCTCCTTCGAGGGTTGTGTTGCAAGAAACAAGCTGATCTGGTAAAGTCAGGGAAAACGAGCAAAAGAGGACCCTGCTATGACCGAACAGCATCCCTTCAAATGGCGTCACTTTCAGTCCGAGAGCATTCTCTTGTGCG
>JAABUQ010012523.1_pt1 | contig 10517 bp, 9 predicted proteins | sample 5560001 | NCBI WGS metagenome assembly JAABUQ01 (sample SAMN10711888, study PRJNA513371) | rock metagenome | isolation source: Antarctica rocks | place: Antarctica: Victoria Land, Finger Mt nord | collected 2015-12-18 | reverse complement strand
GAAGGGGGCATGCCTGAATGTGCTTGGGTGTGGATGGGTTTGGATGGAGGGATGGGAAGGCATGAGGGGCTTCTCTTCCGGCTCGGGAGACATGGTATCGTGACGCCTTTGTCGCTCAGGAAGCGTCTGAGAGATGCCAAATAGCAACGTTCAAAGATGCTTGTTGCTTCGCGTATGGTTCAGGCATTCACCCCCTTTCAGACAGCTCTACGGCCTCCTCTATGCTGAGCCTGCCTTTCTCAGCCTCGCCGATCGTTTTTGCAAGAAATGGGCCTTTCCCCATTATCCTTCGGGCGCCTAGAGCCATATGATTGACCATTGAATGAGCGGCTTCCACAATCAATACCACGTTTCGAAAGGGTGTCGACCACGTTTTCACCGCGACTTGCAATGGCCATTACGGTTGTTGAGCCGTCGGATCTATATCCACGATCCGCTCGATCCAAAGCTCGCCCTCCGGTGCTTTCATATAATCTTCATAGTCTATCGAGCCGATGCCGTTAGATTCATCAAAGACCGGAATCGTACCTCGTCTCTCGCTTCGTTAGTGACCTCCCCCCAATCCCGACTCTGGATATCTACCTAGGCGGGTGACCATGGGTTCAATCCAAACAGTGGCCTCCAGTCTCTTCGTTATGTCGATGTGCTTGCTTAAAATTTCAAACGACTGGCTTCACGAGATGACGTTTAAGAGCATACTCCATTCTATCAGATAGTCAATCGTATTACACCACACTCGAACGATTTTTCGCACCTCACCGAGGACAGAGGCAGCCTCTGGTAGTGTTGCTCTGACATTTGCACGTCTGAGTAGTGGTAAGGTGGATGTGAATAGGGAATACGGAAATTGGGTGTATGCAAGGATGGAGAACGAGCGGAAGTGTCTTCGTCTGCCCCTGTCTCGTGTACTTGAATGGATTGTTTGTTCAGCTGTACCGGCTTGTAGTCACCTACACATGAAGGTCTACCTGTTGTCCGACGTGCCCATCTGTACATCCCTTCCCCGTAGTCACAGCCTTGGATTCCCCAAACTCCTTTATCAAAAGTCTGATATATGTATGTATCGTCTCAACGCCTACTCTTCTCCCTCTCCCTCTCCTCCATCTTCCTCCTCGCATTCAAGACCATCTCCTCCCTCCTCCGCTGCAGCAGCGCCTGCCGCTCGTTTTTGTTATTACTCCATGTTTGCTGCAAATTCCATCCTGCTTCCTCAGGCGCAGATGGCGTACTGCTTATCTTACTGCCAAGGTTGTATCGTTTGATGAGATCGATGTGCTCGGGTCTCGGTGGTTTGGGAGCAGTGGTGTTTGTTGTGCTTGGGGTTGAGGATGCGAGAGAGGGTGGTTGGAAGGTGGGCGGCGGCTGCAAATGGGATGTCAGTGAGTCAATTATTCTGTGAAGGACACATCCTTTTCCGTTCCCTCTGATGGACAATGAATGAACGCGTACCGTATCTAAACTCCCCCTTGCCAGTATCCTCTCCGTCGTAGCCGGCACACTCCCCCCGTTCCGCTGTAAATCCCATATTATATCCCGCCGCGGTATCTGGGGGAACATGGTGGCTACTTGTTCGATATCTGCGGGATTGGCTGCTCTTGAATTGGGCGGGCGAGAGGATGTGGAGGCGGGGGTGAAGAAGAAGTAGCGGACTGCTAGAAGTCCAAGGGCGGCGAGGACGACGAGGGAGGGGATGGAGATGGTTTGAGGTTGGTCTGACATCCTGGTCGGCGTGGTCGATAGATTGAGGTGGAAGATTAGTGGGGAAGAGGCCAGGTGGACCCAAGGAGGTTGGGGGACGGAGATGAACGGTAGTTGTGTTTTACGATGAGAAGATGGCAGGACATGAAATTCACTCGCAATTCATATCGAACTTGTTGCGATTGAATTTCTACAATTTTGATGCCCGGGTATTGAGGGCATTGATGGCATTGATGGCATTGAAGGCTTAATCCGAAAAGGCTTAGCGTAAATTCTCCCATGGGGTGAGGGCTCGTAGGGCTCCACGTATTCAATCAATCATAGCGGAAACAACAATATAGCAAATACGAAATTCTTATGACTTCGGTGTAGTCTAATTACTCGCCAATCTGTAAGACCTCTATGGATGGTAATATATGAGAATCTAGCCGTACTTCATCTTCCACATGTCTCCCTCTTACTTAGCGACATATTCAAGAGACCCATCGAGAAACATCCTGCCACAGATAAACATCTTCTCGGCTGCCTTGTCAATAGTTAGTGCAGGGGACTATTTACCAGATGACCGGACTTGACGTTTGACTGGAGAAACCCTAGAATAGAAATGGTTGTGGTGATGAAAGCCTGTAGTTATCGTTGTAAGCCCACTTAGCTGGATGTGGACTTCGTGAGGACTGTGAGGAAAAGCTTGGGGCTCAGGCACGAGGGAAGAAATCATGATCTTCAATCTGTAGAATGCAGTCAGGCACTTTGATGGAAGACACTCCTGGCTTGATGGTGACGCTCTGCTATAACTTCGGATGAGTGGTGTTCCGAGAAACAATAGGGCTATGTAGTTGGTGATCGATTCCCAAAGTGCTGCGATACGGAGAAACACCGCGTGGGAGCTCATGCATATTTCGAACAACTTTCGGTGATGCTAAAAGGATCGCAGTGCGTGATGCTTCCACCATGCAGGGTTAGAGACTGATTACCAATGCTATTCGGCTCTTCGGACCCCGTGCATGCGAGGCTCCGCTGAAGGGGTTTACCCAGGAATGGTGACATGCAGGGTACTGGATTCTGGATCTCCGATTCGCATACTCATGAGAGTGTCGCCGATATAACTCACAACGGTGAGAGACATTTGGGTGAATGATAAGCCGAATGTTGAAGCATGACGGCATAATGTCGTATTTCCAATCATTCCGAGAAAGCACAACAGTCATTATGTAGCATATCGCCCACGATTCATGCAAATCTTGTCTGCATAAGGAGTGCTTAGCTTAGGAAGGTCTCGGTACCTCATAGGTTGCGTGAAATCTGCTGGTTCCTCAATTCTGCTCATGTCATCTCAAAGACTAGAAGAAGGACTTCGCTTCTCATGATTGTCTTGCTTGTCATAACAGCCAAGGCAAGAAATGCTGTATGTCAACAGAGGATTTCTAGTGCAGGTGGTGGGATTGAAGGAATTTTGCCTTGTGCTCAAGAATTTATAGGTGGCGATCTTAAAAGCGGCCATGAAACTGGCCGGCGTTTGATTGGAGAAGATGACGCGCATGCATCCGGCCCAAGGCACGCTAATTTCTGTGGCTGCCACGAGGTCGGATAGCGTGTTCCGGCTTTAAGATGATGAAGAAGCCACAATGAGGGGTAAATGGCAGGCTCACTGCTTCATCAGCCCAAGCTGAGTGGTGTTGCTCTTGGTGGCAACATGTTCCAGACAACAGCAGAGTATGACAAAATGCGCTTCCTACCTATCCACAGAGACTCTCCGACTGAATTGCTTCCTCTGCTTCGACTTCTCTTGAACATTCGGTCTGTTCAGAAAGCCGTTGAAGGTCGGCGATGTTCAGGGCAGATGACTCAAAGCTGTCGATCATGACCAGTAGTTATCTATGATCTCCTCGCACTATGCAACCACTGCGCGAGACTTGCAGGAAGCACGAGGCAACAGTGGCTCCTTCAAAGATCTTTACTCATCAACTTCAAGCTCTTGGATGTTCGCTTCACGATGACATCTCAGTGGAGTCTCGGTCCATTCCCCGACACATGGCCATGCTCCACTCAACAGTGGCCCGGACGCACCAATAACTTGCATAGACGTCAAGGTTTATTGCTGTCCGTAACGTGATCCATAGAAGTAAGACTTTTGAGCCTTTGACGAAGGAACACCAGAATAGATTGGAGCTTATACTTTTTGGCGCCAACATATTGATGAAACTATAGAGCCAACATTTCCGCCGTGTGGAACGTATTTCATCGTCGGAATAGGACTGAGACGGTCGATTTGGCGAAAATCCTACTACTCCGGTCTTGGTAGAATCTCCCTGACAAGAAGGCAATGATGTCTCACATACGTAGGTACGGTTAGACCTTCTGGGATTATTCCGCTTTGACCTGCAAGTACAAAGGTACCATCATGAATCAAGCTAAAGGCCAGCCGTCACTTCGCGTGAGCATCTTATAAATCATTGGTTGGAGGTCGACTTGGCTTGCATGCTCAGCGCTGCTGCATGGTGGAAGAGATTGCATTATTCCCCCATGCTGCAGATGCATATCCTGCATGCTGGCATGCCGAGATTGCGTGGTGGAGGCCCGAGAGTGGGGCGTGCAGAACATTGCGTTGCAGGAGAATGTGAAACATGGTCCGCACGTCTTAAAGTCGGCCGAAGAAAGGCGTGAATTTTGATGCAAAAGCCGTGGACGATGGGATGATGCTGGCGATGGATGATCGTTTCTTTCGCACTAATTTAGGTACGGATCACTTTAAGTCCGGCCTGCCATTACTTAGCCTTTTGCTCCGAGTTCCTTCAAAACATTGAAGAATCTATCAATCATGGCCTATTCTGCCTGTGGCATCATGCGTATTCCATGGGCTTGGTTGGTAGAGGAACCACCCGAAACCGCAGCTGATGGTGTCAGAGAAAGAATAAAACTCGCGCCTCGTAGCGCGTGCAGGCTGGTGCAGGGATGTTTCGCACGCTGTTCCACGACTGATTCCATGATTCCATTCTCTTCTTTTTGTTCTTTGCCTCTTTTCCACTTTCGGTGGCTTGGGAGGCAGACTTGTGGCCGACTTTGCGCCCCTTAGCCCTACTCTTAGTACAGTCAGAACCCTGTAGCCCATGTGGCCGATCCGAATCTGACACACCAGCTGGGGAAGGGAATTTGCCAGTCACCATGCCTGCCAGAATCCTTTTCAGCGAGTTAGTACAATCGTAGTGTAGTTTGTTTTAGTTGTAGTAATCGTATCTGCTCCATAGTGTGCTCGGTTGTCTTACTATTGAGTGTCTGCTGCTTGCTAGGGGAATCTCGCTTTTTGATGACTCGCCCTTCTCATCTGGGTAGGTATTATACTCTGCCCCCCGTCTGGTGCGTCGGTTGCTGCGGATCCCCACCACTAACCAAAGTCCAACTGCCTAAGGTAAGATACCTTACATTCCCTCCCCTCGCTTCCCCCAGTCAGCCTCCAGTCCCCCAGACCTCCCACCACTCCCACTACTCCCACTACCGGCCATTTGCACCGAGAAAAAACAAAAACTGCCTTCCACTCATCTCAAACCCCCCACTGCGCTTTTATGCCTGACTCTCCCTAACGCAATTCAAACATTACTATCTTACTGGCTCTATCCGGCTGGAAATGACACCGATCTTCAAGTAGTCTGCCTAAATACTCATCTCACTGCCGGTCACCCTAAGCCTGTTCCGTCTCACACGAACTCTTGCGCCTGCGCCAGCACCAAGCACCGGTCTACCGTTCGGTGGGCCCGTTGCTCCCAGCTCAATTGCCTTACATGACGGGTTCGTCTTCTATTTCTCAGCCTCTTCCCACCGCTACTCCTGTGCGCAAGCCTCGAGAAGGCCTTCACTCTCCCGCGAGAGCAAGAGCTCACCTGGCTCCAGACCATACCGAGAACCTTGCGCAGCCCATTGCTTCGTACGGCTCAACCAGCAACCACCATCACTCCCCCTACTCCAATCCCTCGCGCGACCCCGACATCCAGCCATCTGCCGGCCTATCCTCCTCCAGGCATCACAATAGATTATCCATAGCCGCTATCGCTCGCGATAAAACCACAGCAGCCCTTGCTAATCTTGCTATCAAGCCAAAGGGTTCGCAACAGTCTTTACACTCGTCATCCTCGTCGTCAGAAGGCCTGACGAAGCAAACCTCCACCACGGCGCAACCAACAGATACCGGCTCGAGACAGCAGAAGGGGTATTTCGGGATACCCGTCGGTCGTCCCGAGATACGTGTGGAGCAAAACGCTGCCTCCACATCCCCGGGACGTACAATCAGCCCAAGTCTTGACGGGCAGCAACAGCATTTCGGGTTGACTTCGTTCACTCAGGATCGGCATCGCCTTGTTGATAGGACACCATCGCCCGGGAATCGTAGCCTCCCATCGCCGCCTGCTGAAACCCCTCAGCAAGCAGCTCAGAATAAGATGCATCAAACGTCATCCAGGCTTCTCCGCATGACGGACGAAGAGAGGCCCTTTACTAGAGATTTCGAGGATCTGTTCTCCACATTGATGGTCAGCCTACCGCTTTCTGCCCATCGTGTTCGTTTTCAAAAGGTAGATCACACATTTACATCGGAGGAGGCCATCAACAACCTTGGCTCCCTGAAATTCTCGCAGTCAAACCGTATGCCAGATCCTAAGGACCCGTCGAGGATCGTCACCACCACTACGACTACTACGTTCTCAATGGCGAAGGAAATGGCTCGATCTGTGTGTCAGCGCTTCATGGATGCCAGATTTGTCGAGCATGCGGATTCCAAGATCGTTCCAGTCTTTCCCCTCAAAAACGCAGTCTGGCAACTTACACCTAAGGGAATGCACGTTCTTACCAGATTCTGCCAACGGAACGGCATCAACCAACGACATGTGCTGGACCTGTTAGATAGTCCAAGGAACACAATGCAGCTGGTCATATTGGAAAGAGATGGCACCACAGACAAGCTTTCGCATGATCGCGCGACGATAGATGTGATCTTCCGCCGCTTCGCTGGTCAAGAGGGTCCAAACATCAAGAGTAGTACTTCGGCTTCGGACAATGATTCGTTAAGCGATTATTACAACGGCCTCATCGGCGTGAAGCTGGCCAAGGAAAGGAAAATTCTCGATCGAATTGTTCCGAATACTTTCACTGGCAAAGCTGGCGTTGACTGGCTGATGGATTGCTGTACCACCGTGGACAGGCGAGAAGTCTACGAGATCGCGGAGCTTTTCGTTACCCACGGACTCATTTGGGCGGTCGTTGAAGACAAGGTCTACGCGCATCAAAACGCAGGAGCGTCGAGATTTCAGCCAACGAAAAATGCAATCTATGGATTGACGGATAAGGGCCAACGTATTGCTGGATGGATCGCAAGAGAAGATAGTCCGACTGGGGAGGAAAGCAGAGAGGCTGCGAGGAATGGGGCCTCCAAAAGGAACGATAAAGCGGGGCCACGAGACTCGAACAATAACCGTCTCAACATCATAGTCAACGACCCGGCCTTGCGTCTACTATTCAGAGAGTTTCTACGAGACACGCACTGCGAAGAGAATCTTGCTTTCTATCTTGAAGTCAGGGAATTCACGAGAAGCTATGATACCGCAGAGAGAGCAAAGGCTTTCACCAGACTGGATGCCATCAGAGAGAATTTGGCGGCTGCTTATGGTACGTGATCTGAGATCTCGAAAGTGTATCGTGACTGACGTGATACAGGCCTTTACAATGCCTTCTTGGCACCAGGCTCGCCCTGCGAGCTCAACATCGATCACAATCTACGCAACAGCTTAGCTGGGCGAATGACAAGAGCTGTTGGCGATGATGACTCATTGCTCAAGAGCTTGCAAGAAGTCGTCGGGCTGTTCAGAGATGCTCAGACTTCAGTCTTCAAGTTGATGTCAAGCGTAGGTTTCGTGTTTAAGAATATTGGTAGAGGATGAAGCTGACAGAGATCTGCAGGACTCGGTGCCCAAATTCCTCAAGGAACCCAAATACGCTGCTGTGCTTGCTCAACATAATTTCGATCACGCAGTGGCTCAAGCCAATCATCATGGCTCCGCACAGACTGTCATACCAGAAAGATCGAGGAGCAAAGCTGTCCGTGATCGAGATCTTCGAGGCACATGATGAAAGGGGCTGTCGTATGCGCCGACTGAACCCTGGCTCCCACTCAACTTTAGGCATCACAGCCAGATCTTCTCCGTCCTCGAAGTTGGATTAAAGCCTGCATGCGACACGCATGGCGGCAATCACGAATTGCCATGATTCAGGATAATTAATGAAAGATGCGCGCGTCATTGGGTATCCATTTCCAGTATCTCAATTTCATGGCGCTTCGCGAGCAGTAAGACTGTTCTTGTTTTCATGTACAGTCGTTTGTGCCAATACGGCTACGATTCTGTGCATACCAGCGGCGTTTGTCCTCTTGGTCGGGAGAGGGGGAGTTCGGGCATTGACTATATGGTCTTGCATGCCGATGGTGGAGTTCGCCGTTTTCTTTCGTTGAATCTGGAATATTGGAGCATGTCACTGTGGAAGAATTATCAAAAGATCAGCGCAGGATAGGTGAGAGGGTGACAAGCAGGGGAAAGTCTGAAGATCCTGGGATGCCGAATGAGATAAGACATGTACATTGGTAGTTGGATGGGATATAGAAAGAACAAAATGAGTAAGAATACTTTTGTCCAATCAAGGATAAGCAAGTAGAAGAGACTGTAGAATAATGGATCTATGGAATGATAATGGATCCGCTTGGTCTACAGATAAGTTACCGTGGTTCGCGTCACGGTCTTCTTGAGCGTGTAGCTCTTTCATATTTCCGTACTTCCTCGTTTCCCCTCGTTCACTCGAGCCAACCTTCTTGTACAAGCGTCTATCAGCCTCGCCGAAGGGAAAGAGGTCGCTGTCCTTTCCACACTACATGGCTGCCTTCGAAGAATCCCCTCGACCTACTAAGCGGCAAAAGACGAACGCAATCTCAAGCTCAGCCGCGCTACCCCTTCACGCCAGAGTCCTCGAGACTGTTAAGCAGGCCGTTTACGGGAAGCCTCCGCTGCAGGAAAAGGGCGAATTTTCAATCGATGGAAAGGCCGTCCAGGTTTCACCAAAGAGGTCCGCAAGGAAGGCCATAGCTACGCAGCAAGAGTCTGGGAAGGGGACTGAGGCAGGATTAGCAGCAGAGGTTACGCTTCAGGAGGATAATGCACAAGATGACTTGGACGCCCACGGAATCGAAGTCCAAGCCACCCCTACGAAAAGGCGTTGGTCCAACGGGCATGATTGTCATGGCGGAAGTAATAAATCCGGCAAGAGGGACGCAGTTACAGTGGAAAACGACGAGCCAGTACATACACCTTCAAGGGTAAAGAGGAAGAAATACAAGGGATGGAAGTGGCTGGATGAAGAAGGGGCCTCAGCGTCCCTGCCTGTCAACAACCAAGACGAATTTGCAAGGATTGCACAAGAAGCTGCGGAGAAGGCAGCTAGAGAGGATGCAGAGGCTGCTGACCACGCTGGCTCGGAGCGTCGAAGGAGAGGACTGCGTCAGAAACCGAAAGAAAACACCCTGGAACCGGAGAGAGCTACGCAGAAACGACCGTCTTCTACAAAGCATGGTTCTGGCCGAGAGGGAGGGCGCCCAAAGCGTCCAAAGACATCGGATGTGGCGATCGTAAATCGGATGGGGGTGGGAGACGGAGCAGAGGACAGACTTACTTCTGAGAACATTTCGATGAGAGATGGATCTGCCGATGACCTTGCCAAAGATTCCATCTTTGAGTTTGCGGAGGACAGTCCGATGCCAGTAGCAAGCCGGTCTCCAGTTGGGAAGATGCATGCAAGACGATCGAATGCAGAGACTGTCGAGACGTCTCCATTTGTCGAGCCACCAGAGGGCTTTCCTGATTCTGAACACTCAATCACCGAGCCTGAGGAGATTGTAGACAGCCATGCCATCGAGTTGCAAGGACTCCTCGAAGAAAATCCTGACATTCTTGATATGATCAAAAGATATGTCCTAGAGGGCCTCACATGCAAACGACGACTTAACCTTGTGCACCTCGACGACGCATACCAAAAAGTCCACCAGCTACTCTCCCAAACAGTCGTAGCCGGCGAAGGCAACTCAATGCTCATAATCGGCTCCCGAGGCAGCGGCAAAACAACTCTCGTCGAAACAGCCATCTCGGATCTCATCACCTCAAACAACGACGATTTCCATATTATCCGCCTGAACGGTTTCATCCACACAGACGATAAGCTGGCATTACGTGAGATCTGGCGGCAGTTCGGTCGAGAAATGGACGTCGAAGACGAGACCACTACCGGCCGAAGCAATTACGCTGACACCTTGACCTCGCTCCTCGCACTCCTATCCCACCAGGCCAGCACAGAAGAAGATGATCCCTCCAAACCCAGCGTCGCCAAATCCGTCGTCTTTGTCCTCGACGAGTTCGACCTCTTCGCCTCACACTCCCGCCAAACGCTCCTCTACAACCTCTTCGACATCGCCCAATCACGCAACGCACCTATCTTAGTCCTTGGCCTTACCACCAAAATAAACGTAGTCGACACGCTCGAAAAACGAGTTAAATCCCGCTTCAGCCAACGCTACCTGCACCTCTCCCTCCCCAAAACATTCACCACCTTCACCGACATCTGTCTCGAAGCCTTAACCTACCACCCCCCCTCCAATATCTCCCAAATACACCCTCCGCAACCAATCGACTTCCCCCTCCTCACCCGCGCCGCCTCCCTCTGGAACACCTACACAACCCGCCTCCTCTCGCACCCCCTCCTCCTCACCCACCTCCAAGAAGCCTACACTACAACCAAAA
>JAABUQ010012522.1_pt1 | contig 10518 bp, 18 predicted proteins | sample 5560001 | NCBI WGS metagenome assembly JAABUQ01 (sample SAMN10711888, study PRJNA513371) | rock metagenome | isolation source: Antarctica rocks | place: Antarctica: Victoria Land, Finger Mt nord | collected 2015-12-18 | reverse complement strand
GCGCGCGCGCCGCCCCCCGGCGCGCCCGCCTCGCCGCCGCCCGCCAGCCTGCGCGCCACGTGGACGCTGCCGTCCGGGCCGATGACCAGCACGGGCGGCCCGCTGTGCCCGCCGGCGGGCGCCCCGGCGCCGCCGCCGGCGCCGCCGCCGCGCCAGCCCGCGCGGCGCCGCGCCGCCGCCGCGTGCTCGGCGACCGCGTGCGCGAAGATGGCGGCTGCGGCGGCCTCCGCGTGCGCGCGCGCCTGCAGCAGCTCCTGCGCGCCCGCCGCGGCGGCTCACGGCGCGCAGTTAGGGTAGGGTATCCAGTCCTGCCCTACACCCTACCACGCACGGCAGGCGGAGAGGCGCAGCGCACGCTGGCCGGGCGCACCTCGGCGGCGCCTGCCGCGCCGGGCACCCGCCCATGGCGCGCAGAACCTGACCAGCTGCAAGGCACAGGGGCGGCGACGGTAGGGTCGGCGCCGTGCCAGGCGGCTGCCCTTGGGAGCAGGCACACAGATGCCCCAGCAGGCTGCGCCGTCCTGCGGGGCGGCCGCGCGGGCGCGCCTGCTGCATCTGCCTCCTGCGGGTGCTGCGCCCGAACGCCGTCATGAGGCCCAGCAGCAGGCCGCCCGCAATGACGACCGAGATGGCGATGGCGCAGGTCACCTGCGCGGGCCGCTGTTTACTGGCCTGCCTTCATGGCCCCAGCTTTTCAGACATTGGGTAGTGCAATGGGCAGCGTGATGACGTCAGCAGTGAGGACAGCGGGGCTGTCTGCGCGCAGGTGCGCTAATTTCACCCCCTGGTGGCGCCCCACCTTCACCCATACCCGTGCCGCGCGGCCCGCGCGCCTGCAAAGTGCTCTGCACGCTGCCGCCGCTGCTGCTGCCGCCGCCGCCGCCGCCGCCGTCCGCGGCGGCCGCGGGCGCCGGCGCGGCCGCAGCGGAGGCGCCTGCGTGCGCCGTGCGCGCGCTGCCGCCGCCGGGGCACGCATCGCCCTGCGGGAGCGTGCCGTCGGCCGCGACGGCCGCGTCGCGCCACAGCTGCGGCCACGCGCACAGCGCGGCGTTGCGCGACAGGTTCCTGCGCGCCCGGTCCCTGGTCAGCCGACCGCCGGCGAGGGCGGGTTGCCCTGGGTCGCAGGCCGGCAATGTCGCGACACGCGCCCGCCATGTCAGTCAAGCAGAACGGCTGCACACAGACGCTGAGTACCGCAGCGCTGGCGAACGACTCCCCTCAGCAAGCGGACAGCTCCTCTCAGCAGAGCAGCAGGCATGCTCGGATACAGGCACAGCTGCGCATGCACAGCGCGCATGCGGTCTGTCGGCAGCTCCCTGGTGCCGGCCCCGCTACAACCTAACGTGGAAGCGGGCGCGCGCACAGGGAGCGTAGGCCGGCCATGCTGTACCACCGCAGCGGCAGGCTGCCCTGCAGCGCGTTCCCTGACACATCCCTGCGGGGCCATGGCACCTCGAGTCAGCGCCGCATTGCACACACTCGCGCATTGCAGGCTCCAATGATGCTGCACACCGGCCTGTCTGCACAGCGAAGCGCGAGCACCGGCACGGGATGCTGCCGTGCTTGCAACATCGCATCACGTCGCATTAATACACTCAGGTTGAGGCTGGGATGATGCCAGCACGCGCGTCGCAGCAGCCCTGGAGCAGGTGCACCAGCGCGAGCGAGCAGTTGTGGGCCGACGTTTTGCTTGGTACTTTAGGTTAAGGGTCAAATCAGGGTCGGGCAGGGCTGCGCACAGCTGCGCCAGCGCGCCCAGCGCGCCCCACTCCGCCGGCAGCGCGCCGGTGAGGAAGTTGTCGCGCAGCACCTGCGCGCCCGCGCTCCAGCCCGTCGCGCCGATCCCGGCTGCTCAATGCGAAGAGAAAGCACCATGACCTTTGGCTTCATCTGCTCTCGCAGAGCGCAGCCTCCACCGACGGCGCACGCAGCCACACGCAGCAATCGACATGGTATCAGCAAGGCGGTGCGGGGCGCGTGGGCGGGCGCGGGCGCACGAGCGTAGTGAGGTTGCTCAGGTTGCTGATGTTCGCTGGCAGCTGCCCGGTGATCCTGCGCGCGCAGGCGCGCGTCAGGCGAGCAGGGGGGCTGCAGCCAGGAGGGCGCTGCCGTCACTGCAACCCAGACCGCGCACCCGACTAATTCACGGCATGGCACCCCTGAGAAATGGAGTTCTGCTTCTATACATTTAACAAAAAAAAAAAACACAACACCCCACCACTGCGCATCCCAGTCGCTAAAACAGTACTAGTGCCGCCAGGCGCCATGAGCGCGTCTCTGCTCGTCCGCCGCGACCCCAAGGAGCCCTCACACTGGGCGGGGGGGCCCACATTCGCTTACCCGAGTCCTGGCAGTTCCAGCGCCTGTACCGCCGTCAGCAGCCCGATCGCCGGCCGCCGATGCGCTGTGGGGGGCTGCCGGCAGGGTCCAGCTGCAGCGCGGTGACGCGCCAGCGCCTACGCCACCCGCCAATGCACTATGTATTACTGTTGTTATGTAAAAATAAGCCCAGCCGGCACCGACAATCGAGCATATGAAAATTGAGTCGCTCTACCGAGAAGAGCGCATGTGCCGCGCATGATACGCGCCTATGGAATGGGCAGCGCCCTGGTGTTGCATGACGGCGCCATGCATGCTGCACTGACAGGCGACGCCCTGCAGGCGCACTGGCCCTGCTAGGGTTGGACGTCATATACCCCGTGTCGCGCCCAGACGTGACCGTCCGGCCCTGCTGGGGAGCGCGGCGGCCATGCGCGGCGCACCTGCACGTAGCGCCTTCCCAGGCGCACTGGCCGCGCTCGCAGTCGGGGGCGCCGCAGGGGTCCGCGCGGGCGTTCCACTTGGGCGCCCAGCCTTGGCCCGAGCGCGGGGCCGCCAGCAGGCTGGCGCGCAGCGCCAGCAGCGCCATGACGTCGCCCACCGCAGTCCCCTGCCGCTGGGCCCCGCAGGGTAAGGGAAGCCCCCGGAGGGAGCGGAGGGGCCCCTTGCACACGCCCCACCTCCTCACAGAGCAGTCCCTGCTTCCTGACACACATATGCCCATGCGCAACTGTTGCTCTGCCAGCCAGGACAGCCATCTCCCAGCTGCTGGGGAGTGTAGCGCTAGGTTGACGGCAATATATCAAGGCGAAGCGTGGCACAGCGTAAAGCAAGCCAAGAAGGACCCCGCTGCAAGCAGCTGCCTGCAGGGGGCCAGGCGGCGGCGCGCCTGGCTGGGCGCCTGGTCGGACGCGCTGCCGGCCGCAGCGGCCGACGCGCCGAGCGCGGCCCGCTGCTGCATCGCCGCCTGCACGGGCGGCCGGCCCAGCGCGTCCACGGTCACCGTGCTGCGCGCGTCCTCGCCCGCGCGCGCCGCGCCGCCCTGCGCGGCCGCGCCGGCGTCCGCGCTGGCCAGCCCGCCGCCGCCGCCGGGCGCGCCGCGGCGGTCCAAGTGCCGCGGCGCGCGCGGCTGCCCGAAGGCATCCGTCAGCGGCGCCGCCGCTGCCGCGCCGCTGTCACCCGCCGGCCAGGGCTGCAGCACTGGCGCCGCCGCCTGCGCGGCGAAGCTGGCGTACACGCTGGAAAGTCTGCCGCCGAGCGTCGCCGCTGCCTGCGCGGCGGCGGACGGAGCAGCCGCGGCTGCACGTGCCCAGGCTTGTTCACCCGGGGACGCGCGGTCGGCGTTGGCGCCGCCTCTTTGAGGTAGCTGAGCTGTGACGACGCTTGCGGCGGCTAGGACGGCCAGGACTAGCTTTGCTGCGAGCCGCATGTCCACCAGTGCGCTCTCCGGGGCCCTGCTGCGGCACTGGCACAACACCTGCTCAGTGCTGACAGTCTTTAGCTCAGCTAGACGCGCCATTCAAAGACACCATGGCCTATAGCAGGACTTCGCGGACACTCTAGCATGCGCAACGTTACTGAAAACAACACGCCGTCAAGTCCTTGGACTCCAGAGCTCCAAGGTGAGTGGACCTACTCGCAAAAGGCAGTCGAGCTGGTGTGTAGGCAGCCGCACCTCACGCAGCGTATTGCATGAGGTTCACCTCGCTCATGTGGACGCGTCCCTGCGGACAAGTGCAGGAGCAGCAAAAGCAGAGAGGCTGGCGTATGTGTGGGACAACAATGAAGCAGGGCTACGCCTGTATGCGGCACACTTGATGAAAGCCAAAATAATTATTGTGGTCTATCTAGCTACGTTGGACCCACGTAAATGTTAGGTGTCTGCAGCTCTTGCTGGAGCCCAGCATGCATCTTGATGACTTTTCCGCATGACAGAGGCAAAGCCGTTCAGCCAGCACGACACGGGGACCAGCACGAGCAGCGAGTTCACATAATTTACTCTTGCTGCACGCTAAACACGGCAGCATGGTTGCACCATAGTTAGGGCACTTTCTGCAACCAGGCGTGACACCTGATGTGTCAAGTGGACAGCACAGATGCCAGTCTGCTAGGTCAGACCTGGGCATCCGCATGTTCCGTCACAGACGTGTTTCAGGCACTCAAGCTGCGCCTCCATGCGGGTTTCAACCAAGCTAGTTATGCGGCCTGACCACCCGGGACCACCACAGAGGACACTGCTCGCTGCAGCAGCAGCGCGGTCCAGCCGGGCCTCAGTCCAGCTTGAGCGCGCGCCGGCCGCGGAACAGCCAGGCGCGCGCGCGGAACTCCAGCGCGACCACGCCGAAGAACGCCCAGCAGGCGGAGTAGATGCCGGCGTACGCGGCCGGCGCCCACGGCGCGCTCGCGTCCAGGAACGGGTACAGCCAGATGCCAAACACGCGGTACACGGTGAACGCTGCGGCGCCGGGGCGCGCGCAGCGTCGGGGGCGGGACGGGCGCCGTGCGGCGCGCACGGGAGCGCGGGCTCGGCGCGTGCGCGGGTGCGCCACATGCAGGCGCCCGCGGCCCAACCCAGCAGGCCCCTTGCTTGGCTCTTGAGGTGCGACTGTGGAGTGGCAGCCAGGGCAGATGCGCGCATGGGGTCGAGTGCGGGCGCTGCAACGTGGCGCCGGCAGGCGCGCAGGACTAGGGCGCACCCCAGATGCCAAACGCGGACGTCCAGAAGCCCACGTAGCCCATGAGGTGCGGCACGAACGGGATGGTGTTCAGCAGCAGCTCGCCGATGGCGAACAGCGCGTTGGCGCCGTGCTGCGCCGGCGCCCCCGCAGGCCGCATGTCAGCAGCAAGTGGAGCCGCAGATGCGCGCAGTGGGAGAGCCACGCAAGGTTGCATGATCCTGCATGGCCTGCATGATGATGGAGAGCCAGCATGTGGCGCTCAGCAGCGCTGCGTTCGTGCGCTTTGGCTGCCAGCATGATATCCGTGACGGCCGCACGCGCACTGGCGGCGCACAGCAGCATGCATCCTGCGCCTGGCATCACTGACGTTCTGACATGGCCGGCATCAATGGGCAGGCTGCTGGTCAACAGTTTGCTCAACACCGCTCACGCCTGCCCGACGGTGAGAGCTCGATGCGCCGCATCGAGCACAGCGCAACACCTCAAAGGCTGTGCTTGCGCTGTGCGCCAGTGTGCGCGCGCCGTGCACCAGTGCACGCGCCCACAGCGCGCGCGCGCGCACCGTGTTGTAGCTAAAGAAGTTGTAGAAGAGCTCGCGCGCGTGCGCGACCTTGACGGGGTCTGGGTTGGCCTCCAGCATGGGCACGAGCAGGCCCCAGGTGAAGATGTCCACCATGGCTGTCGTCTGCGGGCGCGCGCAAAAGGCAGCAAGGATATCGCCACACGACCATATAAGAGCCGTGTCAGCAGACAACATACAAATGACCTGTGTGCTCACACGCGACAGCCAGAAGTGTTGGCGCCTGCAGGGGCGGCATCAGTCCAGAGCTGCTGTGCTGGCACGGCAGCACCAGTGGGTCTGAGCTTACAGCACCCAACCATCAGGCAAGTCCAAAAGGGGTGCTCACCCGCCCGAACATTGCGATATGATAGCGGCACGACACACCCACCTGGGAGCCGGGGGGCGGCACGCGCGCACCGGCAGAATCAGGTGGAACAGCACCACCACCGCGTAGCCCAGCCGGTCGAGCGGCGCCCCGCGCAGCACCAGCCGCTCCTGCCCGGCCGCCCGCAGGCTGGCTAGCGTCGCCAGGCCAAAGTAGGCGACCAGCGCCCACCAGCACCTGCGCGAGCGCAGGCCCGCTCGGGACGCGGCGGGCGCACAGCGGCCTGTGCTGCCGCGCCCGGACCACGTCTGCAGGCTGTCACTGCACTGTCGCGGGTGCAGCAGCATCAGCAGGTGTGAGGCTGCTGCGTGGGTCGACGAGGCGGGTCCTTGCGCGCTCGGACCGCCCGCCAGCGCGCACCACATTGTGTAGTATGCAAACACCCAGACGCCCCGCGTCAGGGTCTGCGAGATGCCCAGGCCGAGGCAGTAGCAGAAGAGCAGCGCCCGGTATGTCAGCAGCACCTGCGGCGGGCCTGCACGGCAAAGAGTCTTTGTCAAGTAGCTGCCGTTCTGGAGTCTCTGTGCCGGCTTGAGGCGCACGCCTTTGATAGTCTGACAGGGGCTGCACACACATCCTTCGCATATGCCCACGTGAGGCAGAGAGCGCAGGCACACCGATGCTGCAGCGCGTGATGACGTCAGAGGGGATGTCCCATGCGCCATTGGGCCTGTGTCAACACACTGCGCGTGAGCAAGTCCAGCACTGCCGCTGAGCGGTGCACATTAGCAGGGTCAACGGCAAGCTTGTGCATGCATGCAGCGTTACGGAGGCGCACGTCTTGGACCAGGGCTTGATGCCGACCAGGAAGGCAGAGGTGCTGAAGCCAAAAGCCACGACTGCCAGGACCGATGCTGGGATGTGCGGCTCTGTGCGGTCTGGTTCCAAAAAGAAGCTGGGCATTGGATTGCTCGAAGGCTGGTCACTAGTTGGCCCCCCAAAGAGGACCTGTTGCTGCGACTCGATGCCTCCCCCTTGCTAATGTTCTTTAAGTGAAGGTCGACGTTCAGCAGTGCTTCTGGTGAAGGGAGACCCGCATTCCCACCCAGAGGCATTTGCAAGCAGAGCTGGGCTCATAAAGCTTTTTGGAGCTCTACAGGTCTGTGATAATCACACCTCCGTTCAGTTGCTAACGCACAACGCAGTTGCGCCGAGTACAAGTGCTGGCTATGCAAGGAGGAGGACTGTCTTGATGCATGCCCGTTGCTCAGCGACCTGCAGTGTGCTCCTTGGCTTGGTGCTGCCTGCGTAGAACCAGCGTAGACAGACGCACCGCGTGGCAATGTGCAACCACGCCCAGCCTGACCGCATGGACACGGCGGAGGACGACGAGGAGCTGTTCGATGTGCTCAGACCGGACGACCACCAGCCGGCCGGCTATGCAAAGCCCCGCAGCGCTGTGCACAGGGACGGTGCGCCCGTGGCCGCCTGGCGCCTGCTCGGGCAGGGAGCGTGTGCATCCCCGGGTGAGCGCGCAGCTGCCAAGCCGGCTGCGGCGCGCAGGCGACTGGCACCGCGCGGCCCACGTCTGGGTGTTCTGCCCGAGCACGCGGGAGCTGCTGCTGCAGCAGCGCGCGCTGGGCAAGGACTCCTGGCCCGGCCTGTGGGACATCTCCGCTGCCGGCCACGGCGCGCCTGCCCGCTGCCCTCCTGCTTGCTCTCCAGCACGTGACCTGAGGCCTCTGTTAAAGGCCATCGCGATGGGCATCGCAGAGGTCCTGCAAAGCATGCTGTGGCTCACGCCTGCGACGTGCCAAGCCCGCGCTCGTCAGTAAGAGCCGTGTGGCGCGCGCCGCGCAGTGACCGCCGGGAGTGACGCGCCTGCAACGGCGCAGCGCGAGCTCGCAGAGGAGCTGGGCCTGGCTCTGCCGGCAGCAGTGCGCCCCAGACAGGCACTCCGTCTCGCAGACGTGTGACCGCCGCGTTTGGTTCACACTTGCTCGCATGTGTCCTCTACACATGCGTCAGTGTCCCTGCACAAATGCGAGCGCCCCAGCCTGTGCTACGCGCACGGCGGTCGCTGCCGCGCTCACGTCAGTGTCCCCGCAGTGAGCAGGCACTGGAGCGGCTGTTTGCGCTGGCCTCGTCCTCCGTGACCAACGGCGGCGCTTTCGTGAACAACGAGGTCCAGGACGTCTTCCTGGTGCGCGGCCGCCTACCCCTACCCTAAATGCGGCCGCCACGCCAGCAGGGCAAGGCCCGGCGTGCGCTGCTGCGCCTGACGCAGGGGTGGACACACACCTAACCGCTCTCAAGCGCTTTTTCCTCCTTGTGCAGGCCCTATCCGTGCAGGGTGAGCTGGTCAAAAATTAGTGCACAGGGGGCAGAGTGCAGACTTGCGAATAGGTATTGCATGGGCAGCACGCATGCTCTGGTGGGCATTAAGCAGCGTGACGCAGCTGCTGTCACCGTGGAGCAAGTGAAGCTGGCAGGGGTGCGTGCCGGCGAGGGTAGGTGTAGAGTACGACTGAAAGTGTTGTCGCATGGCTACTGGCGCGGCGCAGGCGGCATCGGCGGAGCGACGCTGCCAGCGAGGGTCGGGGGTGGGCAGGGGCGTGGAGCATGTCACACAGCAGCGCAGCGCAGCGCAGGTGACGCTGGCGGAGCGCGTGCCGGCGAGCTCGCTGCGGCTGCAGGCGAGCGAGGTGGCGAACGCGCGGTGGGTGCGCGTGGGCGAGCTGGAGGCGCGCTACCGTTGCGCCGATCCCACGCTCGTGCCCATCGCCGCCGACAGCGAGGCGCGCCGTTCACAAGCCGCATAGCTTGGGTTTCAATTTGCCTCAGTGCTTCTCAACTTATCGGAAGCAGCATGACACAGGACGGGCCTCTAGTTACAGGGAGGTGCTTCTGACTGCTGCCGCGTTGTGCCAAGAGAGTGAGCGGAGAGGGAGGGAGCAGGATCATGAGGGTTTGCCTGCTAGCTCTGGCTGTTGCAGAGGTGCGGGGTACACAAGCACAGGCTGCGCTGCTATGAGCAGGCTCATGTCAGGGTGCTGCGGGAGGCACGACCGGGGTGCCTGCGTGGAGCGGGGAGGCCATGAGGAACAGTGACACAAACAGGTACTGCTGAACGCAGGCTGTGCGCCGCGCCCGGTTGTGCCGCGCGCGTGTCACGCGCAGCACTGCTACAGATGAGAGCATGCACATGCGTCTGATGCCTCTTGCCGCTGTGCCGTCAGGCGTTGCCGGCAGGCACTGTTAAGTTTAGATGTGCACGGTGGGATTTTGCGTGGTTTTGAGTTTCCAAGACAAGGGTCTACACGGTGGCAACAGTGTGCGCCACAAAGTTAAGAGAGTGGAGCCTAGTAGATGAGGGCTGAGGACAGGTTCAGTAGGTCAGGTCCAGTGGGTTGGCAGTGAGGCGCGGACGAAGAAGGACTGATGAGTGACTCTTGTCGTGCACAAGCCACATGCGCGACGTGTGGGTGCCGGCAGTACTGGCGCCTCTTCCGCATCCTGGACAGCCGCAGTGATGGAGCTGTGTCCGGCGGGCCTGCACGGACTGCAGCAGTCACATTGCCGGTAAGCTAACCATGCTTATATGGTTATGGCAAGATGGTACCAAGGCCTTTGCACTGTACTTTTCCGTGTTGTGTATTGCCCACGTCAGTGAGGAGCGCATCTCAGGATCATGTGAGCAGGATTGATCGCCTTGGGGTATCTTTGCTGAGTACAGCGCATGCGCGCGAACAGGGAGGAGTGTCTGTGAACGTTCTGCTACGTGAAGAGCGCGCAGAATAAGTGCGTCATGAACCTTTGCCAACCATTCTTTACAGGATCGTTTGATGGCGGTGGGACAGACGCAAGTGCTAGCTTGTCATGCGTGTATTGACTTGCAATGGACACTGCCCCATGTGGCAGCTTTTGTGCAGGCTTCAATTGCACCCGTGCTAGTGTCAGGTTCATTATATGCCCTGGCTAATGTCGTGAACCTATAGGCAGTACCTACAAGTGCGTGCGACACTGAGCTGCTAAGTGGTAAAGTGGTTTTAGCATGAAAGACCTGTCATCCGTTGACAGGCATGCGCGTCGTCCCTGCTGGAAAGCGCAACCATGCGGTGGGCCCAAACGTACAGACCAACTTAATGTTGCTGGTTCACAGCGACACTGTCTGCAAGCGTTGCGATGGCGTCGTGGACTCGGCAAACAGTTTTGCCCTGCGACGCATGCATGCAAACAATCAAGTGCAAGCAAGCACAAGCAAGCGCATGAACAGGTTACTGGCATGCATACAACCGTATACGGTAGGCCTCACACTAAGCAGAGGCTGTAAACGTTCTCTAACAGCAGCATTCCCAGCCATGGGCCCTGAAGACAAGGATTGCAGCGAGGAGCGTTAATAAGCACAGCACTTGTCTCAGGTCGTCAGAGCGCACCTATGGACCGCCTGTTTGGGGCCCCGGCTCCTGCCTCAGCGCCGGCTGGCGCTGTGGCGGGCCAGCCGGGTGCTGCGGCCCAGCCGGCGCAGCGGACGAACCCGCTGTTCGGCATGCTGCGCATGGCAGTGATGTGGTACATGGTGCGGCAGTTCATGGGCAGCGGCAACAAGCAGAAGGACATGCCGCGCGAGCAGC
>JAABUQ010012521.1_pt1 | contig 10518 bp, 11 predicted proteins | sample 5560001 | NCBI WGS metagenome assembly JAABUQ01 (sample SAMN10711888, study PRJNA513371) | rock metagenome | isolation source: Antarctica rocks | place: Antarctica: Victoria Land, Finger Mt nord | collected 2015-12-18 | reverse complement strand
GGCCCCCCCCCGCCCCCCCCCCCCCCCCCCCCCCCCCCCCCCCGCCCCCCCCCCCCCCCCCCCCCCCCCCCCCCCCCGCCACCCTACATGTTCATAAATCGCGGGATTTCAAGGCTCGTCCGACCCCCGCCCGGGCCGCCACGGCGACCAGCGCGGCGACCCGCCTCGGGTCGATCGCGGCCGTCCGATCCGAGCCGGTGCAGGCGGCCCCGCGGACGGCGAAGAGGTCGGGCCCGAGCGGGGCCAGCCTCTCGATCGTGGCGAGGTCGAGGCCGCCGGCCAGGGCGACGAACCGCCCCCCGAGCCGGGCCCGGGCGACCCAATCGGCCCAGGATTCGAGCCCATCGCGCCAGCCAGGGCGGGCCTTGCTCCAGGTGTCGACCAGCACGCCCGAGCAGTCGGGGGCTTCGAGGGCGGCCGACAGGACCTCGTCGGGCCCGGGGGAGCCGGCGATCCGCCAGTCGGAGTAGGCGACCGCCACCCAGGCGGCAGGGCCGTCGAGGCGGCGGCGGGCCTCGGCCCATTCCTCGATCCAGTTCGGGCCCGCGCCGGCCAGGCCGAGCTTGCGGAACGCGATCCCCTCGAACGATCCGGCCGGGATCGACCGGCCTTCGCCGATCTCGCCGAGCGCGACGCTGACCGGGATCGACGCCGGGACGACGCGGCGGACCGCTCGCCAGGTCTCCGGGTCGGCGCGGCCCAGGGGGCCTCGGGCCGGGTCCTTCACGTCGATCACGAGGGCTCCCCCGACGACGGCGGCGACCGCCTCCTCGGGCGAGCGGACGGAGACGAGCAGGCCGGCCATGATCGGTCCTTGGTGGGGGAGGTCGGTCGAGGGTTTGGGCGTCAGGCCTCGGGGCCGATCACCTCGAAGCGGCGGACCCGGTCGAGCCGGAACTGCTTCTCGCGGTCGTCCAGGTGGCAGCGGGCGACCAGGTAGGCCACGCCCCCACGGTTCGAGAACCCCTTGGGGCTGACGTTGCGCGGGGCCGGCCCCCGGGTCCCGCCGCCGTACTCGATCCGGACCACCTCGGCCCGCTCGATCGCCCGGGCCAGGTCGGACCACCCCCGGGGGGCGGGCAGCGGCCCCCGGCCGTCGAAGATCGGGTAGGCGAGCGGCTCGGGCCCTTCGGGCTCGTCCCCCCGGTTCAGCGCGAGCCAGAGGCCGCGGACCCTCGCGCCGTCGGCCAGGGCCCGGTGCGGCCCTTCGGGGTCGAGGCCGAGCGCCCGGGCCAGGGTCCCGAGCTTGTGCGACCTCAGCCCCGGCCAGCGGCGGCGGGCCAGGGCCAGGGTGTCGACCACGGCGTGACCCGGCATCGCCAGGCCGAGCCTGGCCAGCTCCCGGCCGAGGAAGCCGGCGTCGAACGAGGCGTTGTGCGCGAGCAAGGTCGTCGAGGCCGGGTCGCCCAGGAAGTCGAGGAACTCGGGCAGGACCCGGTCGGCCGTCTCGGCGAGGGCCAGCTCCTCGTCGGAGATGCCGTGGACCGCCCTCGCCGCCGGGCCCGAGGGGCGGAGCGGGTTGACCAGCCGATCGAACCGGTCGACCACGGTCCCGTCGGCCCGGAACCGCTCGGCGCCGATCTCGACGATCCGGTCGGCCTCGGGCGAGAGCCCCGTCGTCTCCAGGTCGAAGGCCACGAATTCCGGAGGCGGCCGGTCGGACATCGGACCCCCCTTCGATTCGCCACGACCCATCCCGGCCGGAGAACGGTCGGGGTCGCGCCCCGGACTTCGATCTTTTGATTATGGGCCGAACTTGGCGGTCGGGGTAGGCCGATCGCGTTTGGTCAAAGCTCATCGGTTTTTTCTGTTGGTACGCCTCATCCGGGTGGCAGGGGTAAGCTTGCCTACCCCGGTCTGTCGGCCAAACGTCCTGGAAACCGGGGTAAGCAAGCTTACCCCTGCCACCCGGACGAGGGGCGGTGGTCCGAACAGGGACGGACATGCGACTCTCGGATGCCCGACGCCCGGCAGCCCTCTCGGCCCTGGCCCTGGCCCTGGTGGTGGCGCCGCTCGCCTGCGCATCGAGGCGGGCGGCGACGTCGCCCGCTCCACCGCCGGCCTCCTCCGCCGACCCGGATTCGGGCGACTGGGCCGTCCGGCTGGTCGACGCCCACAACGCCGAGCGGGCCCGGCGTCGGCTCCGGCCGCTCGTGCCCAACCCGCTGCTCGACGCCGCCGCGAGGGGGCAGGCCGAGGACATGGCTCGGCGCCATCGGATGGGGCACAAGGGGTCGGACGGGTCGTCGCCGTTCGACCGGATCTCCCGACAGGGGTATCGGTTCCGCTCGGCCGGCGAGAACGTGGCTTATGGGTTCGACGAGGTCGAGCCGGTGATGGGCGGCTGGATGCGGAGCCCCGGCCACAAGCGGAATATCCTGGGGGATTATGCCGAGATCGGCGTCGGCCGGGCGGTCGACTCCGGGGGCTCGGCGTACTGGTCGGTCACGTTCGGGACGCCTCGGGTCCCTTCGAATTCGGCGGCAAGCTCGGGGCGTGGGTTATAGTTCAGCCGGAAGGCGGGATGACCGGCCCGTTCGGCCTGGTGTCGCGCCGGAAAGGTTGGCCTGATCCATGCGTGGTCTCCAGTTTACACTCGCCGCCGTGCTGGCGGTCGCCGCGTCGGCCGGCTGCAGCTCCGCGTCGAAGCGGTCGATGCCGGCCAGCGAGCCGGGCCTGGCGGCCTCGACGACCGAGCCGTCCGTCTCGGCCGTGGAGACGCCCGGGGTGGCCCGATCGGCGACGGTCGTCTCCCGCCACCCGCTGTTCTCCAAGCCCAAGCAGTATTACGACAGCACGAACAACAACAAGGTGGTCAAGACCGCCGCCGCCACGTTCGTCGGCGTGCCCGTTGGCCTCTTCGGCGAGCTGAAGCAGATCGTCGCCGGCAACCCGGACGCGGCCTCCTCGGCGAGATGAGCCGCCCTTCAACGCCTCGGCCCGAGCAGCAGCCGGGCGGCGAGGGGGTCGAAGGCCCACGCGGGCAGGAGTCGGAGGAGGTCGAGGGTCCGGGCCATCGGCCAGGGGAAGTCGACCCGCCGGCTCTTGCGTGCGATCCCCCGGACGATGATCCGGACGGCCGGCTCGACGTCCATCACGAACGACTTGTCTTCGGTCTGGCCCTCGGTCATCGGCGTCCGGACGTAGCCGGGGTGGACGACCGTGACGGCCACCCCCAGCCGCCGCAGCTCGGGCCGGAGCCCTTCGAGCAGGGCCGTCAGCCCGGCCTTTGTCGCCGAGTAGCCGGCCGAGCCGGGCAGCCCCCGATAAGCCGCCAGGCTGCTGATCCCGACGACCTGCCCCCGCCGCCGCTCGATCATGCCCGGCAAGACCGCCTCGATCGCGAAGGCGGCCCCGATCAGGTTGACGCCGACCAACCGGGCGAAGGCGTCGCCCGAGAATCCGACGGCCTGCGTGCCGACCACGACCCCGGCGTTGGCCACGAGGAGGTCGATCGGGCCCAGCTCCTCGGCGATCCGGGCCATCGCTCCCCGGGTGGCCTCGCCGTCGCCCGCGTCCGCCGGGGCGACGGCGGCCGTCCCCCCCTCGTCGCGGATCGATCGGGCCAGTTGCTCCAGCTTGTCGAGCCTCCGGGCGGTCAGGCCGACCCGGACGCCCTCCCTGGCCAGTTGGCGGGCCAGCTCCGCGCCGATCCCGCTGGAGGCGCCCGTGATCGCCGCGACCCTGGCCTCGATCTTCATCGCGAGATTTTCCCGCCCCGCCCCGGATCGATTGAAGTTCGGCGGCGAAGCCGTCCGATACCGACGGAAACGTTTCCGTGGACATCATGGCGACCCCGCCGCTCCGAGGACAAGCACATGGCGCCGATCGGCGAGGACCGGGCAATTCGGACCCAACGCGGCCGGGCGACGCGCCCTCGATGGTCGCGCGCGGCCTTCGCCCTCGCTTCGCCCATTCTGGCCCTCGCCCTGGCCGGGTCCGCCCGGGCCGGCGACGATGAGGGGCCTGAGCTGACCCGTCCCGACGTCCCCGGCTCCACGGCCCCCGCGATCACCTCGACCCCCGCCAAGCCGGCCGCCGCCCCGCCGCGCCGGGCCGTGCTGGCGCTGCCAGGGCTGACCTCGGCCGCCGCCCGACAGGCCGCCTCGGCGCCGCCGGCCGCCGCCTCCGAACCCACCGCCGGGCCGAGCCTCGACGTCCCGCTCGAAATGCCGACCGCCAGCCCGGACGCCCGGGCCAACCTCGCCCCCCTCCCCGGCCAGGCCGGCCGCTCCCGGGCGACCGAGCTTGCTCCGCTCGACCTCGATCTGCTCGTCGACGAGAAGCCGAAGGGGATGCGGTCGAGCGGCAACCGGAGCCTCGACCCCCTGCCCGAGAACCCGCCCCCCCGGCCGACGCCGGCGCAAGTCCCGAACCCGGGCCAGCCGGCCCGCCGAGGGCGGATGTTCGGCCTGTTCCCGGGTGCAGCCGCGACGCCCCCCCCGGCTCGGTCCGTGTCCCGACCCGGCGCCGCCTCGGCCCCCGGGATCGCCTCGGCCGCCGAGCCGAAGGCCGACTCGGCGGCCGACTCCGCCCTCCGCCGGCGGATCGAATCCCAGGCACGCGTCGCCGTCGGCGATCGGGCCAGGTCGGTCGAGGTCCGGGTGCTCGGCAAGAGCGCGATGATCCAGGCCCGGGGGGTGAAGTTCTACCAGAAGCGGGCCGTCCGCAAGTCGCTCGAATCGCTCCCGGCCATCGCCGGCGTCCGGACCACGATCGACGTCAACGAATGACCCGGCTCCCGGCCCTCATCGCGTCGAGAGCCAGACCTCGCGGAGCCAGGCGTCGCGCCGGCGGGCGTGGGCCTTCAGCTCCTCGATCGGGTACCGGTGTCCCCGCCAGACCACCCCGCCCCGGGCCAGGGTCAGCACCGTCGACCGGATCAGGGTGAACATCACGACCACCGTCGCGACCGGGATCAGCACGGTATAGGCCCAGCCGATCCGGCTGTGCGGTCGCGTCCCCTCCAGCAGCAGCCCGAACGCGACGATGCCGGCCGCGCAGACCACCTTCATCGGCCAGGGGGCCACCGCCAGCCCGAGGTACGGGGCGATCCCCAGCGCGAAGATCCCCGCCAGCGCGACCAGGACGATCGAGACCCGGAACCGGAGCGCGGCGAAGAAGTTCTTCTCCAGCCCTCGGACCATCCCCCCCAGGCCGACCTGCCAGCGGACCGAGACCATGCCCGTGCCGAGCAGGGCCCTCATCCGGTAGCCGGCGAACTTGATCACCTTGGCGAGCATCATGTCGTCTTCGACCGTGAGCGCCAGGTGGCGGAAGCCGCCGATATCGCGGAACGTCCCGGCCCGGACCAGGTTGAACGCCCCGACCCCCATGTGGGCCCGGCTGTCGCGGCGCTCCAGGCGGCCAAGCGGGCAGGCGAGCCCGAACAGGAGGCCGAAGATCGCCAGGAACATCCCCTCGGCGACCGACTCGGCGGGCACCTCGGGCAGGACCGTGACGTGGTCGAGCCCCTCAAGCTCGGCGAACCGGATCGCCCGCCGGAGCGCGCCGGCTCCGAACTGGACGTCGGCGTCGGTGAACAGGAGCCAGCGGGCCTCGGTCGCCTCGGAGGCCGACTGGAGCGCATGCGTCTTGCCCAGCCAGCCGGCCGGGAGTTCGCGGACGTGGACGACCCGGAGCCTCGACCCCTGAGGCTCGGCGGCCAGGGCGTCGAGGATCGCGCCCGTGGCGTCGACCGACCGGTCGTCGACGGCGATCACCTCCAGGCGCGGGTAGTCCTGCCCGAGCATCGACCGGGCCGCCCGCTCGACCCCGCCCGCCTCGTCCCTGGCCGCGAAGATCATCGCCACGCCCGGCCAGCCGCCGGGCGGGGCCGAGTCGTCCTGGTCCGCCAGGAAGATTGCCGCCCGACGGTGGCGGATCAGGTGCCCGAGCAGGCCCAGCCAGGCCAGCGAACCGAGGCAGCCGAGGCCGCCGACCAGGAGACCGAGCGTCGACATGGGGGGAGCGATCCAGGCGATGGAGGGGAGTCCGGGCCAGTCCGCACCTCATTGTAGGCATCCCCCCGATTCAGGGGCGGCCGGCCCCCCGGGCCCGCTTCCACCAGGCGGCCAGGCGCTCGAGCTCGGCGAGGTTGTGCCCTTCGCCGATCTGCCGGGCCATCTCGGCGACGTCGTGCTCGGAGAGGAACCAGTTCAGGGCGAAGGCGACGGGGTTCTCGAAGACGAAGGTCTCGAACAGGCCCGGCTCGATCGCGTTGAAGTGGTCGTCGAGCATCCGGACCTGCTCGTCGTTGCGGAACGACATGGTCCACCCCCGGGCGCTCATCGCCCCCTCGCCGGGCGTGGTGAGCCACGAGAAGCTCGTCGCCAGCCGGGCGAAGAGGCGGGCCGGGGCGTTGTTCGGCCGGGCCGCGGGCGTGAGCGAGCCGACCGCCCTGGACGGCTCGCCGGCCGCGGGCTCGGCCGGCGGCGCCGTCGACTTCTTGACGTCGTCGGTCGCATAAGCGTGGACCTGGATCAGGGCGACGCCCGCCGTGTGCTGGGCGATCCAGTCGCGGTGGTAATTCGCCCAGTTGACGGCCAGGTTCACCCCGTAGTTGTCGTAATAGCCGGCGTCGACCAGCCGCCGAGGGGGGCTGGTGGGCAGGCTGACCGCGGGCGAGGCGTAGGGGAACGTGGCGCTCATCCGGACGGCGGTCGACAGCTTGAACCCCTCGCGGGACGAGGGGAACATCCGGAAGAACTGGACGGCCGACTGCGAGAAGAACCGCCCCGAGGCCGACCACGTCGCCGCCAGGTGGCCGAGGTCGAGGTTGCTGATCAGCATCCGCCGGCCGCTCTCGACGAGCATCGGCGAGATGATCATCGAGGGGCACCGCCCTTCCCCCTCGGCCTCGGCCAGCTCGGCGATCGGCCGCTCCATCGTCCGCCACTGCCGGTCGAGCGTCGTCCCCCGCTCCTCGACCTGGTACGGCAAGGGGGCGGCGGTCAGCGGGATGTCGCGGCGGACCATCTGCTGGACGATCGGCCGGAGGCTGTCGCGGCGGGTGTCGCGCGTCATCGCCTCGACGACCGAAGCCCTCGGCGTCTCCGAGGCCCGGAGCGCGGCGAAGTAGCCCGAGCCGACCATCCCGCCCGACGCCCCGGTCAAGATCCGGATCGCGTCGACCACGCCTTCCAGCGCCGCGCCCGGGACGTCCCGCCGGGTCAGCTCGTCGAGGACCATCCCGGTCCAGTAGCTCGAGCGATACGCCCCGCCGGAGGCCGCCACCAGGACGACCTTGGGCGGCCCGAGCCCGGGGTGGAGCCGCCGCCACCGCTCGGCCCAGGCTTCGAGCACGGCCCGGTCGTCGTGCAAGCCGGCGGCGAGGCCCGGGGTCCGCTCGTCGGCGACGTTCGAGTCGAGGGGGACCCGGTTCGACCGCTCGTAGAGCGACCGGCCGTCCTCGGCGGGGAGGCCGGGCGAGTCAACGACCGCCCCGATGACCCCGCGGCAGACACGGGGCCTGGGCCGGCATCAGGCGAGGACCGAGACCGTGACCCTTCGGCGGTGGGGGTCGGCGCGGTGTTCCCAGAGGAAGATCCCCTGCCAGGTCCCGAGGTCGAGGCGGCCCGAGGCGACGGGGACGGTCGCGGAGGCTCCCGCGAGGATCGAGCGGACGTGGGCGGGCATGTCGTCGGGGCCTTCGGCGGTGTGGCGGAAGATCGGGTCGCCGTCGGGGGCGAGCCGGGCGAAGGCCCGCTCGAGGTCGGCCCGGACCGAGGGGTCGGCGTTCTCCGAGAGGATCAGGGAGGCGCTGGTGTGGTGGAGGAAGACGGTGCAGAGGCCGTCGGCGATGCCCGAGGCGCGGACGGCCCGGTCGACCCGGTCGGTGATCTCGGAGGTGCCCCGCCCCTTGGTGTCGACGGTGAAGGACTCGGCGTGATACATCGATCGGGGCACCTCGGGGTGGGGATCGGGCCGGGCCGGCGGACCATCCGCGGCGACCCGGCCCGTCCTCCGTTCGCTCAGCCGACGTCCCCCTCGGGGGGCTGCATCGTCTGGTCGATCGAGCGCATCAGGCGGCGGGCCCGACGCCGGTCGGAGGTCGAGGTGACCCCCGATCGGAGGAGCCGGGCGATCAGCTTTCGGGACTGGCCCAGGAGCATCTCGTACTCGATGCTGTGGCCACGCTCGCGGGACCAGGCATCGAGGATCTCGTCGAGCTCCTCTTCGTTACGGCACGCCACGGGGACCAGGGGGTGCGACGCGCCGTCGTCGGCGGCCGATCGCCAGAGATCTTCAAAGCGGCTCATCATGATGATCATCGCTCCTTCGCGCGGACCTTCCGCGCCCGGCCTGGGGCCCAGTTCACGGCACAGGGGGACACAAGCCCGGGGCGGGGTCGGGGGGGACCCGGTCATCGCGGCCCGCTCCGGGCGGCCAGGACAAGGATTAGGCGGCCGGAATCCGGCCCGAGACCCGGCCGACAACCGGCCGGTTCGCTTGCTTCTCCATCGAAGGCCCAAACCGCCGCCGGCCGGTCGCCTCGACGTGCCTCGCCTCTGCTGGGTCTCCGTGACGCTGGGCTGTCACCGGGACTTCACCCCGCGACGGCCCCCTCGCCGGCCCACTCGACATCGAATGTCCGACGAGTCGGGCCGATCGTGGCCCGGGTACGCTCATCGAGATCAGTATTGCCGCGAGCCAGCCTCGGCGGAAGCATTTTTTTGAAAATTCGGGTCAAGCCCCCCGGACTCGTCCGAATGATGACCCTGCCCATCATCGGGGCTCGACGGCGAAGTCCTCCACGCGGGCGGCCCGGTCCTCCTCCTCGTGGTCCCGCGGAACGGCCTTCGGCCCGACGGCCGCCCATGCCTACGCCTCGCCCTCCACCTCCGATCCCCGGATCGGTCGGCCGCCGAGGCGTGGCTCGCCGCCCTGCCGATGGCGAAGGCCGGATACCTGAAATTCGACCTCACCGAGTTGGCATCGGCCTGACCATCGAGGTCGTCCGCACCGCGGCCGGCGAGTCGCCCCCCATCGCGCCGGACGCGGCCCCGCGATCAATCATCGGGCTCGACGGGGCCCGATCGTCCGCCCTCCGGCGCCAGGTAGTCGCGGCCGGCGAGCCGGTCGGGCAGGCAGGGCATGCCTGCCCGGGCGCCGGGGTCGTCGTGGACGTAGCGGTAGCCGGCCCCGTACCCTTCCCGCTTCATCAAGGGGGTGACGGCGTTGCGGAGGTGGATCGGCACCGGCTCGCGGGCGGTCTCGGCCGCGTCGGCGGCGGCGGCGAAGTAGGCCCGCTTGATCGCGTTCGACTTGGGGGCGCCGGCCAGATAGAGCGTCGCCTGGCTCAAGGGGTAGAGCCCCTCGGGCAATCCGATGAGCTGGACGATCTGGGCGGCCGAGGCGGCCTGGACGATCGCCTGGGGGTCGGCCAGGCCGATGTCCTCCGAGGCGAGGATGCAGAGCCGTCGGGCGATGAAGATCGGGTCGGCCCCCCCCTCGATCAGCCGGGCCAGCCAGTACAGGGCGGCGTCGGCGTCGGAGTTCCGCACGCTCTTGATCAGGGCCGAGGCGAGGTTGTAATGCTCCTCGCCCCCCTTGTCGTAGGCGTACCGGGCCCGCCCCAGGGCCTCGACCAGCGTCTCGTGGGCGACCCGCCGGGCGCCGTCCTCGCCCGGCTCGGTCCCCTCGACCGCCGACTCCAGGGCGGTCAGGGCCACCCGGGCATCGCCGCCGCTGCCCTTGGCCAGCCGGTCCAGCTCCCCCTCGGGCAGCTCGGGGCGGAGCCGGGCCAAGCCCCGCTCGGCGTCGAGCAAGGCGCGGCGAAGCAGCCCTTCGACGTCCTCCTCGCCGAGCGGCCGGAGCGTGAGGACCCGGGCCCGGGACAGGAGCGCGGCGTTGACCTCGAAGGAAGGGTTCTCGGTCGTCGCGCCGATCAGGGAGACGGTGCCGTCCTCGACCGCCGGCAGGAGGGCATCCTGCTGGCCCTTGTTGAACCGGTGGATCTCGTCCACGAAGAGGACCGTCCGCGACCCGCGCCGCCTCGCCTCGCGGGCCTCGGCGATCGCCTCGCGCAGCTCCTTGACGCCGGAGAGCACCGCCGAGAGCGGGACGAACCGGGTGCCCGGGCGTCCCGAGAGCAGCCGGGCCAGCGTCGTCTTGCCGGTGCCCGGCGGCCCCCAGAGGATCAGGCTGGGCAGCGGCCCGCCGCCCTCGACGAGCTTGCGGACCAGCCGCCCCTCGCCCAGCAGGTGCCCCTGGCCGACGTACTCCGCCAGGCTCCTCGGCCGCATCCGCTCGGCCAGCGGGGCGTCGGGGCCGGGCCCGGCCTGCTCCGGCTCGTCGGGCTCGTCGTCGAAGAAGCTCCGGGTGCCTCCCTTGGACATGGCGTTGAAGCCTCCGCGAGCGAATCGAAGCGGCCTTTGGCCGGCCGAGGTCGGCATTGTAGCCTCGCCCCGACCGGCTTGGGTAGCGCGGTCGGGCCCGTTGCCGGTTCAACCGGATCGTCGACCTGACTCGGCCATCCAACGAATAATACAAGCAAACATGTAGGGTGGGTCGAGC
>JAABUQ010012520.1_pt1 | contig 10519 bp, 12 predicted proteins | sample 5560001 | NCBI WGS metagenome assembly JAABUQ01 (sample SAMN10711888, study PRJNA513371) | rock metagenome | isolation source: Antarctica rocks | place: Antarctica: Victoria Land, Finger Mt nord | collected 2015-12-18 | reverse complement strand
GCAGGCCGGCAGCAGACGGTCCGGTCGCGCTCTAAACCGACGGCAGAGCCCAGGTCAGGCGTCGGGGTGCGCGAGCGGCAGCGGCGTCCAGCAGCGTCGAAAATTCGGGATGCTGGTAAAGAGTGACATCAAGGCCGTGCCGCAGCAGCCGGTCGAGGGTCGCGTCGGCGCCTTCGGCGATCCGCCTATCCAATTGCTGGTCACCGGTCGGAAGACCGGGATGCAAGATCATCGTCGAGATCCCGTGCGCGGTTGCCCGCAGCGCGTCCGCGTAGGACAACACGACGGCGGTCGGCACGAGCCCGAAGCGCTTGGCCGTGGCAAGACCCATTATTTCCTGTTCGACATATAAGCCCGCGACCTCGAGCGCTTTTTTCATTTGGTCGTTGGCGAACACCACGGTCGGCAGGTTGGCAACTCCCGCGGCCCCGCTCTCGGCAAGGCTGCGATAGAGCACCTCGCCGTTGATGAACGGGTCGACACAAAGGACGGCAGCGATCACCTCCACGCCCGATGGTACCCCTCCCGCCATTGCCGCAAGGGTTGTCTGGTTGATGGCGCGGATGGGAAGGAGGGCCATGAGGTCGGCGAGGCGGGGCGACATGCCAGTAAAGGCCGGCGCGAGAAGGACGGTCCGGTTCGGCACCGAACCCGAACTTAGCGATCCAACTATGACAGTTTGTTCTTGCCCAGGCTGGGTAATGACACAGGTCCTCTTATTACCCGATTCTACCCCTCACGCTTCGTAGTAGCAAGCTGCACATGCAACCGCCCGTGCTGCCCATCGCAGGACGATGGGCTGGCATGGGCCTTGCGTCTGCCCCGGCAACGACCGTCGGCTTCGCGGGAACGGTCGATGTGGAGGAACCGATGGGTCGATCCGTGTCACGCCACTCACAAGTCATGGGCCGGATGTCGCACGTCTGATGCTGTTCGAGCCTGCCAGCGTTCGCTTATTCGCGACTGTGACCCTGAATGGCCTCACGCTCGCGGCGCTGTACTTCATCGTCGCCAGCGGCTTCACCTTGATCTTCGGCCTCCTGCGGGTGGTCAACATGGCTCATGGCTCGCTGTACCTGTTCGGGGCCTATCTCGGCTACGAGGTCGGCAGTTTTACCGGGTCGTGGTGGCTCGCGGTTGTTGCCAGCACGTTCGCAGCGGCCGTGGTCGGCGCCCTTCTGCAGATCTCGATCTTCGGGTGGATGCAGGGCAACGATGTTCGCCAGGCGCTCGCCGCGATCGCCGTGTCCATCATCGCCGCCGACCTCATGCTGGCCCATTGGGGCGGGACAACCTATCAGTTGACGATCCCGGACTTCCTGCAAGGCTTCGCCACCATTCCCTTTGCCCGCCGTTACGGCCTGGCTCGACTTGCTCTGATCGCACTGGCGGGGGCTATCGGGGTAGCGCTCTGGGTCCTTCTGCGTTTCACGCGGCTCGGCCTGCTAATCCGCGCTGGAGTCGACGACCGCCGGATGCTGGAAGCGCTGGGTGTCAACGTGCCCCTCGTGTTCCTCGGGGTGTTCGCGCTCGGGGCGGCGTTGGCGGGCCTCGCCGGAGCGATCGGCGGCTCGGTCCTCTCCATCTCGCCAGGAGAGGACGCGCGCTATCTCCTATCGTCGCTTATCGTGGTCATCGTCGGGGGCATGGGTAGCATTCCCGGCGCCGCGATCGGTTCGGTGCTGGTGGGCCTAGCGGAAACCTACGGGCTCGCCTACACGCCGACCTATGGCGTCGTATACACCTTCCTCCTGATGGTCCTAGTGCTGGCCTTCCGACCGCGCGGGCTGCTCGGACGACCGGCATGAGCCAGGGTGCCAAGTTCGGGGGGACGGTCCTCGTCCTGCTCGGGCTGATCGCTTATCCGTTTCTGGTCAACCAGTTCTGGCTTGTGCAGATTGGCGGCAGGACCCTCGGCTTCGGCACCATCGCGCTCAGCCTCGTCTTCCTGGCCGCCTATACCGGCCTGCTCTCGCTGGCCCAGATGACGATCGGCGGCTTGGCGGCCTATGCGGTCGCCTTCTGCACGGCTCCGATCGGCAGCGCTGGGTTCCTGCTGCCGTGGCCCGTGGCCCTGGTTCTGGCGCTCGTAGTCGCGACTGTCAGCGGCCTTCTCATCGGGCTCGTCGCGGTGCGGACGGAAGGCATCTATACCCTGATGCTGACCCTCGCGATCGCGATGGGAGTCTATTACCTCACGCTGCAGAACTACGCGATTTTCAACGGCTTCACCGGCTTCACCAGCGTGCCGACGCCGCCGTTGATCGCAGTGAACCAACACCCGATCGCCTTCTACTACACCTGCCTCGTCCTGGCAGCGGGGTCCTTTGGGCTAGTTCAGTACTTCGTCCGCACCCCGTTCGGGCTCGCGCTCCAGGCGACACGCGACAACCCTCGCCGGGTTCGCGCGCTTGGATACGATGTCCAGGCCCTCAGAGTGCTCGGGTTCGGCTTTGGCGGTTTCCTGGCCGGCCTCGGCGGGATCATGAATCTCTGGCTCAACGGATCGGTGTCGCCCGGCTCCATCGCTCTCACGCCCGTGACGAACGTGTTGATCGCCGCCGTGCTGGGTGGCATCGCCCACCCGATCGGGGCCTACCTGGGGGCCTTCGTGTTCACGGTGGTCAACAACTTTGCGATCGACTTCTTCGTCCGGGACCGATTCAACACTCTGATCGGCTTGGTTTTCCTTGTCGTCGTCCTGTTCTCGCCCGACGGCATCGTCGGCCTCGGGAAACGGCTGAGGCTGTTCATCCGCTTCATCGGCCGGAACAGATCTCTTTCCGGTCCGGTCGCTCCGGCCGAGCCCCTCGGGGATCGGATAGCGTCCATAGAAAAGATCAAGGGAGAAACACCATGAAGCTTGCCATTCTAATCGGCGGTCTGAGCGTCGCCGCCATGCTCGCCGGAATGGGCGGGGCCGCCCGGGCAGCGGACACGATCAGGGTCGGGGCGCTCGCCACCCTTGAGGGACCTTTCGCCGAGCCGGGCAAGGATTCCATGCGCGGCGTGGAACTCGCCCTCGACGAGTTCGGCGGAGAGGTTGCGGGCAAAAAGATAGAGCTGTTCAAGGCCTCGTCCGACGGGAACCCGGAGGTGGCCCTCCAGTCGGCCCGGCGCCTCGTCGACCAGGATAAGGTGCAGATCCTGATTGGTCCGCTGTCGGGCAGCGAAGGCATTGCTATGCGCGACTATGCTAAGACCGTCCCGACTGTGACCTTCTTCAACGGGTCCTCGGCCGCGATCGAGACGACGCTGGTGACACCCGCGCCGAATTTCTACCGCTTCAACACAGACGGTGCGCAGTGGACGGCGGCGTTAGGCAAATACATCGCTGTCGAAAAGAATTGGAAGAAGATGGTCCTTGTTTCCGAGGACTATTCGTTCCCTTACGCGCAGATATTCGGCTTCATGGGGACCTACTGCGCCAATGGCGGCCACATGGTGAAGAAGTTCTACGTCCCGCTCGGCACCAAAGACTACAGCTCGGTGATCGCCCAGCTGCCCGACAAGGGCGAGGTCGACGGCATGCTGGTGGTGCTCGGCGGGGCCGACGCTGTCAACTTCCTGACCCAATACACGCAAGCGGGCGGTGAAGTGCCTATGGTAGGAGGCTCAATCACCGTCGATCAGACCGTGCTGTCGGCCAAGGGACCAGCGCGCCCGCACCTTCCCGGCGTCCTGTCCTCCGGGCCGATTTCGGATACCGACACGAGCCCGGCCTGGAAGGCGTTCGTGGCCGCCTACCAGAAGAAGTTCCCCAACGGGCTGCCGTCGCCTTCCTTGTTCGGCTTCAATTACTACACCAGCACCAAGGCGGCGCTGCTCGGGATCAAGGCGGCGGGCGGTGACCTGTCGGACGGCGAAGCCAAGTACCGCAAGGCGCTCGACACCCTCAGCTTCGATACTCCGACCGGTCCCGTGTCCCTGAACGGCAACCGGCAGGCCACCGCCGCGGTCTACGTCAACGAGATCGTGGACAGCGGCGGCTTGCTGACCACCAAGCCGATCAGCAAGCAGGACAAGGTCGACCAGACCCTCGGGCTGGGCGAGGCCGCCTATGCCAAGCTCGGCCTGCCGTCCCGCGACAACCCGTCCTGCCCGTGACCGCTGGCATCCAGCAGGCGGTCCCACCGGCCCTCCAGGCCGATCGTCTGGAGTGCCGTTTCCGCGCGGTGAAGGCCGTCCGGGGCGTGTCGCTGACGGTCGCGCCCGGGGAGCGGCACGCGATCCTGGGCGCCAACGGCGCCGGAAAGACCACGCTCTTCAATCTGATCGCCGGGGACGTGATGCCCACCGGCGGACGCGTCCTTGCGTTCGGCCGGGACATTACGCGGCTCCCCGTACGCAAGCGCATCCGCCTGGGCATGCGCCGCACATACCAGACCTCGCTGGTATTCAGCGGATTGACAGTGCGGCAAAGCCTGTTTCTCGCCGCGCGAGGGGTCAACGGGGGCCGCTTCGCGGTGGGTCGGCTCGCGGCGCGCTCGTCGCAGATGGAGGAAGCCGATCGCCTCGCGGACCGCGTCGGCCTCACGAGCGTCCACGAGCGGCTCGCGGGCTCCCTGTCGCACGGCGAACGCCGCCAGCTTGAGCTCGGTATGGCGATGGCTGGTGAACCCAAGCTGCTGCTGCTCGATGAGCCGGCTGCCGGCCTGTCCCCGCACGAACGCGTGCTGCTCCTTTCGCTCCTGCGCGGGCTGCCGCGCAGCGTCACCCTCGTCATGATCGAGCACGACATGGACATCGCGCTGCAGGCCGTTGACCAGGTCACCGTAATGCACAACGGAACGGTGGTGGCCGCCGGCAATCCGGACGAGATCGCCTCGAATGAGACCGTGCACGCGATCTACATGGGCCGCCATGGCGCCTAGCCTTCAGCCCGTCCCGATCCTCGAAATCGTCGACCTCCACGCCTATCACGGTGTGAGCCACATCCTGCAGGGCGTGTCCTTGTCGGTCGGCGAGGCGCCGTTGTCGGTCATCGGCCGCAACGGGATGGGCAAGACGACGCTGTGTCAGACCATCATGGGCCTCGTCGCGGCACGGCAGGGTCGCGTGAGGCTCGACGGAAGGGACTTGGCGGGGCAGCGCTCCTACCGCATCGCCCGCGCCGGTATCGGCTACGTACCGCAGGGACGTCGGATCTTTCCGTCCCTATCCGTGCACGAGCACCTGGCCCTGGTCGAAGGCCCGGGGCGGCAGGGCTGGACGATTCCCCGTGTCTACGAGACCTTTCCGCGGCTCGCTGAGCGACGCAAGAACGGCGGCGCCGAGTTGTCCGGCGGCGAACAGCAGATGCTGGCTATCGCGCGCGCCCTGCTCCTCAATCCGCGCATCCTGATCATGGACGAGCCGACGGAAGGGTTGGCTCCGGTGGTGGTCGACCAGGTCATCGAAGTGCTGCATCGCCTCTCCGCCGAACGGATTGGGCTCCTGCTGATTGAGCAGAACTTCCGGGTGGCGACGGCCGTTAGCCAGGACGTCTTGATTATGCTGAACGGCCGGATCGCGCTCCAGACGACCGCCGTCGAGATCATGCGCGATGAACTGCTCCAGCACCGGTACCTCGGCGTGAGCACGCGGATTTCATTGACGGCACGCCACCACGGGACATCACCATGAACGGGAAACGGGTCTATGTCGCCGGCACCTGCGACACCAAGGAACGCGAACTGCGCTTCGTCCGCGACATCGTCGAAGCGGACGGACTGCCTACCTGTCTCGTCGACCTTTCGACCCTCGACAAAGGCCACGATGTCGACGTGAGTGCCGCCGAGGTCGCGAGCTATCATCCGGCCGGTCCACAGGCGGTATTCACTGGCGACCGCGGGTCCTCCGTCACAGGCATGGCCGCCGCCTTCGAACGCTTCATGGCGGCCCAAACCGACGTGGCGGGGATGATCGGGCTGGGCGGCTCCGGAGGCACCGCCCTCGTCACCACGGCCATGCGCAGCTTGCCGATCGGGGTGCCGAAGTTGATGGTGTCCACGGTTGCGTCCAGCAACGTCGCCAACTATGTCGGACCCAGCGACATCGCAATGATGTACTCGGTTACCGACATCGCGGGACTGAACCGCATCTCTCGCGTCATCCTGGGCAACGCGGCCCATGCCATCGCCGGCATGGCTGCCTATCCGGCTCCGCCTGCCGCTGCCGACAAGCCTGCAGTCGGCCTGTCGATGTTCGGGGTCACGACGGCCTGCATCAACCAGACGACCGAACTCCTTGAGAACGATTTCGACTGCCTCGTTTTCCACGCCACAGGCACGGGCGGCCAGTCGATGGAAAAGCTCGCGCAGTCCGGCCTTGTCGATGGCCTGATCGACGTGACGACCACTGAAGTCTGCGATCTCCTGATGGACGGCGTCTTCCCCTGCACGGAGCAGCGTTTCGACGCGGTTGCGGAAGTCGGGTTGCCCTATGTCGGCTCGTGCGGCGCGCTCGACATGGTGAATTTCGGGCCGAAGGAGACGGTGCCCGCTCATTACCGGGGGCGAAACCTCTACGTTCACAACGGGCAGGTCACTCTCATGCGGACCACGCCCGAGGAGAACGCGCGCGTCGGCCGCTGGATTGGCAAGAAGCTGAACCGATGCGAGGGGCCGGTGCGTTTCCTGATCCCCGAGAACGGTGTTTCGGCCCTTGATGCGCCCGGCCTGCCGTTCCACGACCCGCAAGCCAATGGAGCCCTGTTCGAAGCGCTGGAAGCGACCGTCCGACAAACCGACAACCGCCAACTCACGCGACTTCCCTACCACGTCAACGACGAGGCTTTCGCCGAAGCGCTCGCCGCCCAGTTCCGCTCCATCTTCTGAGGAGTTCCCGAGATGGCAGGTTTCGAGCGCCGCGCGCTTCTCGAGAAGTTTCAGGCGATGGCACGCGAGAAACGCGTCATCGTGGGTGGGGGCGCCGGAACGGGCCTGTCCGCCAGATGCGAGGAGGAAGGGGGGATCGACCTTATCGTCATCTACAACTCCGGCCGCTACCGCATGGCAGGGCGCGGGTCGCTCGCCGGGGTGTTGGCCTACGGCAACGCCAACGAGATCGTGATGGAGATGGCGCGGGAGGTCCTACCCGTGGTCAAGCGCACGCCCGTGCTGGCGGGCGTGAACGGCACCGATCCATTCTGCAACTTCGACTGGTTCCTGGACCAAGTGAAGGCGGTCGGCTTCTCCGGCGTTCAGAACTTTCCGACGGTGGGGCTGATCGACGGGACGTTCCGGGCCAACCTCGAGGAAACAGGGATGAGCTACGGCCTTGAAGTTGATCTCATCCAGCTCGCGGCCGGCAAAGACCTTCTCACGACCCCTTACGTGTTTAACCCCGACGAGGCCCGCGCCATGACCGAGGCCGGCGCCGACATCGTGGTGGCCCACATGGGGCTGACCACCGGAGGCACGATCGGCGCCGCGACGGCGCTAACCCTGGAAAGCTGCGTGGAGAGGATCAACGCGATCACTGAAGCGGCACTATCGGTCCGGAAAGACGTCATCCTGCTATGCCACGGCGGTCCCATCGCCAGCCCTGCCGACGCCGAGTTCATCCTGGCGCGTTGCGCCGATTGTCACGGCTTCTACGGAGCGAGCAGCATGGAACGCCTACCGATCGAGGCGGCGCTCGTCGAACAAACCCGCCGGTTCAAGACTATCCGCCGCGCGGGCGCAGCCAGCGGAGACTTTCATGCCTAGAGCCTATGCCAGCACTGTCATTAGCGAGTCGGCCCACGCGGTCTGGGCGGTCGTCCGCGATTTTAACGGATTGCCGGACTGGCATCCGGGGATCGCGAAGAGCGAGATCGAGAGCGGACTTGCCGCTGACCGCGTTGGTGCCATCCGCAGCTTCACCCTTCAGGACGGAACCCCAATCCGTGAAAAGCTGCTGGCGCTCTCCGACAGCGAGCGAAGCATGACCTACGACTTCCAGACGTGGCCGTTTCCGGTTCGCGACTACCGCGCGACCCTGCGCGTCACTCCGGTGACGGACGGAAGCGGCAGCTTCGTCGAGTGGTGGGCGACGTTCAGCGCCGCCGAGCAGGACGAAGCGACCATGATAAACACTTTCGCGAACAGTGTTTTCCAGCCCGGATTCAACGCACTGAAGCAACGTTTCACCCGCTGAGGTTCATTCATGGCCAGTGTCTACGTCAGTGACGTCATCGAGGCGCCTATCGAGCGGGTGTGGGCCGTGGCCCGCGATTTCAATGGACATGGCAAGTGGCATCCCTTCATCGCGGAAAGCCATATCGAGGACGGATCTGCAAGCGACACGGTTGGTTGCATCCGTAATTTCACGCTCGCGACCGGCGGGAACTTGCGGGAGCAGCTACTCTCCTTGAGCGACCTCGACCATTGCTTCACCTACAACATCCTGGTCTCACCCATGCCGATCCGAGACTACCGAGCATCCTTCCGCCTTACGCCGATCACGGAAGGCAACCGGACGTTCGTTGAATGGTCCGCCCAGTTCGAGGTCGATCCAGCCGATGAGGCAAGCATCAAGGAGCAGGTCGCCCGAACGACGTTCGCGAAAGGCATTGGCGCTCTCGCGCGCTGGATTGCCGCGTCGGCAGAAGGCTAGCGAGGGGCCTTTCGACGGAGAGTTCTCGTCGGGTTCCCGGACGGATGAAATAATCGTAACGTTCTCACACTGTGACGCCGGTCCGCGCTCGAAGACCTTATGACCTACAAAGGAGCATCAACGCCCAGCCGAAACCATCAACGGACTCTTCGAGAACGAGGTGATCCACCGCCTCGACAACGGGCCGGTCGCGAAGTTGGCGGTGTTCGGGCGCGTGATGGAGAGCCTGGGCATCGAGGTGATGACGCGCATGCCGGCCGGGTCGGACGGCCGACGCACCACGGCCCGCTCCAAGGGCAAGGTTGAGCGGCCCTTCCGCACCGTGAAGGACGCCCACGAGACCCTGTACCACTTCCACCAGCCCGACACCGAAGCGGAAGCCAATCGCTGGCTGGCGCGCTTCATCGATAGCTACAACCGCGGCGACCATCGCGCCGAACCGCACAGCCGCATGGACGACTGGCTGGCGCACCTGCCCGCCGAGGGCGTGCGCGAGATGTGCACCTGGGAGCGGTTCTGCGTCTTCGCCCGCGAGCCAGAGCGACGGGCCGTCGCTCTGGACTGCCGCATGACGATCGCCGGCGTCACCTACGAGGTCGATCCGGAGTTCGCCGGCGAGACCGTTGTGGTCTGGTGGGGACTGTTCGACCAGGAGCTCTGGGTCGAGTTCGGCGAGGAGCGCTCAGGCCCTTTCCTCCCGGTGGGCGGCCCGATCCCCCTGCACCAGTACCGCAAGCACCGGAAGTCCCGTCGAGAGGTCCGTGCCGATCGGGTCGATGAGCTGGCGGGACGCCTCGCTCTGCCGCGGGCAGCGCTGTCGGGTGACGCCGACTTCGTCATGACGACGAAACCTGGTCCTTCCGTCCCGGTGCGCCCGTTCCGCGACCCCGATCCGTCCGGGGAACTGGCCTTCCCGAGCCCGCTCGCCGCCCGGCGCGCCATTGCCGATGAGGTGCGGCTGCCGCTCGCCAAGCTGTCGGACGACGACCGAGCCTTCATCGATGCGCTGCTCGCGCGGACCCTCGCCCGCCCCGAGGTCCTGGCGGCCGTGCGCGAGCGCTTCCCGCAGGGGCGCAAGGGAGGGATCGGCTGATGCTCACCGAGGTCATGCGCTACTATGGCTTGGCGAGGCCGCCCAACGATGTCGGCTTCTTCGAGACCGAGCACCACACCCAGGTCTCGCGCGACATCCGCGCGGCGATCATGGGTGGCAGGCTGATCGCCGTGACTGCGGTCATCGGCTCGGGCAAGACCGTCCTGTCGCGGCGGTTGCGCGCCGAACTCGAGCGCGAGGGCCGGGTGATCGTGTCGCGTTCGCTGTCGGTCGACAAGGCGAAGATCACCCCTGCTGCTCGCGGCGCTGTTCTACGATCTGACGCCGAAGAAGACGGTCACGATCTCCAGCCAGTCCGAGCGCCGTGAGCGCGACCTGCAGGAGCTGTTCCGGCGAGCCAAGAAGCCTGTCGCGCTTTTCATCGACGACGCTCACGACCTCCACCCCAAGACACTGACCGCCCTCAAGCGCCTCACCGAACTCGTGGCGGAGGGCGGCGGCCAGCTCTCCATCGTGCTGATCGGCCATCCCAAGCTGAAGAACGACCTGCGTCGGCCGAAGATGGAAGAGGTCGGCGCCGCACCACGGTGTTCGAGTTCGGCGGCCTGCGCGACCGGCAGCGCGACTATATCGATTGGGTGATGAAGGCCTCGCTTCAGGAGGGAGTGGAGCAAGCCGACGTGCTGACCGACGCCGCCGCGACCCTGCTCGCCGCCAAGCTGAAGACGCCGCTGCAGATCGGCCAGCACCTCGTGCGCGCGTTCGAGGCCGCCCATGAAGTCGGCGCCAAGCCGGTCGATGTCGATATGATCGAGGCCGTGCTGTCGCGTCGGATCGAAGACCTCGAACCCCGGCTCACGCGCAATGGCTACGATCTGCGCAGCC
>JAABUQ010012519.1_pt1 | contig 10520 bp, 8 predicted proteins | sample 5560001 | NCBI WGS metagenome assembly JAABUQ01 (sample SAMN10711888, study PRJNA513371) | rock metagenome | isolation source: Antarctica rocks | place: Antarctica: Victoria Land, Finger Mt nord | collected 2015-12-18 | reverse complement strand
TTTTACGACCGACAAGTTAGAGGCTGCCGCTCGTGATATTATCGATTGCTTCAACCGCTACACGCTGCCGCACTACTGGGGCGACGAAAAGCGCGTGGCCGCTGATGGGACGCAATATGAGTTGGCCGAGGAGAACCTGCTGGCCGAACAGCACATTCGCTATGGAGGGTATGGAGGGATTGCGTATCATCATGTGAGCGATACGTATATCCTCCTCTTTAGCCACTTTATCGCCTGTGGGGTCTGGGAAGCGATCTATATTCTCGATGGACTCATTCGCAACCGATCCTCCGCTCAACCCACCACGGTTCACGCCGATACCCAGGGGCAGAACCTGCCCGTCTTTGGCCTGTCCTACTTACTCGGCATCGAGCTGATGCCACGCATCCGCAACTGGAAAGACCTGACCTTTTACCGTCCAGACAGCGCAACCCATTACACCCATATTGAATCATTGTTTGGCGATCAGGTGGTCGATTGGAACCTGATCAAAACCCACTGGCAGGATCTGCTGCGGGTGGTCATCTCGATCCAGGAGGGAAAAGTTCTGCCATCGATGCTCCTGCGCAAGCTCACGACGTACAGCCGCAAAAATCGTCTCTACCAGGCATTTCATGCTCTGGGAACGGTCGAGCGCACCATCTTCCTGCTCAAGTTCATTTCCGATGTCAAGCTCCGCGAGGTCATCCATCGGAGCACCAACAAAACCGAGCAATATCATAACTTTGAGGACTGGATCATCTTTGCCTATGGCAATGCACTGCTGGATCGAAGCTCAGAGGAAGTGGAAAAGCGCGTCAAATATACCGGCGTGATTGCTAACTGCATCATGCTGGACAATGTGATTGAACTCAATGCTGCGCTCAATACCCTGGCGAAGGAAGGGGTAATTCCGACCATTGACGAATTAGCAGCCCTTTCGCCCTACCAGACGCGCCATATCAAACGCTTTGGCAACTATGAGCTGGATCTTTCCCAAATTGCCGCTCCGCCAACCGATGATCTGGCCTTTGAGCTGGAGCCAGGAGAGGAACAACATGCTGCGGTACCGGCAGGGGGAAACACAGGGCGCTTCTCTCGCTCCTCTTCCACACCATCGTAACCTCGAATGAACTGGGGCCGGAAAGCAACCCGGCCCCAGTCGCCGCATCAATATAACAAATTGCTTTACTGCACATTTTCGCTAGGATCTTAGTCTACCCTCTAATATGCCTCTAGGAAGATTTAGTCTCACTCTTCTTCCTCTCTGTGCTACCCATAATAATATACCAGGTAGCCATCAAATACAGTACGTTGATAATGAACGCCCAGTGTCAACTTCGTACGCTCTAGCGTTGCTGCCTGGATAGAATGGAGTGGGAAGACGTAGGCGGGGTGAGGAGTGGCTCTGACAGCAGCTCGATATGGAGGGTAACGATCAAGGTCTGGCTTAAGTTGTGGGTTGAGACTGCTGCAGATAATGTGCTCATCGCTCTGAAAGATGAGCCGGTTACACGTCCAGTAATCGGTGTACATCCTGGTTATATTGAGTGAAAGTAAATGTTGGATCAGCGTTTCTTGCTTGTCATATGTTTTTTGAGCAGTGGGTATATCTAAGAACGCTTCAGCAGTGCCGTGTATAAATAGTATGAGTATGACGAGGAGTGGGAGCATCTTTATGTATTTGTATTCAAAGGCTATATGAATTTTGTTTCGCTCTTTATATGGCCAGAACGGCCAGAGAAGTGCAGGAGTAGCAAGCAGCAGGCATAACAGGTAGCGAGCGCTACTTTGTGGAGTATGGCCGGCAGCATAACTCTCTGCGAAGAGGGCGAAGGAAAGCGCCGCGCTAACAAGCAGCATCAATCGTGCGGCGTGACGAACAATACATTGTCTCTCTTCCCGTGACCAGGTTTTGAGCGGGTTAGAGCGCATCCGCTGCCAGTGCTGACGTATGATAGTAGCAGTGCGTATCGTAGCATAGCACCATAAGACAATTACTCCCAGCGACCAGCCCCCTTGCCAGAGAATGCATTGCCACGGAGATCGTGAGGTAAAAAAGCTGGTAAGATTTCCCACAGGATGAAAGGGTTCAGCAACCTTGCACAGGGGATTTGCAGCGGTTGCGGCAGGCAGGGAGATCAGGAAAACCTGAGCCAGTTGCTGAAGCAGAGGTACTACTCGCGGTGCTCCTAAGCCAGAGGTATATAACAGAACGTGGAATGTATCCTGGCCGGGCACAGCAGTCAGGTTATAGCTAATCAAAGGGAGTAGCCCAACAACGAGGCCGGCAAGCAGGGATACAGCAGCCCATGTGCGTATATCTCGCCAGCAGAAAAGCAGCAGCAAGCCCCCTGCTGTAACAACGCAGGGCAGGATAAGCTGGTCAGACCAGAGTGCCAGGCCAACCACACAGCCCAGGATAGCGTAGACCAGAAGGCGTATCTGCTGGCTTGCATCTGGGGCCGTAAGCGCTAACCAGCAGGTGAGTAGATAGATCAGCGCACCGAATAACAGCGTTTCGGCATATCCCCCCAGTGCGATAAGTGGAGTGGCAATCAAGGTGACTGAGCCAAAACAGAGCAGAGCGAGAATGGCCAATGCGAATTTCTGGCTGTAGAGGAGGTTCGTCACATAATACAGGCAGAGCAGGCTAAGCAAAAACAAAAGGAGCGTTCCCAGGCGTACGCTGAAAACTGATACGCCAAAAAGTTTGATCATGACAGCTCCGAGATATGCTTGTATTGTTCCCATATAGTGCTGGCCATAGAAGAAAATGGGATGTTCATAGTCTCTGGCTATATGAAGTGCCATCAAATCAAGCGTTCCCTCGTCGCTGTTGGTAACAGGCCAGTTAGAGCGTAGAAGGATGAGACGTAGGAAGGCAGCTACAAGGAGGAGGAAAAGCGGAAAGACAGTATGATGTAAGCGGATATTTTTCACGATGATCTATTCCTGGTACCTATATTCCCTCGTCAAATGGCAGGTCTTCATGCTTCAACGCTTTTCAGCTCCGCCTCCAGATCGTCAACGAACTGGCGGGCAAGACGGCCGGAGCGCCCGACGTGCTGGTGTTCCCATTGCAAGGCGCGCGTACGTAGTTCCTCAGTAGACAGTGTCAGACCGCGCTGACGTGCCAGTTCCTCAGCGATACGAAGATAGTGCTCCTGATCAGGGATGCTGAAGGTCACCCGCAGGCCAAAGCGATGGACCAGGGACTGCTTCTCATCCATGCTATCGCGCCAGTTGACATCATCGCCCGGCTTCCCTCGCTCAGAGAAGTTCTCGCGCACAAGGTTCATACGATTTGTCGTGGCGCAGATCAAAACATTGGCTGGTCGTGCTTCGGCCGTTCCTTCAAGCAAAACTTTTAGCACTTTGTATGCCGTCTCATGTTCCTCAAACGAGAGATCATCGATGAAAAGGAGGTAGTGGGGCGCGCGTTCACGCAACAGGGCCACTACCTGCGGCAGATCGGCAATCTCCTCTTTGCGTATTTCGACCAGGCGCAAGCCACGCTGCGCGTACGTGTTAACCAGAGCTTTCACAGTGGATGACTTACCTGTGCCTGGGGCTCCATACAATAAAATATCGTGCGCGGGCAGGCAAGCCAGGAAGTGCTCGATATTCGTCCTCAGTCGGGCCTTCTGCCTCTCGTAGCCAACCAATCCGCTCAACACAATTCTATCAGGATGCGTAATACCTACCAGTTGTTTTTCCTGGCTCTGCCAGCGCAACATTTGATAACGAGCAAGTGGTCCTGTGCCATAGAGGGACCAGTACTCTTCCAGGGGCGTAACCAGTTCTGCCCAATCAGAGCACTCAGCGATCAGCGCGGCGACTGTAGCGCGCACATCAACATCATCCTCGCTCTCACGAGGCGCGAGATTGTGCCAGGGCTCCCATGCGTCGCGTAAGACTGGCAGATCCTGCGCGATGACATCACATACCAGGTTTACTACTGTGGCGGCATCAAGCTCAAACAGACGCTGGAGCGCGCGCAGATCGCGCCGTGCCTGGACGCGCAGCGTCGGCGAGATCCGTTCCCTGCCCAGACGTTCCACCTGCGCACTCCAGGGATTGCAATCATCGATGAGACGTGCAAGAAGATACGCTTGCCAGGCATCGGGCAGATGAGGGAAGCGCTCCACGTTCGCGGCAGCCGCCAGTTCTCTAAAGGCCCTGCTGTACGCTCTCGCCAGCGAAGTAGACTGTGGGAGAGGAGAACTCAACTCCTGTAACAAAGCCATCACCGCCTGCCCTGCCTCCCCTGCCAGAACGCCGTGGAGCAGCGTTAAACCATAACTTGCATCTCTTGCCGTTTCTACCAATGCGATCGCGCGCGTGTCTCGGACGGTATGCTCCTGGATGTGTGCCCGTTGTTCCATACAAAGTTGACCTTTTTAGTTTTTGCTACAGATTTTGTCACGCTTCTTTAAAAGCAGAGTATATCATGTTTCTGGCTAGAACAGATACTTCGTTGCCAATTGCCTTAAGCGCAAAAAATCAGGCATACGTTCGCGGGGAGCGCTTTTGTGTGGCGTGATATGATGGTACCAATCTATTTCTAGAAAATAGGTACGCGAAGAAGTGCATGAGGCTGGTTCATATTGAAATGATGAGCGTACATACTACAATGGAGAGAAGATAAGAAGCCACAATAAGGAGTGTTCGTGGTTCTTTTCAAATAGTTTATGGCTATACGAATAACCAGCACAATAAGGTAATTTGCTCCTTTTATACAGATAAACACGTTCATTACATGTCAGAAAGTGTACAGATTTATGGATACAACGACCGTATTAAAGACAATCGAGCATCGTGAGTCTCCACTACCGCGCGGTCCGTGGGTCATGACACAGATCTGGCACGAGCTTCTCTTTGCGCACTGGCCGCTCGCACCCCAATTGCTGCGACCCCTCATTCCCGCAGTTTTGCCGATCGATACCTTTGAGGGCGAAGCCTGGGTGGGGGTTGTACCGTTTCGCATGAGCAATGTGCGACCACGCGGTTTGCCTGCGGTGGGAGCTCTCTCGCGCTTTCCTGAGTTGAATGTGCGCACCTATGTCAAAACTGGTAATATGCCAGGGGTCTATTTCTTTAGCCTTGATGCCGGCAATCCTATCGCTGTCGCGATCGCCCGTGCGATCTATCATCTACCTTACTTTAACGCTATCATGCGCTGTCAAAGAGAAGAGACAACCATTCACTACTACAGTCATCGAACGCATCGGGGAGCCTCGCAAGCAGATTTTGTAGCCAACTATCGTCCAATCGCTCCTGTTACCTATGCGGCCCGTGGGTCGCTGGCACACTGGTTGACCGAGCGCTACAGCCTCTACACCGTCGTCGGCAACCGGCTGTACTGTGGCGAGATTCATCACGGTCCCTGGCCGCTTCAGGCCGCCGAACTCGAGATAGAGCGCGACACAATGGCCCGCTCACACAACATCTCCCTGCCAGATACCACGCCATTGCTCCACTATTCAGAGCAACAGGAAGTTCTGATCTGGCCACTACACCGTGTAGAGAATATTCCAGAATAGTGTGGCTTGTGTATACAATGAGGTCATATTTCAGCGCTTTGCATTGATATGTCACTACATATCTGTTACACTACTAAAGGTAGGCACATTTTGCGAAGAGAATAGTACCTGATACCATTTAGTGGGAGGAACTGCTATGCCCGTCTCCTGTCATCTACGAATCTTACTGGCCAGGCTTAATGTCCAACGGGCAAAACAAGGAAGAGCTGCGATTAGCTTGCGCCGTCTGGCCGAAGAAAGTAGCGTTTCTTTGAGCGTCCTGGTTGCATTGCATACAGGACGCAATCAACGCATTGATTATGCTACCATTGACCGGCTGCTCACCTACTTCAGTCGCTCTCTCCATGTCAGTGTGAATGACCTCCTGGTCTGGGAACCCACAAGCGAGGATATAGCACAAGAGGCACTTGTTTGATGAAAACCAACCAGATCACTCGCCGATCTGTCTTACAGCTAGCGCTGCTCGAACGTTTGGGTGAAAAAGCTGGATGAAGATGCCAGCATTTCTGACTATATGATATGTCAGGAGGAGGAGAGCATATATGGCACTGAGAACTATCGTTCTGGTGGGAGAGCCAATTTTGCGACAAAAGGCCAGGAAGATTCACCATTTTGACCCTTCACTACCAAAGCTTGTAGCTGACATGTTTGAGACCATGCACGCCAACGATGGCATCGGGCTGGCGGCACCACAGATCGCACGGCCAGTCCGTCTCTTTGTGATCGAGCTGACTGACAGAGAGACAGGAAAACACTACAAGGTCGCGATGGCGAACCCGGAGATCGTTAAAGCGGAAGGCGAACAGCGCGGTGTGGATGGCTGCCTGAGCCTCCCCGGCTACTATGGAGTGAACGTGCGGCGAGCGGCTCGCGTTCAGGTGAAGGGACAGGACATGCGAGGCAAACCACTGCGGGTTAGCGCGGAAGGGTTGTTTGCATGGGCATTGCAACACGAGATCGACCACCTGGATGGCATCCTGTATACTGATCTGCTTGAGCGGCCAGAAGACCTGCGCAAAATTCGTCCGAGCGAGCTGATAGAGGATGTCACGGTTGCCGAGTAGAGAGTTTCGTCAAACCGCGTCGTGCGGCTGATAGAACATGGCAAAGCAGGATTGCAGAAAACGCTCGGGGCGCATTTCCGATTATGATAGCAATATAGGTGATTGGAGGCAGCAAAAATATGCTATACTGTGCTTATGAATACAAACTCCACCTCAGATCAAACTGAACATACAGGTGCCTGCGATACGATGAACAGAGCCATTCGCTTGATTGGCGATATGTGGACACTGCACATCGTTAATATTTTACTGAACGGTCCCAGACGTTTCGGCGAGATTCTGGAGGCAATGGAGAATGTCAGCCCCAAGACGGTCTCACAGCGCTTAAAAATGCTGGAGGAGATCAAATTTGTGGAACGCAACGCCTTCGCCGAGATCCCACCACGTGTGGAATATCACCTGACGGAAAAGGGGATGGCGCTGGTGGACATCATGAAGGCAATACAGCAATTTGGGGAGCACTACCTCACTGATAATGAACCTTCATCCGCACAATCCTCAACGTGTGAGTAATGCACTCAAGGCAATCTAACAAAAAGCATTCTATCACATCTATATTTCGCTACTGTTCTATTAAATAAAGCTACAAGTGTAATTCCTTTTAATCCTTAGTGAGAGGGATACTGGCTTCCGCAAGTACAGAGACGAGCTGGCGGTCTATTGCCTGTTGCCATTATAGCTTTTCCTGCTGCTGCACCACCTGTGCTTCGCACAGGTGGTGCAGCAGCAGGAAAAAAGGCACGCGAGCGCTACGCGCGAGCACGCACAAGAAAGGCAGCATAAAAAGAAGCTGAGCAGTCTCACAGCAAACCATAGATATACAGGGTATCCTGCGAACAGGCAAAAACCTTCCCATCAGCGACGACAGGAAGAGTAAACTTCATCGAGCTATCCATACCATCACGCGCGGCATTCTGCTCGCTATTATACAACTCAACATGCAGATTCGTTGCAGCGTAAGCATGGAGGATCGCGGGTCCAGCGGGAGTACAGCCACCGCCATGACAGCGTCCGGGTTGTAATGCCCACAGGATACCGCTCCCTGGCTGACTGCCATTGCTGGAGACGGAAAAGCCCGCGCCGGGATAGCCAAAAGACTGTGTGCTCTGCGAGGCCGGGGTCAGATCAAGCTTCCCATTATGGAGCAAGAACGCTTTGACGTTATCCCCCTGGCCACTATCCGCGTTGGCCCCGGAAACGTAGATAAACTGCTGGCCAGCGGGGCCAAGCCAATACGTAGGGGCCATGAAGAGGCCAGGAATAAGCTCCGCCGGCCCCTCCTGCACAATATTGTCCACGCCAGTCTTCCCCTCCTCTGGTGAACCACATTGCAGAGCCGGATCCGATCTGAAACGCCCCAGATTGTCGCGATCCACAAGATAGAAACCGCCAATTTTACTTGCGCTGAACATGAGATGCGTATGGGGGCTATCAGTCTGATCTGGCAGCAGCAGGTTACCACCGGAACCGAGATCAAAGTCCTTTTGCAGTAGGCAATCCTGGTTGAAAGGGGTGAAATAGTCGGTGACGGCCAACTTATTGTTGTTAGTACTTAACTTTACAAAAGAATCGCCATAGCTGGACCCACCCTTATTCACATCAAACGGCCCATTGCCAACGATAGGATAGATATTGCCTTCTGTATCGGCCGCGAGGGCCGACGTGCTCTGCCAGATACTGCCGGGATTTTTAGGAAGCGTGCTATCTGGTGTCGTGTTAAAAGCGCTGACCAGTTGCAACGTATCAGCGTTAAACCCGAGCAGCCAGCCATGTTCGACTTTGTCGGTAAATTCGGAGGCGGACCAGCCCCCATACACAACGCCATGCAGCAGGAGCAGCCCCGTCCGTTCATGCGTGGTCGCGGGATTGAAACCGGGGACCCCAATGAGAACGGGGCTCCCCGCTCTCTCCTGCCCACTGGCGATATCGAGCGCGTGCAGATGCTCTGTGGCGGTACCATCATTCGTCACCACATAGAGCGTACCCACACCATGAGCAGCCGCGATAACCGGCGTTCCAAAAATGCCAGGGCCTCCACTCAGTCCCAGATTGGCATCCCACAGTGGATCAGCATCGCTGGAACTGGCGGCATCAAAGGCATACACATGGTCAGTAGTGGTAGCAACGTAGACGACATTGTGTGACCGCCCATGTATAGCAACATTGGGCACATAGAGCGGCTGCGCCTGCACCTGTCCCTCCATAGTATGAGAGGAAAGCAGGCCAAAGTGTGCTTGATTTACATTGTTGGTTGTGAGCATCGTCTCCTGACGATTCTGGCCCGTACGTAAATTATCATAATGAAATGTCAACACACTGACACGCCCTTTGACAATGGCTGGAATATTGCCGGGAGCCTTTGTATTCATATTTGTAAATATGAAAAGCAGGAGAGCTCCGATTACTAGCAGTACAAGCAGGCTAAGCCATAGCCTTCGTGATCGTAGCACGTTCTTGAGCAGGACGGGTTCTTGCCCTGGCTGAGCAAAAAAGCTAAAAATACTTTGTTGCATGCGTACCATATGCTTCCCTTCATAATGAAAATGTAAATTCTTAGCCTCTTTTGCGCCTTCGACACAGAAAAAAGAAGACATATATCTGCTACATTTTCCACTCTCTTCGACTGTAACAGATGTAGCATATATATACATCAAAAAGATAGAGGCGGCCAAAGGCATCTGAGTACTCACATCACGATAATATTTTCATATTATACAGCATATTTACTGAAAATTTTCTTTAGCAGCGAAACCTGCTCGTGTGGAAAATTGTATACTATGGTAGCAAGGCATGCCGGAGAAAAGCTGATAAGGGAGAAATATTTTATGACGAGCTGGCTTGATGACTATGTAGAGACCAATGGCATTCGTATCCACTACCATCGTACGGGAAGTACGAAGCCACAGATTATCCTGCTTCACGGCATAACAGATAATGGTCTGTGCTGGACTCCCATCGCGAAAACGCTGGAGAGCACATACGATGTGATCATGCTCGACGCGCGTGGGCATGGGTTATCTGATGGGCCTGAGACAGGTTTCTCGCTCGCATCCCTGGCAGCGGATGTGGGGGGCCTTATCGAGGCCCTGGGTCTTGAACGGCCATATATCCTTGGACACTCTCTGGGTGCCACAACCGCGGCAACAGTAGCCGCGCGCTATCCAGAACGCGTGCGTGCAATTCTGCTGGAAGATCCCCCCTGGCATGATGGTGCCGTTTCAGCGGAACCAGACGAGAAATTCCAGACGGCGGAGCATAACTCCTGGCTACAATGGCTCCTCCCCGCACGCGCACAGACACATGACGAGCGTATCGCCGAGGCACGCAAAAGTTCGCACTGGTCAGACGAAGAACTGGAGCCGTGGGCCGATGCGAAAGAGCAATTCAAGCTCTCTGTCGTCCAGCGCAATCTGGATGCCGCGCTCAAAGTTGCTTCCTGGCGCGAGGTCGTCGCCCAGATTCGCTGCCCCCTTCTCTTAATAACCGGCGACCCGGACCGTGGGGCAATTGTGACGCCACAGGTTGCGCAGGAAGTTACAGAGATCTGGCACGACAGCCAGGTAGTGCACATCCCTGGCGCGGGCCATAATATCCGACGCGAGCAATATAAACCATATATAGCGGCAATCACGAATTTCTTGCAACAACATTGAGAGTGTTTGTTTCCCACACTCTCCGCCTTCTCAGCACATGAGCTTATGCGGCTTCGCCGCACAAAAAAATATGACATGCTGCTGCATTATCTGTGCTTCGCACAGATAATGCAGCAGCATGTCATAAAGACATGCGAGCGCCACGCGCGAGAACGCACGGGAAAACGGAGCTTCCCATCGTGATGGGAGTCAGACACTCTCATTGATAGACGAAGCAGCAGCAAAGAATAAAAATCTGTGCAGCCCTTCCTGCGTTCTTCGGCGGCAGGAAGGGCTGC
>JAABUQ010012518.1_pt1 | contig 10520 bp, 13 predicted proteins | sample 5560001 | NCBI WGS metagenome assembly JAABUQ01 (sample SAMN10711888, study PRJNA513371) | rock metagenome | isolation source: Antarctica rocks | place: Antarctica: Victoria Land, Finger Mt nord | collected 2015-12-18 | reverse complement strand
ATGAGCTGGTGAAGTTCGCTGCGGGTGGCCATCGACCCGATTCTAGCACATGGGTGCTTTTCGGGACAGGATTACGGGACGCGGAAAGCCATTTGGCGCTTGAGTCCTAATTTCGTCCCGAAAAGGGACGTTTTCGGGACGCGCTCCGGCCACGAGTGCCGTGCGCCAAAGCGCCGGAAAAGCGGCCACGGGCGCTAGGGCGATACGATGCGGCCGTCCGAAGTGTTGGCCATGAACGAGTTGTTCGGCCTGAACGAGTTGTCGCCGGCGCAACACGAGCGCATTCTCGAGTTAATCGCCTGAGCTTAAGTTTTCGCCGAAGGTGATCGTGTTGTCGTCCGCATCGACGACTACGGCCTTCTTGTAAGGCCCAGGCATCGTCTCAATCGGTCCGACAGTGATCCCTCTTTCCGTTACTTTTGCGACATGGCATTCTAAGTTATCAACGAGCAGTGTGAGCAGACCCGTGCCGGCGAATGCAGTCGAAAATCCCGCTAATCAACCCGCGAACGCAGCGAGGTAATAGTCGCGTGCCATCGCAAGCGCGTTTTCGCGCATCTGCTTATCGCCGAACGAGCGGATCATCGCGATGGCGCCGGCCATTCCCGAAATGAGCACGATGAAATTACGGCGCCGTTCGTCGTCGGTCGCGCCCGCCATGTACGGTGCGAGTCGTTGCATGTACGTGAACATCGCCGCGTCCAGACGCTTGCGCACGGCGAGCGGCGCGCGTCCCAGATCGCCCGCGAGCGCCGCGACGGCGCACCACGTCTCGGGATGCGCGAGGTGTTCGGAACTCAGGTACGCGTTGATGATCGCTTCCCGTTCGCGCCCCGGCGCCGCGCGCTGAGCCGCGCGAACCAGCCGTTCCGCGATTTCTTGGAGCGCTTCTGCGACGGCCTCAACGAAGAGGTCATCTTTGCTGCCGAAGTGCCGGTAAAATCCGCCGTGGGTGAGTCCCAGATCGCTCATGACGTCGCCGATTCCGACGCCGCCCCCGCGCGCGCGGAAAGCCTTCGCCGCGTGCGTGATGATTCGTTGGTGCGTTTCGGCCTTCTGGGCTGCGGTCGTGCGTGCCATTTTTAGGGAAGCTCCCTTTTTAGAGAGTTCCTTGACAACTTAGATTATACATATTATCAGTATAGAGGTCATATATCATCTATAAGTGACGATCCTGCACGGCGAACGACCGCGGAAAGGCATCAGGGACATGATCCAACTTACGGAACCATACTCGCCGGTGGATGCATGGTTCGCCGGCGGCGAGCGCGTCGCGTATGATCCCGGTTCGCGGCGCATTGGTCCGCCCTCGGCGTTACGTGTATTCGTCCGGCACGAAGGCGACATCGCCCGTGCGGTAACGTTCATGCCGGGGTTTCCCGACGGCTCGATCGGGTGGTCAAAGGTTTACCCGCACCTGCCGGGCGCCGACGTCATGCCGAAGGTCTTCATCGAGTATCTCGGCATGGGCGATTCGGACAAACCGAAAGACTACCGCTATTCCACGGCGGAGCGCGCCGATCTCGTCGAAGCCGTGTGGCGCCGCTACGCCGTTACGTCGACCACGCTCGTCGCATTTGACTTCTCGTCGCTCGTCGTACTCGAGATCTTGCGTCGGCGTCTGGAGCGTGCCGAGCGCGGCGAACGCTCCGAGGGCCCGAGCATCCGCGGCGTTTTCATGTTCAACGGAGGCCTCTTTACCGACGGTCACTCGCATCCGTGGTTCACGACACCGTTGCTGCGCCGTCCCGGAGGCGCACTCGCGCCTTGGCTCGGAAAGCGCTCGTTCTTCGCATTCAAGCAGCTTTCAAATGTGATGTGGTCACGAGCATACGACGTTCAGGATGACGAAGTGCGCCACTTGTACGCAGCGATGGATCGCCACGACGGCCTCTTTTATCTCAGTAGCGCTGCGGGCTTCGTGGCCGAGCATCAGGCGCAAGGCGATCGGCTCGATTTCGGGCGCCTATTTGCCGCCTATCGCGATGGATTCCCGTTCTTCGTCGGCGGCAGCGACGCCGATCCGTTCGAGAAGCGGCAGGTGACGCTCGCCGCGCAACGCCTCGGTTCGCAGGGTTTGCGCACCGTACGGCTACCAGGCGGACATCTCACAACGAACGAGCAGCCCGATGCACTAGCGCACCTTGTCGCGGATTTTGAAGCCGGCCTCACGGCTGGTCATTGGAATTGAGGAGTGTCTTGAACGATGTCAACGTCGACCCGCTCGTCGCGATGCAGCAGCAGTATGGAGATTCACGGCTGCTCGAGGCGCTCGCGAGCGAATTCGCCGACGAGCCGGCGGAGCGCCGTTTCCCGGCGGTGGACCTCGCACTGGTCGATCAGCTCCATACGCGCGGGTATGCCGCCACCGTCGACTTCGCCACGACCATCGGCGTCGACGCCGAAACACTGGTGCTCGACGTCGGTGCGGGACTCGGCGGCCCGGCACGATTCCTAGCGGAAACCTACGGCTGCCGCGTGTTCGGCATCGACGCGACTGCCGCCCTCGTCCGTGGCGCGAAGTATCTGACGTCGCGCTGGAGCGGGAGATCCGACCTGGTGGAGTTCCGGATCGGTGATGCGCTCGCGCTACCGCATGACGATGCTTCTTTCGACCTCGTGTGGATGCAGCACGTCGCGATGAACATTCGCGACCGGGCTGCGCTCTATTGCGAAGTGCGGCGTGTTCTCCGGCCAGGAGGCCGGTTCGCGACATACGACGTGGTTCGCAAGGACGGCGAACTCGTCTATCCGACGCCATGGGCACGCGAAGCGGCCGCTAGCACGGTGCTCACGTCCGAAGAAACGCGTGCGGCGCTCGAGGACGCTGGATTTCACATCACATGGTCGATGATCGATACACCGGCCGCGCTTGATTGGGTCAGCCGCACATCCGCCGCGGCGTCGGCTATCCAGCCACCGCCCCGCGGCGCGCGCATGCTCCGCGCAGCCCTCGGTGAGAATTTCCGAGAGATTTTGGCCAATCTCGGCAAGAACTACGTCGAGGGACGCGCCGACGTGCTCGCGCTAATCGCCGAGCGCACCGAATAGTGTCAGGTGCGCATCGGTGGAGCAGCACCTTTGCGCGTGAATCGCCTAGCAGACGTTCGTGAAGAGCAGCGAGGGCCGAAATCTGACTAACAAAATGTCCGGCGGATTCTAAAGGGAGCCGGACTCGAGCAGCGACTCGCCGATGCTGGGCGCCGATAATCGGTTCAATAAATGTCGTCGACGTAAAACTGCGGGCCGCTGCATCATCCCGAAAATGGTCGCTTATGGGACACGATCCGAGTCTGTCTATCAAATTTCCGTCTTGTCTCGCTGAAGACCGCGAGGCCGTCGGGCTCGAATCAACCCGATTGAAGTAAATTCATTTCGCACGCGAATATCCGCTACCGAATCAAGCCAGACTCTAAGCATACAGAACACAGGAATGTTGAAGAACCGCTACTGGTTCAGCAATTGGCCGTCGGCGCTCACAGACGAAGGCACCCCCGTGCTGGCCGCGATTGATGATTTCGAGCACGATTGTTATTCCGGCCGGACGCGAGATAATCGTCACCCCAATCGCGCATCAGATTTACGATCGATTGCAATGACCTGCCGAATGGCGTCACGGAATAATCAACACGCGGCGGCACCTCTGCATAGACCTTACGCGTTATCACACCGTCGCGCTCTAGCTCGCGAAGTTGTTGCGTAAGTACTCGCTGTGTAATTCCGGGTACGAGGCGCCTTAGTTCTCCGAACCGATTGGTTCGTTCAAGCAGATGGAAAAGGAGTACCCCTTTCCATTTGCCCCCTATCACCTCTAGCGTGGCCTCGACTGCACAGCCCGGGGTTGTGTCGTATCGTATGTGCCTCTTGCTCATTTGGTATCCTTACGATACTAACAAACAAAATACTGCGTACTTGCGGAGATGGCACCATGCCGGGATACTCAAATGAAAAGGAGACAACCGTTCGTGCGTGCAGCAATCATGCGTAAGTTTGGAAACCCCGACGTTCTTTCGGTCGAAAAAATGACCCGGCCCGAACCAAAACCGGGCGAGGTGCTGGTGCGTATCCTGGCGACAGGACTAAATCGTCTCGACCATTACGTGAGAGATGGATCCGTCACGCGCGAGATGGCTTTGCCACATGTGCTTGGATCTGATGCGTCGGGCGTCGTCGAGGTCCTCGGCGAGGGTGTAACGGAATTCCATATAGGCGATCGCGTGATCCCCATGCCGGGATATCCCCTTCAATTTGAAGATGCTTTGTCTGAGCCCTTAAGCGCTGCGCCGAGCTATACGATCCGAGGCCTCGTCGAGTGGGGAACCTATGCACAATTCATGGTCGTGCCAGCACAATGGCTACTGCGAGACGAGACAGGACTTGCGCCGGAAGAAGTTGCCGCACTGCCGATGCCCTTGGTAACCGGAGTGCGCGCCGTCAAGGTTGTGGGCCGCGTAACGGCCGGTGAGTTCGTGCTCGTTCACGCCGGAGCGTCCGGCACGGGAAGTATGAACATCCAGATCGCGCGAGCCCTTGGCGCACGCGTCGCGACGACAGTACGTTCAGCGCACAAAGCAGAGTTTGTCAAAGCGCTGGGTGCCGAATTGGTGCTGCAGTTGGACGATCCCTCATTTGCCGACCAATTGCTCGATTGGAGCGATGGCAAGGGTGTTCACGTAGTAATCGACAACCTGGGGGGCGACGTAATGCCTCGTAGTCTGGACGTCATGCGCCCTCTCGGGCGGTTGGTATCGATGGGGATGGTCGCAGGTCTCGAGAGTACCATTCAACTGCGTCCCTTGTTCTTTGCTCAGAAGCAAATTCTCGGCACACTGATGGGCGACGTCGATGACATGCGGTGGGGGCTAGATCAAGTTCGGGCAGGCAACGTCCGACCGCTAGTCGATGAAACTTTCCCATTGGGAAAGGCAGCCGCCGCTCATCAGCGTCTCGCTGCAGGCGAGGCTCGCGGCAACATCGTGCTTTTGCCCTGGGCGTGAACCCCCCTATGGCGGTGCTTGACGACATTGAGCTTCCGGAGGCGCCGTCTCCGGTAGGGCAATATGAACGAGCCATGATTCATGGCGGAATTGGTTTTCTCTCGGGCCAGTTTCCAATCGTCGGAGGTCGACTACTCTATTGCGGTCGCGTGGGCGCCGAGATAACGATCGACCAAGCGCAAGAAGCGGCCGAAGCTGCTGCGCTGAATGCCCTGGCCCAAATCAGGATCGTTCTCGCGCGGAATACGCAGAGATTTCTCACCTTGCTTCGTCTCGAAGGTTATGTTGCGAGTGTCGATCAGTTCACCGACCAACCAGTGGTCCTCGATGGGGCCTCGGCAACATTTTTGAGACTGCTGGGCGAACAAGGACGCCATGCTCGTACAGCCTTTTCCGTTCCTCGACTTCCGCTCGATTCTCCGATTGAACTAGCAGTCACGTTTGCAGTGACGCCATAATTTTCCGGTCCATGAATAGACATTGAAGGTGAGGGCCGAAGTTACCACTTTGACAATCTCGGTAAAGCATTAGCCCCGACGGCTGGGCGGCCGCTTCCGACCGGGGAGCTTGAGAGGGGGCTCTTCTGCATTACGTTCACAGACGCAAACCCCGAACCGTTTGTAGTCATCCCATAACGGGTCGCTTTCGGGATTTACTCGGGAACAGAGATCCCTTTAGCTCTAGCGATACGCATCCTTGCGGTCATCGGCGCTTTGCGCCCGTAACAGCCGCGCGGTCTTATCGAACGTAAACAGCAAACGATAACCGCCGACGCGGAGGCGAAATACGCCCTCGTGAACGGGCTGGAGTTTCTTGACGTCTACCTCAGCCGTCCGCGGACTCATTGCGAGCTTCTCGAGAGCTTGACGCAGCCGTGTCGCTTCGTGCGTCGGAAGTCGCGCTAGATCACGCTCAGCGCGCCGCGAGTATGCAACGCCCCACGTCACCCTTCCGCTGTTAGGCGATGGGCCGGGGCCGGCTCGATCGCGACCGTGAAATCCCCGCGTTCGTAGTCAGCCAGCGATTCCGTTATCGCGGCTCGATCTTCGTCCGTCAGGTCGCCGGCGACGGCCGCGGTGGCGAGGCGCGCTTCCAGCGCGTCGAACGTATCTCCCATTGCTCCCATTATACCATTGGCGAGTTCAGTCAGGCCCCGAATCTCTTCAAGTCGTCAACTATGCTCGATTGCAAATAGGCAAGTCATCGTGATACTATGCTGATATGACGACGATTGCCGTTGTCGCGCAGAAGGGTGGATCTGGAAAGACGACCGTCGCGGTACATCTCGCCGTCGCGGCTGCGCTCGCAGGCGAGCGCGTGGCAATCCTTGATACCGACCCCCAACGCTCCGCGATGGCGTGGGCCCGGACGCGCGACCTGGAAGAGCCGACCGTCGTCGACGTCGACCCGGGCGATCTGCGAGCTGCGCTACGCGAGGCCGAGCGCGATGGTTACACTGTCGTCCTGGTTGACACGGCGCCAAGGGCGGAGCCGGTGGCCGCAGCGACCGTTCGTTCCGCGGATTTTGTCCTGATCCCGATGCGGCCGGCGGCCTTCGACTTGGCGACGATTGAGCAGGTCGTCGCGATTGTCACAGCTGCCGGAACACCGGGGGCCATTGTGCTCAACGCCTGCCCGGCACGTGCGCCCGAGGTGGCGGAGGCGCGCACCGTCTGCGGAGGGCTCGTCGTCCCTCTTGCGCCGCTCCAGCTCGGCGATCGGCGTGCCTTCGCTCGCGCCGTGCAATCGGGGCGCGCGGTACAGGAGTTCGAACCCCGCGGCGCCGCGGCCGCCGAAATTGCCGCCTTATGGAACTACGTCCACCAGAAAGCGAGAGATCGTGTCGCTCAAAGCATTCGGCAAGTCGAAGCCTAACGGCGTTCAGGGCGGCACAACATCCGTGACGCCGGCCGAGTCCGAGTCGAAGAAGGACCCTCGTCTTACTAAATCCGTTCGCATCACACGTGCCCAATGGCGGAGAATTCGGCAACTTGAGACCGACACCGAGAAGACGTTTCAGGCGCTTTGCATCGAGGGGCTCTCTCGACTGTTCGAGGAGCATGGGCTTGAGCCGCTTTGATGTTATGACTATTCGGGGTCAAGCTAGGCTGATAGTAAGTCGTCAAAGCGTCAATCGCGCCCACGATGAGTAAGGGCGATACGGCATCGACCAAGGAACTCGCATCGGTCATCGTGCCGACGAGCGCCGCGGCGGAGACTGCTCAGGTAGCGCGCAAACGCAAGAGTCGTGCTACGGCGGCGTCAGGTGAAGAGGACCATCGAATCGCGCGAAATTCACGCGCCAAAGAGCAACCGCAGCCGCGCCTTATGCAGGCGGTGGAGAGCCGCATCTCCGCCATCCGGCAGCAACAGATCACCGAATTGCAGCTCAAGCTCTTCCCCGATTGGCCCGACGACCGTCGTGGCGCCCCCAATACCGTCATTCGCTCGGCTATCTTTGGGGTCGTCCGCCGTGGGCGTCGACAGCGCGTCAGCGACTTGCCGGTCGCCGCGCCCAACAGTTGGGTTATCACGATGACCGGCTGGCGGCTTGACCAGCACGACCTCGACCTGTGGCTCGAAGTGCATCATCTCGCGCGCAATGCCAAGCCGGGAGAAGAAGTGCGTTTCACCATGCACTCCATGCTCCGGCGGCTTGGCCGCAAAGGGAAGCTCGGAGGCGACAACTACGCTTGGTTAGAGGAACGGCTCAAGGCACTGTACCAGACGACGCTTCTGGTCGATAGCGGTCGGCATGTCGGCGGAGCGGGGAATCTCATTCGAAACTTCCGTCTCGACCGCGAGACCGGGGAAGCCATAGTCGAGACGAATCCCAAGCTACGCACACTTTGGGAATCGATCACCCACTTGCAGGTCGAGCAACGTCGGGCGCTTGGCTCTAACCAGCTCGCAAAAGCTCTGCATGCCGTGCTTGCCTCTCATGCCGAGTGGATGCCCATGCTGCTTGAAACCCTTATGCGTCGACTTGGCGCCCAATACGGGCGACTTCGAGACTTCAAACGCGATCTGCGCGAGACGCTCGAGGATTTCGTCGAACGGGGATGGATCCACGGCTACCGCTTTTCGGCCGGAGCTGACGGCGAGCTCCTTGCCATTGAGAATATTCCTACGCCGTCGCAGCGGCGCGCAATCGAGCGTCGGCGAGACGGCGATCGGGACACGGCCTGAGACTCGCACCCACACGGCTTGAGACTCGCGCCCTCACCTTTGGCTTCTATTTTGTGCAGTTTTCGAGCTAAATCGCGGGTCGATCGCGGCTTCGCTTTTCACTTCACATCGACACGGCCTGAGACTCGCGCCCATACGGCCTGAGACTCGCGCTTTTAGCTCTCCATACGGCCTGAGACTCGCACCTACACGGCCTGAGACTCGCGCGGGACACGGCTTGAGACTCGCGCGGGGACACGGCCTGAGACTCGCAGGTAGATCGCGCGGAAACCCTTATAGCGCAAGGGTTTCCGCTGATTTCGAGACTCGTCAAATCCTTTAGCTTAAATCCTAGTCTTAAATCCATGTCGCGCGGGCCCACGCGCATGCGCGAGGCATGGGTCGGTAGCCCGAGGCTCCGCCTCGGCCCGTTTAAAGACACGCTCCGGCCACCACGATCGCCGCAAGGCCCTCACCGTTCACCGTCCCGTGACGGTAGCACCCGGCGCAAGGGTCTCCGCTTCGCTCCGATCGCGCTCCGCGCGACTAGGGCCCTTGCACCGGGCGCTAGGGCTACGCCCGACGGTGAACGGCGAGACCCCCAGACGGCGCAGCAGCCGGCGACCTATGCCTCCGCGCAACGAAAAAACGGTCCCGGCTCCACGCCCCTCCGGCGCAGCCCTTCAAGGCCGAGCGGAGGCGCGATCGGGGTCCCCTCCGGGGTGATCGCGCCGGAGTCCGGCCTCACCGCGCGTCTCCCGCGCGGAACGGGGCCGTCCGTCGCCCAGGAGCACCGTTTCGACCTCCCGGACGGCCGAGAAGCCATCGGCAGGGCTCGAACGCGTCCTAGAGGCCAAGAATCGACGAAAGCGGGCGCCGGCTATGAGGGCGGCCGTGATCGGCCGCAAGCCAGGTCGTAAGGGTTCGCGAAGAACGCCGGCCAGCCGCCGACGCCGAACAAACGGCGACGGCGACCAGGGCGAGCCGGGAACGGTTACCCGTGCGACGCCGCCCCGTCGGCGAAGGGCCGCGCAGCGGCGTACCCGGCTTGAGGCCATCATCATCGGCACCCTCGCGCGGTCATCTCCTGCGCAACGAACGTCACTGCGCTCGCGCGACGCTGCACGACGGCGGCATGCCGGACGTTCGCCAGCGCGCGGCAAGCGTACGCGTCGTACCCGATGAGCTGGCGATCGTTCGCGGCGTTCCAACCGTTGCCATAGCCCCAACGCCACGCGCCGAGCGCGATCGCGAGGGCCACGATTGCGGCGAGTGCGGCGATCGGCGTCGCGTAGCCAACCAACGCCGAAAGCGTCTTTTGCAGCGCGCCGACGACAGCGATGCGCTTCGCGAGCTCGCCGGCATCGGGAATCGCCTGTTGGAGTCTCGCGACTCCGGCATCGACGCCGGTCGCGATCGCGGCGGGGATCTTCGCGCGCTCCGCGGCGGCGTTGGCGTCGGCGAGGAAGAAGAGCTCGACCGGATCGAGGTCGGCCTCTTTGACGACCCGCCGGATCGCGAGCACCCGTTTGACTTCCTCCGGCGTCGGCGCCCGGCCGTTGATTTCGCGGAACGCCTCCTCGAAGGTCACGGCACACCGAGCTTCGCGGGCGAGACCACCCCAGAGCGCGTCGACTTTTTCGAGCCAGCGCCGCAGCTCGGCGCGGTCGCCGAAACGCAGGCCCTCGACCTTCGCCGAGAACGCCACCGGCGGGTTGGCGGTCGCGGTTTGATCGACAAGCCGATCGAGCAACTCCGGGAACTCGACGACGACTCCGCCGGCGTCCTCGAAGGCGGTGCGGGTCTTCGACTCGTTCCAGCGGCCGAACTTGGCCGGGTCGCCGAAGAAGAGGTTCTTGAGCGCGACCATCGCGCGCGCTCGGCCGTCGAAAGCCGTCGTCGCGGAGCGCAGCAGGTTGATCGAGTCGGGGGTGCGCGCGAGGACCCAGAGGAGCGTTGCCTCGCATCCCAGCTCGCGCAAGCCGTCGAAGAACGACGGTAGCTCGGCCGTCATCTCCGCGCCGATTCCGGCAGGTAGCGAGACGACGACTTGCTCGCGGTCGCTTTCATGCAAGAGCGAGAGCAGTTCCAACCAGCCTTCATGCTGCCGCAGATCGACGGTGACCGAGACGTCGGGGAACATGCGCGCGAGGTCGGGGTTGCGCATGTCGCTGTCGACGACTAGCGGCGATGTCCCGCGGGTTATGAGCCAATCGACGAACGATTGCGCGACGAACGATTTGCCGACGCCGCCCTTATCGCCGTGGAAGAAGTGAACGCTCACCCAGACTCACAAGTCCGCGGGCATCTCGACGGCTTTGTTTCCGGTGCGCGTGCGCGATTCGTTCGTCGTCG
>JAABUQ010012517.1_pt1 | contig 10521 bp, 9 predicted proteins | sample 5560001 | NCBI WGS metagenome assembly JAABUQ01 (sample SAMN10711888, study PRJNA513371) | rock metagenome | isolation source: Antarctica rocks | place: Antarctica: Victoria Land, Finger Mt nord | collected 2015-12-18 | reverse complement strand
CGGCCCTCTGGGCGGGGAAGACGCTGGCGGCGATGGCGATGACCAGGGCCCCGCCGACGATCCAGGCGACGGTCGAGGGGACGACCAGGGTGGGGATCTCGCTGAAGTAGTAGATCGAGTCGTCGAAGACCTTGCGGCCGGTCAACATGCTCAAGAACTTCTCGATCTCGTTGATGTAGCGGACGAACAGGAGCCCGCCGATCATCCCCACGCCGCTGCCGACGATCCCCAGGGACAGCCCATAGCCGAGGAAGATCCCCCGGACGCCGGAGGTCGAGGCCCCCAGGGCCTTGAGCACGCCGATGTCGCGGGTCTTCTCGACCACGATCATCGAGAAGATCGCCAGGATCCCGAACCCGGCCACGGCGATGATCATGAACAGGAGCAAGTTCAAGATGCTCTGCTCCACCGCCACCGCCGCCAGCAGCGGCCCCTGCTTCCGCTCCCAGGTCGTGACGGTGAAGTAGCCCGGCCGGAGCTTCCAGAGGGCCTTCTCGATCCGGGCGGACAGGGCGTCGAGGTCGGTCCCGGCGGCCACCTTGACCTGGATCTGGGTCACGGCGCCGTTGCCTCGCTTCTCGGGGTCGTCCAGGAGCCGCATCTTCTGGAGCTGCTCCAAAGGCATGTAGACGTGATTGGAGTCGTACTCGCTCATGCCCGACTTGAAGTAGCCGATGGTGGTGGCGATATCCGTGACCGCCTTGGGCGGCCTGCCGGCCTGGGGGAAGACGAGGTTGACCTGCGTGCCGGGCGGGGCGACGCAGTAGTCCTTGCCCTCGTGGTGGATGTGCGAGATCGCGTAGCCGAGGATCGCCCCCGACGCCGCCGAATCCTCGCGGACCTTGTCCTTGAGGAGCTCGCGGACCTCCGGGTCGGTCTCCTCGAGCATCATCTGCCCGGCCGGGCTGTTCAGGCGGACCGCGTCGGGCACCTCGAACGAGGGCGGGATCTTGTGGCCCTTCTCGTCGAAGAGGAACTCGGCGAAGTCGCCGGTCTTGGCCCGCTGCTCGGGCACCACGCCGATCAACTGGACCGGGCGGGTGACGGAGGACCCCCGGTAGGTCCAGTTCAGCATCGCCGGGGTCTCCATCGTCGGGGCCATCGCCACGACCTCGTCGCCGCCGACGGCCTTGATCCGCGCCATCACCTCGGCCGAGTTGCGGAAGCCGTCGAAGTCGCGCGACTCGACGATCACGTCGGCCAGGACCCCGTGCAGGCGGTCCCGCATCTTGTCCGAGAACCCCGCCATCACCGAGTTCACCACGATCATCGTGGCCACCCCCAGCATCACGCTGATCACGCTCGCCAGCGCGATGTAGCGCGTCCGGAGATATCGCCAGCAGAGCAGAACCTTGTACATGAACGACTCCATCCCTGGAGGAAAGCGGTCAGCGGTCAGCTTGGCGGCACTCAGCGGTCAGGCATAAGCTCGGCATTCACGGTCCGGCATTCTCCGGCTGAATGCTGACTGCTCCCGTCATTGCTCCGGTCGCAGCAAGGGGAACAAGATCACGTCGCGGATGCTGGCCTTGTTCAAGAGCAGCATGCAGAGCCGGTCGACGCCGACGCCGAGGCCCCCGGCGGGGGGCATGGCGTGCTTGAGGGCCCGGACGAAGTCGTCGTCCATCGTGGCCATCGAGTCCTCGGCCTTCTGGCCGGCGAGCTGGCCTTGGAAGAGGGCTTCCTGGAGCGCCGGGTCGTTGAGCTCGGTGTAGGCGTTGGCCAGCTCGATCCCGCGGACGAAAAGCTCGAACCGCTCGGCGACGGCCGGGTCGGACCGCTTCCGCTTGGTCAAGGGGCAGAGCGACGCCGGGTAGTCGATCACGAAGACCGGCCCGACCAAGGCGTCCTCGACGGTCTCCTCGAACACCTCGCCGAGGATCACGTCGGGGTCCTTGCCGGCCGTCGCCAGGCCCAGCGCCTCGGCCTTGGCCCGGACCGCGGCCTGGTCGCGAGGCTCGACCCCGGCGTGTTCGCGGACCAGGTCGAGATAAGCCCGGCGCGGCCAGGGGGGGGTGAAGTCGACCGCATGCTCGCCCCAGGGGCGATGGTACGCGCCGTCGATCGCCTCGATCGCCCCGACGATCAGGGCCTCGGTCAAATCCATCATGCCGTGGTAGTCGCCGTAGGCTTGATACGCCTCCAGCATGGTGAACTCGGGGTTGTGCTTGGGGCTGATCCCCTCGTTCCGGTACACCCGGCCGACCTCGAAGACCCGCTCCATCCCGCCCACCAACAGCCGCTTGAGGTACAGCTCCGGCGCGATCCGGAGGAACAGGTCGAGGTCGAGCGTGTTGTGGTGCGTCACGAACGGCTTGGCCGCCGCCCCTCCGGCGATGGCCTGCATCGTCGGCGTCTCGACCTCGACGAACCCCCGGTCGGCCAACACCTTGCGGAACGCGGCGACCACCTTGGACCGGCCGAGGAACGTTTGCAGGCTCTCGGGGTTGTGCGCGAGGTCGACGTACCGCTGTCGTGACCGCTTCTCGATGTCGGTCAGGCCGTGCCACTTCTCGGGCGGCGGCAGGAGGCTCTTGCCCAGGAACGTCAGCGACTCGGCGAAGACCGTCAGCTCGCCGGTCCGGGTCAGGCCGAGCCCGCCGTCGACCCCGATCAGGTCGCCCAGGTCGAGCTCGCCGACCAGCGCCCAGGCCGCCTCGCCGACCTGGTTCTTGCCCAGCATCACCTGGAGGGTGCCGGTCCAGTCGCGGACCTGGAGGAACGCGACCTTCCCCTGGCCGCGCCTGAGCACGATCCGCCCGGCGATCCGGACCTTGGGCCGGGGGGGCTCTTCCCCCTCCTTGGCTTCGGGCAGGAAGATCTCGCGGACCGAGGCGATCCCCTGGTGGTCGTCGAACCGCCCGCCCCAGGGGTCGAGGCCGAGGGCCGCGATCCGCCCGAGCTTCTCCCGCCTCGCGGCTTCCAGGGTATCCGGCGTTTCTTCCGACATCACCACGCCTTGCGTTCCCAGCGACCAACCGCGAGCGGACTTGAGCCAAAATTTAAGCCAATCACCACCTTCGGTCAACCGCAACACCCGGAAGCCGTTCGGCGCCCGGCATCGTCCCGGTGCCCGAGGCCAACGTTTTTCGGAAACTGGGATAACCGACGCCCCTCGGCGGCTTTGATGGGTAGACGGACGAGAGGCGGGAAAAGTTCGCGGACGAGGAGGCCACGACGTTGACCACGCGACCAGGCGGCACGACCCGGCATCTCCGGACCCTGCTCGAACTCGGGAGCCCGTCGCGGCTCACCGACGGCCAGCTCCTGGAGCGGTTCGCGACCCGGGGGGACGGCTCGGGCGAGCTGGCCTTCGGGGTCCTGGTCGACCGGCACGGGCCGATGGTCCTCCGGGCCTGCCGGTCGGTGGTCCGCGACGACCACGAGGCGATGGATGCATTCCAGGCGACCTTCCTCGTCCTCGCCCGCAAAGGGCGGTCGCTCTGGGTCCGCGACTCGATCGCCCCCTGGCTCCATCGGGTCGCCCGCCGGGTCGCCGGCAAGGCCAGGGCCGGGGCCCTCCGCCGCCGGGCCCTGGAGCGCCGCCTGGCCGGGGTCGCCGTCGGGGAAACTTCCGACCGGGCGGTCGAGCGGTCCGACCTCGCCTCGATCGTCCACGAGGAGGTCGACCGCCTGCCCGAACGCTACCGAGGCCCGATCGTCCTCTGCGACCTCGGCGGCCAGACTTGCGAGGAGGCCGCCCAAACCTTGAGTTGCCCGGTCGGCACCGTCGCCAGCCGCCTCGCCCGGGGCCGCGCCCGGCTCCGCGACCGCCTGGCCCGCCGAGGCTTGGCCCCCCTCGGGGCCCTGGCCCTCGCCGAGTCCACCCGGGCGATCGGCGGCGAGGTCCCGCTCGCCTTGCTCTCGGCCACCCTCCGAGCCATCCACCTCCACCCCGCGGCGATCGGCCCGTCCTCGGCCGTCGCCGCCCAGCTTTCCGGGGACATCGCCAGGAGCCTGCTCATGGACAAGATCCGCGCCATCGCCGCCGCCTCGGCCGTCGCCGCCACCCTCGCCGCCGTCGGCACCCTCGGGGTCGCCGGCCTCCAGGAGCCCAACCCGCCGCCGGCGCCCAAGGCCGAAGCCGAGCCCAAGTTCGACAAGGGGGAGCGGTACAAGGATTACCTCATGGCTACCGTCGGCAACATGCGGCCCCTGATCGAAGATGCCAAGGGCTTCAGGTTCCAAAGCCGCGAGGCGATCCTCTACAAAGACGGGACGGTCAAGCTCTACGATTGGGATGTCAAGGACCCGGTCGTTCCCACGATCCGCCATGACACCCCGATCCGCGAGATGAACATCCTCGACGAGGCCAAGGTTCTGATCACCTCGTCCGACGACGCGGTCAAGGTCTGGGACGGCCTTTCCGGCGAGCCCCGCAAGACGATCACGGGCCACTTCGCCCGCCCCCTCTTCTTCTCCCGGGACGCCGGTGCCGACCGGTTCGCCACGGTCGACCTCGACGGCCGGGCCATCACCCTCTGGGACACCAAGACCCTCGAACCCGCCGCCACGATCCGGCCCGACGACCCGGCCAAAATCATCGGCGCCGGCCTCTCCAAGGACGGCAAGGCCCTCGCCACCATCGGCGAAGACCGCGCCATCACCCTCCGCGACGCCGCCGACGGCAAGCCCTTCGCCACCCTCCGGGCCCCCTGCCCCCTCATTCTCCAAGTCTTCGGCGAAAAGCCCGGCATCGGCCGGCCGACTCTCCACCTTGACGACCCTTTCTGGGAGGCCGTCAAACCCCTCCTCCCCCGCCCCGCCCCGGCGGTGAAGAAGTAGGGCGTGGCTCCGATCTCCCCCGACCATCCTCGCCCCACGATCATCCGATCGGGGCGAGGATGGCCATCCGACCTCAATTCATCCGCTCCACCGTACAGACCGCCCATCGTTCCAGCCTTCTCCAAATCCTCAAACCATCAAATGGCTTCGTTTTGCGCCGGAATGCGCCGTCCGCCCGACCTGCTCACGATCCACCCTCGAATCAGTCCCAGGCGCGAGTGGCTTCGTTTTGCGCCAGGAAGGGCGATCGGTCGAGTGGCTTCGTTTTGCGCCCATCGTCTGCAAAGTGGCTTGGTCCTGGAGGCTCAACCGCCGCTCACGCCAAAGTGCCACCTATGAAGTCTCGTGAAGGATCCCTCGCCGGGCTGGTCGGCATGCGAAACGGCTTGTCACCTCGGATAGAATCGTTCCGCCGGGGCCGGGTTAGTCGGCGAATCCGGGAATCGAGCACGAATCAGGGGAGTTTGGGCCTCGCCACCGGGCGAGGCGGGAGGCTCGGCGAGATGTCGTCGGAGGAAGCTCGGCGGACCCGGATCTTGCTCATCACCGGCCCGGCCGGGGTCGGCAAGTCGACGTTGACCTGGGAGATCGCGGGGCGACTCGCGGGCGCGGGGCTGGCCCATGCGGTGATCGAGACCGACGAACTCGACCGGGTCTTCCCGCTGCCGACCCCTGGCGAGTTGGACTCGATCCGGCCGGGGACGACCGACGTCAGCGCCATCAACCTGGCGGCGCTCTGGTCGACCTACCGGGCCTTGGGGCACACCCGGCTGATCATGTCGGGCGTCATGGTCCGCCCGGAGTCGGACCTCCGCTGGATCGCCGACGCCATCCCGGGCGCCGAAGTCGCCGTCGTCCGGCTCCGGGCCTCCGATGCGACGCTCCTGGCGCGGCTGGATCGGCGCGAGACCGGTTCCGGGCGCGAGGACCAGATCCGCCGCTCCCTCCGGCAGGCCGATCAGATGGCCGGCGAACCGGCCGACGGTCTGATCGTCATAACGGCCGACGACGCCACGCCGGCGGACCTCGCCGACCGGGTCTTGCGGGCGGTGGGCTGGCTGGAGGGCCCCGGCGATCGGACCCCCGCCGAAGAAGGCGCCTGATCGCCGGATGTCGGGCCAAGGCGGCGCCATCGCCGGCCGGTCTCTCTATATAATCCGGCGGAAGGACGCGAGACCCCGTCGGACCCGAAGGCGATCGAGGACCGCATGACCCCCGAAGAATTCCGAGCGTTGGGCCATCGGCTGGTGGATTGGGTGGCGGACTACCGGTCGGGCGTGGCCGATCGCCCGGTGATGGCCCGGGTCGAGCCGGGGGAAGTCCGGGGGATGCTGCCGAGCACGCCTCCGGAGGGGCCGGAAGGGTTCGAAGGGGTCTTCGCCGACCTCGATCGGATCCTCCTGCCGGGGCTGTCGCACTGGCAGCACCCGAGCTTCTTCGGCTACTTCCCGGCGAACTCGGGCCTGGCGAGCGTGCTGGGGGACTACCTCAGCACGGGCCTCGGCGTGCTCGGGCTGTCCTGGCAGTCGAGCCCGGCGGTGACGGAGTTGGAGGAGGTCGTCGTCGACTGGTTCCGCCAGATGGTCGGCCTCTCGGGCGCCTGGACCGGGGTGATCCAGGATACCGCCTCGACCGGGAGCCTGGTCGCCCTGCTCTGCGCCCGCGAGCGGTCGACCGGCTTCGGCCTGACCCGGGGGGGGTTGCAGGCGGAAGAGGCCCCGCTGATCGTCTACACCTCGGCCCAGTCGCACAGCTCGGTCGAGAAGGCGGCGCTCCTGGCGGGGTTCGGCCGCGACAATGTCCGGACCCTCCGACATGACTCGGCTTACGCGATGGACCCGGACGCCCTGGAGGCGGCGATCGTCCGCGACCTGGCCGAAGGGCGGAAGCCCTGCGCCGTGGTGGCCACGGTCGGGACCACCGCGTCGACGGCGATCGACCCGGTGACGGCGATCGCCCGTGTGGCCGAGGCCCGGGGGATCTGGCTCCACGTCGACGCGGCGATGGCGGGCTCGGCGATGATCTTGCCCGAGTGCCGCTGGATGTGGGACGGGATCGAGGGGGCCGACTCCGTGCTGATCAACGCCCACAAATGGCTAGGAGCCGCGTTCGACTGCTCGCTCCACTACGTCCGCGACCCCGAGCACCTGATCCGGGTGATGGCGACCAACCCGAGCTTCCTCCAATCCGCCCAAGACGGCCGGGTCAAGAATCTCCGCGACTGGGGGATCCCCCTCGGCCGCCGCTTCCGGGCCCTCAAGCTCTGGGCCCTGATCCGAGCCGAAGGCGTCGAAGCCCTCCGGACCCGCCTCCGCCGCGACCTCGCCAACGCCCGATGGCTCGCCGACCAGGTCCAAGCCACCCCCCCCTGGCGCCTCCTCGCCCCCGTCCCCTTGCAGACCCTCTGCGTCCGCCACGAGCCCCCCGGCCTCGACCCCGACGCCCTCGATCGCCACACCCTCGCCTGGGCCGACCGCGTCAACCGCTCCGGCCTCGCCTACCTCACCCCCGCCACCCTCGAAGGCCGCTGGATGGTCCGGATCTCCATCGGCGCCGAGCTGACCGAAGCCGAGCACGTCGCCGCCCTCTGGGACCTGATCCGGCGTGAGGCGGATGGGCCCCGACTTGGAGGCAAAACATGAACTGACGCTGGATTCTCCAGCAGCCGGATCTGTTCGGACAAACACAGTAACGCCCGTTTAGTCCATAATTAAGTCTCCGACTGACCCGCTGACCCGCTTCCGCGTCCGCCGATTCCAGGATCGACCTTGACGGAGTGAGTTTTGTTTGAAGAATGGACGTTGGAACACCATAAGTCGAGAGCAAGGGAGCAATGTTCGATAACAACAAATTTGAAGTGAATCTCCCCGAGATCGGGAAGCTCTCGGAGCCGATGAACAAGTTGATCGACGCCGTCACTGGTGCGATCGGTAGCTTCCTCGACCCCGACAAGATCCAGTCGCGGGCGACGGCGCGGGCGGTTGCCTTGCGAACCAAGACCAAGTCCGAGATTCAAGCGTCAGAGCTACGGCAGAACGCTCGGGAACGATCGAGATTGAGGGAGGAACGGCGTCAGCGGAACGTCGAATCCATCACGGCTAAAGCGCTTCACGCCTTGCCGGATCAAGTTGGGGAGGGGAAGCCTGACGATGATTGGATAAACAGATTTTTCGAAAACTGTCAAGATGTCGGAGATGATGACATGCAAACGATCTGGGGAAAAATACTAGCGGGAGAGGTCGCCCGCCCAGGTTCTTACTCGACCTTCACGATCACAACGCTTAAAGGATTAGGGAGAAAAGAAGCGGAATTATTTACAGAATATTGTACGTATGTTTGGGATTGTCGCAGTTTGCGAATGCCTATCACTCGATTCCTTCCCGAGATACACGGACAAGACCGGCTCACCTCCATACATTACCTGAAACTTGTACACTTACAAACTCATGGTTTAATTTTCTCCAACGGCTTCACGTCGGGACGTAGCGCCGAACCAACTCCGTTCTCTTATTTCGGACACAAATTTAGGACGGTACCCGACCATCAGTTCGAATCCACCGAGACATTGACCATCGCCGGAATAGAACTTTCATCGATCGCTGGCGCGAAACCAGACTTCGCTTACATGCGTAAAGTGCTGATAAGACATCGTCATTTTCTTGAAAATTCACCCACCGAGGAAGACATCAACAATATCGGATCGTCCTAGCCCGATGGCCGCCTGATTCGGGATCATCGACGACAACAAGGAAGCCAGGGACACACCCCGGCTTCTTTCGCTTCGAAACTCAAGAGAAAAATCGGTGTCAGCCCACATGCCGCCAGGATGGGGAGACGAATCGGTGTCAGTTCAGCTTTCCGAGGCGTAGAGGCCGAAGGGGCAGAGCTGGGCCGCGATCTACCGGTGCGAGATGGAAGGCGTCCTGGTAGCGGACAGGGTCACTGCTATCAGGAGACCCGCTCGCCCGTGTCGGCCCTGTAGACCACGAGGCCGGGCACCCGGGAGAAGTGCTTGACGTTCAGCGTCCAGATCGCGGCGGAATTTTCCTTGGCCACCGCCGCGATCCTCGCGTCCCCCTTCTTGCCCAGGAGGCGAGTTACCTCGGCCGGGAACCCTCGGCTGGCCTGGCGAGCCGCCTCGTCGAAGGGGACGATCAGGCCCCGCCAGTTCGCTAGATACTCGATGATGCTTTGGAGCAGGGAGTGCGACTTGACGGGGCCCACGCCATGTTTACCCCCGCCCCGGATCAGGTCGACGGCGCCGCCCACCAATTCGTAGACGCTCACCGAAGTGATCCGGAAGTCGGGATCGTCGGCGATATCGATCCGGGCCCGGATCTGGTCCGCGACCGCGTTATCGTGGAGCAGGTGCGAGAGCACGTCCGTGTCGAGGATGTTCACCCCGGCCCATCCTCCTCCGCGAGTTCCGCCTCCCGGCGGGCCTCCAAGGCGTCGCGAAAGGCCCGATGAAGCCCTTCGTCGCGAAAGGCGGGGATGGTCGCGTGCCAGGGTTTGAGGGCCGCGTCCTGCGCGGGCTGGGATGGGTCGGCGGCGGGGTCATCGCCCGCCGGGATCAGGCCCACGACCGCGGGGGCGGTCAGCGGGGTCGACCGATCGGCGGGCTCCCCGTTGACGGTGAAGAGTTGGCCCTCGGTCGTGACCCCGACCTTCTCGAAAAGCTCGCCCAAGGTCGAGCCCGCGGGCATGCTGTAGCTCTGGCGGCCGAAGCCGGGTCGAACGATGCTGATCTCCACCTTCACCCTCCGGAACAAGACCATCACGGCTCAGGATCTGACCAGGATCGCAGTCACTCCACATCTTCCGCGAAAAGATCGCGGATCCGGATCTTACTGGGCGCGATCGCGATGAACTTCCCGGTCGGGTGAAGTTCGACGATCGCCCATGCCTGCTCCAGCCGAGCAACTCGGTCCGTCAGGAGCATGTCGCCCAAACGCAGCAAGATGACGCCGTGGCTGATCAGCCGGTCGCGGTAGATCAAGTCGCCGAAATCCTTGTTCGCGGTCAAGACGATCCGTCCGTCCGCTTCAGCACGGTCGAGCCATCCGGAATCCGCCGCGCCGGGCTTATCATCGGCGGCGTAGAGGACATCATGGCCGAGGTCGCGAAGCCGGGTCACGATCGCCCGGGACATATTCTCGTCGGCGAGGAACTTCATGCCGGGCTTGATCCATCAGGCGAAGATCGTCTGATCCATCGCCACCACGGCGGCGGCATAGAGCAAGGCGGCACGGATGTGCTCGGGGCGGAGCGTCGGGTAGTTTTTGAACAGTTCCGGCTCGGTCATCCCGGATCCCATCTCGCCCAGGATGTGATCGACGGTCAGGCGGGTTCCCTTGAAGACCGGCTTGCCCATCATCACGCCCTTGCGTTCCTCGATGTGGTCCTGCCAGCGGATCGCCATGTCGCGTCCCCTTTCCTGAATCGTCCCGGCCTCGTCCCAAGGCCCCGATGATTCTAGCAAGACGACCGCCGATCTTTCCCCTCGATTCCGGGTCGTGGGGCGGGACGGAGCCGGATTCGCCTCGGGATTGCCGGATCGGGGCGGGGATGGTAGAACGCGGGCCGATCGGATCGGTGGGGTCGAGGGCCGGTGGGGGCGAAAGCGCATGACTTGGACGCGCCGCGAACTGCTCGGCTCGATGGGGGTCTGGTTCGCGCCGGGGCAGATCACCGGGAAGCTTGGGGTCGGGGGGGATTGGGCCATCCTGGGGCTGT
>JAABUQ010012516.1_pt1 | contig 10521 bp, 9 predicted proteins | sample 5560001 | NCBI WGS metagenome assembly JAABUQ01 (sample SAMN10711888, study PRJNA513371) | rock metagenome | isolation source: Antarctica rocks | place: Antarctica: Victoria Land, Finger Mt nord | collected 2015-12-18 | reverse complement strand
GCTCACCACGCTGGGAGGCGGCTCCAAGAGCTCCGCGCCGCCGAGCGGCGGCGCCTCGTCCGCCTCACCCGCGGCACGGACCGGCTCCGCGCGCAGTGCGAGCAGTCCGGGCGCCACGCGCGTCGCCGTGCTGAACGGCACCGGCACTCCCGGGCTGGCCGGCCGACTGACCCAGAGCCTGCGCTCCGCCGGTTATCGACACGCCCAGAAGTCGGCCACTCAACCCCCGGGAACTCATCCGACCACGACCGTCTACTACTCGAGCGGTCATCGCGCCGACGGTCGCGCCGTGGCCAAGGCCCTGCGGGTCGGCACCATTTCCCCGATGGACGCGGCCACGCGGGCAGAGAGCAACGCGGCACCCGTGCTCGTGGTGGCCGGCAGCGACCAGACCGGCGCGTCGGGCGGCGCCGGCTCTGCCGGAGGGGCGCCGGCGTCCGGTTCGGGAACGACCAACGGCGCCGCGACCGGCTCGGGCCAGTGAGTACCCGCGGTGCGCGCCCTGGGCACCGGTATGACGATCGGTTCGCTGCTCCCGGGTCCCGGATGGCCTGACGCGCGGCCCACGCGGTCGACGTGCCGATGATCGGCTTCCTCGACGTCCCCGAGCGCACGGCAAAGCCGCGCCAGAACGGGCTGACCCATGTCATGGATCACGGGCTGTCGCTGGCCGCCGTGGACGGCCTCATGGAGGTCGCCGGGGCCAGCGTGGACGTGGTCAAGCTCGGCTGGGGGACCGCTCTGGCCACGGCCAACCTGCGCGAGAAGCTCGCCCGCTACGCCGCGCACGGAGTCCCCGTGGTCCTGGGCGGAACGCTCACCGAGCTGGCCATCCGCCAGGACCGTGTGGAGCAGCTGGTGGCGTGGCTGCGCGAACTGGAGATTCGCCACATCGAGGTCTCCGACGGCACCATCACCCTGGAGGCGACGGCCAAGCGCGAGCTCATCCACCGCCTGTCCGAGGAGTTCACCGTCCTCTCGGAGGTCGGCAGCAAGGACGCGGACGTGATCATGGCGCCCTACCGCTGGGTCGAGCAGATCGAGGGCGAGCTCGCCGCCGGCGCCTGGAAGGTGATCGCCGAGGCGCGTGAGTCGGGCACCGCCGGTCTCTACCGCGCCGACGGCGAGATCCGCACGGGTCTGGTGGACGAGATCGCCCACGCCGTGGATCCCACCCGACTGATCTTCGAGGCGCCGCGCAAGCAGCAGCAGGTGTGGCTGCTTGACCGCTTCGGCAGCGACTGCAACCTGGGCAACATCGCTCCCGACGATGTGCTCTCGCTGGAGACGCTGCGCCTGGGGCTGCGCTCGGACACTGTCCTGCGCTTCAGTCCCGCGGCCGCACAACCGTGAGCACCGGCGCCGACAGCCCGCTGGCGCGCCTGGTCTTCGCGCTGCTGGTCTTGGCCTGCTTCGGTGCCTTCTTCCTCACCCAGCGCCTGAAGCACATACCGACGGTGGTGCAGCACTTTGAGTTCTCCAGCCGCTTCGCCCCGCAGGGTCAGCACAAGATCGAGCGCATCTCCTTTCGCATCCGCAGCGCCGATCTGGTGGACGTCAGCGTGGTCGACGCCGCGGGTCGCCCGGTCATCGCCCTGGCCTCGGGCCTGGCCCTGCCCTCCTACCAGCAGCGACGCTTTGCGTGGGGCGGGCTGACCACTTCGGGCACGCCGGCACCCCCCGGCGTCTACCGCGTCCAGGTGCGCCTGCGCGGGCAGGGACGAACCGTGCTCTCCCCGCGTAGCTTCCGCCTGGTCGCTCCCGCAGGCGCGGCTGGGGGCGGGGGGTGAACGGCGTGCTGATGATCGGGGCCGCTCACGGCCTGGAGGGCGCGGCGGAGCGCGTGGGGGTGGTCGCCGCCGCGCTGCTGGCCGCAGTCGCCGTCCTGGGCCGGCCCGGGCGCGTGCCCGAACGGGTCCGCGCCCTGGCCATGCTCGGCGCGCTCGTGCTGACACCGGTGTTGCTGGTGGCCGACATCTGGAACACGACCCAGCTGCACAGCCTGCGCCAGCGGCCGGTGATCGCCCTGCTCGCGGTCCTGCTGGGACTGGCGGTGGTGGGCGCCCTGGCTCTGGTGGTGCATCGTCGCCCTGCGGCCATCGCGCTGCTGGCGGTGGGGGCACTGCCCTTTCGCCTGCCCATATCCAGCGGGGGCGCCACCTCGAATCTGCTGATCCCCCTCTACGTCGTGGTCGGCGCGGGTGCGCTGGCGCACCTCGTCCCCCGCGTGCGCGGATCGACCTCCGCGAGCGACAGCGATGAGCCCGCCCCCCCGACCAGGCTCGAGTGGCTGCTGATGGCGTCGGTGGCGCTCTATGCCCTGCAGGCCGCGTACTCGACCGACTTCAGTCGGGGGCTGGAGCAGGTCGTCTTCTTCTACGTGCCCTTTGCGCTGCTCTTCTCGCTGCTTCGGCGCGTGCGCTGGACGCGCGACCTGCTGCTCTGGTGCCTTGTCGTGGTCGTCGGGCTCGCGGTCATCTTTGCCGGCATCGGTTTCGTCGAGTACGCAGGGCGTCATCTGCTGCTCAATCCCAAGGTCGTGGCCGCCAACCAGTTCGACAACTACTTCAGGGTCAACTCGCTGTTCTTCGATCCGTCCATCTACGGGCGCTTCCTGGCTCTGGTCATGATCGTTGCCACCGTCGTGGTGCTGTGGAGCGTGCGCCGCCGAGACGTGCTCATCGCGGCCGCCGTGCTTCTGTGGTTGCTGGGAGGGCTCCTGACCAGTTTCTCGCAGTCGAGCATCGCCGCGCTGCTGGTCGGGCTGGCGGTGGTCGCGGCCATCCGCTGGCGCGTGCGCCCCACCCTGTACGCCTGCGCAGGGCTGCTGGCCGTGACCGCGCTCTTCCTGCTCTTGGCGCCGCGCGGTTCGCACGTCGGCGTGGGAGGATCGCGCTCGGCCAACAACGCCACCAGCGGTCGCTACGGCCTGGTCTCCAACGGACTGCGACTGTTCGTCGACCGTCCCCTTCAGGGCTGGGGTCCCGGCTCGTTCTCAAAGCAGTACACGCTTCACAACGCGGTCACCGCCCAGAACGCGACCTCGGCCTCGCACACCATTCCCATCACGGTGGCCGCCGAGCAGGGCGTGGTCGGCCTGGCGCTCTACCTGGCGCTCCTGGGAGCCGCCTTCATCACCCTCTTCACCCGGGGGGCGGGCCGCTCACCGGCGCGCGTGGCGGTCGCGGCCGCCTTTGCCGCGCTCGTGGTCCACACCCTGACCTACGCGGACTTCCTGGAGGACCCGATGACCTGGACGCTGCTGGGCGTCGGGGTCGCCCTGGCCGAGGTCCGCCCGCGACGCGAGCCGGCGAGCGGCGTCGACGGGCACGGCCCCGTGCTCTCCCGCGGCGTCGGACCGCCTCCGGCAAGCGCCGTGGGACCCCCGGCCGCCGCGGGCTAGCCGCGGGTGCTCGACTACCTCAAGCGCCTGGTCACTACGGGCGCCGCTTATCAGGCGGCCGACCTGGTGGCCAAGGCCATCGCGGTGGTCACCCTGCCGCTGTACACCCGGCACCTGAGTACCGCGGACTACGGCGCCGCCGAGACGCTGCTCACCACGGTGATCCTGCTCAGCATCTTGCTGCGCCTGGGCGTCGGGGAGGCGTTCGTGCGCTTCTACTTCGACGACCGCGACCCCGAGCGCCGGCGGCGCATCGCCGCCACGGCCACGGCGACGGTGGCGTGGACGACCACGCTGGCCGGCCTCGTCTGCGTGGCCCTGGCCGGCCCGCTCTCGCGCCTGCTGCTCGGCTACCGGGACGCCATCCTGCTCGACCTGGCCGTGCTGGGCCTGTGGGCGTTTACCAATCTGGAGATGGCCTACGCCCAGCTGCGCGTCGACGAGCGCGCCGCGGCGTACTTCCGCGCGTCGCTGGCCAACGTCGTGATGACCGTCTCGGCCACGGTGGCGCTGGTGGTGGTGGCCGGGGAGGGTGCGCGAGGACTGCTCGCGGGCAACTTCGGCGCCTCGACCCTGGTCGTGCTCGCGCTGTGGTGGGTCCTGCGCACACGCGTGAGCCTGCGCGTGCACCGGGCCGATCTGCGCGCCATGCTCGCCTTCGGCCTGCCCACCGTCGCGGCCGACGCGGGTGTCTACGCCCTGCAGGTGGTCGATCGCGCCTACTTGTTTCGCGTGATCAGTCATGGGTCGGCGGGCGTCTATGCGGTGGCCATCAAGCTGGCCACCGTGGTGTTCGTAGCCGTACGCGGGTTTCAGTACGCCTGGCCGCCGCTGGCCTACTCGATCACCAGCGACGAGGAGGCCGCCCGGCTGTACTCGCTGGTGGTCACCTACTACGTGCTGGCCACCGGGGTGGTCGTCGCCGCCGTCGGGCTGCTGGCGCGCTGGATGGTGCGCCTGCTCGCGGGTCCGCAGTTCTACGGCGCCCACCGCGCGCTGCCCTGGCTGGCGCTGGGCTGGGCGCTCTACGGGCTGTACCTGGTCTTCGTGGTCATCGCCGGACGGGCGCGGGCCACGAAGCGCAATCTCCCGGCCGCGGCCGCCGGCCTGGCCGCCAACGTGGCTCTGCTGCTCGTGCTCGTGCCCCGGGGAGGCCGCGGCGGCGTGGGCCTGGGGCTGGGCGTGGCCGGAGCGGGGCTCGCTCTGTGTGGGGCCTACGCGGTGATGCTGGTCGTCATGTACCTGCTGACCCGGGGCCTGTTCACGGTGGGCTTTCAGTGGCGGCGCCTGGCGGAGCTGGTGGCCATACTGGCCGGGGTGTCGGTCTCGGGCGAGCTGCTGTGGGCCGACCACGGGCTGGGAGGACTGGTCCTGCGCGTGCTGTGGCTCGGGCTGATCCCCGTGGCCCTTGCCCTCACGCGATTCTTCAGCGCCGGCGAGCTGGCCCGCGCCCGCCAGGTGGGCCGCGCCCTGCTCGCACGCATCGGGCCACGCACGCCGGACGCCGCGCCCGGGCCGCCGTAGCGCTCCTGGGGCCGCGGTAGCGCTCCTGGGGCCGACGTAGCGCTCCCGGGAGCGCCGGGGCGCCACCGTTCAATCGCCCTGCGCGTTGTAGCGCGCAGCCGCCTCGCGCAGACCCTCCCCGCGCTCGGGGCGCAACGTGGCGATGACGTGGCGGCGGTAGCGCCGCGAGCTGTGCCCCGCAAGCGCCGGGGCCGCCAGTGCGCGCAGCGCGTAGGGCCACGCGGTCAGCCAGCGCACGGCGCGCGCGGCGCCCGGGCCGTGGTGCTTGCGCATGTACAGATCGCGGTTGCGCGCCATCTCGACGATGCGCCGTTCGCCCACGCCACCTGAGGCCAGCTGCTCGTGGTGAAAGGCCCTCGCCTCAGGGACCCACAGGGTGGTCCAGCCACGATCGCGCAGGCGCCTCTGGAAGTCGACCTCGTCGGAGTACACGAAGAAGTCCGGATCGAGGTAGCCCACCTGTGCGGCGGCCTCGCGGCGGACCAGCATGGCGGCTGACTGGGCCCACTCCACCTCGCGCACCGCCCGCCCGCGACTCTGGACGGTGAGGCGCCGGTGGAGCAGCAGGGCACCGGCCAGGGCGGTGCGTGGAGACGGGAAGCGCCACGCCGAGGGCTGGGGCGAGCCGTCGGGGCGCAGCAGCGCCGCTCCCGCGCAGGCGGCGCGTGGGTGGGCCTCCAGCGCGTCGTAAAGGGCGCACGTGGCGCCGGGCAACAGCTCTGAGTCCTCGTTGAGCAGGAGCGCGTAGCGCCCCCGGGCGCAGCGCAGGACCTGGGAGTCGTTGAGGCCCTTGCCCCGGCGCTCGGGCAGAGCGATGAGCTCATCCACGGTGGGATGCGCGCGCGCGGCCTGCGCGGAGCCGTCGCGCGAGCCGTTGTCGAGGACCAGCACCCACGTGGGAAAGGGGAGCGTCGGGCGCTCGCGGGCGATGGCGTCCAACCCCCGCACGAGCAGCGCGCGCTGGGAGGTGTTGACCACGCAGTAGGTGAGGCGAACCGGAGGCTCGCCCGGGCGGGCGGGGGCGACCACCGGCCTATTGTCCACGCCGATGCGCGTCCACGTGGTCGACCCGTCGGCCTACACGCCGCCCTATGACCACGCGCTGTGCACCGCGCTGGCGCGCGCCGGTGCGCAGGTCGACCTGTACACAAGCCGCTTTGCCTACGGGGACGTGCCCGTCGCGCGACTGTACACGCGTCGCGAGAGCTTCTATCGCTTCTCTCACCGTGCCCGGTTGGCTCGCGGGCCACGCGGGCGACGCGATCTGGCCGTCAAGCTCGCCGAGCACGTACCCGACATGGTGCGCTACCGCGCTGCGGCCCGCGCCGCGGACATCGTGCACTTCCAGTGGCTCACCGTGCAGCCGCTGGACGTGCACCTGCTTCCCCGCGGGCGCCCACTGGTGCTGACCGCCCACGACGTGCTGCCGCGCGAGCCCCGCGCCGGTCAGCTGCGCGCGCAGCGGCGGCTGTATGAGCGCGTCGACGCGGTGATCGTGCACAGCGAACGCGGTCGCCGGCGTCTCGTCGAGCAGCTGGGGGTGGCGCCCGAGCGCGTGCACGTGATTGCCCACGGTGTGCTGGGCCCCGGGCTCGTCGGGGAGGACGCGCGTGGCGGCGGGAACCCGCCGGTTCGCCTGCCCGCGGAGCTGCCGGCCACGCCGGGGCCAGTGGTCCTCATGCCCGGCCTGCTGCGCCCCTACAAGGGCCTGGATGTCCTGCTGGCGGCGTGGCGCGGGATCGAGGACGCCGAGCTGTGGATTGTGGGCATGGCGCGCATGGACATTGCGGCGCTGCGTGACGGCGCACCGGCGGGCGTGCGCTTTCTGTCTCGCTTCGTGGACGAAGGTGAGCTGGCCGGGCTGCTTGAGCGCGCTTGCATGGTGGTGCTCCCCTACCGTGACATCGACCAGTCGGGCGTCGCCCTCACGGCGCTGGGCGCCGGCAAGCCGCTGGTTCTCTCTGACGTCGGCGGATTTCCCGAGCTGGCGGCCACAGGGGCCGCGCGCCTGGTGCCCGCCGGCGATGCGGGTGCGCTGCACGACGTCGTCGGCCGGCTGCTGGGCGACCCCGCGGCGCGGGCGGACATGTCCGCGCGAGCGCGCGCCGCCGCCGCCGGGCCGTACGGGTGGGAGACGATCGCACGCCGCACGCTGGAGCTCTATGAGAGTCTGCTGTGAGGGACGCCTCGCGCCGTCATGGCCAGGACCCGGTGGGACCTCGGTCGGCGACAATGGCCTCGCGATGAGACGCCTGGCCAAGATCGTCTTCTGGCCTGCCGCCGGGCTGATCGCCTGGACGCAGGTGGGCTACGCGCTGGCGCTGGCGGTCCTGGCCCGCGCGTCTGGGCGGCGCGCGTCTGCGAAGCGCTCGCCCTCAGGCCACGGTACCCCGGCCCCCACTCCCGCCGAGCCGCCGCCGCCGGTGTCACTGATCGTGGCCGCCCACGACGAAGAGGGGGTGATTGGAGAAAAGGTGGCCGAAGCGCTCGCCCAGGACTATCCGCCCGGTCTCCTCGAGGTGGTCGTCAGCTGTGACGGGTGCTCAGACGGGACCGCGCGGCGTGCCCGCGAGGCGGGCGCCGACCTGGTGCTCGAGCTACCGCGCGCGGGCAAGGTGCGCGCCCAGGACGCCGGTGTGGCCGCGGCGCGCGGGGAGCTCGTGGCCTTCTCCGACGCCAACGCGCGCTGGGAGCCCGACGCGCTCGCGCGTCTGGTCGAGGCGTTCAGCGATCCCCGCGTGGGCTACGTGTGTGGACAGGTGCGCTTCGTGCAGGCCGGCGCGGGCGCGGCGGCCACCAACCAGGAGGGGCTGTACTGGCGCTATGAGACGGCCGTGCGCGCGCTGGAGTCGCGGCTGGCCTCGATCACCGCGGGCAACGGCGCCATCTACGCGACGCGCCGGGAGTCCTACCTGGTCGTGGACGCCGTGATGGGCCACGACCTCTCCTTCCCCTTCAACATGGTCAAGCGCGGATGGCGGGCCGTGTACGCGCCGGCGGCGCGGGCGAGCGAGAAGATGGTGCCCTCGATCGAGGGTGAGTTCGCGCGCAAGCGCCGCATGATGAGCCACACGTGGCCGATCGTCCTGCGAGGCGGGATGCTCTCCCCGCGGGGATACGGGCCGGGGTACGCGGCCATGATCGTCTCCCACCGCCTGCTGCGCTACCTCACTCCCGGCCTGCACGCCCTCGCGCTGACGACCAGCCTGTACCTGGCCGTGGACGGCGCGGGCCGCGTCTACGACGCGGCGCTGGCGGTGCAGCTGGTGGTGCTCGCCGGCGCCGCGCTCGCGGGGGCGCTGCGCGCGCGACCGCTGCTGATCGCGCGCTACTACGTGCTGACCACCAGCTCGCCGGCCGCCGGGCTGTGGGATTGGCTGCGTCACGGCACCACCGCGGGTTGGGAAGCGGCCGAGGGAACCCGCTGATGCGCCGCCTGCTCGATGTCGTGGTGTCGACGGTCGTGCTCGCGCTGTCCTCACCACTGCTGGCGCTCGCCGTCGTCGCCGTGCGCCTGGAGAGCCGCGGGCATCCCATCTACCGCCAGCGGCGCGTGGGACTGCAGGGCGCCCCGTTCGACGTGCTCAAGCTGCGCACGATGGTCGACGGCGCCGAAGGCATGGGCGCCGGGCTGGCCGTCAACCAGAACGATGAGCGCATCACCCGCGTCGGGGCGCTGCTGCGGCGCACCTCGCTGGACGAGCTGCCCAACCTGCTCAACGTGCTGCGCGGCGACATGTCGCTGATCGGGCCCCGGCCGACCGTGCCCGTGCAGGTCGCCCAGTACACCGCGCGCCAGCGTGGTCGCCTGGCCGTCAGGCCGGGGATCACCGGCTGGGCGCAGGTCAACGGGCGCAGCTCGCTGCCCTGGTCGCAGCGCATAGAGCTTGACCTGTGGTACATCGAGCACCGTTCGATGTCCCTGGATGCGCGCATCCTGTGGCGCACGCTGGCCATCGTGCTGGGCGGCGGGGGCCTTTACAAGGGCGAGACGGGCGGCTGGGAGTCCTCCGCATGACCTCCGCCGCGACCCGCCCGGCCGTGCTGCTCACGGGAGTGGGCAAGCGCTATGACATCGTGGCGGCCTTCGCCGCCCTCACCACCACCGTGGCGGCCGACGTGAGCCCGCTGGCGCCCGCACAGTACGCCGCCCACGTGCGCTGCGCGGTGCCGGCGATCGACGATCCCGACTACGTGCCGGCGCTCGTCGACCTGTGTGCGAAGCACGCCGTCGGCGCCGTGCTTCCGCTCACCGACCTGGACATCGAGGTTCTCGCCCGTGCCCGCGCGGACGGGCTGTTGCCCGCGCTGGTGTGCGACCCCGAGGTGGCGGGCGCCACCTTCGACAAGTACGAGACCCACCTGCTCCTGGAGCGCCTCGGCCTGCCCTCACCGCCCACGGTCCTGCCGGGCGGGCGCTCGCCCTCCTATCCGGTGATGGTCAAGCCCCGGCGTGGGTCCGGTGCGCGCTCGATCCACCTCGCCGCCGACCGCGCGCAGGCAGACTTCTTCGTCGACTACGTGGCCGAGCCGGTGATGGTCCAGCGCTTCATGGACGGCCCGGAGATGTCCATCGACTGCCTGGGCGATCGGGAGGGCCGGTGTCTGAACGCGATCCCGCGCACCATGATCGAGTCGCGCGGCGGCGAGTCGATCAAGGGCACGGTGGTGCGCGACGACGAGCTCATCGCCCTGGGCTGTCGCGTGATGGAGGCCCTGCGGGTGCGCGGACCGGCGACCGTGCAGGTGTTCCGCGACCGTGAGGTCGGCCTGGGCATCACCGACGTGAACACGCGCTTCGGCGGCGCCTTTCCCGCTCCGATGTACGCGGCGCGGCCGGGACGAACCTACCCGGAGCTGATCGTGCGCCTGGCCGCCGGCGAGCACATCGACCCCCACGTGGGCGATTACCGGGCACCGGTCACCTTCACGCGCTACTACTGGCAGCTGGAGCTCGACGCCGCCGCGCAGCCCACGGGCTGCGAGATCGTCCCCGGAGGCCCGCCGTCGCCCCGCGGGGCGGCGGGCGGCGGGCGGGAGGCAGGTTAGGGCGATATGAAGGACCGGCGCGCCGTGGCGCGCCCGTGGCAGAGCTGTCAGAATCCCCCGGATGAGCACGGTGCCGGCGGATCCCCCCGCGCCCCCGGTCGCCGAGCCGGCCCCCGAAGCCGCGCCCGAGCTGCACTGCCCCAACTGCCAGGCCGCGTTGGCGCCTGCTCAGGACTGGTGCCTGGAGTGCGGCTACGGGAGCCCAGGCGGCCACGGCCCGCGCTCGGGCTGGCGCCCGGCGGCCGCCCTCATCGGGGCCACCACGGTTCTGGTCCTGGGCGCCGTGGGAGCCAGCTACGCCGCCCTGAGCGCCAAGACCAAGCACGTGGTCACCCATCCACCGGCAGTGGCGCTGGCGCCGCCCCCGGCCGCGCCGGCCGCGCCCCCGGTCACACCGCCGCAGATTCCCACCCACGCGGCCACGCCGCCCGCGGGCGCGGGCGGTGCCGCCAAGCACGTGACGCCGCCGCCCGCCGCGGCGCCTGCCGCGCCCGGCGCGGCAGCGGCCGCGCCCGCGGGCACGCCGTCGACGATCTCCCCGCCGT
>JAABUQ010012514.1_pt1 | contig 10522 bp, 13 predicted proteins | sample 5560001 | NCBI WGS metagenome assembly JAABUQ01 (sample SAMN10711888, study PRJNA513371) | rock metagenome | isolation source: Antarctica rocks | place: Antarctica: Victoria Land, Finger Mt nord | collected 2015-12-18 | reverse complement strand
GCCTTGAGCAGACGTGCGGCCCCGCCGTCGGCTTCTTTAATCAGGCCGAGCAGCAAATGCTCCACGCCGACATATTCATCCTGAAGCCGCTGCGCTTCTTCGCGCGCCAGCTCAAAGACCAGTTTGATGCGCGGCGTGATATACACCTGCGCGGTCGTATCGGCATACTGCACTTTGGGCGCACGCGCCAGCGCGTCTTCCACGGTCTTGGTCAGGGCGCGAATATCAACGCCGAGCTGCTGCAAGACCTGGACGGCGATGCCGTCGTTCTGCTCCAGCATGGCGAGCAGCAAGTGCTCGGTGTCCAATTGCGTGTGCTTGTAGCGAACCAATATATTCTGCGCGGCCTGTACCAACTCCCGCGCGCGCTCGGTAAACTTCTCAAACATCGTTGTTTACTCCTCGTCTTCCCTGACCTGTGACCAGTCGCGCAGAGACGCTTCCACGGCACGGAGCAATGTGTCCCAGCGGTCGTCCGTAGCTTCCTGCGGCTGCAATTGATCCAGGAGGGCAAAGATATACTCCACGCCTTTTAAATTAATGCCGATGTCCTGCGTGAAGTGCTGTATCTGCTGCAAACGCTCAATGTCCCGGTCGGAATAAAATCTATTCTTGCCGACTTTGCGGGGCTTTACCAGGCCCATACGGTCGTACATGCGCAGAGTTTGAGCATGGATCGGCTTCGCTTGTTCGCCGTCGTGCGGGGCGATGCGATGCACGGGCCGCACCAGCTTTGCGGCGATGCTGATGGTATAAATCGGCTCGTCTTTGTCTTTAGCAAGGGCCATAGCCAAACTATCCCCCCACTTGGACGGCGTCGTGGCGCAGCCCCGCAAGCTCGGCCAGCAGCTCGCGCTCGCGCGGCGACAGGTCTTTGGGCACGGAGAGCCGGGCGCGGGCGTACAGATTGCCCGTGCTTGCGCCTTTGCTTTTCAGAACCGGCATGCCCTGGCCGGTCAAGCGGAACTTCTGCCCGGACTGCGTGCCTGCGGGGATGTTGAGTGTCCTGCGCCCCGCGAATGTTTCCACACCCGCCTCGCCGCCCAACGCGGCCACCGTGTAAGGCACATCAAAATCCGTCGTTAGATCGTCGCCCTGACGCTCAAACCGCGCGTTTTCTTTGACTTTAATCTTCAAATACAGGTCGCCGCCGCTCGCCCCCTGGCCCGCCAGGCGAATGCGCTGCCCATCGGCCACGCCTGCGGGGATTTTGATGTCGGAAAGCCGCTTCTGCTTGGTGATCTGCCCTTCGCCATGACACTCCGGGCATTCCTCTAAAGCCTGGCCCGTCCCACCGCATTGCGGGCACGTATTGTTGCCGAAAAAGCCCCGCCCGCCTTTGGTCTTCCCCGTGCCGCCGCACATGGGGCACGGCTTGTTTTTGCCGGTCGGCACCGCGCCCGCCCCATTGCAGCGTCCGCATGTTTCCGGCAGGCTGATGGTGAACGAGCGGGTCGCGCCTTTGTACGCTTCCTCGAGTGTGATCTCGACGGGGTATTCCACATCCTGCTGCGGACGCGCCGCGCTGGGGCTTGTTTTGCTGAAACCGCCAAAGCTGCCGTGCCCCGCCGGGCCTGCCCCGCCAAACAGCGACGACAGGAAGTCGTCAATGCCGCCCGCCCCGCCGAAATCCTGTTCGGCATAGCCGCCCGGCGCATAAGACCCGGCAGGAGACCGCCCTCCGCCCCCGCCCTGCGTGACCGCCTTCCACTGATCGCCGTACTGGTCGTACTTGGAGCGCTTGTCGGCATCGGACAGCACATCATACGCCTCGCCGATCTCTTTAAACTTGTCTTCAGCAGCTTTGTTGCCCGCATTGACATCCGGATGGTGCTGGCGCGCAAGCTTGCGATACGCCGATTTGATTTCTTTGTCGGTGGCCGTTTTGGGCAATCCCAATATCTTGTAGTAGTCTTTGTAGTCAACTGCCATGCGCGTTTCCTTTCACGGTGACTTGAGTATGCTGCTGTCAATCTAACTAACGCATCTGATACTCCTGAAGTTCCCAGAGGCTTGCAGGAGCGATGTTTCGGCATTTCTCCGGCTTTCCCAGCGCGTACCAACGACGGAAGAAATCGCTCCATCGTCGGGACACGCTGGAAACGGGGTGGGAACGCCGACGCTCCCCCGCTGCTTCTTTACAACTTCTTTCTTGCCGGCCTCGTTTATTCTGTTCCAGAGTGGGTAATATTGAGACACACAGCGGCGTACCAAGCAATCAACACCCCGTTGCGCCGCCGCCGACTTCCAAGGAGACCGAACATGCCAGACAACGACACCAATGCCGCCCCGGCGTTTACCGACCAGGTCGCAGACAAAGTCAGCCAGCAAACGCAGCAAGTCAAAGACCAGGCTCAGCAGGCGGTTCAGCAGGGCCAGCAAAAAGTCAATCATCTTTGGGAACTGGGCCGCACCCAGTTTCGCGGCGCATTGACCGGCCAAAAAGACCGCGCCGCAGATGGGCTGGGCAACATCGGCCAGATGCTGCACTCGTCGGCAGACCAGATGCGCGCGCAAGGGCAGGCCGGCGGCAGCCTGGTCGCCGACAACCTCGCGCTCAGGGTCAACACGCTGTCCGAGACCATTCACACCAAAGAAATCGAAGAAATCCTCGCCGATACGGAAGGTTTTGCCCGCCGCCAGCCCGCCGTCTTTTTGACAATAGCCACGCTGCTCGGCTTTCTGCTGGCCCGGTTCCTGAAAAGCACCGACCAGCCCGCAAGCGCATCCTGATATTTGACCTGAAAGGAACTCGACATGGATAACTTAGAAGAGCAGGGCGTGTTTGCGCGTCTGATGGACAGCAATCCGCTTGCACTCGGCTTCACCGCCCTCGCATTGGGTGCTTTGGTGGGCGCGCTGATCCCCGAAACACGCCAGGAAAACGAGTGGATGGGCGGCACACGCGACCATCTTGCCAACAAAGCGCAGGAGACCGCCACCGACATCGCGCATAAAGTCACCGTTGTGGCGACCACGGCGGGCACGGCGGCGCACGAGGCTCTGGACACAGCCAAAGGAGCCGCCCAGGACGCCCTGACCGAGGCGCTGGGCACTGTCAAAGAGGAAGCCAAGCATCAGGGCCTGATTCCAGACGAAAAGCCTGCGTAACCTCCACGGAAACAAAGCAAAAAAAGGCGGCACGGGGTTTCCGTGCCGCCTTTTTTGTGTCTCGCCTAGCCTGCCGAAACAAGGACTTTCTTCGGCTTGGTTTCCTCGGACTTGGGCAGATGCACTTCCAGCACGCCGTCTTTGTAAGACGCGCTGACATGCTCGTTTTGCACGGGGACGCCAATCGTGAACGAGCGCTGGAACGTGCCATACGCCCGCTCAATGCGCACGTAGCTGTCTTTGCGCTCCGTGTCGTCAAACTTGCGCTCACCTTTGATGGTCAGCGTGTCGCCGGTCAGCTCGATGTCAATATCTTCCTGCTTCAGCCCCGGCAGCTCGGCTTTGACCACAATCTCATTCTGGTCTTCGGCGATGTCCACGGCGGGCGCCCAGATACGCGTGGACGCGTGTTCGGCATTGCCGCGCGCCAGGCCGCTGCCGCGCTCGCTGGTCTCAAACAGGCGATTGACTTCGCGCTGCAAGCGGGCCATGTCCTCAAAGGGATCGAAACGAACAATGTTTGCCATAATTAGTTTTCCTCCATTGGGTCAAAGATAAAAGAAAGGCCGCGCCATTGGCGCGGCCTCCCCCATTGCGTTATTCGCTCTTGAACTCGGCGTCGATCACGTCATCCGAGGCGTGGGCATGCGCGCCGTGCTCGGCATCGCCCGGAGCCGCACCCGGCTGGTAGCCATCGGTGCCGCCTGCCCCGTTGGCCGATGCGCCGTCTGCGGTCTGCTGGTACAGAATCTCGCTGAGCTTATACGAGGCCTGCTGAAGCTCTTCGGTCGCGGACTTCAGCCGCGCATTGTCGTCGGAGTCCAGGGCATTCTTGACGTTCTGGATGGCCGTCTCGACATTGGTCTTTTGGTCGCCGGGGACTTTGTCGCCCAAGTCCTTGAGCAAGCGCTCGGTCTGGTAGACGGCCTGGTCTGCCTGGTTGCGCGCTTCGGCCTTTTCGCGGATTTGCGCATCATCGGCGGCATGCTCCTCGGCCTCGCGCACCATGCGCTCCACGTCGCTCTTGTCCAGAGTGCCCGCGCCCGAGATGGTGATGCGCTGCTCTTTGCTGGTCGCCCGATCCTTGGCGGACACGTTGACAATGCCGTTGGCGTCGATGTCAAACGTCACTTCCACCTGCGGCACGCCGCGCGGGGCCGGGGGAATACCGGTCAATTGGAACCGTCCCAAGAGCTTGTTCTGGCTCGCGAGCTGCCGCTCGCCTTGGTAGACCACGACATCCACTGCCGTTTGGCCGTCGGCTGCCGTCGAGAACGTTTCCGACTTGCGCGTCGGGATGGTCGTGTTGCGGTCGATCAGCTTGGTAAACATGTCACCCAAAGTCTGGATGCCCAGCGACAATGGAGTCACGTCCAGCAGGACAACATCCTTGACTTCACCGCCCAGCACGCCCGCCTGGATCGCCGCGCCGATGGCGACGACTTCATCCGGGTTCACGCTGCGGTTCGGCTCTTTGCCGCCGCCCAGCCGCTTCACCAGGTCTTGAATGGCCGGAATGCGCGTCGATCCGCCGACGAGGATAATCTCGTCTACGTCCTTAGCTTCGATGCCCGCATCAGAGAGCGAGCGCTTGAACGGCTCTTCCGTCCGGGCCACCAAGTCGCGGGTGAGGTCGTCGAACTTGGCCCGCGTCAAGGAAACGTCCAGGTGCTTCGGCCCTTCCGCATCGGCGGTGATAAAGGGCAGATTAATGTTCGTCGTCACCACGTTGGACAGTTCAATCTTGGCCTTCTCGGCGGCTTCGCGCAGGCGCTGCATGGCCTGCTTGTCTTTGCGCAGGTCGATGCCCTGCTCCTTCTTGAACTCCTCGGCGGTGAAGTCTACGATGCGCTGGTCGAAGTCGTCGCCGCCCAGCCGCGTGTCACCCGCCGTAGAGCGAACTTCAAACACGCCGTCCCCCACGTCCAGCACGGACACGTCAAACGTCCCACCCCCCAGGTCATAAACGAGGATGGTTTCGTTCTTCTTTTTGTCCAGGCCGTATGCCAAAGCAGCGGCGGTCGGCTCGTTGATGATGCGCAGCACGTTCATGCCCGCGATCTTGCCCGCATCTTTGGTCGCGTTGCGCTGCGCGTCGTTGAAATACGCCGGAACCGTGATGACGGCCTGGTCCACCTTCTCGCCCAGATACGCTTCGGCATCGGTTTTGAGCTTCTGCAAGATCATGGCCGAGATTTGTTCCGGCGTGTAATTGGTGCCGTCAATGGACACTTTATCATTGGTGCCCATCTTGCGTTTGATGGAGATCACCGTGCGGTCGGGGTTGACCACGGCCTGACGCTTGGCGGCATTGCCCACCAGCCGCTCGCCGGTCTTGGTAAACCCGACGATGGACGGCGTGGTGCGCGCACCCTCGGCGTTGGCGATGACGGTCGGTTCTCCGCCTTCCAGCACGGCGACGACGGAGTTGGTTGTGCCTAAGTCAATTCCTACTGTTTTGCCCATGTCAGTTTATGCCTCCGAGATGTGTTTTAAGAAATCAGTCTGCTGTGTTATGTGAAAACCTGCACTCGTCTATTATGTACCTTGAGTGCGCTCTTGTCAACCTTCCTAACAAAAGGGCGCACGCTCTTGTTCCCGGCTTTGGCGTTCTTTGGCAAAAGTTTTTGGCACACGCCCAAAATGGGCATAACGACGTGAGGAACACAGGCGCGCGGCGCTTTGTTCAAGTCCACGTCACTTTTTCGCACTCGAAAGGATACACACATGACAGCAACTGCCACCGCACCCAATGCTGCGGCATCCGGCACATTTACCCTGGGCGGCGACCTGACAGTCAACCGTCTCGGCTTTGGAGCCATGCGCATTACGGGCAAGGGCATCTGGGGCGAGCCTGCCGACCGGGGCGAGGCCGTGCGCGTCCTGCGCCGCGCCATCGACCTGGGCGTCAACCTCATCGACACGGCGGACTCGTATGGCCCCTATGTTTCCGAGGACATCATTGCGGAAGCCCTGCACCCGTACACTGACGGGCTGGTTATCGCCACCAAAGGCGGTTTGACGCGCCAGGGGCCGGACGAATGGCTGCCGGTGGGCCGCCCCGAATACCTGACCCAGTGCGTGGAGATGAGCCTGCGCCGTCTCAAGATTGACACCATCGACTTGTACCAGCTGCACCGCTTTGATGCCAAAGTGCCCAAAGAAGAAACCTTAGGCGCACTGAAGAAGATGCAGGACGAGGGCAAGATCCGCCATATCGGCCTGTCCGAAGTGTCCGCGCAGGAGATTGACGAGGCGCGTAAGATCGTTGCCATCGTGTCCACGCAGAACTTGTACAATCTCAGCAACCGTCAGTCGGAAGAGGCTCTTGTCTACTGCGAGCAAAACAACCTGGGCTTTATTCCCTGGTTCCCTGTCGCGGCGGGCGATCTGGCACGCCCCGGCGGCGTGCTGGACGAGGCGGCCAAGAGCCACAGCGCCACCATTGCGCAATTGGCCCTGGCATGGCTGCTCAAGCGTTCCCCGGTCATGCTGCCCATCCCCGGCACGTCGTCGGTCGCGCACCTGGAAGAAAATGTCGGCGCATCGCAGGTGACGCTAACAGATGCCGAGTTTGAAACATTGTCTCAGGCTAAGTAATTCCCAACGCAAAACAGGGCGGTTCCTTTTGGGAACCGCCCTGTTTTTGTGTCGCGCCGACTGCGAAAGAACTAACTCCCGTCCGCGCCTGCTTCTTCCTCGCCGGGAACGTGAATGTCTTCCGGGGCCACAATCACCACGCGCCCATCCTGCCAGTCTGCAATAGGGTTCCCCGCCTGTTTGTGCTCAAGGATCGCCGCCCGCACTGCGGCCTGGATGGCATTCGTGAGAAAAGCCGTGTTGCCCAGCCGCCACGCCATTTCTTTACGTGCCGCCAGTTCATCGCTCCCAATTGCCATTCCCTGCCTCCTTGATCCCCACTTACCGAGCGCCGCCTACGCCCGGCGCACCCAGCCTGCGGGCGAGCAGAACGATGTACTTTGTCGTGTCCGGCTCGTCAGGCTCGCGCCGGCCTGTCTCGCTGAATCCTGCCTTTCTGTAAAAGGCAAGGGCGCGATGGTTTTCCTCCATCACCCATGCTTGCAGCACGCTCATGCTCTGCGCGACTGCCCAGTCCACGACGGACGCGACCAATGTTTCTGCTACGCCCTGCCCACGCACGGCAGGGTCTACCCAGACGGCTGTCAGCTCGGCTGCTGGCCCTTCTTCGTAATTGGGGAGCGCGGCGGGGTAGCAGGTCATCATGCCGCACGGCGTTCCATGCCAGTACGCGATGCGCGCAGCCGCCGGGGGGTCTGCGGCGAAACGACCCGCTCGCGCCTGCCAGTCGGTGTCGGAATAAGACTGTGCCTGCGCTAATGTGGTGCAGAATGCGTCCGGCGCATCCGCGAGTGCCCGCAGGCGAACCTGTTTAAGTACGGGCCACTCGTGCGCTATCAGTGGTTTAACTTCAAGCATCACGTTGTACAGTCCTTGATTTAGGAAACCATGAACGCAGTCTCATCCGCGTGAAATGTGCCTGCCTTGCAGTAGGGGCAGAGCTTGTCGTCAAGTGCCCACATATCCACGATCTCGCCCCCCGCGCACTGCGGACACTGCGTAATCGGGGATGCCGAGTCATTCATGCTTTCGGCCCCGCAGTTTAGGCAGAGGACGGGCAAGTCGATGCCGGTACAAAGTTCGCGCTGAGGGTCAGGGTGGAAAGCGTAGCGCTTTTCCCCCTGACCATCAAAGTAGTAGGGGTCTCCCTCGTCCCATGCCTCAATATCGCGGTCGCAATGGCTGCACGCGAACACTTTTCCCCAGGCCATGAGTATCCCTCAATTGTTCGCGGCGAAATTACCCGTTGTCCTGAATAGTTTGCAGGCCGAATGTCGGGGCCGTGGTCGTGCCCCCGGCAGCGGTGGCCGTGGTGCCGACGGTGGGCTGCGTGAGGATCAGAGTATAGGTCTTGCCCGCCGAAACAGGGACGCTAACCGGCGGAAAAAGCGAGGTTGTCGTGCCTGCGTGGTTCGCCTGTACGGACAGCGTGCCCGCCGGGACATTGACATAAGGCGCGGGCAGAAAGTCCCCGGTCGGCTCTTGAAAGGTCAGGCCGCCGTATCCGGCCAGCGTTTGGCCGTTGACGGCAACGTCCACCGCGCCGCCGTCGGGGGCGGCGTCCACCACGCGCACCAGCGCGCTGCCATTGGCCGGAGCGTCATGGGCGTCATTGGTGACCACGACTTGCAGAAAGCGCGGGTCGTTGACGCTTTTGGTGCCGGGCGCTGTTTTCGCCGGTGACACGTCCACGCGCCCGATTAAAAAGGCCGAGTAGAACTGGCCGTTTCTGAGCGTCAAATTGGGAGTAGTCGGCACCAGCACGTCGCTGGGCGCGGTCACGGACGTGTTGAACGAAAACGACGACTGCCGATCCCCGGAGATGTACAAATACGGGCTGGTCTCCGTTTGGGTTAGGGCCTGCTGATCCCCGTTCGCCGAAGCGCCGTTAACCAGAACGTTTGCCGTGCCCGCGTTGACAGCGGCATCAATCGCCCGCACGCGCGCCGCATCGGTGCTGCCGCCGCTCACGCCGCCGCAGCCCGCAAGGCTCGCGGCGGAAATGGCAAGCAGCGCGGCTGCCCCGCCCCGGCCCACGCGCTCTAGCGAGGCGCGCGTCTTGAAATGAAACGTCATGGTGCGTGTGTATCCTTTGCGGTTGAAAATAAAAGGGAAAGGGGAAAACCGGCTTTTACGGCTGCCAATCCCCGTTTTTCGGCACGGCGGCACGGCGCTGAGAAGCCCGCGCGGCATCCACAATGCCGTACAGCCAGGCGGCAGCCATGAGGAGAAACAAAAGCGCGCCGAGGAAGCCGACCCCGCCGCCCGCCCCGCTCTCGCCATGCCGCGCACGGCCTCCGGCAAACACGCCCGCCACCGAATGCAGCAGGTTTTGCGTGTCCGGCAGGAGGGCCAGCAGCAGCAGGCTGAGGAAATACACCGAGGCCACGACAATACCCTTGACGGCCTCGCCGTTGACATATTGCCCCAAGCCGGGGATGAGAGCCGAGCCGATTGCCGCCCATTGCGCCCCGCGCCCGCCGTTCCCCGCGAAACGGACCAGGGAGGCATCGGAGGCCACATACGCCATGCCCAGGGTCTGCATGCGCTCCCGCTCCGCCGCCTGCAAGACCACGCGCCCCAGCTTCATTTCAGCCGTTGCCCGGCCCGGCTGCGCGCCCAGCGACTTTTTCAAGGCGTCCTGCGCTCCCGGCAAGTCGCCCCGCCCGAGCCGAATGTCCGCCAAAAGCTCCCACGCCCCGGCGTCGTTTGCGCGCCTGGCAAGCAGCGAGTGGACGGCTGCCTCCGCGTCCGCCGTCAGACCCCGCCGGAGCTGGATATTGGCCCGCGTCAGCAGCCGCTCCGCCTCGTCATCGTCCGCACTGCGGCCCGCGAGCGGTGGCAGAGAACGGCCCGGCGGGACAGGCCGTGTCGGGCGGGGCGGGGGAACACCGGGATCAGGCGGCGATGGCATCCTCCGCCTCCGTTGCGGGAGCCGCGTCTGCATTGGTGGCGGCTTCCGGGTCATCCTCGTCCTGCGCCGCCGCGCGTGCGCCCCAGAGCTTTTCCAGGTTGTAGTAGCCGCGCTCGTCTTCGGCCATCACATGGACGATGCTGTCGCCGTAATCCAAAATAATCCAGGTCGCCTCGCTGTAGCCTTCCTTGCGGTTCTGGCGCACGCCGGCCTTTTCCATCGACTCCATGATGCCGTCCGCGATAGAGCGAATGTGGATATTGGACGTGCCCGAGCAAATCACAAAAAAGTCGGTGATGATGGTCTGCCCGCGCAGGTCGATAGGCGTAATATAGTTGGCTTTTTTATCCTCGGCTGCCGCGACAATCGCGTCGCGCTTTTCCTCCGAGGTCATGGTGCTTGGTTTCACGGTTGCTGTTCCTCAGCCGGTTTCAGCCCTCCCAGAAGGGCCTAAAAATCCGGCAACATCTTTGATTATACCCGCATCGCCCAAAATTGGGCGGGTGGCTTCTTGGAAGTCCCCAATTTCCCTCGGTCTGCCCTCGTTTGCTGCCCGCGCAGCAGCGGCGCACTTTGGGCGTTTCCTCGGCAATGAAAGTCGCTGGGGCAAGCCCCAGTGTATCCAAAAGTCACTGTTCCGGGAACAGCAGCTTGAGGTTGACAGCCTCCGGCTTGTGCCCTTGGTTTGTGATGTAACGCACCAGGGCTTGGTAGCCGCCCCGTTGTCCAACCGTTGCCACACAAGAGTATCGCCTCAGTATCGCCCCCTGGTTGTGGGGATGGAATAACGATCCATCTCTTGGGGGAGCCAACGACGGATCATTCTCTGTCGTTGGTACGCGCCCTCTGCCCGCGTGGCAAGCCACGGGGAAGCAAGTTGCCACGGCGTACCAACGA